>Ga0079303_10000306_pt1 | contig 11489 bp, 14 predicted proteins | sample Methanogen_OWC_FD_77073 | JGI IMG/M metagenome (GOLD analysis project Ga0079303, IMG submission 77073) | Enriched soil microbial communities from Old Woman Creek wetland in Ohio, USA - Methanogen_OWC | ecosystem: Environmental > Terrestrial > Soil > Wetlands | place: USA: Ohio | collected...
AGGGAACGCATTGCCGCGGCCCGGGCCGCACGCAGACGCTAACCTCTGAAACCCGTTGAACCGAACCCGGTGGGATCCCCCACCGGGTTTTTTCATGCCGATGCCGCAGCCAAAAGACAGCACTGCCTGCCTTGAGACCCTCTTCCGCCTCCGGCGTTTCGGGATCAAGCTGGGGCTTGCCACCATCCGCCGGATGCTCGCCGGCCTCGGCCACCCCCACCGGCGCTACAAAACCATCCACATCGCCGGCACGAACGGCAAGGGCTCAGTGGCAGCGAGCCTCGCCAACGTCCTGCGGTGCTCCGGCTATCGCGTCGGGCTCTACACCTCGCCTCATTTGGTGCGCTTCAACGAACGCATCCAAATCAATGGAGACCCGATCACCGACTCGGACATCGTCCGGCTCTATCGAAGGGTCCACCGGGCGCTCCCCGGCGGCCGCGAGCCGACCTTCTTCGAGTTCACCACCGCCATGGCCTTCGACGAGTTCGCCCGCCGCAAGGTCGATTGGGCCGTGATCGAGACCGGCATGGGCGGCCGCATGGACGCCACCAACGTGATCACGCCGGAGCTGGCGATCATCACGAACATCTCCCTGGAGCACCGCGAGTACCTGGGCGCCACGATCCCCCGGATCGCCTTTGAAAAAGCCGGCATCGTCAAGCGCCGCCGGCCGGTCGTGACCGGCATCCGCCAGCCCTCCGCATGGGAGGTCCTGCGCCAGGCCGCACAGCAAAAATCGGCCCCGGTCTTTCGGCTGAGCCGCGATTTCAGGTTTCGGCGCACGGGCGGGGGCCGCTTCACTTACCGCGGCCTCCGCCACGTCTGGCCCGATATGGCCACGGGGCTTCAGGGGGACTACCAGGGGGGAAACGCCGCGCTGGTCTTGGCCGCCTGCGAGCTGCTCCTGGACAAGGCCCCACGCCTGTCTCTTGAAAGCATGCGGGCGGGGCTTGCGACAACCCGCTGGCCGGGCCGGCTCGATGTCGTCTCCGAAAAACCGCTGATCATGCTCGACGGCGCCCACAACCTGGATGCCGCCAAGCAGCTGGCGCGGCATCTGCGCGCTAATTTCAAGGACCGCGACATCACCCTGGTGGTCGGCATCCTGGACGACAAGCCCTATGCGGCCATGCTGAAACTGTTGCTGCCCTATGCCGCCCGCGTGATTGCCACACAGGCCAAGACCAGCCGCGCCCTGCCGGCCGAAAAGCTGGAGGCGGTTGCGAAAACCTTGGTTTCGGGTGTCCGAATCATCCGGGATGTCGCCGCGGCCCTCGACCACGCCATGAAAACCGCGCGCCCGCAAAGCCTCACCTTGGTGGCCGGTTCCCTCTACGTGGTGGGCGAAGCCAAGGCGGCGCTTGAAAAACGGACGGTCCAGCCCGGATGAAGCGGTTTTCGCGCTTGACTATGCCCCCCTTCTCCTCTATCTATTGCGCTAATCTCTGCATGCGCCCGTAGCTCAGGGGATAGAGCGTCAGCCTCCGGAGCTGAAAGCCGCTGGTTCAAGTCCAGCCGGGCGCACCACGATATAGCACAAAACCCGCCTTTCAGGGCGGGTTTTGTATTTTAGCCGGAAGCTTTCCCAAACGCCTTCTTTCGAAAGGAGGACGAACCGTGAACCGGCGTGAACCCTGAGTGTTTTTGGCGGTGGCTCCTATGGTAAAAAACCATGACCGGCAGCTGCGAAGCGCATTGGACCCATGACTCGACCGCAAAGCCGATTCACGACTCCTGCCGGGCGGAACCCTTGACATGTATGGTCTTAAAGACTAAACTAAGTTGACTAATATTTTGGAGGCCCCTCGGGTGCAAAGCCTAAACGTCCACGAAGCCAAAACCAGGCTCTCCGCAGTTTTGCTGGAAGTCGAAAAAAAGGGCGAGTCGTTCATCATTTGCCGGAACGGGAAACCGGTAGCGAAGATCATCCCTCACACGCCGCTGCAGCGGCTGAGCTATCATCCGGTTCTGAGCAAAATCAAAATCAAGTACGACCCGACCGAGGATCTTTCCAGCGAGGAGTGGGGAGAAATCGAATGATCCTGCTCGATACCTGCGCCTTGCTGTGGCTGGCCCACGACCGCAAGCGGATTTCCCGCGACACCCTGCGGCTTATCAACGAGGCGCCGGTCGCTTGCATCTCGGCCATAACATCTTTTGAAGTCGGCATTAAATACCGGTCGGGAAAGCTTAAGCTTCCAGTGCCGCCTCCGCAGTGGATTGCCGGAATCATGGAGCACCACGACCTTGCTGCGATAGACGTGACCACCGACATATGCCTGAAGGCATCCGAACTGCCGCCGATTCACGGAGACCCCTGCGACCGGTTCATCATTGCCACAGCGCTCCTGCGAAATGCTCCCGTTGTGACTGCGGATAAACGCTTTGACCAATACGGTGTTGAGGTCCTGATATAGAAGGCCTGGTTCGACGCCGGCTTACGGGTGCTTCGGCAGCAGCGCCGCCACCGGGCAGGCGTCCACGCAGGCGCGGCAACCCCCGCAGGAATCGGATGCGGCGGGGGAATCGTCGTAGGCCCTTACCACCGTAGCGAAGCCGCGTTTGGCGAAAGTCAGAACCGCGTCGTTGTGCTGGCGGCGGCACACGTGCACGCACCGGCCGCAGAGCACGCACCGGTTGGGGTAGTAATCCAGGCAGGGATGGCTCGAGTCGATCTCCGGTTCTTTCAGGTACCGGTCGAGGTTCCCGGGCGTCAGCCCGACTTTCAGGAATTTCGCGATCCGCTGCAGGTCGCAGCGGCGATGGGCGGGGCAGTTCTTGCAGGCCACCCGGTGCACGGACAAGAGCAGTTGCAACCCCGCCTTCTGCCGGCGACGCACGGCCGGCGAGCCGGTATCGACCACCAGGGGAGTGTCGACCGTCACCGTGCAGGCGGGCACCGGCTCCTTTCCCCCTTCGATGTCCACAAAGCACAGCCGGCAGGAAGCCGCTGCCGGCTTCATATCGTCAAGATAACACAGGTGCGGGATGTAAATGCCGGCGGCCAGGCAGGCAGCGAGAAGGTTGGCGCCAGGCTCGACATCAAAATCCCTCCCATCCACTATTATGCGAATACCGGCCGGCATCTTCACCCTGCTTTTTGGGAGCTTCCCGCTTCAAGCGTCGAGCTTTTCTCTTCCGTCGGCGGCCGCTCGACGACGGGCGCCAGGTGCGGCGGCGACACGCGCCTGACCGCGTCGTACTCCGGCGGGCAGGCCACCACGCACTCGCCGCACTTGACGCACTTCGACGGGTCGATGCCGCGTTTGCGGTCGCGCGTGATGAAGACGGCGTCCACCGGGCAGCAGCCCTCGCACGCATTGCAGCCCCGGGCGCACTTTTCGAGATCGATGTAGTAGGCGATCAGGGGCCGGCACATCTTGCCCGGGCAGCGTTTCTCCTTCACGTGTGCCTCGTAGTCCTCGAAAAAATACCGCAGAGAGGTCAGCACGGGGTTGGGTGCCGTCTTCCCCAGTCCGCACAGGGAGCCGTTCTTCACATCTTCGCTCACCCGCTGCAGCAGCTCCAGGTCGCCCTCGCGGCCATGGCCCTCCGTCAGGCGCTCCAAGAGCCCGAGCAGCTGACGGGTCCCGATGCGGCAGAAGGTGCATTTGCCGCAGGACTCCTTCTGCGTGAAGTCCAGAAAAAACCGCGACACGTCCACCAGGCAGGCGTCTTCGTCCATGACGACCATGCCGCCGGATCCCATCATGGCGCCGGCCTGCGCCAGCGAATCGAAATCGATGGGCGTGTCGAGGTGCGACTCCGATAGATATCCGCCGGAGGGCCCGCCGATCTGCACCGCCTTGAATCTCTTTTTCTTGGGAGTGCCGCCGCAGATGTCGAAAATGAGAGTCCGCAGGGACGTCCCCATCGGGACCTCCACCAGGCCGGGGTGGACCACGCTGCCCACCACGGAGAAAACAGCCGTCCCCGGGCTCGCCTCGCTGCCGATCCGGCGGAACCACTCCGAGCCGTTCTGCAGGATCGGCGGCACGGCGGCAAAGGTCTTCACGTTGTTGATCACCGTCGGGCGCCCGTTGAGACCGCTTTCCACCGGGTACGGCGGCCGGTGCACGGGCATGCCGCGGAAACCTTCGATGGACCGGATCAGGGCCGTTTCCTCGCCGCAGACAAAGGCCCCGGACCCCTGGAACACCTCGATGTCGAAATCCAGGCCCGACCCCAGGACCCCCTTGCCCAGCAGTCCGAGGCCCCTGGCCTGCTCGATGGCGCGGCTGACGGTGCGCACGGCCAGGGGGTATTCGGACCGGACATAGACGATCCCCCTGCCAGCGCCGACCGCGTGGCCGCAGATGACCATCCCCTCGAGGATTTGATGGGGGTTGCTTTCGAGTAGCGTGCGGTCCATGTAGGCGCCGGGGTCGCCCTCGTCGGCGTTGCAGATGACGACCTTCTCCGCCCCCCTCGCTGCTTCGCGCGCGAGCGCCCACTTGCGACCCGTCGGAAAACCGGCCCCGCCCCGTCCGCGCAAGCCCGAAGCCGCGATGGCCTCAATGATCGCGGCCGGATTCCGCTCCAGCACTTCCGCCAGGGTCGCGAAGCCGCCTTCGGCGATATAGTCGTATATGTCCTCGGGGTCGATGCGGCCGCAGCGCTCCATGATCACGCGCTTCTCAAGGCTGAAACGCGGGAACTCCATGACCGACGGGATGAGGTCGTTCGCGACGGTGGCCCCCAGGATGTGCTCCAGCCGCGGGTCCCCCTCCTTCAGAAACAGCTTGGCCAGCATGCTCGCTTTGCCGGCGCTGACCTCGGGGTAAAAAATGGGCGGGAACCCGGATTCGGGATGGTCGATGACGACCACGGGCTCGGCATAGCAGTGGCCGCAGCAGCCCACGGTGCGGATCCGGGCGGCGATTCCCAAGCGGGCCAGCGCCTCCTCGAAAGCGGCCCTGGTCTCCTGGGCGCCGGCGGCGATGCCGCAGGTGGCCATACCGATGTGGATTTTCGGAACCGGCGCTTCGGAGAACTCCCGGCGCCGCCGGTCCGCTTCATCCCTCAGACGGAGGTAGATCTGACGGGGGGCTGGACTCATGCGAGCCTTTTTCGCGCTGCTCTTTTTCCTTTTCGATCCGGACCTTCAAAACGATGCCCTCCACCTTGCTGGGCTGCATCTTGCCGTAGAGGGTCTCCCCGACCAGGGCTACGGGCGCCAGGGCGCAGCAGCCCACGCAGGCCACCCGGTCGATGCTGAATTCGCGATCGGCTGTGGTCTGGCTTTCCTTGATTTCCAGCTTGCGCTCGAAATTTTCGAGAATGATCTCCCCGCCCTTCACATGGCAGGCCGTCCCCAGGCAGACTTTGATGGGATGGCGGCCGGAGGGGGTGAAACGAAACTGGTTGTAAAACGTGGCGACCCCGTAGACTTCGGATACGGATATCTCCAGCCGCTCGGCCACCATCCCGATCGCCGCCGGCGGCAGATAGGAGAGGGTCTCCTGAACGAGCTGCAGCATCGGAATGAGATTGCCGCGCGCCCGACCCATGGCACCGAGCCTTGGCTTCATCTCATCGAGCTTGGCCGACTCTTCTGCGCTCAGGCCAGGACTCTCATGGACGTTTGTGGGGAGCACATCCATCCGGCGGCGTCAACGGAACAAAGCCAAACACAAATAGTGGCGTTCGTTAGCGGTCATTATAAAGTCTCGATCGCGCCGAGGGCGAGCTGCAGCCTTTCCCGCAGCAGAAAACACAATCGCTCCAGAACGGCGAAGCCGAGCCGGATATCGCTGGTCATCAGGCGCCTGAGGTCAGCACCCTTGAGCACCACGAGTACCGCGGGTTTCCGGCAGACGGCCGACAGCATGAGGGTGTGCCGTTCGTCGAGCAACGTCGACCAGCCCCCGAAAATCTTACCCCTTCCCAGCATGGCGACCGCCACGCTGCCGTGTCGGGCCCCGACACGGACGGCCCGCTCAAGAACGACTGGGCCTTCGACCACGATGTAAAGGTCTTCGCCAAGCCCGCCCTGCTGGTAGATGACCGCACCAGCCTCATAGCGGCAGGCCCGGCATATGGGGGCGATGGACTCGATCTGTTGCCGATCGAGCCCCTTGAAGAATTCGCACTCCTCCAGGATCTTTTGAATGTCGGACATCTCCATAGGGGTTCTCACGCTGAGGGTCCCGAACCCGCCCGGCCGCAATCGGACACGGTGTCGTAAATCTGCAGCAACCGGTTCCCCAGGGCCCGGGAGAATTGCTTGTAGAAGAGGAAGCCGCTCTCCGGGTCGTCTTCGAAGAGGGCGATCAGGCGGTGCTTGCTCGTTTTCAGGACCGTGCTTGAACGGCGGCAGACGGCCGACACCGTGTGGCGGTCGCGTCCGATCAGACTCGACCATCCGAAGACCTCACCAAGGGCCGCGATAGTGAACAGCTCCGGTCCCTCATCCCCCAGCCGCAACCGGACGTCGCCGTCCATGAGGATATAAAGAAAATCGGCCGGGTCGCCCCGGTGGTAGACATATTCCCCCTCCGTGAACGCGTGCCGCGTCCCGGCCGCCATGATCGCCTTCAAAATGACGGGGTTCAGCCCCATGAAAAGATCCGCTTGTCGCAGCTGCATCGGCCTGCCCTCCATCGGAAGCGGTTTGAGATGGCACCCGCGAATGTCATCCGTTTCTAATATGCCTGTCGTTCGGATGTCAATTCCGATAAACTCAAAATGCGTCCATTTTTTTGTTGAAACCCCACTTTCATGATGTTAGTTAAATATCTTTTCGAAAATTTGAAATCGAATCACAAACGGTTCGCGGGAGAGGCAGCGATGGATAATTGGACATTCGGGTTTACAATGCTCGTCGTCGGGATGGGGGGCACGTTGGCGGCCCTGGGCGCGCTGGCCGTGATGATGGGGCTTCTGAAAAAGTTCTTCCCTGTCAAAGAAGAAGAATCCAAATAAGATCCTGGAAAGCGAGATCACACCATGTTCGAAGCGATTGTGAATGGACTGAGCGGCTTGGGAGCGGGAGTTCTCAACCTGCACTGGTCCAACCCCGTGATGATTGCGGTCGGCTGTGGGCTTCTCTACTTGGGAATCAAAAAGGATGTCGAACCGCTGCTGCTCGTACCGATCGGCTTCGGGGCCATTCTGATCAACATCCCCCTGGCGGACCTGATGGGCGAAGAGGGTTTCCTGCGCACCATCTATAATATGGGCGTCGCCAATGAGCTCTTTCCTCTGCTCATCTTCATCGGCATCGGCGCAATGACGGATTTCGGCCCGCTGCTGGAGAACCCCAAGATTTTTCTGCTGGGCGCTGCCGGCCAGTTCGGCATCTTCCTGACCATCGGCCTGGCCCTGTTCTTCGGTTTCGACAAGCTGGATGCGGTGGCGATAGGGGTCATCGGCGCCTGCGACGGACCGACGGCCATCTATGTATCCTCCCGGTACGCCCCCCACCTATTGGCGGCTGTTTCGGTGGCGGCCTACTCGTACATGTCGCTGGTACCCATCATTCAACCGCCCATCATGAGGTTTTTGACCACCGAGAAGGAGCGCCAGATCAACATGTCCGAGCTGGCATCGACCTCGCCGGCCTCGAAAACCACTAAAATCGTCTTCCCGATCGTGGTCACCATTTTCGGGGGGCTCATCGCTCCCAACGGGCTGCCGCTGCTCGCCACGATCATGCTCGGCAACCTCATGAAGGAGTGCGGGGTCGTGGGCCGCCTGACCAAGGCCACCGAAAACGAGATCGCCAACGTAGTGACGCTGTTCCTCGGGATTTCCATCGGCGCCACCATGGACGGCCGCGCGTTCCTTACCTCGCAGACGATCATGATCCTGGTGTTCGGCTTCGTGGCCATATGCCTGGACACCGTTTGCGGAGTGCTCTTCGGCAAGCTCATGTGCGTGATGACCGGCGGCAAGATCAACCCTCTGATCGGTGCGGCGGGCATTTCAGCCTACCCCATGGCGGCGCGGGTCGTGCAAAAGGAGGGATTGAAATACAACAAGTTCAACTTTCTTTTGATGCACGCGGTGGGCGCCAACACCGGCGGCCAGGTGGGCTCGGTCATGGCCGCGGCCATCATGCTGTCGGTGCTGAAGGGGATGGGGATCATTCCGTAGAATTTTCCCCGCAGGGGCGGGAACAAGAGACAAAAACAGCCGGGGCGGCTTTCGCTTTCAGCCGCCCCGGCTGTTTTTATTTGCTGTAGAGCTTGAGGTAGCCGTCCCGCAGGGCGGCACTGGCTTCATAAACGCCTTTCTTGTAGTTCTCTTCCTTCAGGTCGATCACGCGAAACTGCTTGGTCTCGTGGTCCGACCGGATGATGGACCCCGCGGGGATCCAGGTGTTGGCGGGCACCGTGGTGCGCATGACGACCGAGCCGACGCCCACCCAGACGGATTCCTCCAGAACCGAATCGTAAACGACGGCGCGGATCGCCACAAAACTGTCTGCCTTGATGGTGGCGGGGCCGTGCACGATGACCCCGTGCGAGATGTTGCAGCGCGGCCCGACCGTGAGGTTGGTGCCGGCTCGCCCGTGGATCACCACGCCGTCCTGGACGCAGGCGTCCTCCTCGATGATCACCGGGTGAACCTTGCCCTTCTCATCGACCTCATCGGCCCGAATGACCGAAAGCGGGCCCACGTAAACGCGGGGGCCGATGATCACGTTTCCCATGATTTGCGCGCTGGGGTCTACAAACGCCGTGGGGTCTATCTTCGGCCAGTCCCCCACCGGGTTCGGCCGTATCCCGTTCTTCGAAACCTGTGAAGTCATCGATCATCCTCCTCTGCTATTGGATAACGTCGCGTCGACAAGTCCAGCCTGGGCCGGAGGCAAAAATTGAGAGATTGATCATAATAGAAGTTCGAATTTCCTGTCAATCGCAAACACCGGAAGGGGTTCATTCTTCCGGTCACGCCGGACGCGCCGCCCGGGTGACACCGCCTTCCGGATGTCATGCGGCGCCGTAGTAGCCCTTGTACCAGGCGATGAACCGCTCGATGCCCGTCCGAATGGGGGTGGCCGGCTTGAACCCCACATCGGCCATCAAGTCCTCCACGTCGGCATAGGTGGCCGGCACATCGCCGGGCTGCAAGTCCAGGTATTCTTTCCTGGCCTCGATGCCGAGGACGTCCTCGATGGTCTCGATGAAATGGTTGAGCTCCACCGGCTGGTTGTTGCCGATGTTGTAGATCTTGTAGGGCGCATAGGAGGAGCCGGGGTCGGGCCGGTCGCCGCTCCAGGCCGGGTTGGGCGCGGGCAGGCGGCCCATGACGCGCACGACCCCCTCCACGATGTCGTCGATGTAGGTGAAGTCGCGCTGCATGCGGCCGTGGTTGAAGACTTGGATCGGTCGACCCTTCAAAATGGCGTCGGTGAAGAGAAACAGCGCCATATCCGGCCGCCCCCAGGGCCCGTAGACCGTGAAGAACCGCAACCCGGTGCAGGCCAGCCCGTAAAGATGGCTGTAGGTGTGGGCCATGAGCTCGTTGGCCTTCTTGCTGGCGGCATATAGGGAAACGGGGTGATCCACATTGTGGTGCACCGAAAAGGGCATCTTCGTGTTCGCACCGTAGACCGAACTCGACGAGGCGAACACCAGGTGCTTGACCCCGTGATGCCGGCAGCCTTCCAGGATGTTAGTGAAGCCGACGATGTTCGCTTCGATGTAGGCGTGGGGATTCTTGAGGGAATAGCGCACGCCCGCCTGGGCGGCCAGGTTGACCGCCACGTCGAAACGGTTGGCGGCGAAAAGCCGCTCCATGCCCGCACGATCGGCCAGATCCAGGCGGGCGAAGGTGAAGCGCGGATGCCCTTCGAGCTGCGCCAGGCGATCTTCTTTCAGCTTGACGCTGTAATACGGGTTGAGGTTGTCGAGCCCGATAACGTTGATTCCGCTGTCCAGCAGGCGTTTCGACAGGTGAAAACCGATGAACCCGGCCGCACCCGTCACAAGAACATTTTGATATTCAAACACCACCTCTGCTCCTTATCCGTATCTGTCCAAGATACTTTCATTTTGGCGCGGCACCTCGGTACCACTCCATTGTCAATCTCAGCCCGCTCTCCAAGCTCACCCGGGGAAGGAACCCGAGCTCCGCACGCGCGGATTCGATAGCGGAAAGGGAATGCGGGATATCCCCGGGCCGAGGCTGCTGGTGAACGGGTTTTGCCGCGGAACCGGACAGCGCCGCGATCATCCCCCACAACCCGCTAATCGTCAGTGGTTTTCCCGTCCCCACATTGAACACCTTGCCGGATGCGGAAGAGGATTGCGCCGCCGAGATCAGCGCCTGGACCACATCCCCCACGAAAACGAAATCCCGGCTGTGGCGGCCGTCGCCGTAGATGAGCGGCGGCTCGCCTTTCAACGCCCTGTTCATGAAAATGGAAATGACCCCCGAATAGGGCGACGAGGGGTCCTGCCGGGGCCCGAACACGTTGAAAAAGCGCAGCCCCACGGTTTCCAGGCCATAAAGCGACTGGTAAACACGCAGGTAGTGTTCCACGACGAGCTTTTGCACGGCATATGGGGTCAGGGGCTTGGGCGGCATCTCCTCGCGCTTGGGCAGAGCAGGGTCGTCCCCGTACACGGCGCTCGAACTGGCAAAAACCAACCGCCGCGCCCGGGCGCCCCGCGCCGCCTCGAGCACGTTCAGGGAGCCGGTTTCATTCACCGCCGCGGACCCCAGGGGGTCATCGACGGTCTTGGGCACGGAGACCACCGCGGCCAGGTGAAATACCACCTCGCAGCCGGCTGCCGCTTTCTCAACGGCCGCAAGGTCGCAGATGCTGCCGCGCATGAAGGTGGCGCGGCCGGCCACCGGCGCCAGGTTCGATTCCCGGCCGCTTGAAAGATCGTCCAGGACCGTCACCCGGCACCCGCCGGCCGCCAGTGCTTCGACGAGATGAGACCCGATAAACCCGGCCCCGCCGGTAACCAGTGCGCTCTTGATACCCAACGACATGCATGCCCCCGAAACCGGAATGATACTGCTGCAAACTTGTTCAGATACTACCCCAATCGAGATGAAAACTCAATTTTGATGACCGCCGGCGAAGTTTATTTTAAGATCCCCCTTCGCCTCCTTTGCCTAAGGGAGATTCATTGCAGCATGAAACGCCCCTTGCCGGTCTTGACTTTTATGCCCGTTGAATCTAGTCTTTCAATGTGAGAAGACCATAACGACCAACGCAACGCCGTACTCGTCCCGTCAGAGTGCAAGCCGGCATTCCTAACCGGATTGTGACAAATCAAACAGATAACCTCATGCTGCGCATCCAGCTCAAGCTTTACGCGAACCTTCGAATGTTCATGCCCGCAGAGGGGGATGCATACCCCATCACTTCCGGCATGACCGTCCAAGACCTGCTCATCCAGCTCAATCTGCCGGCAGAAAAAGCCAAGTTGATTTTCATCGACGGCACAAAGGCAGAGCTCTCATCGCGACTGGAGGGCGGAGAACGAGTGGGGATCTTTCCACCCGTAGGCGGCGGCTGACCC
>Ga0079303_10000307_pt1 | contig 11483 bp, 8 predicted proteins | sample Methanogen_OWC_FD_77073 | JGI IMG/M metagenome (GOLD analysis project Ga0079303, IMG submission 77073) | Enriched soil microbial communities from Old Woman Creek wetland in Ohio, USA - Methanogen_OWC | ecosystem: Environmental > Terrestrial > Soil > Wetlands | place: USA: Ohio | collected...
ACTTCATGGCAGCTAGCTGCATCCATCTTGTCGATAATCTTTATTTTATTTCGGTTAAGTTGAAGCAAATTCTCAATCTTTTCGAGAATCGTCTTACTTGAAAAGTTGAGGGGCAGCTTCACCGTCAGCTTGTCATACTCTGAACGGTCCTGCCAAGTCACAGCCCTACGATTAAATGGCTGCAACCACAAACACACCACGCCTATTGCGTCTTCTTCTGAGCTAGGCTTGTACTCCTGGCCGAAGAGCGACCATGCCAATTCTATATAATGTGTTGCAAGCTGTAGCAAGTGTTCGTAGGTCCAATTAGGTGGGAACGCCAGGTAGATATCCCACTTTAGGGACACCTCATCTCTTGTGCGGAGTCGCTGTTGGATCTCTCTGTAGTCCTTCCGGTATTCGGGATTTCTCTTGAGCGCTTGCCACTTCCCCCAGGAGTAGAGGTATTCTCGGGAGGGTTTCTTTTTCGCCATGATCCGCTACATCGTGCGGCCTCCTTTGGAGAATTGCGGGGGAGGCGGCTGAGGTAGACCGCCCATCGGGTCGCGATTCCCTAGCCCCGCAAGCCCAAGCCTATGTTACCATCTGGAGCACCATTGCAAAACCCGGACATCTGGGTGCAGGGGGGGTGCAAAATTCTATCAATTCTTTTTGCATTTCACCCTCTCAACACCCAGTAATTTCAAAAAGTTAGCTTCCTTTCCGCAAATGTGCCATATGTCCGCGGCGGTCAAAGGAGGGTGCACCTATGCTGAGGCCCAGGACTCTCCAACAACGGTTCGTCCTCTTTCTCGTCCTCCCGGTGGCCGTTCTCCTCTTCGGCATTGGACTCACGGGCTTTTTCTACGCCAGAAGCGCCCTACTCGAGGAATTTCGGGAAGCGACGCTCCTCAAGCTCCAGCGCATGGCGCACGAGGTGGACATGAGGCTCGCCGAGCCCAAGCGGTGGCTGGAGATGTTCCAGGAGACAGCCGGGGAGCTGCAGGTCGGACAGGTACGCCGGTGGCTCCTCGAGCAGATGCGGGAGCTGGAGGGTGTCGTTCGGGTGGAGGTGGTGCTCCCGCCCGATGGAGCAATCCAGCCCCTGCACGGGGGCCCCCGCATGGGCCGCGGGCCGCGGGGGGAAGGCGCCGGCGGCATGATGGCGTTCCACCGGGTCGGGATCGCGGAGGTTATGCCGCCTCGATACGATGCCCTCATCGACCACGAAACCGTAGGGATCATTTCAGAGCTCATCGATCTCGAGGGGCGCAGCGTGGGGAAAGTCGAGGTGGTCCTCAGATTTGGCTATCTCATCGAGCACATCGTCGCTGACGACCGCTTGCGGAGCGTGCGGCTCTTTCTCGTGGACCAGGGCGGGAGAGTGCTCATGTGCACGGGCCCCCGCCGCCAGGTGCTGGGCGACACCAACGACCCGCTGGAGCTGGCCGTAGTCCGGGAGCTGAAGGAGAAGCCTTTCGGCACTCTTGTCGGGGAAGGTCGCCCGCCCCGCGAGGTGAGTGGATTCTACCGCCTCACGGAGGCCCCGTGGAGCATTGTGGTCATCGCTCCCGGTAGGGAGATTCTCGCGCCGATCATCACTTTCCGCACGTATTACATGGGGCTGGGGGGCGCCTTGATCCTTCTCGTCCTCATCTTCATCCGCGTGGTGACCGGGCGAACGGCCTCTGCCATCCGGGAGGTGTCCAAGGCGGCGGAGAGAGTCGCACAGGGCAGCTACAGTTCTCTCCCCTCCCCGAAGGGCCGAGATGAGGTCGCCCACCTGGTCGAGAGCTTCAACGCCATGATGGCGAAGCTTGAGGAGCGAGACCGGCTGAAACAGGCGATGATGTTGGCAATGGAGATCCAGCAGGCCCTGCTACCTCGACAGGCTCTGGTGGTGGAGGGCATGGACGTTGCCGGTACCAGCATCTACTGCGACGAGACTGGAGGCGACTACTACGACTACCTTCAGGTTTTCGAGCCGGGACCGGGCAGAATGGCCGTTGCCGTGGGCGACGTGACCGGGCACGGCATCTCCGCCGCCCTTCTGATGACCACGGCCCGGGCGTTCCTTAGGAGCAGAGCCATCCACCCCGGAGATCTCGGGCAGGTGGTCAGCGATGTGAATCGCCTTCTCGCTGTGGACACCTCCCAGGCGGGGAACTTCATGACCCTTTTTTTCATGCTCGTCGACGGGAGGAAGGGAGAGATCCGGTGGGTGCGGGCGGGGCACGAGCCCGCAATACTCTATGACCCGGCCGAGGACTCTTTCACCGAACTCATGGCAGGAGGAATTGCCCTCGGCGTCGACGAGACCGCGAGCTTCGAGGAGCAACGGCGCGACGGTTGGGAGGCCGGCCAGGTCATCCTCATCGGGACTGACGGCATCTGGGAGAGCGAAAATGCGCAGGGCGAAATGTTCGGAAAGGAGCGGCTCCGCGACATAGTGCGCCGAACCCATCTGCGCCCCGCCCAGGAGCTGGTTGCGGCCATAACCGACGCCGTCGACCGATTCAGGGAGGACCTGCCCCGGCAGGACGACATCACCCTCGTGGTGATCAAGAAGACATAGCGAGTCGCTTGTGTTTGCGGTTGACTTCCCCGCCGCACCGGCAGAGTCACCTGCTATCAGCCTTGATAGACTTCGCTCACGACGTCCGCAATCTCGCACCCCAGCCCTTGGGTTGAAAGCAACCGGACGATCTCCTGCAGACGCTTCGGGTGGTTTATCGCCACCTCAGCGCCGCAGTCGTTCTCCGTGAGAGGGTACTTGTGCTCGCCGAGGACCCGGACCGCCTCCTCAGGCCTATCCACCAGGAGCCCGAGGACAGAGTAGTCGGACATGTAGAATGTAGGGAGTGGCCTGCAGAGGCCCTGGAACCTTCTGGGCTTTGCCTGATCCGCGCCGAACGGATTTCTCTCCTTCGCAAGTACCGGTACTCGCCACATGGCTTCCTCCGATCCTGAGAGGTACGATTGCGGTAGACCGATGCCTCGCCGTCACCCTTGGAGATCAACGAGATCGGTCTTGTGGAAGGAATTATAATGTTGCGACCTCGTCCCGGCCAGTTTACTCTTTCTCTCCCGTATTCGGACCGCCTGTGGGCGGAGGACAACGCGGTTCGAGCAACTGCGCCCTTGACTGGAGCCCAGGACCATCTATACTGATAGTCTCTTATGACATAACTGTCATAAGAGACCAAACCGGCGATGGAAGTGGGATATCCAGCGGAGAATCTCTCGGGCCGGAGAATGATGAAAAGGAGTGGCCATGAGCCGTTCGCCACGCAAGAAGGCGGAGAAAGGTAAGCCCGTCAGGGTCGGGCCCTATTCCTTCGACGAGTACGTGAGCAGGGTGAAAAGTTTTCACGGGAACGTCGCTCCTGGCCTCATTCTCGGCGGCTTCATGGTGGATCTGGCCATGCGCCGCATTCCCCGGGGGGTCCTCTTTGACGCGCTGTCCGAAACGCCGGCGTGTCTGCCCGACGCAATCCAGCTCCTTACGCCTTGCACGGTGGGAAACGGTTGGCTGAAGGTGATCAATCTCGGTCGTTACGCCCTGAGTCTCTACGACAAGGATAGCGGCGACGGGGTCAGGGTCTTTCTGGACCCAAGGAAGCTCACGTCCTGGCCGGAGGTGGAGGCCTGGCTCTTCAAACTCAAGCCAAAGGCGGAGCAGGACAAGGGGCGCCTTCTCGCTCAGATGGCTGAGGCGGGGGCTGAGCTCTGCGGCCTCCAGACCGTCAAAATCCAGCAGCGGCTTCTCAAGAAACAGAGCCGGGGTCGAATTGCCCTATGCCCCCTGTGCAGCGAGCCATATCCTGAAAGGGACGGGGCTATCTGCAGGGCCTGCCAGGGCGAAGCCCCGTACGTCGCCACCGATACGGAGGGAACCGCCTTCACCGCGGAGGCGGCCTTCCTCAAGCCGGTAGCTACAGAGCATGCGGTGGGGCGCAAGGTGCTCCACGACCTGACCCTCATCGTCCCCGGGGAGAGCAAGGGGCCGGCCTTCACCCGCGGCCAGATCATCGACGTCGGCGATCTCTGCCGACTCCAGCAGATGGGCCGCCAGCGGCTCTACCTTGAGGACGAGAACATCCCCCGGGGAGACTGGGTTCACGAGAACGAGGCCGCCATCGCCTTCGCCAGGGCCATGGCCGGCGAAGGTGTCGGCTTCGACGAGCCGCCCCGGGAGGGCAAGGTGAACCTCCGTGCCGAGCGGGACGGCCTCCTGGTGGTGGATACGGCGCGGCTGGAGCAGTTCAACATGCTTCCCGGAGTCATGTGCGCCAGCCGCAAGGGTTATACCGTGGTCACCGTCGGCAGGAACGTCGCGGGAACTCGCGCCATCCCCCTCTACCTTCCCAGGGCCGACTTCCTCAAGGCAATGGCCATTCTCGGCGGTGGCCCCATTTTCCGTGTCCTCCCCATGCGCAGGGCCAGGGTGGGCATTCTAGTCACCGGCACCGAGGTATTTCAGGGGCTGATCAAAGATCAATTCGCTCCGATCATCGAAGCCAAGGTGAGAAAACACGGGTGCGAGGTGGTGCGGGCGCTCATCGTGCCTGACGACCGCGCCGCCATACGAAAAGGAGTGGGAGAGCTCGTGGAGGCGGGAGTCGACCTCCTGGTGACCACCGCCGGACTGTCGGTGGATCCGGACGATGTGACGCGCCAGGGCCTGCTGGATGCCGGGGCGACCGACCTCCTCTACGGTGCACCCATCCTGCCGGGGGCCATGACCTTGCTGGCCCACATCGGCACGGTGCGGGTCATGGGAGTGCCCGCCTGCGCCCTCTACTTCAAGGCCACGAGCTTCGACCTCCTTCTCCCCCGGGCACTCGCCGGGCTGGAGATCACGAGACGGGACCTGGCCAAGCTCGGGCACGGCGCCTTCTGCCTGGACTGCAAGAGGTGCACCTTCCCCAAGTGCACCTTCGGCGGGTGAGGTCCCCGGCGCGAGGAGAGCTTCGCCCGGGCACCACGGGCCACCCTCCGCTAAGGATGATGAGTTCGATCTAAAGATGGATGAACAGACTCTGACCGTAAGGCTGCACCTCTGGCTGGAGAAAAAAGAAGGGATCGGCTTTGGCATGGGTCGGGCCCTTCTTCTCGCCAAGATCGAGCAGCACGGCTCTCTCAAGAAGGCAGCCGACGAGCTCGGTATGTCCTATCGGGCCGCATGGGGAAAGATCAAAGAAAGCGAGAGGATATTGGGAGTCAAACTGATCGCGCAAAGCGGCAGCAAGAAAGAAGGTTATCATCTGACTGAATTCGGTGCGTCCCTCAAGGAAAAATACTTGCGCTGGTTCAAAACGGTTGAAAAAGAGGCTCTCAGAAAAGCTCGGGAGACATTTCCCTGGGCCATCAAGGGCTATGAGGACTGATTGCCGACGAAGACGAGGGCGAAGCTGCACCAACGTATGATGATTTCGCAAAAAGTCGCCAAGGCGAACGGCACAAGCTCTCCCGCCACCGGGACAAGGCGCGCGAATCCCTGCCTGCGGCAGGCAGGTTGAGGAATGAGGCGTACATAGATGTGCGCTGCAATGACGAAAGATGAAGCGCAATCCCGCGCCTCGCGGGACAGATGGACGTTTTAAGAAGCCGTCAAGTATTGCTCAAGGCCGGATAGACATAATTGAGGCTGCGTGAAGGATGTTAATCGTCTGGACGCACTCACTCGCGAATGAGGAATATCACGTATGCAAACCCTGCGATACAAGACCTCACGTTTCAAGGAGGGCAGCCTGTTTGCTGCAGAATACAATCTTGCCGTAGAAGAACTTCTGGAGATTTATATAGACGACTCACCCTATGCCGTCACCATGCGCCTTCCGGGAAATGACCTAAATCTTGTCACCGGCTTTTGTTTCACGGAGGGGATTATCGATTCCTGGGATGATGTGCGCTCCATAGGGCACTGCAAGGAAATCCCCGGAAACCGAAGGATGGTGGTGCGCCTGAAGATAGGGCACGACAAGCAGAAACCTGTTCATGCGAAAAGGAACCCGTTCCTCAGCAAGTCCAGTTGTGGGGTGTGCGGCAAGAGCAGCGCCGAGGAGGTATATTCGTCCATGCGGCCTGTGGAGCGCTTCAATTGCATCCACTTGGAGGATGTCTTGCGGCTGAAAGATCTGGTCGAAACCAAACAAGCGGTATTCGCGTTGACGGGCTCAACCCATGCCGCCGCGATCTTCGATGCCGGGAAGAACCTGCTGGCCTTTGCAGAGGACATCGGAAGACACAATGCCTTCGACAAGACCATCGGCGCGCTAGTCCGGGCGGAAAAGATAAACGAGGCTTTTCTTGCGATTGTGTCCTCACGGCTGAGTTTCGAGATGGTTCAGAAAGCGGGCATGGTGGGATTTGAGATTCTCACAGGTATTTCCGGCCCCACAAGCATGGCCGTGCGTATGGCCGAGGATTTGAATATTACCCTGATCGGATTCCTACGGGAAACCAGCATGAGTATCTATACGCATCCCGGGAGGATCCTCTCTTCCGCGTATCATGGCGCGGACCATCCACCTGCTCGCTTTTCTTCACGCGTCCACCTCGCCAGATGAGCATCCTGCACGCCGGCTGACATCCCCAGACTCAAATGGCGCTCACGCCAGAGGACATGCCTGGGGTTGAGCAGCCTTTCGGGCATGGGGAACCTACCGACCCGCACGGCCCCCCGGGTCATAACGGCGATGAAAAAGCTACGAGCCCACGAGGCCGGGACGCTGCGAAGCAGAAAGATGGCAGACTTTCTGGCTCGCTGGTTTTTGAACTTCCCTCCATGTTTATATCAAAGGGATCACCGAGAACAATGAGGCCATTATGTTTAAATTAATATATTGAAATCATTTGTAAAATTGTCTACCCTCCTTTCAGGTTTTGATGCTGTGTCTCGCTCTTTGAGCTTGCCAGAGATGTTTGATAGTTCGGTGCGGCGGGTTTCTTCTGACAATCACAAGAAAGGAGGAGGAGATGAGGATGACACGTCGTGAGTTCCTGGCCCTGTCCGGGACTCTGGGCGCCGGAGTCGCATTGTCGTCTCTTGGCATCGACATGCGGCCGCTCCTGGCTTACGCCGAGGAACTTAAGAAGATCGACAAGGTAAAGAGCGCCAAGCAGATCTATTCTCTCTGCTATTACTGTTCGGTGACTTGCGGCCTGATCTGCAGCACGGACACGAAAACCGGCAAGATCATCAACATCGAGGGTGACCCGGATCATCCCGTCAACGAGGGATCGCTGTGCGCGAAGGGTGCGGGGATGTTCCAGATGTCAGCCCGCAACGAACATCGCCTGACCAAGGTCCTTTATCGCAGACCCGGTGGAACCAAGTGGGAACCCAAGACGATGGATTGGGCCCTTACCCAGATCGCCAAGAAGATCAAGGCGGAGCGGGACAAGAGCTTCATCACCAAGAACGACAAAGGGCAGGTGGTCAATCGGCTTGAAACCATCTCGCACCTGGGCAGTTCCAAGCTGGACAACGAAGAGTGCTGGCTTGTAACGGCTGCGGTGAGGGCTCTCGGCCTCGTCTATATCGATCATCAGGCCAGGGTCTGACACGGTCCCAGTGTAGCGGCTCTGGGAGAGTCGTTCGGCCGTGGGTCCATGACGAATCATTACATCGATATCAAGAATGCTGACGTTATTCTGATTATGGGCAGTAATGCGGCGGAGATGCATCCCATTTCCTTCAAGTGGGTGTTGCGTGCCAGGGAGCAGCGAGGCGCCAAAATCATCCATGTCGATCCCCGCTTTACCAGAACGTCGGCGCTGGCAGATCATTACATCGCCCTGCGATCAGGCACCGATATCGCCTTCCTCGGCGGTATGATCAAGTACATCCTCGACAACAAGAAGTATTTTGAGGAATACGTGAGGGATTACACCAACGCTTCGTTTATCATCGATGATAAGTTCAGTTTCAATGACGGCCTCTTTTCGGGCTACGACGCCGCCGCCAGGAAGTATGACAAATCAACGTGGGCCATTAAGCTCGATGCCAAGGGAATCCCCGAGAAGGATCCGACCTTCCAGAACCCGCGGTGTGTCCTGCAGATGCTGAAGGCTCATTACTCCCGATACGACCTCGAAAAGGTTTCCTCCATCACCGGCACACCGGTGGAAGACCTCAAGACGGTCTATGAGCTCTACGCCTCGACGGGAGTCAGGGATAGAGCTGGTACAGAACTCTACGCTCTGGGTTGGACGCAGCACACGGTCGGCGTGCAAAACATCAGAGCCATGTCCATCATTCAGCTTCTGCTGGGTAACATGGGGATTGCGGGAGGCGGCATCAACGCTTTGCGCGGCGAGCCGAATGTCCAAGGGTCCACGGACCAGGCGATTCTCTCCCACATTCTTCCCGGCTATCTCAAAGCACCAGTGGCTTCCCAGACCACTCTGGAGGAGTACCTCAAGAAAAACACGCCCAAGACCAATGAACCCCAGTCGGCCAACTGGTATCAGAATTATCCCAAGTACATGGTGAGCCTCCTCAAGGCATGGTACGGCGACAAGGCCACCAAGGAGAACGATTTCAGCTACGCAAATGTGCCCAAGCTCGATGACGGCCAGGACTGCACCGTGCTGAACATGATCGACAAGATGTATGAGGGCAAGGTCAAGGGGTTCACCTGTATCGGCCAGGACCCGGCCGTGAGTCTCCCCAATGCGAACAAGGTGCGGCAGGCCTTCGCCAACCTGGACTGGATGGTCCACGTGAACATTTTCGACAATGAGACCGCTTCCTTCTGGAAGGGTCCGGGGTTGGATCCCAAGAAGGTCAAGACCGAGGTCTTCCTGCTTCCGGCGGCGGCGTCCATGGAAAAGGAAGGCAGCATGAGCAACAGCGGGCGCATGCTGCAATGGAAGTACGTGGCGGAGAAACCCCCGGGAGACGCCCTTGCCGTCGGGGACATCGTTTATCGATTGGTGAATAAATTGAAGGGCCTTTACAAGAACCAGAAGGGCGCTTTCCCCGACCCGATCGTCAATCTGGCATGGAATTACGCGGATGGCAAAGGCAACTACGATGCGTTGGGAACTTCTAAGGCGGTGAACGGGTATTTCCTGGAAGATGTTACCATCGGGGACAAGACCTACAAGAAGGGGCAGTGCGTTCCCGGTTTTGCCAACCTGCAGGCTGACGGCAAGACTTCGAGCGGCAACTGGATCTATTGCGGAGCCTTTACCGCGGACGGGACCAATCTGATGACCCGCAGAAAGAAGGACGACCCGACGGGCCTCGGCCTCTACCCTGAATGGGGCTGGGCCTGGCCGGTAAACCGGCGGATCATATACAACCGGGCATCAGTCGACAAGAACGGGCAGCCTTTTGACCCCAGCCGCCCGCTCCTGAAATGGGTGGACGGCAAATGGGTGGGCGACGTTCCGGACGGTCCCTGGCCGCCTTTGAGCGACAAAGAGAAAGGCAAACTGCCGTTCATCATGAAACCCGACGGAGTTGGCGCCCTGTTCGGACCAGGGCTGGCTGAAGGACCCTTCCCCGAGCACTATGAACCGCTCGAGGGGCCGCTCTCCAAGAACCTAATATCGTCGCAGTTGAACAACCCGGCGATCAAGATCTTCGCGAAGGAATGTGATCTGTACTCCGGATGTGATCCGAAATATCCGTTTGTCTGCACGACCTATTCCTGTACGGAACACTGGTGCACCGGCGCCGAGACGAGATGGATGGCATGGCTCACGGAAGCTCAACCGCAGGCATATGTGGAAATGAGTAAGGAACTGGCGGAGCTCCGGGGCATCAAGAACGGCGAGAAGGTCAGAGTGGAATCGCCCCGCGGCAAAGTGCAATGCGTTGCCATGGTCACCACGCGCTTCCGTCCTTTCCAGGTTGGGGACCAGACTATCCACCAGGTTGGAATGACGTTCAACTACGGATGGCTGTTCCCAAAGGACTGCGGTGACACTGCCAATCTGCTGACCCCCACCGTGGGCGATGCGAACACCATGACCCCGGAATACAAAGCCTTCATGGTCAACGTGACCAAGGTGTAGGAGGAGTGAGCCATGTCCAACGGGAAATCTGTACTGGTAGATACCTCGAAGTGCACGGCCTGCCGGGGCTGCCAGATCGCCTGTAAGCAGTGGAATGGGCTGCCCGGCACAAAGACACAGCAGGTCGGGACCTATCAAAATCCCCAGGATGTGTCGGCCCAGACCTGGAAGCTCGTCCGCTTCTCCGAAGGGGTTAAAGACAACGGCAAACCTTACTGGTACTTCTTCACGGAGCAGTGCCGCCACTGCCTTGAGCCTCCCTGCATGGATACCATCGCCGGCTACGTCGACGGCGGTGCCGTTCGTGACAAGGAGACCGGGGCGGTGGTCTTTACGGGAAAATCAAAGGACGCGCCCTTCGAGGACGTCCGTAACTCATGCCCTTACAATATCCCGCGCCAGGATCAGAAGACCAAGGTGCTCGCGAAGTGCACCATGTGCCTGGACCGTATCACCAACAACCGGATTCCGGCCTGCGTCCTGTCGTGCCCGACGGGGGCGATGGCGTTCGGGGAACGGGACGCCATCCTCGATGTGGCCAAGAAGAGGGTCGAGGAGCTCAAGAAGACGTACCCAAAGGCCGTGGCCCTTGACGCGGACCAGGTGAGGGTTATCTACATCGTGGTGGATGACGCCACAAAGTATCACAAGTTTGCGGCTGCATAGGCTCCCGACGCCTCGGTTCAGCGCTGCCGTTTTACCTTCTGGGCGATCGGGAGCCCGGCGGCGTGAAAGCATCTCGGGAAGGACGGAGCAGGTCTGGCCTGTGCCCTCCTTCCCGCATTTTTTCCCAGGTGCCTGCGCCTGGAGGAGAGGACGTTCCGCCCGGCGGAGCGCCAGAGAGAGGGTTCCATGGCGAGCATGATGAGAGAGAGCTCACCGGCAAAGGCTGAAGCCAGGGTGGAACGGGCCCTCAAGCGTTTAAGAAACGAAATTCCAGCGGCAAGAAACGTTGTCGATGCCTTCACGACCCTGCTGGTGGAACGGGCCCGCCTGAAGGCTGAGCTCCCGGCGCTCGAAGATCCCATGCCGGAGGCCCCGAATGCGGCTCGCTTCGAGCAAGGCGTTCCGCTCACGACCGCCGAAGCCATCATTCGGTTCGCGAGAGAGCAGTGGCTCCACGCCGCGGATCGCCTCCTTCCTTCCATGGAAGCGAGCTTTCCCAAGATGAGGGCGGATCTCGGCACGGTGCGATCCGCCCTCGCCAGTGGCGAGCTGGACCCTGAGCAGTGTCTCGTGGGGATCCTCACGTCTCGGAAGGATGAGGTGGGTAGGTTGACCAAGAGGCTCGGCGTGACGCTCGAAGGCCTCACCTTTGCCGTCAGCCAGATCGCAAGACCGTTGATCGAGAAGCGCTCGGAGAGCCTCGCACCCCTCGTCCGGGACCTCCGGTGGCCGAAGGGCTACTGCCCCATCTGCGGGTCTCCGCCGGGTCTGAGCTTGCTTCGCGATAGAGAGGGGCAGAGATGGTT
>Ga0079303_10000309_pt1 | contig 11472 bp, 9 predicted proteins | sample Methanogen_OWC_FD_77073 | JGI IMG/M metagenome (GOLD analysis project Ga0079303, IMG submission 77073) | Enriched soil microbial communities from Old Woman Creek wetland in Ohio, USA - Methanogen_OWC | ecosystem: Environmental > Terrestrial > Soil > Wetlands | place: USA: Ohio | collected...
GTGTGAACCTTTTCCCTGAGACGTTCGAACCCGGTAATTTCACGGGTAACGGCGGATTCAAGAATGCCGGATTTTTCTGAAGATTTCTTTTCCTCACTCAGACGAGAAAGTAAACCACCCATGAGTTCTTACCTCCCTTGGTTCAAGACCCTAGTAAGATGTTTTTCAATTGCGTGAAAACGCCCTTTTTGTCAGCAGCCGGAGCCTCTCCTTCCGGACTGGCGATCATTTGAGCCATGGCTATCACGGCTTTCGCCAACGAACTGCCTGGAGATTTTACCACAAACGGTTCGCCTTGGTTAAGTGCCTGTTGGGCTGTTTCCGTTTCCATCGGAACAGTCGCAAAAAGCGGTATTGCAAGCCCGGCTTCGATGTCTCTTCCCCCGATTCCCGCATTGGGAAAATCCTTGTTCAGGACTAGTTTGATCTTCTTGGTATTGAGTTTGATGTCTGAAAAAGTCTTCAGGCATAATTTGGTGTTTTTCAGCGAACTGATCTCAAGCGTTGCAACAAGAAGGACCAGATCTGTTTTATCGAGAATGGCCAGCTCGAGGTCGCCGATATGCGGGGCCGTATCGAACAGGATAAACTGGTAGTTGGATGAGAGATGCTCGATGATCTGCTTGATATGCTGGCCCTTGATCGCTTCGGAAAATGCCGGTTCAATCGGTGCCAGCAGCAATTCCAGGCCACTGGGATGTTTTACGATATTTCTCTCGATATCTTCAGGCGTAATCTCGTCATGCCCGCTCTCAACAATGCCGTAGATGTTTTTGCTGCTCTTCTGGTTCAGGGTGATCCCTACATCGCCGAACTGTATGGAGGCATCGATCAGCAGCGTTTTCTTGCCTAATTTTGCCAGGCTCACTGCAAGATTGGTTGAAAGAGTGGTTTTTCCCACGCCGCCCTTCGTTGAAAAGAACGTGAGAACCTGAGCTTCCCATTCTTCAACGAATGCTTCAGGCGTGTCTTTTACCCATTTATTGAAGACATTGAGGATCGTATCGGCCAGATCATTGCCGGAAAATGGCTTCGTGAGAAAGTCTTTCGCTCCGGCCTTCATCGCACGGCGAAAATACTCCTGCTCGCTCTGAATGGACATCATCACGACCTGGATATTCGGCCGCTCCTTGGCAAGCATCTCGGTGGCCTTCAGTCCATCCAGTTTGGGCATGTTGATATCCATCAGGACAACATGAGGAGAGACTTCGCGAATCTGCTTGAGCGCATCTTCGCCGTCCCCCGCTTCGCCGACCACGCGGATATTCTCAAAGTTGTTGAGCATGCGGCGCACGTTCGAGCGTAGCTCGATCATGTCGTCGGCTATGAATACCTTTACCTTTTGTGCCATTCAGGTCTCCCGTGCGCTGAGAGCGGAAATGCCGTGAAAAATCGGTAAGACTGACGCATTCTTCCCGGATATGAAACCGGAAACGAATGAAGATATCACAGGAGGGTGCCGGCGGACAATGCGAATGCTGATTACCATCGAATGGGAATTTCGATAACCGTCGCGATGAGTGCGCCAAGAAAAAGATCGATGCCGAGGTAGAACTTGTATCCGGGTGCCGTCATTGTGTTGTGAATGGTCTTCTCTTTGTAAGCCCCGCTCGACAGGCTGGCCATCAGCATTGGCAACGCATCTTTCCCGTAGTTGAGCCGCTGGATGAGAACGGCATGTGGAATTCCAAGAGCACAGGAGTAAAGAAACGTGCTGATGACAAACCGTGTGCCCGCAAGGGCTGCAATGCCGCCCAGAAGCTTGACATCGCCCATTCCGATGATTCCGACGGCTGCCGGTCCCAGGTAAAGCCCAATGCCGGCAAGGGTTGCCAGGAAGCTGTATCCGAAGCCGGCCCAGCCGAACCAATACAGATTCAGCAGCCAGCCGGAAAAAATCATCGGAAATGTCAGCCAGTTGTAGATCCTGCCGCGGCGCATGTCTGTATACATGCCGATGACCGACGCTGTGACCGCGATCAGTCTCAGCCACAGATCGGGCGGCTGTGGAACCGTTATCTCAAACATTGCTCTTGCTCCTGAAGCGTCCAACAATACAGCATGTCGGCTTCATCTGCCAACCATTCATCACCAACTCCTGACATTTCCTTCGACCTGTCAGCCACCTCTGATGAAACCGGCCGTCCCGAACTGCGGGACGGCCGGGAAAAGCGCATAGATGGGAAACGATGATCAGGTCGTGACGTACCCGAGAACGTTTGCCCGGATATTCTTCAGAAAATCCTGGCTTGCCTTCAGGTCCGCTTCGGGCTCGTCTTCGCGATGCAGGAACACGACTCCCCCGGACTGCTCGGCGAGAATTCCGGCATCCGGATACTCCAGGAGCGCTGGTGTATCGATAATGACCAGTTCAACTCTGCGTTTAAGAGTTTCGAGCAGTTCGATCATGGAAACCGAACCGATCAATTCGACGGGATGAGGCGGAATCGGGCCTGCGGTGATAAGCCCGAGATTCTTCAACATCGTGGGTTTGACGATGTTCGCAGAGGGTTGGCCGCAAAGAGCCGTGCTGAGGCCGTTGTGATTATCCGTGTCGAAAACCCGGTGCAGGACGGGATGCCGGAAGTTCGCATCGATGAGGACAACCGAGTAGTTCGACTGGGCGAACAGAATCGCAAGATTCGCAACAAGCGTGCTGCGGCCCATTCCCGACCGCGAGGAACAGACCTGCACGATGCGCGTGCCCGTCTCCGCTAATGCAATCTGAAGGTTCGATGCAAGCGCTTTGTAAGGTTCGAGCTTCTTTGAATCGGGCTCGTTCAGCACGATCAGGCGTTCATCATACGAGGCGTGCTGAATAGAATCGGGCACCGGAAGGGCAAGCCGGGTGGCTGACAGCGGATTCATCTCGAGAAGAGTGGTCGGGGAAGGGGACTGGCCACCAGGTGCGGGTAGTCCTGCGACAAGCATTTGGGCAGGAGCCCCCACGATCTCGGCCTTCATTGGAGCCGGAGTATACAGCAGGAAGATGGCCAGAAACGCGCCACTCAGCATTGCCGCAAGTTCGCGCTGGAGAAGGGAGAGGCCGACAGGCCTGGGGGTGTCGAGATCCTTGCGAAGAACCTGGATGCGTCCGACCGCGGTCGATTGCGTGATTTGAAGCTCTTCAAGCCGCATCATCACTTCGCTGTACAGGCCTTCAAGAGATTTGATGCGGGTTTCCGCGATCGACGCGGTTTCAGCAGATCCGCGGCCGGAAAACGCGGCTCCGGGAGTCCGGTTTGCCTCGATCCATCGGTTTTTCAGCTCATCGAGCCGTGATTCGTTATTCGCTATTTCCTGCTGAAGAGCTTCGAATTCCGGGTTCGGTTCCTTGCGGTCGCGTTGCGAAGACAAGCGGCGCTGACGTGCCTGCAGATCGGATATCAGGCTGTTTGCCGCAAGGACTTTCGGATGTTTTTCGCGATAGGTTTCGAGCAGCCGCTTGAGGTCAGCCCGGGCTGCAGTGAGGGAATCGCGGATATCAGCGATGGAATTTTCGGTCGAAGATGACGGCACGACACGGATTCTTGGCAGTGTCTGCAGCCGTTTTTTGTCTTCCTGGAGCTTTGTTCCGACAAGCTGAATTTCTTCATCAAGCGCGAAGGCGTCACCCTGAAGCAGATGGCTGCAGGCGGGATCGGTTGAATCTCTGCGAGCCTCGGCAAGTTTTTCGCGCAAAACGCTCTTCTTCTTTTCGAGCATCTCGATTTCGAAAATGTTCGTTTCGTTGGAGTATCCCAGGAATTTTTCAGAAAGGGTTTTGATGACCGCATTGCCGAGCTCTGGCAGCCGGTGCGGATTTGCATCCCGAACGGTGAGCCTGACCAGCCCCTGGCCAGCGTCTTCGAGCGTGAAAGGCGAATACCGGGGCTCTGTTCCCAGGTCGAGTCCGCAGGTGTGCAGGACTTCGCTGACCACGATTTTTTGCGACATGATCCCGTTCATCGCTGCAGCCGGGCTGTCGCCCTGGTGCAGTTCGCTCGTCATGACTCTCAACAGAGACTGACTTTCATACAGCGTTGGAAAAACGCGGCTGACGAGCGCCGTGATGATAAGTGTCGCGGCGATGATCGATACGGCCGCTCCCCGATGTCGATCGAGGCTGCGGAGGATCCCTTCGAACAGGTTCTCCTGCGCCATTGCCTGGTGCCTCCTCAATGTGGATACCTCCCCGGCGTGTTAAACACGGCGGGTCTGGAAGAATCATCGGCAAAACCCGTTCCAAATCGAAGGGGCGCGGCCAAAAGCCGCGCCCCTGAATGGGTGTTCGCTATCGATCAGCGCTGTGTGAACTCGTTCACCGCCGCCGCCACATACTCGATCGCTCCCGCGGGGAGTTCGGAATAAATCGGAAGCGCCAGCGTGTGCTGAGCGGCCGCTTCCGAATTCGGGAAGTCACCGTGCCTGTAGCCGAGCGATTTGAAGCACTCCTGCTCGTGCAGGCTCAGTGGGTAGTAAATCGCGCATCCGATCTCTTTTTCCGTGAGATGCTGCTTGAGCTCGTCACGCCGCTCCACGCTGATGATATACTGGTTGTAAATGTGAAAACGGCCAGGCTTCGCAACCGGCGTGCGCACGTTTCTGTTGCCGGCGAAAAGCTCGTTGTAGCGTGCGGCATTTTTTCTGCGGCCTTCCGTCCAGCCGGCAAGATGCGGCAGTTTTACGGAGATGACGGCGGCCTGAAGCGCATCGAGACGGCCGTTTATGCCGACTTCGAGGTGGTGATACTGCCTCTCGCCGCCGTGAACACGAAGCTTCTTTGCGTGCTGATACAGCTGGTCGTCATTGGTCGTCACGAGGCCCCCATCGCCGAAACAGCCGAGGTTCTTGCTGGGAAAGAAGCTGAAACAGCCGAAATCACCGATCGCTCCGGCCTGCTTGTCGTTAAAACGGGAGCCGATCGACTGACAGGCGTCTTCGATGACCGGCAGTTTGTGTTTGCGGGCCACGGCCATGATCGCATCCATGTCCGCACACTGGCCATACAGATGCACGGGGAGGATCGCCTTGGTCCGGGGCGTGATGGCGGCTTCGATCTTCGTCGCATCAATGTTGTAGGTGTCGGCTTCGATGTCGACGAAAACAGCTTTGGCGCCGACTCTGGCAATGGCTCCTGCGGTGGCGAAAAAGGTGTAAGGGGTTGTGATCACCTCGTCACCCTGGGTGATGCCGAGTGTCATCAGGGCCAGAAGAAGGGCGTCGGTGCCTGACGAGACTCCGAGGGAAAACTTCGCCCCGGTATATGCGGCAAGCTCCTGTTCCATCTTCTCGACACGGGGCCCGAGAATGAATCCCTGGCTTTCCATGACAGCAAGGACTTCAGGAACGACTTCATCCTTGACCTGAGCGAATTGCGGCTTGAGATCTAGTAGTGGCACCTTCATTGGTGAGTTGTCTCCTCAGTATCCGGCACGATAAATTTTTGACGCACGGGCGTCGGCAGGAACCTATCACGATGGCGGATGAGGCGTCAATACAATACTGGTTTTAAGCGGGGTTTCATGGTATAATCCACGCGTGAAATTCGTAGACGAATTAGTGATTGAAGTTGAATCCGGAAAAGGCGGCGATGGCATGATTGCTTTCCGCCGCGAGAAGTTCGTACCGTTTGGCGGCCCCTCCGGCGGTGACGGCGGTCGTGGCGGCAATGTCATCATGATTGCCACCCGCGACCTGAACACGCTGTACGAACTGAGCTATCAGCGCATCTATCGCGCAAAGCCCGGTGAAAAGGGCGGCCCGAAAGACATGATCGGGTCTGATGCGCTTGATGCCGTGATACGCGTGCCGGTCGGCACGCTTGTGCATGACGCCGAAACGGGAGAGCTGCTTGCCGATCTTGCCCAGGCTGATGCGCGCTTTGTTGCCGCGCGTGGCGGCCGGGGAGGCAAGGGAAACGCCCGATTCGCCAGTTCCGTCCGACGTGCCCCGCGCATTGCCGAGAAGGGGGAACCGGGCGAACTCAAGCATCTGCGCCTCGAACTGAAGCTGCTTGCCGATGTCGGGCTCGTTGGATTGCCGAATGCCGGCAAGTCGACGCTCCTCCGCGCTATCAGTAATGCCCGCCCAAAGGTCGCCGACTATCCGTTCACGACGCTTGTTCCACACCTTGGAATCGTCAAGCCCGATGGATTGCCCTCGTTCTGCGTTGCCGATCTGCCGGGCCTGATCGAAGGCGCGCACATGGGCGCCGGTCTTGGTGTCCAGTTCCTCAAGCATATTGAGCGAACCCGGCTGCTCGTGCATCTCGTCGATTTGAGCGACATCGATTGTGACGAGCCTCTCGCGACGCTCGATGTCATCAGACGCGAACTTTCCGAGTTCGATCCGTCGCTTCTTACCCGGCCGATACTGGTCGTCGGCAACAAAATGGATCTGCCGGCGGCGCGTGAAGCTTGGCCTGTTTTCACCAAGGCGTTGAAAAAACGGAAACTTCCAGTTCTTGCTCTCTCCGGGGCAACGAAAGAAGGGACCAAGGAACTGGGCGAGCGCATCTGCGAGGAGCTCGCGAAACTGCCTGCGGCGGAAGTCGCGCCACCGGTCTCTGCCGGCGAAAAGGTGTTCGCCTACCTTCCGCCCTTCCAGGTCGAGGAAGTCGAGAAAGGCTACTGGATCGTGAAAGGCGCTGAAATCGAGCGGCTTGTCGCGATGACAGATTTCTCGAGCGAAGAAGGCATCGCACGCTTCCGCAAGAAAATCAAGAAAATGGGTCTGACCGACGAACTCTCCCGGATCGAGGCGGATGGTGATGATACCGTCGCCATCGGTGAAATGGAGTTCGCCTGGCGGGAGTTCTTCTCATGAAGATCGGCCTCTTCGGGGGCAGCTTCAACCCGGTTCACCGCCATCATGTGAAGATAGCCGAGACCGTGCGCGATGTCTGCGGTCTCGATGAGGTTTGGTTCATTCCCGTTCACCAGCCCGTTCATAAACTCTGTCAGGAACTCCTGCCATACCACGACCGGCGTGTGATGCTGGAAACGGCCATTCGCGGCCTTTCCGGACTGCGGATCTGTGATATAGAGCGTGATATAGGCGGCCCTTCCTACACCATCCGCACGATCCGGCAGCTCCGTGAGACATTCCCGAAGGACGAGTTTCTCCTGATCGTCGGCGCGGACTCCCTGAGAGACCTTCCGGGGTGGAAAGCTTCTGCCGACCTCGTGAGGGAAGCGCGTTTCGCGGTTGTCGGGCGGCCCGGGATCGGCGAACATCCGGCTCTTCCGAATCCAGGGAGCCTGTGGATCCCTCTTCAGGCTGATCCGGCCTCTTCGAGCGGCATTAGAGCCGCAATCAGCCGGGGACGGATGAAGGGGCTGCCCGTGTTGCCCGCGGTCATGGCGCGGATTGTCGAGGCAGGCCATTATGGCTGCTGGAACGGTCCTTGCGGATTCTGGCACGAAGAGCTCAAAAAACGGGTTTCCCGCCTCGTGCCCGGGTTGAGAGAACATATCGAGAGCGTTGCGAGGCTCGCGGCCGAGTATGCCTGCGAGCTGGGGGTCGATGCCAGACTCGGTCTGCTTGCGGGGCTTGCGCATGATCTGTATCGCGCCGCCCGACCGGCGGAAATCCTCAGACTGGCGGGCGATGCCCGCATCCATCTCTCTTCGCTTGAGCGCAGCATGCCGATGCTCGCTCATGGCGCGGCAGCAGCGGCATTTCTTTCAAGCCTTGCCCCGCTTCCGCCCCTGTGCCTGCGGCGCGCCGTCAGGTGGCATACGTTTCCGCGACCTGCTCATGCGCCCTTGACCCGTGCACTAATCATGGCGGACGCCCTGGATCCCTCCCGCGCCGAGCCTGAGCGCAATCGCATCCGGGAGTCGGACGAGCCCGTCGAAATGCGCTGGAGAAAAGTCGTTTCACTGAAGCGTGTCTGTGCCGATCGGGCTGAAAGCGGCCGTCCTCGGATGGCCAGCCAGGCTGAGGCCGCCGCTGACGGCCTCGCATCCGCCTGACCCATGGAGAGGACGATGAGTCTTTTTCTGCGGAACCGTCGCGGAAAAACTGTCTGGATGATCCTCGAACTTCTTTTCCTCGCGACCACCATCCTGTTTTTCGCAGGCTGGATGCAGCGCTGGTTTCTGATGCGCATCCCGACCGGTGAGGCGGGAGAACGCACGCGCTCGACTGCCGGTGAAGCCGGGAGCGATTCTGTGGCGGCACTCCGACCAGGACGCATGAACATCCTCTGCCTGGGCGTCGACTCCGTCGAAGGCACTCATCGCACCGATACCATTCTGCTGGTCGGTGTTGAGCCTTTCGAAAAACGGGTTGTCGTGCTGTCGGTGCCTCGCGATACGCGGGTGCTGGTGAACGGCACCGCGCATAAAATCAATGAGATCTACGTGAGGTTCGGGGAATCCGTCCTGCGTGGGATGCTTGAAGAGCTTCTTGAAATCCACATTGACCGGTCCGTCCTGGTCGATTTCCAGGGATTCATCAACACGATCGATCTGCTTGATGGTATAGATATTGCAATAGAACAGCCGATGCATTACGACGACAACTGGGGAAACGTCCACATCCACTTTGATCCGGGGGTGACTCACCTGACGGGCAGGAAGGCTCTCGAGTATGTGCGTTTTCGCGCGGATTCCGCGGCCGATCTCGGCCGGATCAAACGGCAGCAGAAATTCATCAGTTCTATTCTTGAAAAAATAAAATCCCCCACGATCGTGGTCCGGCTGCCTCAGCTCATCCAGGAATCCTACCGGAATATCCAGACCGATCTGCGCATTGCCGAGATCCTTGATCTCCTCTACTCGCTCAAGAGCGGCCAGATTTCGATTCAAACGATGTCGCTGCCCGGAGATGCCCGTTATATCGATAAAATCAGTTACTATCTCCCTTACAAAGATCAGGCGGTCGCGATCGGGGCGAAACACTTCGCAACGCTTTCCCTGCTCGACCTCGATGCCAGCTTCACCCCCCGCATCGCGTCGCACGCGCCGTGACGAAACGTGAAAACGTCTCTCTTCGATTTTGAGCTTCCCCCCGGGCTGATTGCGCAGACCCCGGCTCCCGAACGGTCGGCATCCCGCCTCCTCGTCTATGACCGCGTGAGGGATACGGTCGGACACCTTGCGTTCAGGGATATTGCAGGGCTCATCGCGCCGGGCGATCTTCTGGTCGTGAACCGTTCGCGTGTCATTCCCGCGCGGCTTTTCACGCTTCCTGACCCGGGAATAAAGCCCGCTGAAATTCTGCTCGTGCGGGACCTGGGCGATGGACGGTGCGAGGCGATGGTGCGGCCGGGCCGCAGGTTCAAGCTTGGAGCCCGCCATCGCGTTCCGGGCGGGAGGACGATGCGGGTCGAATCCATTCTGGAGTCCGGGCTGCGGGTTCTGGTGCTGGAGTCGGGGGCGGACGCGGTCTCGGTCTTTCGCGAGCATGGCGAGATGCCGCTTCCGCCCTATATCACCTCGAGAGAAAGCACGCCCGAGCGGTACCAGACGGTTTTTGCGAATGAAGAAGGATCTATTGCCGCGCCCACGGCCGGTCTGCATTTCGACGAGCACCTTCTTGCGGAACTCCGCAGCCGCGGGGTTGTCATAGGCGAGACCGTTCTGCACGTCGGCCTTGGCACGTTCAAGCCCGTCGAAGTGGAAGACACGGATGACCACATTATGCATGGCGAGAGGTATTATATAAGCCGGGAACTTTCCGATGCGCACGCTTCGGTCCGCGCGGCTGGTGGCTCCGTCTGGGCCTGTGGGACGACGTCGGTCCGGTCGCTGGAATCGGCTGTGGATGAAGAGGGAAAGCTGCGCACCGGCTGGAGGGAAACCGCCTGCTTCATCACGCCTGGATACCGCTTCCGGGCGGTCGATCATCTCATCACGAATTTTCATCTTCCCCGATCGAGCCTGATCATGCTCGTCGCGGCATTCTGCGGCCGTGAACGCATCCTGGAACTCTATCGGGAAGCCGTTTCGCGGCAATACAGATTTTTCAGCTTCGGCGATGCCATGGCCATCCTATGAAGGCGGATCAGGAATCATGAACGAGCGTTACTTCGAATTCACCGTTGAATCGGAATCTTCAGAATGCTGGGGCAGGGTGGGGCGAATACAGACCCGCCGCGGTGTGATCCAGACTCCTGTGTTCATGCCCGTCGGAACCTGCGGTTCGGTGAAAACCCTGTCACCCGAAGACGTGCGCACTGCCGGTGCCACGATCATTCTCGGAAACACGTATCATCTGTGGCTCAGGCCGGGAACCGAGATTCTGGAACATTTCGGCGGGCTGCACCGGTTCATGAGCTGGGACAGGCCGATGCTGACCGATTCAGGCGGTTTCCAGGTCTTCTCGCTGAAGAAACTGAATAAAATCACCGACGACGGGGTGCATTTTTCGTCGCATCTGGATGGCGCGAAACTATGGCTGACGCCCGAAGAGTCGATGAGGATCCAGCGATCGATCGGGGCCGAGATCATGATGGTGTTTGACGAGTGCTGCCCGTGGCCGGCCGACGAGGCTGTCGCCCGTGAAGCGATGGAACGGTCGGCGCGGTGGGCAAAGAGGTGCCGCATCGACCACCCGGCCGGCCGGAACGGACAGGCTCTGTTCGGCATCGTCCAGGGATCGACATTTCTGAACCTTCGCCTTGAATCGATCGAGCGCACCGCCGAGATCGGGTTTGACGGGCTCGCGGTCGGGGGGCTGTCGGTCGGCGAACCGAAACCCCTGATGATCGACACGCTCGACGGCATGATGCCGCATATGCCTAAAAATATACCTAGATATTTAATGGGTGTGGGAAGTCCCGAGGATTTGCTGTTCGGCGTCGAGCGCGGGATCGACATGTTCGACTGTGTCATGCCGACGCGCATCGCACGCCATGGCGCTGTTTTCACGCCGACCGGCCGGATCGATCTGACAGGCCTTGCCTGGCGGAAATCCGACGAGCCGATCGATCCGACCTGTGGCTGCCAGGCCTGTAAAACCTTTTCCCGGGGCTATCTGAGGCACCTTTTCAAGGCGAAGGAAATTCTGGCGCTGCGCATGGCGAGTTTGCACAATATCACGTTCATGATTACCCTTATGGGAAGAATCCGCTCGGCCCTGATGGACGGTAAATTCCAGCAGCTGAAGAGCGAGTTTCTCACAACATATATGGCCAGGGAGGAAAGAGCATGACCAGTCAGATACCCGACAAGGAACGGATCCGAGAGGCAATGGACAGCTTCAAGGCCGGTGATCTCGACCGTGCCGAAGAACTGTTCCGTGAATTTCTGCGAGCGTCTCCGGGCAGCGAACTTGCAGATAATGCCTGCTATAATATCGCCAAGATTTACATGCGGCGCGAACAGGCGATGAAGGCTCTTGAGTGGCTTGAATACCTTCTGATCAATTACCCCGAAAGCGATGCGGCCTATTTCGCCGAGGACGAAAAGATCGAGCTGCTGCGGCAGCTTGGAAAGGGGCCTGCCGAGACCGCCGATGAATGCTATTACCGTGGCAAGATCG
>Ga0079303_10000311_pt1 | contig 11438 bp, 9 predicted proteins | sample Methanogen_OWC_FD_77073 | JGI IMG/M metagenome (GOLD analysis project Ga0079303, IMG submission 77073) | Enriched soil microbial communities from Old Woman Creek wetland in Ohio, USA - Methanogen_OWC | ecosystem: Environmental > Terrestrial > Soil > Wetlands | place: USA: Ohio | collected...
ATGCGGGCATTGTTTCATGACGATGAAAGATAGTCAAGTCTTAATTTCATTGGCATGAAATTAAAACAACCACTATTAGTTGTCAATTGTTTCTTGTGTGTTTTTCGCCGCAGCACGAATAACCGGGGTTCCCCATTCGGTGGGGGTCGGCCCGAATCAGCGGCGAAGCAACCCTGTTTCGGCGAAAAACAAACAGGGTTCGAAACTCTTGACCATGATGGGTCGCATAAAAGGGGCTGCATAAAAGGTTTGTAAAAATGCGACAAGCCTATTATGATTCGGCCCCGACGCAGCAAGGTTTTTCGCACCTGAGCTCACTCGGCAGTGATGCCTTTTCATGCAAAATGCGGACATAGACCGGCAGGTAAGGGAGTATTACGACCGCAACACCGAGCGTTTTTTAAGGTGGGGGAAAGACGAAGGCACCTTCAACATCCACGGCGCCTTGTGGCCGCCCGGAGTCAAGTCCCTGGGTGCTGCCATGCAGTACTCCAACGAGCTGGTGGCCCGCGAGATAGAACAATGCCCCTACCCGGTTGACCGCGTGCTCGACCTGGGCTGCGGAGTCGGTGGCACTCTTTTTTATCTCGGCCGGCGGCTCCCCCGGGTTCAATCTTTATCGGGCATCAGCCTGAGCCCGCTGCAAATAGACCGCGCCCGGCAACGGATCCCTGAAACCCAGAAGCACCGGTTTCATTTTGAGGAAGCCTCTTTTCTGCTGCTCCCGGCCGAACGGTTCAAAACCGACTTTTCCTATTCGATTGAAGCCTTCGGGCACAGCCCCGATCCCGGCATTTTTTTCGGTGTTCAGGCGGGCCTATTGCCGCCGCGCGGCAGGCTGGTCATCATCGACGATTGTCTAAGCGACCTTGCGGACAGCGCCGGGGTCCCCGCCCGGCAAAGGCGGCTGCTGGCTATTTACCGCCGCAATTGGCTGTTGCCGGGCTTGCGGGGCCTGCCGGACTTGAAATCCCGGGCTGCAGAAAAGGGCTTCCGCCTCGTCAAGGATCAAGACCTGACCCCGTATTTGCGCCTGGGCCGGCCGCGCGACAGGGCGATTTCCCTGCTGGCCGGATGGCTTGGCCCCCTGATGGAGCGGGGCCCCTATCTCAGGTCCCTGTTGGGCGGGGATGCCAAGCAAAAATGCTATCGGGAAGGCCTGGTCCATTACCGGCTTCTGGTTTTTGAAAACCGCGCCACCGATGCCGAAAAATGATGGATCTGAAAAGCCGCTTCGGGCTGCTGCGCTCCGAGTTGATCTACCTTTGGAAACCCTTCAGCCGGCGCAGGCTTCGCCGCTTTTACAGCCGGTTCGTCCCGCCGGGCGCGCTTTGCTTCGACGTCGGCGCTCACCTGGGCAGCCGCAGCCGGGCGTTCCTGGACCTCGGGGCCCGCGTCATTGCAGTGGAGCCCCAGCCCTCGTGTGCCGCCTTCCTTCACCGGCGATGGGGCGGCGAGCGGCGATTGACGCTCATCCCCAAGGCCGTCGGCGCGCAGGCGGGCGTCGCCGACTTGCACATCAACCGCCGGAACCCCACGATCAGCACCCTGGCGCCGGGCTCCTGGAGAAGGGCGATGGCCGCTGCCGCTGTGCAGCGTGAACGCTGGGATCGTCGGGTCGAAGTGGAGGTGACCACCCTGGATCGGCTGATCGAATCATTCGGGCTGCCTCATTTCTGCAAGATCGACGTGGAAGGATGGGAAGAGCAGGCCCTGGCCGGCCTGTCCCACCCGCTCCCGGCGCTGTCGTTCGAATTCATCGGCTTCGAAAAGGCGAGGGCCTTGGCGTGCATCCGGCGGTTGATGGGCCTGGGCGCCTATCGCTTCAATTGGAGCTTCGGGGAACGGCTGCGGCTGGAAGGCCCGGAATGGATGGAGGCGGCGCGAGTCGAACAGATGCTGGGCGGCCTGGGAGCGCGTGTCCTATCCGGGGACATTTACGCACGGCTGGGTGTTTGACGGCAGCACGGCGATCGCCGGTTTGGAGGCCTACATGAATTTCACTTGTTTCGTTCGGAAGGCGGTCATCGGGATGCACGGCGCCGGCGTGCTCAGCACCTGAATGTAGGATCCTTCTGAAACCTTCCAGGCGAAGGACAATTGGGTTTGGTCGTAGTTGGTGGTGATTTCCGGAGAGTGGGCGGCGAGGGTCTGCCGCTCCGTGTCCGACACGTCGTCGATGCTTTCGAGGGCGAAACTGCGCATCTCGTTTACGAACGTCAGGGGGTCGCCCTGTGATTTCATCTCCAGTCGCACCCGCGTGAGGTCCTCTCTGACGGGTGCGCCGTAAAGGAGACAGCCTGACACGAACAGCATCGCCAGCGCAGCGAACCAACCGGGTGCATCCCGCAGGATTGATAATGGCATGGGGGCAGATTGGGATATCATCTCGACCGAATCCTCTCCTTTTGCATCAGCGATGGCGGTGGGCCAATCATGGGCTTGCTTGACCGGCTTAAGTATCAGGACGCTCATGCACCGTCAAGTTCTCGGAAGCGTGGTGGAAAATCGACGCACAAGGGATTGACGACGGCAGGCGTTCCTCGAGCTCGGATGTCGATCCCCTCGCAGGGCTCCGGATGGGCCTGCCCCCTTGAATTTCAGACCGGCTGAATTAATATCGGTCCTACGGTTTTCGGGAATGGACCGCCACCCGAACCGGGAAGGGTCAACGCTATGGTAAACATCCGGGTCGTTTTAACCTCATTGATGGTCCTCACGGCATTCACACTGCCGCTGCTCGCATGGAACTGAGCTTGGCGTGCCGGTCATTGCGTATCATCAGCCAAAGAAAGGAAGGAGAAACAATGAAAACTGGAAAATCGGAAAGATCGCGGATCGGTTTCGGAAAGATTGCTTTTTTTGTGGCGGCGGCCATGCTTGTGGGCCTCGCTGCGGAGAGCGCCTGGGCCAAGACGGCCCAGGAGATCAACGACAGTGTGAATGCCTGCCTGGGCCGACTTTACAAGCAGGTTCCGGGGGGTAAAGATTTAGCGTACAAGGCCAAGGGCGTGCTGGTGATGCCCGGCGTCATCAAGGCCGGTCTTATCGTGGGCGGCGAATACGGCGAGGGGGCGCTGCGTGTCGAAAGAAGGACCGTTTCATATTACAACCTCGCCTCGGGATCGTTCGGGTTGCAGATCGGCGGGGAGGCAAAAGACATCGTGATTCTTTTTATGACGGATGAGGCCCTGAAACAGTTCCAGGCCAGCAAGGGCTGGGAGGTCGGCGTCGACGCCAATGTGGCTTTGGTGAAAATCGGCGGCGGCGAACGGGTCGACTTCACCAAGATAAACGACCCGATCATCGGGTTCGTCTTCGACGTCAAGGGGTTCATGGCGGACATCTCTCTTAAGGGTGCCAAATTCACCAAAATAAACCCCAAATGAAGCTCTTTTGAGGTCGGCCTCAGCGGTTCGGGTCTCAATAACCGCTTCTCGCTTCGGGCCTTGATCGGTGCGCTCCCGCAGGCACCGTCAGGGCCGAAGTTGTCTCCACGGTAAGCGTGACGGCGCCCCAGTCCTCCTCGACCTTCCCCGAAAGCAGATACGGCCGCCCGCGGTCCAGCAGGTGGCAGAAGCGGCGGTAGGCCTCGGGGAAGAAGGTCGCTTCCACCAGCCCCGTCTCATCCTCGAACGTCAGAAACTCCATGGGCTCGCCCTTCTTGGTCTCCACCGCCTTGCCGGTGATGAGCCAACCGGCGAAACGCACGCGCTTTCCGACACGGCGCGGGACGTCGACTGCCTTGACCGCCCCCGCCCGCTGCACGGCGTCGGCGTAGAGTTCCATCGGGTGGCGGTCGCAGAGGAAACCGAGCACGGCGAACTCCCGCCGCAGGCGTTCGAGTGCGTCGTCCGGGGGCAGGCGGGGGGTGCGGTCGCCGGCGCCCGGCGCTTCGAACAGCGGTCGGTGGCGGGCCGCTCTCCCGGCGGTGGGTCGGGCTTGCCGTCGGCGTGCCGCCTCCCACAGGAGCTCACCGCGGCCGGCCCCGGGGGCGAGGCCGTCGAGCGCTCCGCAGTGGATGAGCGCCCGCAGCTCGGCCGCATCCGGCCGCACCCGCTCCAGGAAATCCCCCAGACCTGCGTAGGGCCGGTCCTTGCGGCAGGCGACGACCCGCTCCCGGGTGGCCGTTGCCAGGTCCTTGATGGAAAGCAGGCCGACCCGCAGGGCGGTTTCCCTCCCGGACCAGCGCGCGTCGCTCGCGTTCACGTCCGGCGGCAGCACCTCGAGACCCAGCCGCCGGGCTTCCGAGACGTAGGCGAAAGCGCTGTAAAACCCGCCCTGGTTGCTGATCACCGCCGCCATGAACTCGGCCGGGTGGTGGACCTTGAGAAACGCCGCCTGGAACGAAACGCGCGCGTAGGACGCGCTGTGGGGCTTGCAGAACGAATACCCGTCGAAGCTCATCATCATGTCCCAGATCGCCGCGGCCTGCTCCGCGGGAACCCCCTGCGCCCGGGCGCCCTCGCGGAAGCGCCGGGCAAAATCCCGCAGCTGAAGCTCCCGGTCCTTCTTGGAAAGGATCTTGCGCAAGCCGTCGGCCTCGGCGTGGGAGAACCCGGCGAGCGCCACCGCCGCCCGCGACACGTCCTCCTGGTAGACCATGATGCCGAAGGTCTCCTCCAGCACGTCGGCCAGCCGCGGGTGGATCGGGTCCCACGGCCCGCCGTGCAGGCGGCGGATGTACTCGCGGATGTAGTCGTTGGCGGCCGGCCGGATGATGCTGCTGTGGATGACGAGGTGCTCGAAGTCTCCCACCCGGGACTTCTGCTGCAGCAGGCGCATGGCCGGGCTTTCGATGTAAAAGCAGCCCATGGTGCGGCCCTGGGCCACGGCCTGCTGGGTGGCGAAGTCGTCCTCGGGCTCCCAGCGGGATTCGTCGAAAACGGTCCCGTTCGCGCGCAGGTCGGCGAGGGCGTCGCGGATCACCCCCAGGCTGCGGTTGCCCAGGAGATCGATCTTGACCAGCCCGGCATCCTCGGCCGCGTCTTTCTCCCACTGGATGATCGGGACCCCCTTGGGGGCGCGCTCGATGGGTACGTACTCGTCGATCGGCCGGGGGGTGATGACGACCCCGCCCGGGTGTACCGAGAGATGGCGCGGGGTGCCGATGATGCGCCGGGCGTAACCCAGGATCTCGGGCCAGGGCGGCGGGAACTCCAGGGCCCTGGTTTCCGGCTGCCGTTTCAGTTCGGTCAGCAGGTCGGCATGGGCTTCCTCGGCGCGCCAGTACCAGGGCAGGCGCCGAGTGACCCGGCCGATCTCGGCCTCGGTCAACCCGTAGACCTTGGCCACCTCGCGCACGGCCATGCGCGGCTGGAACAGGACGTGGTTCGCCACCATGGCGGCGTGGCCGCGGTGGCGCGCGAGCACCGTTTCGAGGACGGCCTCGCGCTCGTCCCAGGCGAAGTCCACATCGATGTCGGGCGGGTCCGTGCGGCCCGGGTTCAGGAAGCGCTCGAAGTAGAGGTTGTGCTTGAGGGGGCAGACATTGGTGATGCCGAGGCAGTAGGCGACGAGCGAGGCCGCCCCCGAGCCCCGGCCGCAGGTGCGCGGGCTCAGGGCGACGATGTCGCGCACGATGAGAAAATAGGCGGCAAAGCCCATCGGCACGATGACGGCAAGCTCGCGCTCGATCCGCTCCACCACGGCCTCGGAGAGTTCATCCCCGTAGCGGCGGCGGGCGCCGGCGTAGGCCTCCGCGCGCAGCCGCTGCGCGGCGGAATGCGCACCGTTGCCCGGCAGAGGCGGCAGCACCGTGCCGAAGCGCGGGCCGGTGAACGTGAGGCGCTCGGCGGCTGCGGCGACCGCATCCAGGGCTTCCGGGCAGGCGGCGAAGCGGCCGTGGTATTCGTCGGGGGCGGCGAGCCAGGCGTCGGCCGGGGCGATGGTCTCAGGCCTCAGGCGCGACAGGCTGGTGTTGCGCTCGATGGCCCGCAGGAGGCGGTGGACGGCGATGTCGTCGGGCCGAATGAAATAGCTGCCGGGAACGGCGACCACGGGCACGCCAAGCCGGCGGGCCGCGACCCGCAGGGGGTGGCCGGCGGCCAAGGGGCTGCGCGGCATCGCAGCGGCCACCGTGGCCCCGGCATCGTGCCAGGACGCGAGCAGCCCGGGATCGGCGGTCAGAACCACCAGCCCCTCGGCGCGGGCAGCGAGTTCGGCTTCAAGATCAAACGTCTCGGCCTCCAGGTGCCGCCGCGTCAGCAGGCGGCAGAGGTTGCGGTAGCCCTCCTCGGTTTCCACCAGGCACACGGCGCGGCGGCGGCGGTCGGGCTCGGTGACTTCCGCGCCCACGATGGGGGTGATGCCTTCGCGCCGGCAGGCGGCCAGAAACGGCCACAGCCCGTAGAGGTTGTCGGTGTCGGTCAGCGCCAGGCGATCGTAGCCCAGCTGCCGCGCAGCGCGGCACAGCTGGCGGGGCGAGGCCGTGCCCCGCATGAGCGAGTAGTGCGATCTGGCGACGAGAGGGACCATGGTTCACCGCAGAGACGCAAAGGGCGCAGAGGGGGCTTTCCGCTTGCCGGTGAGGGGCCGGAAAGCAAAAAAACCACTCATTCTTAATAATTGCCGCCCAAGTGCGGAGCTGTGTTGCCTTGCCGGCGTCTCAGCGGCAAGGCAAAGAAAGGATCTCTGCGTCCTCTGCGCCTCTGCGGTGGACATTTTTTATCATGCCGCCAGTGTTCGCCCCACGTGCAGTGCATCGCCGCCGAAGCGGCGGCGGACGGCGTCGAGGGCGCCGATGAGTCGGTCGCGCTTTTCGTTCTGCCGCCGGTCGTCGCCGAACAGGGCGAGCTGGGCCGGCGGGAACACCAGCCGGTCGCAGACCAGCCGCAGGTGCCGGACCCGCACCCGCCGGGCCCATGCCAGGAAAAAGGCCTTGCGGGCGGCCTCGAACAGGGTGATGTCGTTGGCGGTCGCAGGCCGGGCCGCAGCCTGGCGGACGCAGCGCACGCCGTCGGAGTAATCCAGGGCGACGGCCACCCGCTGCGCGGCCCGCCGCCGGCGGCGCAGCTCGCCCCCGGCCTGCTCGATCAGCCGGTAAAGGGCCGCGAGCAGGACGCCGGTGTCGTTGGTGTCGGTTGCAAAGGCATGCCCGGACGCCACGGCGGGCGGCTTTTCCCCGACCGCCGGCACGGGGGAAGGATCGATGCCGCGCACGGTCTCGTAGAGAAACATCGCGCGGCTCCCGAACGGCACCCGCAGCTCTTCCAGGCCCAGGGCGGCGACCTCGTGGACCCGCGTCAGATTGAACTCGTGCAGGCGGATGAGGTCTTCCCGTTCGATGCCGGGGAGCACCCCCAGGCCGAGGGGGGCGAGAAACGCCTGCTCCTCGCCGGCCGAGACGATATACTCGCCTTCGGGCTTGACCAGGCGGGTGGCCACCTTGGCCGTCAGCTTGTTGGGCGCCACCGACCAGATGGGGGCCAGGCAGCAGCTGGAGCGGATCTCCCGGCGCAGGCGCCAGGCGACATCCATCGGCGGCCCGAACAGGCGGCCGGTGCCGGTGGCGTCGATGAAGAGATGGCCGTCGATCTCGCCGGCCTCGATGCGCGGCGAGTACGGGAGAGCGCGCTGCAGCAGGGCGCCCATGGCCTGCTCGTAGCGCTCGGGGTGCGGCGGCATGATGCGGGCGTCGCGGCACAGGCGCGCCGCCCGCCCCAGCGCCATGCCCTTGCGCACACCCGCCCGGTACGCCTCCTCGCTCATGTCGTAAACGGCCGCCCGCGCCGCGCCCTCCGGAGCGATGACCACCGGCCGGCCGGCCAGCCGCCGGTCGATGGACCGCTCCACCGCCACGGCGAAGTCGGCCACGTTCAGATGGATGATGGCACGGTCCATGTTAAAAAATAGTTTTATGTTTTAAGTGTCACGTTTTAAGCGGGCCGCCGCCGGCTGCGCACAACGGCTTGGAATTGCAGCAGGATGCCGCTCCTACAGAAGTTGGCGGCTTCGTAATGAGCCCGAGTTCAAGGCGCGCGAGCCTCCGCCGAGCGAGGCGTACTCCCGTACGCCGCAGCGAGCGCGGGGTGAAGCGCAACGCCGAAATCGGGCTCATTACGAAGCCGCCGCGAGCAGGCGTGCGAGCTGCGCGGCGTTGCGCGGCGCCTGCGCGCGGACGTGGTTGTTGAAGAAAACCACGCCGCGTGCCGCCCGGGCGGCCATCCGGGGGATGCGGCCGTCGGCCCACTCGCGCAGCTCATCGTCGCGGTAGTCGTAGTCGAACTGCTTCTGCATGTTGCCCGAGCGCCACCCCCGCGCGTTGCGGCCGTGGAGCCGGACGTAGAAGAGATCGGGGTTGGTGACGACGTCGAGCTTCGGGAAGAGGCCGGGCAGCTCCGGGGCGTCCACCGCCACCAGGGCGGCGCGGCGGCGCTCCAGTTCGGCGAACACCCGGTCCGCGGCCCAGGTGGCGTGGCGGAACTCCACGGCCAGGGGCAGGCCCTGAAGCGCGTCCAGCAGCTCGGCGAGGTAGCGGCGGCCGGCGGGGTCGCGGGCAAAGCCGGGCGGGAACTGCAGCAGAAGGGCCAGGAGCTGACCGGACTGGACCAGCGGCGCGATCCCCTCGCGGTAGAGCGCGGCCTGGCCGCGCCACTGGCCGGGGTCGACCTCGTGGGTGAGAGTGCGCGTCAGCTTGGCGGTGAACCGGAAGGCGGGCGGCGCCAGGCGGGCCATGCGCTCGATGGCCTGGGGTTTGGGCAGCTGGTACCAGGTGAAGTTGAGCTCGGTGATGCCGAATCGCCGGGCGTACAGCGGCAGCATCTCGCCCGCCTTGGTGCCCGGCGGGTAGAAGCCGGCCTCGGCCCACTCGGCGTACGAGTAGCCGCTGGTTCCCACGAGGATGGGGCAGGCGGCGTTGCGAGGTGTGGCCTTTAAATCGTTCATATGCTCGAATTCAGAGCGGCCTGGAAAAGGCGTTAAAGCGTTAGGATCGCCCTCAAGGGGGCTTGAGGATCACCCTCGCTTCGCGAGGGTTTGAGGACCGGCCCTGCGGCCTCGAGGCAAAAAACCACTTGCTTTGCCTCAAGCGCAGCGCTCCTCAAGGCCGCAGGCCGCTCCTAACGCTCCATGGTGCGCTGCAGCCCGATCACTTTGCCCTGCACGAGGACCTCGTCGAAGCCATAGCGCATGGGGGGGCGGCTGGGGTTTTCCGGGCGCAGCTCGATGTGGTCGGCACGACGAAAGAAGCGTTTCACGGTGGCCTCCTCGCCGTGGATCAATGCCGCGACGATCTCGCCGTTCTGCGCGTACTGGCGCGGCTCGCAGATGACGAGGTCCCCGTCCAGGATGCCCGCCCCCTTCATGGAGTCCCCGCGCACCTTCAGGGCGAAGAGGTTCTGCCCGCGAAAGACCTCGGCATCCACCGTGATGCTGCCGTCCCAGTCCGCCTGGGCGTACATGGGCATGCCGGCCGCGATGCGCCCGACGATCGGCACGTCGCGGCCGCGCTGCAGGGCCGAGACCTCGCGGGCGCGGTTCAGCAGGTGCACCGTGCGGCCGTAGCGCCCCTCGCGTTTCAGAAGCCCCTTGGATTCCAGCACGCGCAGGGTGCGGGCGACGGCCGCATGGCTCACCGCGAGGTCCGATGCCGCCTCGCGCAGGCTGGGCACCCGGCCGTCGGATGCGATTTTGCGCCGCAGGTAGTCCAGGAGCCGTTGCTGCGTGGGGGTCAGGGTGTCCATCACGTATCTCCGTCGACATGCATGGGTTCAAGTCTAATCCGACAAAATGTAAATGTCAATGTAAACTTAAATGTAAATTATTTGCGAGGGAGGGCGGTATCGGCGGGACGATTGCTGGTGAAAGGGTCAGCCGCGCGATGCGCGAGCGCCGGCTGAAGCGGTTCCTGGGGCCGCCGAGTATGCAGTTTGAATTGCCTCGGCGTGCAGTTTCAAGCCCAGTGCGCTTACGACCTTGAGGATGGTGTCAAAGCTCGGACTTCGCTCTCCGGACAGCGCCTTGTAAAGGCTTTCGCGGGATAGGCCGGCATCGCGCGCCACCTGAGACATTCCCTTGGCTCGGGCGATATCGCCCAGCGCCTTGGCAATGAAGGCGGCATCCCCATCGGCTTCTTCAAGAGAAGCTTCCAGGTATGCGGCCATTTCCTCCGGAGTCCGGAGGTGTTCGGAAACATCGTAGCGGGTAGTAACAGTCTTAGCCATGGCACACCTCTATAGGTTTCGAGCCAGGCGCAAAGCGATTTTGATGTCGCGGGCCTGGGTGCTTTTGTCGCCTCCGGCCAGCAGGACCACCACTGCTTGCCCTTGCTTTTTGTAGTACACCCGATAGCCGGGGCCGTGATCGATACGCAATTCAGAAACACCTTCGCCGACAGGCCTCACGTCTCCGGGGTTTCCGACCGCCAACCGCTCGATCCTTACTAAAATTCTCGCCCGCGCATGGATATCCCGCAATCCATCAATCCATTCACTGAAAATTTGAGTTTTTCGGATCTCGATCACAACTCAACTGTAGCCCATCGGCTACAGTTTGTCAACAAAGGACCCTCGAATCCACATGAGAATCTAATTGAAAGCGTTTGTTCTATCTGGTGGCGCCTCACCTCCAGGCAGTTTGAACACAGTCTCTTCTGCTGATCCTGCTGTTTTGAAGCGGCTTGCGGCCGGCTGTCATATGCTCACGCGGGAAAGCCGGCGGAGGCCGAAGCGCAGCGGCAGGACGACGGCGAGAATGCTCAGGACGAAGGCGGCGCTGAAGGCGGCCGCGGTCCACAGCCAGACCGCCGCCGAAAGGGGCCTCCCGTGCAGGTCGGCCATGAAGATCCGGTACACCGGCCCGGCCTGGAGCAGGATCACCAGCCCGATGAAGGCCGCGCAGGTGATCATGAAGACGAGCCCCCCGAAGCTGGTGACCGTCTGGGTCGGGTTTTCCGCCTTGAAATCCGGATAGGCGGCGCCGAGGCCGATGCCGATGGCGACGATTCCCGGCACCAGGAAGAACACCGTGACGGTCGAGAGCGTCATCATGAACGGCGTCACCTTGAGCAGGAGGTTGGTGCCGACGATGAGGATCTCGGTCAAGAGCAGCAGCGGCAGGTAGTAGATGAAGAACTTGATCAGCAGGAAGGCCCGCAGGGAGAGCGGCGAGGTTTTCACCAGCCAGAAGGCCTCCCGCTCCAGGCTCACGGCCGGATAGGCGAAGCGGGCGGTGACCGCCGTCAGCACGAAGAGCGCCAGCCCCATGTTCAGGAACGAGAACAGGTTCTGGAGATAGACCGTCTGGATGGGGGATTTTTCAAGCGGCAGCGCATCGAAGTTGTAGATGTAGATCACCAGCAGGGCGGCGATCAGAAACAACTGGGTCCACTGGGCCTGGTCGCGGAGGAAGGTCCGGATCTCCTTCACCGTGAACGCGCGCACCGGCCCGGGCAGGAACCGAAACAGCCGCTCGCTCACGCCGCTGCTGCGGATGACCCG
>Ga0079303_10000313_pt1 | contig 11426 bp, 6 predicted proteins | sample Methanogen_OWC_FD_77073 | JGI IMG/M metagenome (GOLD analysis project Ga0079303, IMG submission 77073) | Enriched soil microbial communities from Old Woman Creek wetland in Ohio, USA - Methanogen_OWC | ecosystem: Environmental > Terrestrial > Soil > Wetlands | place: USA: Ohio | collected...
GGAAGCGGATCGATCATCCGGTCAGCTCAACCGGTGCCGGATGCACGGATCCGGTGAGAATGGCGATGGCAGCTCCGATGTCCAGTCTCGACATCTCGTCGGCTCCTTCCCCGGCATCCTCGGGGGGCATCAGAACATGCGTTGACGGACCAAGAGGACCCCAGCGGAACGGCGTCATGGAACTTCTTCGCGGAAAGAAGGCAACCGTCGTGATCCCGGCGGCGGCGGCAAGATGCATCGGGCCCGTCGAGCCCCCCGCGAACCCTTTTCCCGCGGCAAGAAGCGCTGCAAGATGCGCGATATCGGGAACATCGCTGATGAAGGCGACTTCCCCGGGAACCTCCCTGCCGAAGGCGGGTGCGAGGCCGCGTTCCTCCGGGCCAAAAGTGACGGCTACCGGAACTCCCGCCGCGCGAAGTCCTGTGACAAGCTCCACGTAACGGTGCAGGGGGAGGTTGTGTGCGGATCCGCCATGCCCCGGATGAACGAAGACGGGAGGGGCTGAAAACCCGACGGAAGCGAGGCGCCTGGCGGCCCATTCTTTCGTATTGTTATTGATGTATAATCTGGGAGGCGTCGGTCCGGGAGTCATCCCGATGCCAGTCAGCAGATCGAGATTGTAAGCGGCTTCATGCTTCTCGTTCTGCGAACGGTGTTGCACCATCCGGTGCGTCATCAGCATCTGCCAGATATTGGAGGCGCGGCCGACCATCACGGGAACGCGGGCGAACCAGCAGGCTGCGACGGCGCGTCCTGAAGGGTGAACCAGGATCGCCGCATCCGGTCGCACCCGGCGGATGCCACGCACCAGATCGAGAAAAGCGAGCGGCCTCCCCGCCGGATCGTCGAGCAGGATCTCGTCTACATCCGGGTGTCCCTCCAACAGCGGCGCCGTATAGGAACGAACATGACCGATGATTCTGATTTGTGGGCGCATTTCACGCAATGCCGTGAAGACGGGCAGCGTCAGGACAACGTCGCCGACACGGTCCGTGCGCGAGATCAGGATGCGCTGGAAAGCTTCCTTCACGCCTGTTCGCCCTCCAGGTTGATCTGCATTTGTAAAACAGCCTCGGCGCCAACGCCGTATGCCGCGGAAAAGGTTTTCATGATCAGCCCGGCAAGCCACTCGCGGCCATCCGCGTCATGAATCTGGCAGTCGATGAAATGGTTGGGGCAGTCCTTTGTCGGGCTTGTCCAGCCCAGCCGTTCCAGCGTCGCATGCTGATCGGGGGAAAGCCAGCGCGTGACATCCAGGTGCTCGTTGCTGATCGCTTCCGCATGCAGCTGGGGTGACCCGTTACTGGCAGCGATCTGGATGTAATAGCCGGTGGCTTCGTCTTCGATGACCAGGAAATTGCCGCTGCCGCCCTCGGATTGGATCCGCAGGATGACTTCCGCGAGCGGAATCGGATGGTTCGTCATGTTTTTTTCCCTCCGGTTGATGGGCTGACAGACCTGTTCTCATATTGTAACAGGTTGTCCGCCGCTTGTGACACGGCTTCCACCGTGACACTGTCCAGGCAGATCCGGTTGCCATATCGGCACTCGCGCTTTCTGCAGGGAATGCCGTCAGGGCAGGGGAGCCCGGTGACGATTGTGGCCCGGTCGCTCATAGGCCCTGTCCGGTTCATGTCGGTCGGGCCGACCGGCACGAGCAGCGGCGTTTTGAATGCGGCTCCGAGGTGCATGGTTCCCGAGTCGTTGCAGGCAAGAAGTGTTGATCCGGATATTATATCGAATAATTCACGAAGTGACGTGCGGCCGGCCAGGTCGATGGCGCCCCTGCCGATGGTTCCGGCCAGGTTTGCGGTCAGAGCTGCTTCCGCGGCCGAACCCGTGATGGCGATGGTCAGCCCGTGACGATCGCGCAGGCGGGTGCCGAGCATGGCGAATTTCTCCGACGGCCAGCGCTTGATGTCGCCGAACGCCGCGCCGGGTGCCAGGACCGCGTATGAGCCGGTTTCGGGCAGACCGAACCGGCTGCGTGTGCGCCGGGCGCACGTCTGATCGATGGACGACAGGAAGGGCATTGGGGCTGGGCTGGCATCCGGCGCCCTTTCAGGGAATGGGTCGCTGACCAGCGCCAGATGCACCCGGCTTTCATGAATCTTTTCCGCCCAGTCTGGCACGGGCACCGCTTGATGCAGAAAGAGGCCGCGACCCTCGCCGCCATACCCGCTCCTCGTCGTTCCACCGCAGAGCATAGCCACAAATGCGGTTCTGAATGACCTGGGCAAAACGTAAATGCGGTCGTAGAACTGTTTACGCACCGCTGACAGTTCGGGCAGCAGCTGCCAGAATGGTCGTCTCGTATCCATGACGATGACCCGGCCGACGCATGGCAGCAGCGAATAGACGGGAGCCAGCGCGGGGCGTGTTAACACGTCTACCGGCCCGCCGGCCCTGGCGGCGGCATGAGCCAGCGCCGGGAACGACATGACGATGTCGCCGATCCAGTTCAACCCGAGAAACAGTGTTTTCATGAAGGGTTCACGACGAACTCGGCAAGCTCGTCTGCAAGCTCGTTCCAGACAAAACTTCTGCAGGCCCAGGTGCCTTCGGGGCAAGGCTGCCGCCGGCCGTGAAGACTGCAGGGTTTACAGGCCAGCTCTTTGGAATAGATCCGGATTCCCGGTCCCGGAACCGGTGCGAAACCAAGGCAGGGATCGGTCTGGAAGAACAGCCCCGCAACCGGAATGCCGACCGCCCGCCCCAGATGCATGGGGCCGGAATCAGTGCTGATCAGCGCCCTGGCATGTGCCATCAGAAATGGAAGAAGCTCCAGCGGGGTTCGGCCGCGCAGATCGACAACCCCTTCGCCCGCGATGGCCGTGCCGTCCGGGTCGCCGATGAGCGCAACCGGCACGGGAAGTGCGTTCAAAATAGCATTCAGGCCTGCCTGTGGCATGGTTTTGCCGGCATGCGCCGCCGCCGGATGCAGCAGAGCGAAGGTGCCCGGCTCCATGCCTGCTTCACGCACGAGCCATTCTCGCGCAGCGGCCATTCCCGCCCCGGAAAGTTCGATCCGGGCATCTTCGGCTTTCGCTTCGACACCCGCCGTGCGGGCATACCTGAGCCAGACCTGTTCTGTATCGGCAGGTCGTATCGGGTATTCTCCCCGGGCCGCGCGGAGCTGTTCCCGCCAGGAGCGTTTTCCGTAACGACGGACTGGGGCGCCCAGAAGCGCGGAAAGAGCGATCGAAAGAGGCTTGCCCTGAAGGTCGGTGATGCCGGCCGGCTTGAGGCGCCTGAGGCGTTTTGCCAGGGACAGCAATTCCCTGCCGTCGCCGAGCAGGTGGACGTGCGCAGCCGGCAAAAAGGGTGCGAGCGCGGCCCAGCGGCGGTGAAGTACCCAGTGGACTTCGCGTCCCGTCCGTGCGAGCGCACGCGCCGTCGGCACCGCAAGCAGCACATCGCCCATGGCGGTGAGTCTGATGAATATTTCTGTTTTCATGAATGGTCGGGAGAGTCGGTCATCAGTTCGGGAGAAGCCTCATGGTTGAAAGCAGTTCAATGGTGCGGTCTCCGGCTCCTGCCATGCGATGTTGAACCGCGCGTGCGCGTTGTGCCATCGCTGCGAAGGCCGGGCGGTCGGCAAAAAAGGAGCGTAACAGCTCGCGAATCGAAGCGACATCCGTGACGATGCGCATTCCGTTCTCCCCGGCGAGCGCGGCTTTTTCAGACGGAAAGTTGTCGAGATGCGGGCCGGTGAAGAACGGAACTCCCGCTGCTGCCGGTTCCATGAGATTGTGACCACCCCGTGGAATAAGGCTTCCGCCCACAAAGGCCAGATCGGCGGCCATATACAGCTTCTGCAGCTCTCCAAGCGTATCGACAAGCAATACCCGGCCGACCGGCTTGCGATGCGCCGTGAGCCGCGAGTAGTCGAGGTGGCGCTGCTGAAGAAGGTTTTCAACGTCACCGACCCGGTTCATGTGGCGTGGAGCAAGCACCAGGGTCGCATTGGCGTTTGCCCAGACCGGCTCCAAGGCATCGAGCAGTATTCCTTCTTCGCCGTCATGAGTTGAACCGGCTGTGATGATGATCCGGCCGGGAGGGAAACCATACTCCTCGCGAAGCTGTTCCGTCTGGACCTCGGGGAGTTCCAGGTCGTATTTGAAGGCACCTGAAACACTGATCTGGCCGGCGGAAAAACCGAGTGCCCGGTAGCGCCGTTCATACGCTCGCTCCTGCGCGAAAACGGCGCGGATGCCACGGATGCCCTGCTGGAAAAGCGGCCACAAAAGTTTTACCAGCCGCACGGTCGGTTCATTTATACGTGCATTTATTATAATTACAGGTATATTTCTTTCAGCCGCGACGGACAGCCAGACCGGCCAGATTTCGGTTTCGCTGATGAGAATGACTTTCGGGCGCATGGAATCGAAGAACGGATTCAGGAACTCGGGGAGGTCGATCGGAAGCAGGCTTGCATGGTCGCAGATTCTGTCCGCCACGGCACGTCGGTATCCGTCGAGAGTCGTGGTGGTGCAGAGCAGCCGCCCGGAACCGAACAGCCCGCTCAGCCGGCGAAGGAAGGGCCGAAGGGTTATCACTTCTCCCAGCGAAGCTCCGTGAACCCAGATCGTTCCTGAACTCGGAATCGGCCGCTCCGGCTGATAGAGGCCTTTCCGAAGCTCGATCTCTTCGTGTTCGATGCGCTTTGGGGGGAAGGATTCGAGACCATGGACGATCGCGCGCAACAGGCCGCGATAAACGGAAAGAGCGCTGATCATGCCGCAATGCTCCCCTTGAATGCGTTTACCTGTCGTTCATTCCGGTCGGCTGGCGGCCGGCTTTTCCAGCGTTGATGCAGCCAGAACCACTGATCCGGGCGCTGCCGTATCCAGTGCTCCAGTATGCTGGTGAAAAGCTGCGTGAGTTGTGTCCTGCCGGCTTCATCGTCAGAGAACTCTTCGGGCCTGATCGGTGGCCTGATCTCGATGAGGTGGGGACCGTCCCCGCATCGGTGAGCCGCAAGAACGACAACCGGGGCATGACTTTTCAACGATATCTGGGCCGGACCCACAACCGTCGATGCGGGTTCCCCGAGAAAATCGACGAAGCAGCCGTGATCTCCGGCGTTCTGATCAGACATGAGGCCCAGGATATCCCCTTTGCGGAGAGTTCTCAGGATTTCCCGGAGTCCGTAGCCGGAGTCGGTCGTGGCGGCCCCGAACCGGTGCCGCATCTGCTCGAACCAGACATCGACCTCGGGATTTTTCTGCCGTCTGACCACCGTGGTCATGCTATATCCGTTCAGGCAGAGCCACGGGGGAACGAGCTCCCAGAGGCCGTAATGGCCGGAGACTATCACGACGCCGCGGCCCAGGGCATGGGCTGTGCGCAGATGCTCCATGCCTTCCACCCGGAATTTCGTCTTCAGTTCATTCGCTGTAAGGTACGGCAATGAAGCCATTTCAAGAGCGTTTTCGAAGAAGGAGCGGTAGGTGCGCCTTGCCATCGACTCGGAACTCTCGGCATCAAGACCGAGGTGTTTCTGGAGGGCGGCCGTGACGTAGGAGCGCCGGATGCGCAAAAGGTCGAAAGCGGCGCATGCCAAAAGGGCTGCGCCTCTTCGCCTGACGGCGGGAGACGCCTTGGCAGCCATTGCTGCCGTGTGGTCCAGCAACAGACATTGCAGTCTTTGAACAATGCCTGCGCTTCTGCTGTTGTCGTCTATGGCCATGTGCCGCATTAGTTCATCTTACCACTCGTAATAATGCTGGTCGCCGTCGAGGCACTTTTCTTTGCTCGGGGCTATGATTTTTTTATTGGGCGCGAAAACGGTCGGAAGGGTCTGCCCTTCGACAGCCGGCCGTTCCAGCTGGACGCCGTCGAACCACACGGAGTAAGACGCGGTCGTGGGAGACTGATTCTGCAGAACCAGCCAGGTCGTGCTGGCATTGGCGGTATCGTATGTGTAGTCGAAGGTTGCATACACCCGATACCAGGTGAACGTACTGGTGGGGAAATTCGGATTCCGCACGATCTTCGAGTCCAGAATACCGGATTCGACGAGTGTTCCGAAGGTGGTGAGATTGGAGCTGTTGTCGATCTTGATCCCGTCATAGCCCGTTTTGGCGCCGGCGTCATCGGCCCTGAAGAATCCGATGGCGGCGGTGCCGGTTCCGGGGCAGATCCAAGCCGAAAGAATGAACCGGTTCCCTGGCGCAGCGGCAGCGAACGTCGACGTGGCGATTTCCTGATACGAGCTACCAGAGCCTACCTCCGGCCCGGTTGTGATGGGAGTGACTGTCAGGCTCAGAAGAAACGAGTCGCCGACTTCAGGCGAAACGAGATCATATTTTGCTTCGAGAAGCTGGCTGCCGGTATAAGTGCCTGCCACCTGACTCTCGGGAATCGGCCCGACTTTGACGGTGGCCGTGCCATACTGGCCGGGTGACAGGGTTGCAGGAACGACTGCTCCGAGAGTGATGAGGGATATCGGGGGAGGCGCATCCACAAGATCTGAGCTGGTCCAGCTGAAGGTGGTCAACGTGGCGTTCCCGGCATTGTAGACAGGGATGTCCATTTGCGCTGACGTTCCTCCGGCTGCTACTGTGCCGACATCGATGGTGGATGGGATAATTTGCAGGCTGGCAGCGGTTGCGACAGTGAAATTCACCTGGAATGTTGCGGATGCTTCGTATGCGTCAAGGGCTCCGTTCAGGCTGTCATCCTCAAAGGCGGTATGGGTTGCAACATAATCTCCCGGCGCCTGAGTGGCGGGAATATTGAGGGTAATGGTACAGGCTTTATTTGAATTCGGACCGATGGTGAAGGTATTCGGATTCATCGTGACTGCAGAAACCGGAAAGATCCCTTCTGCGGTAGAAGTCGCCGGAACGATCTTCCAGAGACCTTTTGAAATGCCGATCGAGGTAAGGTTGTAAACTTTGAACGGCATGGCGGGAGCCGGCAGCGCGCCCGGATTGAGACTTCCGAATACGATCGGCGAATCCGCGCTGATTTTTTTCTCACCGACGGTAAGCTTCACTTCGAATGGATCGAATCCTTCCGTCGCCGGGTCGAACGAGCTGTTGCCGTCCATGTCGATATACGCCTTCTGAATGCCGCTGTACGGCATGCCTGTCTGTCCCAGGGGGATACTCACGGTAATCGTTGCATAAAAAGTGGTGCCATCGGCGGGGAAGGACGGCGGCGTCGTGATGAGGAAGGAGGGAGCGGGTATAGGCGTGGGGCCGGGCGCGATCGGCTGAAGCACCGCGGGGCTGGCAAGAATGTTCTTCCCGCTGAGGTCCACATTTCCGACATTCATGATTTCAAAAACACTGCTCTTGGAAGAGTTGGCGGGAACGAAGAACAGATCGAGAGGGTCCTGCACGACGGCAATTGCCGGCTTGCTGATCACATCAACCTGGATGACCATGGTGTCGCTTGCTTCGAAAGACTCGATCTGTCCGTTGGGATTTTCGTCATTCCAGACTGTCATCGTGGCCAAATAGGTGCCCAGCGGCTTGTTGGCAGGGATTTGAACCCGCCACGTGCCTGTCTTGCTCTGCGTCGGGTTGATGAAGGAAAAAGTGATGGGCGAGAGTGTGACATTCGAGCGGGGAATCGTGTTTCCGCCGCTGACGAGATCGGTGGTCATGGTTGCGGTAGGCAGCGCAAGCATCAGCATGCCGTCATTGTTGATGGTATAGGACACCTGGGAGGTTGTTTGATAGGGAACAGCGCCGCCGACTAACGTTATATCTTCGACAATATTGATCGACTTCGCGCCGACCTTGCAGTAGAGAGTGAAATAATCCTGTGGGTCGGTGAATGACAGGCCGTTCACCGGACTGTCATTGAACAGATATCCGTATTTGCCGTAATAGTCACCGTCGACGAGCGGGTCTGGTATCGTAAATGATATTGTTGCGTTGAATGTCATTCCCGGCGTTGCGAGAACAGGCGCGAGAACGGAATAAGCCGCCACGGGGATCGTGGCAATATTGTTGTATGACAGATCAATTTTCTGGGAGAGAATATTTGAAAGATCTATACTGCCGATGTTCCTGCATGAAAAACCAAACATGCCTATTTCACCCGGAACTCGACCGCCGAAGCTTACCAGGGAATTGATGACGTCGAGTGCCCCATAAGGATTCACCGTGACCTGGACGGTGAACGTATCATGTGGTTCGCTTGTGGCGTATACGCCGTTCCCGTCGAGATCCTCGTAGATGATCTGCGTGCCCGTGTAATCGCCCGCAGGAATGCCTGCGGCGATGTACAGGTTGAGCAGGGCATCTCCTACGGCTGGATTAGGATCGATCGTTGCGGGAAACTCGGCAAACAGGTTTTCCCCAGGGATGGTGCCGCCTCCGACCCGTGTCAGATCGCCCGGAGACAGCTTCAGTTTCGTAAGGGAGAGAGTTCCGTCATTTCTGATCTGGAAAGGAACATTGCTGATCGTATAGGTCGGCGTGCTGACTCCCATGGATATGGGAGCTGCCAAGACCTTTAACCCGGCCGTGCCGACGTGGAAAAGAAATTGAATCGTGTCCTGCGCTTCTGTCGGATCAGGATCATCGTTCACAACGACGTCATCCTCGAAAAAGACATATGTGGCGATATACGTGCCATCGGCGGCCGGGTCGATGTATGCGGAAACACTTGCAATGAGGACCCCGTCGGTAGCCAGAGACCCTGGGCTCGCATAGGTGACATGAATGGTTGAAAGTGTGCCGGCGACCGGTTTGAACTTCACGCTGGTCAGAGGGATATTGCCGCCGTTAAAGGCGGTAAAGGTTTTTGTGGCGACGGAGGTCGAGGGCAGGCAGCTTCCCATGTCGATCAGGTCTTCGTCGAAAATGATCAGTTTCGTCGGCAGCACGGTGACGGAGGCGATGAAATCGTCAGCCGGTTCCGTGCCATCCCGTGTCGCATTATTCGGATTGAAGTCGTCCCAGACGTTCATGGTGGCTTTGTAGGTTCCCGTAGCCTGGTTGTAAGGAATCGTAAGCGTAAACGAAGCCGGCTGCGGCGAACCGATAGTGACGCCGAATCCGTTGGCTGGGCTGAATTGGATATTGGTTCGAGGGATAAACCCGGCGGTTGCGAGCAAATGAGCGGGTTGCCAGCTCACTTTTGAAAGGTTGACGTTTCCTATCGCCAGGACGGTTGAATTTCCTACCATCTTGGAGTCATTGCAATACATCGATCCGAAATCAATGGTGTCGGAAGAGAGCTGAACAGTGCGTCTGACAATCGTGATGGCGTTGGAGACGTCTGAAATGGTTGTGGTCGTGGCGAGATTGAGATCCATGCCTGTCGCGGTAGCGACCATCGCAAAGCTGCCGCTGGTGCCCGTGTCGTCCATGGCGGTGAATTCCCATGTGAATGTTGCCGGAAAACTCGGAGTGACCGCGGCCGAGGTGGGGACGGGACCTGTCTGATACAGCGTGTCACCGTCACTCCCAGTAGTCTTCACGGGGGTCGTTGGCGTTGTCGGGGAAAAGGTCGAGCCCCCGGCAACGGGGTTGGTCACATAAAGGGTCGCCGTGATGGTAGCCCCAACCTCGACAGGATCGGGAGAAAGCGTCAGGGTGCCCGTCAGAGTGCTGGGATTCTGCAACTCAAAATAAAGAGAGGTGACATGGGGATTGTTCGGGGCGCCTGCGCCGGTCGTCGTATGAAGCCGGACTTCATGCGTGCCGGCCGTCCAGCCGGTGGTCGTGAAGTCCCAGCCCAGGGCGGTAACATTGTCGTTTTTCGTGGATTGCACGATATATACTGTTTCCGCTGCGTTGGCGGTATTGACCAGGATTCGATAGTCATTTGCGGGCATATTCCAGAAATACAAATACACTTTTGAACCGACGGTGAATGTATACTGCTCGGTGGAAGGATTTGTGGGCGGAGAGGGAAACGAGGTTTTCGAGAGTTTCCCCTTGATCCCGGCGGCGTCCACGACCCAGCTCCCGATACCGCCGATGCAACTGACGATGCTCGCGAGGTTATTCTCGTCCCTCCCTCGGACGGAGGCGGAAATGGGATTGTTATTTCCCATGGTGCCCGTCTCTGCGATATCGACATTGAATAACAGGGTTGTGCTCTGACCGCCCGGGAGCGTAAACGGGAAGCTCGGCGGAGAGGCGAGCGTTTCGGTGTGTCCGGTCAGGCTGTAGGAAAGCGTCGCCGCATCGATGATCGCCGCCGCTTCGCCGCCGTTATACAGGGTGGCGGTGACGACCAGATCCTCCTGGCCCCTTGCGACATCGACATACGGCTCGGTTAGACTCGTGATGCTGAGTTGCGGGGGACGCTGAATTACGCAGATATTGCTGGTTGCCGTGGCCGCATCGACTCGTGGCGTGGTCGAAGCATTCGCATCGAATCCGAAGCCTTCGACCTTGAGCTGAAAATAGCCAGCGGAAGAAGCATAGAGGGTGTATTGGAACGTTTCCTCGGATTCTCCCGCGACATCCTGACGCAAGGGTGATGGGCCAGTCTGATAGGTGGCCGTGCCGGTATTGGTCGAAACCCAGGTCAAACTTGCGGGCTCGGCATCCTGAAGCGTGGCACTGCCGATATTCGTGCATGTCAGGGTTGCCACGAATGTCGAACCAAGACTGACTGTCGGCGGCAATTGCAGGGTGAACGACGCCTCGGCCGGCGCTCCGACAGAGAAGTAATTCACGCACAGGGGAACCTTGTCGAAAACGCGTGTGCCCTCGACCCGCCACTGGCCGGGCAACGATGAATCCGTAAGTTCGAACTCGCCTTCAAAATCGCCGTCTTCATCGGTCATGACTGCCGGGTCGCTGAAAGCTACCGCCGTTGGATTCCCCGGCTCATACCACCGCAGGCGATGCTCTTTCAGGGGTGCAAGATTTTGAGCCTTGGCAAAAATCGTGTAATATCCTTTATTGAATTTATTGGCTAAAATAATACGCGCCGCATCCTTGTACGTGTTCACAAGGCCAGCGACGATGGTCCATTGGTCCGGAATCAGGGCTCCGTCATTGTTTGTTGTTGGAATCTGAAGATTCATGTCGTGATAGGAAATCCAGGCATCGATAGGCGTGGTGCCTGTCGCTGATAACGGGTCGATCTCGAGAAGATAGACCACCGTGGTGGCCTGGCCTGAATACAGCACCACCGGCATGGTCGTCTGTGGCGTAATGTTCAGATACGTGCCCAGGTCGAATTTCAGGGTCGTTGAATCCCAGAGGCCGGCGGCGTTTTGAGCACCTTCATCCTCGGGATTTTCATAGTTTTCGACGGTTACCAGTACCGGGACTCCGGTTTGGCCAAGAAATACCGTCGGACTGGCAACCACGCTCAGTACACGCAGAAATGACGGTGCCCGTATGAGCCAGCTCGCGGTGAGAGCGGCAGTTGTATCGCCGAGAGGCTGGCCGGTAACCGCATTTGTACCCGAAGCCGTGGCATCGATGACGTCGATATCG
>Ga0079303_10000315_pt1 | contig 11395 bp, 8 predicted proteins | sample Methanogen_OWC_FD_77073 | JGI IMG/M metagenome (GOLD analysis project Ga0079303, IMG submission 77073) | Enriched soil microbial communities from Old Woman Creek wetland in Ohio, USA - Methanogen_OWC | ecosystem: Environmental > Terrestrial > Soil > Wetlands | place: USA: Ohio | collected...
TCAAATCCCGGGGGCTTTAGTCGCACAATCCCGTCAACGGTGAACCATGATGTCTCTGAGTAGGGAAGGGGATTAGGATACCAGGCCAGTCTTATCTGGAGAGTATTCAGAACAAGCCTGTCATTTCTTATCCTTATTCCGGCGCCAAGGGCCGATGTAGTTTTGTAACTGTCGGTTTTCTGCCCGCCTTTTATAAATCCGACATCAGCAAATGCGAATATGGCAAACTGGAAGCCAAGCACTTGCCTGGGAGTGAAAAGGACAGGTTCAAAGGTGGCTACTATCCTTGTGTTTCCTGTGATTGAGTCGTTTCTGAAACCTCTTATCAGGTCATCGTTGCGCAGGTAAAGAAGTTCGTCCGAATACCTGTTCAAACCTCTTGCATAATAAAGGTTGACGAACGTGCGGATCTTTGATCTGCCAGCCTGAATAATAGGAGTGAAGTATCTCATCCTGCCCTCGACCAATCCCTGTTCCGTTTTCCCGTGGTTATAAAAGGTGGTGAAACCGAATCCGCCGTACAAATATCCGAACCTGGTAAAAATATTCCCGTATGATGCCTTCAGCCCTGCATAAGTCCTGTACTTGAATTCGTTATTTTCTGTCCCGCCCAGGACTTCCACCATATACCCGTAAGGGATATTCTCCGTGCGGCCGTAGCTGTATATCAAGGATGTATTTATGAACCTCTGTGATGAAATTGCAAGGTCGGCGGTGAATAGCTGGTATCTCTGAAGGCGGTAATATGAATTTTCATCTATCAATGGCCTGCGGTAGACGTTGTTGTCTATGTATCTTCCTGATAAAATGAGTCTTGTCACAGTTGACCGGTTCAGCATGAATGATCTTGCTGCCCAGTAATCCTGGTAGGTAAAGCTGAGAGGAACCGGGGCAGGCATTGTGTCTAGGTCCTCAGAAGTAAAGGTAGCCCTTATTGATGCTGACCAGGCATATTTGGTCTCTGATGTGGTAAATCCCCTGCTGTAAACTCCGCTCATTATGGTGGAGCCCAGTCCGTCAGTAAATTCAAGCTCTATATCCGAGAATGTACGGGCTATATTTCTGATGGCATATTTTACTCCGATGCCCGGATATTTATAATCTTCAAAATTATAAGGTACTGACAGTGCAAGTTCATGCCCGAGTCCTATGAAGTTCTTGTCAAAAAGCCTCACCCTGCCTCTCGTAACGTCATCGAGCCTGAAGTCAAAACCGTACGGGTAGTTTTCCTTGACGATCACTGCGACATCCACCGTGTTGCTGTCGGCAGGCACGATAATAATACGGGCATCTTCAATAAATGGCAACTCTCTCAGGAGTCTTTCGTTATCAGCCATCTCAAGAGATGATATTGAATCTCCGGCCTTGAACAGAAGGTACCGGTTAAGTACGAAAGGGAGAGTCTTGACATATGTTTTGTTGAGTATCCTGGCTCCTTTTGGAGCATCGGTGGAAGCAGGGTCGTCGATGTCGGAACCGAAGGCATCGAGTCTTATCACTTCCGTCTTCCTGATCACCTTGCCTTCAAACTCTTCATACGGAACAGTGCTCTTCATCTTCTCCCTTGCATTGCCTCCGGTTGGTGGAGCGACAATGACAATATCATAAAGAAGGCTGGTGAATTTTCGTTTTTCAGCTCTAACCTTCAGAGAGTCGTAAAATGCTGTAGCTGTTGTATCGCTTTTGTGGGCTTCCTGTGCAGTCACCTGTGTCCCGGAGACTGCGAGGCACAGGTAGAAAATAATTAATAATCTGAAAAATAGACTATTATTGGCGCAAGAATTCACTGGTGCTTTGAATTGTCTTCCAGAACGTCATCGGAATTGAACTGGAACCCGAGTCTTTTTCCGGTTATAAGCTTTGAATGCTGTATTTTTGTTTCAGCCTGTCCTACAGAAGCGATCTTTATCGTGTCGTACGGCGGTACCAGAAGATCGAATTCCAGGGAGTAGTTTATAGCTGTATAAACAATTGTCTGAAGTGCCTCTTTGCTGTATTCCTCGTTCCCATAGTTGGTAAAGAGCATGCCCATCTGTCTCTTGCCTTCCACAAAGTACTGATTCTCATGGTTTATGAATATCCTGGCGATGAGATAACCCAGGTCATCGAGCCTTGAGTATTTAAATGAATCGGCAAGAAAGTTGTAAATATTTATTATGCCGCTGTAGGCATTGAATTTATTTTTCTGGATATAGGCAGTTTTCCATGCCGGGTGTTCGCGGTCGAACTGGAAAATGTTCGAATGCATGCTGAAGAGAAGCATATCACCGGCTACCTTCAGCTGTGCATCAAATGTGCTTCTGTCGGTGTATTCCATCCTGATCCTCGGATCGATACCGGTAAGGTTCAGGTTTACCTCCCTGGAAAGATTTTTAAGTATTTCCTTCACAACCATAAACGCTTCAGCCGTGTTGTCGAATACCTTTTCCTTGAGCACTGATTTGCTTTTCAGTGTATCGACAATCATCATCTTTCTTTGTGTTGGGTCTTCCACCATGACAGGATGTTTTACTTCACCGACTAAAATTAGTGTTTATTTATTAATAAAGCATAACGCTGCGCAATTATCAAGGCGGAGCCAATATCAGTGACAGTTATCAGTAAGCCCGTGCAAAGAGGACCCTTCGGTGCGAGGGTTTTCCGCTCAGGACACATTTTCCTTCTTCAGGAGGAGCATCGAACGGTATCGCCCTGACGGTTGCCTTGGTCAGGTTCTTGATCTGTTCCTCAGTCTCTGCCGATCCATCCCAGTGTGCCATGACGAAGCCCCCTTTATTCTCAATGATGTCGCGGAACTCATCCCATGTGTCAACGGAATAAGTGTTCTCTCTCCTGAAATCAGCTGCTTTCCTGTAGATATTCTGATGGATCTCCTCCATGAGTGCGGTCACATGAGGAACAATATTGTCGCGGTTTATTGTCTCCTTGGTCAGGGTATCGCGGCGGGCTACTTCCACAGTGCCATTTTCAGCATCACGGGGGCCGATGGCGAGCCTCACGGGCACACCCTTCAGCTCATATTCGGCGAATTTGAAGCCCGGCTTCTGTGTATCACGGTCGTCATATTTAACCGAAAATCCTGCCTTCTCGAGCTTGCTTCTGAGGTCACTGGCAATTTCAGATATGCTGCCCAGCTGTTCATTGCCTTTATATATCGGTATTATGACAACCTGTATCGGAGCGAGCCGGGGCGGAAGGACAAGTCCGTTGTTATCGGCATGTGCCATGATGAGTGCGCCTATCAGCCGTGTGGTTACGCCCCATGAAGTGGCCCAGACATAATCAAGCTTTCCCTCCTGATTTGTGAACTGCACATCGAATGCCTTTGCAAAATTCTGACCGAGGAAATGGCTGGTTCCTCCCTGAAGTGCCTTGCCATCCTGCATCAGTGCTTCGATAGTATAAGTGTCAATTGCTCCTGCAAATTTCTCGCTTTCTGTCTTTACTCCCTTGATCACGGGAAGTGCCATATAGTTTTCCGCAAAATCAGAATAGAGGTTCAGGATCATCAACGCCTCCTTCTGGGCCTCTTCACTTGTCGCATGAGCCGTATGGCCCTCCTGCCAGAGAAATTCCGTTGTGCGGAGGAAAAGCCGTGTACGCATCTCCCATCTTACAACATTTGCCCACTGGTTTATCAGCAGGGGCAGATCACGGTATGAGTGGATCCAGTCCTTGTAGGTATTCCATATTATTGTCTCGGATGTCGGCCTGACGATCAGTTCTTCCTCCAGTTTTGCGTCAGGGTCCACAATTATTCCTTTTCCGTCGGGAGCATGCTTAAGCCTGTAATGAGTGACAACCGCGCATTCCTTGGCGAATCCCTCCACGTGCGCAGCTTCCCTGCTGAAGAATGACTTCGGAATAAACAGCGGGAAATATGCATTTACATGCCCGGTAGCCTTGAACTTCCTGTCAAGCTCCGCCTGTATCTTTTCCCAGATGGCATAACCGTATGGTTTAATGACCATGCATCCCCTTACCGCTGAGTTTTCAGCCATGTCAGCTTTAATCACCAGATCATTGTACCATTGTGAATAATTTTCCTCCCTGTTAGTAAGAAACTTGGCCATTCGTTTGGTATAGTATTTGAATTATGTTAATTAGCAAAAAAAAGATTGCGTAAAAATAGACAAAACTTGTTAACCAAACAGGGGGATGCACAATGAAGACAAAAATTTTACTCACAGCAATAGCCACGATGACGATGACATCGCTTTTGATGGCGTCAGGCGGTACCAACGCTTCAGGTGGCCCGGGGAACAGTATTGGAAACCAGCAGGTGATTGTAAACAATTATTATTTTGATAACGGTTATGAATACGCATCGCGCATTAACAGGTTCCACAATTCGTTTGTCACATTCGATTTCTACTCGCCTTTGTTCACTGAGACCTACTGGTACCATTATACTCCGTACACGTGGGGGGTGTCGATCTATGACGACTGGTATTATTACGGTGCAGGTGTGTCAAGGTATAACTGGTTGAGCGGGTTCGGCGGGTCTTACTGGTGGGGCTATGATCCATGGTGGGACTATAATCCATGGATGGGTTACGGGTGGAATTCATGGTACGCTCCCGGCTCAGGCTACAGTGTCAATTATTATCTCGGAAGACCTTACTACCATTATCCCGGATCATGGAGCAGATGGGATCTGCCTCACTGGTACGGGAACGGCGCGGACTACTACAGTGACAACGACCATCATGAATCTGTACATATTGATAATAATTACTATAACCACACTGATTATAACAACACTACAAATTACAATCCATCTCATCCCTTTGATCACGCCCGCAGATCAGCCTCTGCAGTAATTGACCGGAGAAGCTCTGTGCCTCAGTCGGCGCCTTCTCAGGACGATGCAGGAGGGGCACAGACCGGCACTGATAAGGAGAAGAGCAACAACGGCCTGCGTATGGGTCAGGTAAGGAGGGGGGAAGTGGTGGAGCCTTCAGGAACCAAGCCAAACCCGCCGGTAAGAACCAACAATCCCAATGTATATGACCGTACTGATCCTGGCAGGGAAAACAGTAATGCTGCAAGGTCAGGCGAAAAAAAGACACAGGGGCAGTCATCTGGCACTCCGCAGAGCCAGGGAAAAACAACTGACGGGAGTTCGACCAGGACAAATTCCGGGAAGCAAACCCAGACCAATGCCGGGGGAACACCTTCAGAAACACCCGGCCGTCAGCAAACCCAGAGCAACGTAAAAACCACCAGGCAGAAAAGTACTGATAAGGTCTCTGAAGTATCAAATGAGACCACAACGACAAAGAGCGAAACAAGGCGAAAAGCACCTTCTTCGGATATCAAATGATAATTATACGGCTGCGGGATACGGATTGGTACGAAATTTGTATTAATTACAATATAAATAACCAGAGGGTAAATAAAATGAAAAACATTTGGTACATAATTCCGGCAATTCTCATGATAACCTGGTCGTGTTCATCGACTAGTTTCACGGGATCGACGAACGATGACCTTTACTATACTCCATCGGACCAGCCTGTTACTGCTTCGGTAAGTACTGTTCAGACTACTAAGTCTGACCAGACTTATTACGATAATATCTATGCTGCCGATACCCTTATCGCTGACGAATATGCCGCTTCAGGAGATTATCTTTCCGGAACAGGTGCTGAGGCAGCCGTGGTTAACAACTATTACGGAGCAAGTGCCGCAGAACGTATTTATCTCTTCAACGACGGCTTCTATCCCTATTGGGATTATTACAGTCCCTTCTCATTAAGTCTTTCATTTGGCTTTGGCTTCGGCTGGGGTTTAGGCTTCGGCTGGGGTTACCCGTACTGGGGAGGCTATTATGGCGGATACTATCCGTACTACGGTTATGGCGGATATTATCCTTATTACGGTTATGGTTACTATGATCCCTGGTGTTGTGGTTACTATGGGGGTTATCCCCCTTACTATTACGGCGGCTACCCGCCATACTACGGTGATGACAGCGATCATTACATGACCCGCAGGGGCGGTTACAGCACAACGACAAGAGGTGAATATTCCTCGGGTGACGGAAGGATCAAATCAGGTTCTACATACGCCAACAGCGGATACGCCACAAGAAGATCAGGATCAGTTTCACCTTCCTCATTGACGTCTACCTCTTCTTCTGTGACCGGCACAAACTCCGTAACAAGGAGACAGGCTGCAACAACACCGACAGCAGCATCAGAAAAAAGTGCATATGACAGGTCTTCTTCAACATATGGTACAGTAGCCCAGGGTTATACCCGCCGTGACCAGACAGGAACCGGGACACAGACAAAAAGCCAGACTCAGACCCAGACCCAGACCCGCACTCAGACGCAGTCTCAGAGCCAGAGTGTGAACAAACCTCAGTATCAGACTACTGAAAGGACTTACACTCCCAGCTACAGCAACCCGAAGATGAACTCAAGGCCCTCATACAATAACAGCCGGAGCACTCAATCAGTTCAGAGTATGCCTGACTACACAAGAAGCGTTCCTTCAAGAAGCAGCACAGGTTCGTCTGTCCAGACAAGGAGCAGCGGCGGTTCTTCAGGGTATGCCCCCTCAAGGTCCTCCTCTTCCTCCTCAGTGCATTATTCAGCTCCGTCACGCAGCAGCTCGGGAAGCTCGGGCAGCAGAAGCAGCGGCTCTTCATATTCCGGCGGCAGCAGGAGCAGCGGCAGTTCTTCCTACTCCGGCGGCAGCAGAAGCAGTGGTTCTTCCTATTCCGGTGGTGGCAGCTCCGGCGGCCACAGTTCCGGCTCTTCATCCTCCTCTTCCTCATCGCACAGCAGCGGTGGCGGCGGCAGGCGATAACGTAATTTAATGTCAATGACGGTTATGTTCCGCAAAAGCTGGAGCAGCAGGGATCGTATACCTCAAAAAATAGAAAAATGAAAAAGAGATTAATAATAATATCAGCCGTAATGCTTCTGCCGCTCTGCCTTCAGGCACAGAACATTGACGATGCTCTCAGATATTCAAGACTGTTCTACCAGGGCACGGCGCGGTTCGAAGGTATGAGCGGTGCATTCACAGCCCTTGGCGGCGACATGACTGCTATAGCCCTTAACCCGGCCTCTGTGGCTGTCTTCAGATCTACTGAGTTTGCAGTATCAACACAGGTTGTATTTAAAGATAATAATACCAATTTCGCCGGCTACAGTACTGATAACCAGTTTTCACATTTCTATCTCGGACAGATAGGCCTGGTTTCTGCTATGAAAATGAGGAACGGATCAGCTCTGAGAGGCTTAAGCTTTGGCTATTCGTATAACCGGACAAATAACTTCGATACCCATATAGTCATTGACGGCATCAGTGATGCAAGCTCAATGGCTGATTACTGGGCTGACCTCTCGAACGGATACTATCCTTCAGAGTTGGAAAACAACACCACTGCAGGTAAGATGGCATACGATTTATATCTAATTGATACACTTGCAACCAGCTCTACCAGCTATGCTTCGATTTTCTCGCGCTACGGCAGGACGGATCCGGTATATGGCCAGGATACCAAAAGAATAATTGACAACTACGGATTCACAGGAGAACATACTCTTGTCCTGGGAGCAAACATGGCAGATAAACTTTACCTGGGTATGGGATTCGGACTTACCACCATGAGTTACACCGGGCATTATCAGCATACAGAAGTTGATGCTGCAAATGATATTTTCGACTTCGTCAATTTCACCTATACTGACCATTTCGATGCCATTGGCTCAGGCTGGAACTTTAAAATAGGGGCAATATACAGACCTGTCGAAATGGTCCGCGTCGGCTTCAGCTTCACCACCCCGACCTGGTATAATATCGACGAGCACTATTACAGTAATCTTTCGGTATTCCTCAACTATGACACTCCGAATGATACCGGAGATGATGTCAACGATTCAAAAGATTCTGGTACCGGATCTTATCATTACGAACTGGCGACTCCCTACAGAATAAACACGGGTATTGCATTTCAGATAGGTAAGATGGCTCTTATAAGTGCTGATTATGAGTATGTTGATTATTCCACTGCCGAATTAAGGCATGGCGCAGACGGGTATTCTTTTTCTGATGAAAACAACCAGGTCAGGTCAGAGCTTAAAGGCACCAGCAATTTCAGGGTGGGAGCTGAAATGCGCTTTGGTCCCACCTATATCAGGGGAGGCTACAGATATTACGGATCTGCATTTCAGAGTGGTACACTTAATGCAGAGAGTGATTATAACGGTTACAGTGCCGGCATAGGTTACAGACAAAGAAACTTCTATCTGGATGTGTCTTTCTCAGGGCTCATCAACTATGAGAATTACCTGATGTATCCGAACCCATGGCTTGAGCCTGCCATAATACACAATAACGATAAACAGTTGACAGCAACGGTTGGTTTTAAGTTTTAAAGGCTATTTCCATTCTGTTTTTCAGGCCAGGGACCCCAGCAGCAAAGCTCCGGTCCCTGGTCCGTTATTGAGCAGCACGTCTATGATGCTCAGTCCCGGCACAAACCCGAACTTTTCTGAGAAAACCTGCGTATATTGAATATTTGTGAGGCCTTCCGCAGATAAACGCTTTTTCGGTGATATAAGGTACCTGTAATCACCGGGTACAGCTCCTTCAGGCAGATACTCCCCGGTAAATGATATTCCAGTTGTAAGGCCTATGGCCTCATTAACTGAATAAAGGGCCTCGGTATTCAGATCAAGCAAAAATCTGAACGGTTTGCTGATCACTCTGCTTATCGCATCAATATAAAATTCAAAGAACGGAGCTGTCGCATAGGCTGAAGTGATGCCCCTGAGGTGCAGCTCGCGCCATCGGCGGCTGTTGTCAATTTCCAGATCCTTTATAGAGACCTTGTGAAAGGAACCGCGGAGGACAGGCACTGTCAGGGTCAGGGGGCCATTGGCACCAAGTATCATGCACCTGTTGCGGTAAGTTTGTTTATGGTAGTTCTCCCATTTTTCGATCAGGATCGTTCCGCTGTGCGCTATCAGGAAGAAGTACTCTGCCGGAGGGAAGTATGCTGAGGAAAGAAGTACTTCATTTGCCATAATAAGCTATAGCCTGTTTATCCGGCTTGCTGAGAAGCCGGCGCCAAATCCGTTATCGATATTTACAACTGTTATCCCTGCCGCACAGCTGGTAAGCATGGCGAGCAAAGCTGACAGGCCCTCAAATGAGGCTCCGTATCCTACGCTTGTCGGTACGGCAATCACCGGCATATTCACCAGTCCCCCGACAACACTCGCAAGTGCTCCCTCCATGCCTGCAATGACTATCGCCACCCTGCATTCGCGTATTTCAGGAAGCTTGTCGACGAGCCTGTGGATCCCGGCCACCCCCGCATCATAAATCCTTACGACATTATTCCCGAGAAGCTCGGCAGTGATTGCAGCCTCTTCGGCTACAGGGATGTCTGAGGTGCCTGCCGTGATAACTGCAATCTTTGAAGGAGGAGGTACAATCTCTGTTTTCCTGATACTTATTATCCGCGCAATCTCATAATAAACAGCATCCGGGAATGAAGGGCTGATATATTCAAACATCTTAGCGCCTGCACGGGTGCCAATGATATTGTTACCGTTTCTCTCCATCACAGTGAAAATCGCTTTTACCTGGTCGGGGGTCTTTCCTGCACAGTACACTATTTCAGGGTATCCGGTACGCAGCTCACGGTGATGATCGATACGTGCAAACCCGAGGTCGCTGTAAGTAAAATTGCGAAGCTTCTCCATCGCATCATTGACACTTAATGATCCGTCACCGATGCTTTTCAGTATTGTTTCCAGTTCTCCTGCATTCATCTTTCAAGTTGTTTTTGTTCATGCTCCCGCTTCGATAGCCCTCGATGTCAAGAGTTATGTATCTGTATCCCATGTCTTTGAGAGCAGAAACTATTCTGTGTCTCATTTCATCCGCGATTATTTCTCCGAAGCGCTCTTTACTGCATTCTATACGAACCAGTTCTCCGTGCACTCTTATTCGTGATCCGCTGAAGCCCAGTCCTGCAAGCAGATGCTCAGCTTTTTCCGCTCTTCGCAGGTCGTTGATTATTATTGGCGTATCGTGGGGAAAACGAGTCAGAAGGCAGGCATTTGATGGTTTGTCACTCACAGCCAGACCTGCCTCCCGGGCAAGCATCCTTATCTCTTCCTTGGAAAGTCCTGCCTCGAGGAGCGGGCTTCGTATGCTTAACTCCTCCAGAGCCTTCATTCCGGGACGGTAATCGCGGACGTCATCAGCATTTGTGCCGTCAAAAACGATACTGATGCCTGCATCCTCCGCAGCCCTTTTGATAGCCTTCATCACCTCTTTCTTGCAGAGGTAGCACCGGTCAGGAGGATTGCCCGTCACTGAAGCGGGGATATCCATTTTTATTTCCCGGTGTTTGACCCTGTGGCTGTTGCAGAAATCGGCAGCTTCCTGCACTTCAGATGCAAACATATAAGGAGTGCTTACCGTGACAGCCAGGAGATTAAGTGTGCTGATGCCTGATGCAACACTCACGAGAAAAATGCTGTCAGTACCCCCTGAAAGCGCTATGGCAGCGGATCCCGATTCAGCCAGGATGTTTTGGAGCTTCCTTAGTTTATCGTGTGGTGTCATTTTTTTCTTTTTGCCAGGGCAGTTACCTCCTGTATGATCTGCTTCATAGGAATGCCGGTCTCTGCGGCTATGGCAGCACAGCGGTCAGCTTCAGGTTTCACTGAAACGAGCCTGCCTTCAAAATATGATTTCTTGATGACTACCCTTCCGAAGGGAGTATCTATCTCCTCGAACTCCCGGTGCAGGGTCTCTTTAGTGAAGGGGAAGATTCTCATGCCGATGGTAGTCGACTCATTGAATAGTATTTCCCTTATTGCGCTGATCTGATGTTCTTCACATATCACGCTGATAGTGAATGCCGGCCTGCCCTTTTTCATGATGACAGGAGTGAACCAGACATCGCCTGCGCCTGCTGCAAACAGTCTTGAAGAAATATACTCCGTTAATTCAGGGTTCATGTCGTCGACATTGCATTCAACAATGAAAGCCTGGTGACCGTTCATCTTACTCCCGGTTGTCTCGGCGAGATATACTCTTAGAACATTTGGGTGAGCGGGATTGTTTTTCTGGCCTATGCCGTAACCTGTCTTTCTTATGGTGTAAGTCATTCCAGCAGGTAACGGCTCTGCGATGCAGGCAATGATAGCGGCTCCGGTGGGTGTGGTAGCTTCGAAGTCAACTCCGCCTGAATGGACCGGGAATCCGCTGACGATAAGTGCCGTGGCCGGGGCCGGCACAGGCAGAAAGCCGTGTTCGCACCGGACCATCCCGCTGCCGAGTTCAAGCTCGGAAACGTATACCCTCTCCACCCCCAGGGAGACAAAGCATATCGCGGCACCTGCAATATCAATAA
>Ga0079303_10000319_pt1 | contig 11344 bp, 7 predicted proteins | sample Methanogen_OWC_FD_77073 | JGI IMG/M metagenome (GOLD analysis project Ga0079303, IMG submission 77073) | Enriched soil microbial communities from Old Woman Creek wetland in Ohio, USA - Methanogen_OWC | ecosystem: Environmental > Terrestrial > Soil > Wetlands | place: USA: Ohio | collected...
AGCTTGTTGATGAAGGTTATGATGGGCGTGTTGCGCATGCGGCAGACTTCCATCAGTTTCTTCGTCTGCGTTTCGACGCCCTTCGCGCTGTCAATGACCATCAGCGCACTGTCGACGGCGGTGAGCACGCGGAACGTGTCTTCCGAGAAGTCCTGGTGGCCGGGCGTATCGAGAAGATTGATTTCGAAGTCGCGATAATGGAACTTCATGACCGACGTCGTCACCGAGATGCCACGCTCGCGTTCGATCGTCATCCAGTCGGAAGTCGCAAACTTGGCGGATTTGCGTGATTTGACGGCACCAGCCATCTGGATCGCTCCGCCGAAAAGCAGAAGCTTTTCGGTCAGCGTCGTTTTACCGGCATCGGGGTGGCTGATAATCCCGAATGTGCGGCGTTTTTCAATTTCAGCGTTCTGTTTCTCGTTCACGTCAGACCTGCCTCATGCTGCAAATATACGTATGAAACCTTGATTCTATCACGTTTTGAGGCGTTTCGCAACACGGTTCCCATCCATGCTGCCATCTCCCGTGATCCGTTCAGTATCTTACCTCCAATTTCACGATCGGAATATATTCGGGTATACTGTGAAACGGATCCACACGACGTCCATCCCGGAGATCATTCAATGGCATTCAGGCGATTGACGCAGCAGAGCTGCGCAGCATGTGTGTTCTGGCTAGTCATGGCGGCAGGCGCGGCCCTCGTCCTGCTTCTCGTGATATCGCGGCTGGCTCTTGGCGCGGCTGTCGCGACGGTACAGGGCATGTTCGCCTTCATCTGGGCCGCCGCAACCGGTCTTATTCAAGGGCTCGGCACACTTTCCGTTGCGGCGGCCTGGGGGTTGGGCGCCTTCGCTCTCGTGTTTGCCGGCTGGCTCTGGCTGCAGCGCAGCAGGGCTCACCGCTGGCGCAGGATAGAGACGGTCCGTGACGAGTTCGAACCTCTGCTGACCCTGCTCAGGCGCAAAGGCATGAAGACCTACCGGCAACGCATCGAAGCGATGAGAGACCGGCTTTTCATCGAACGCGACCGGGTCGAAGAACTCGACGAGCTTCTCGGGGACGAGCTACCCCGCATCGAGGATCGGTTTCGCGAGTTGTCAAAACAGTATCATCGCTCAGGCCCGGGCAGCGACAGGGATGAAATCTGGGCACTGATGGAATCTTTGACGGCGAACAGCGCGGCTCTGCGCGGCCGGCGCGGCACGATCGAAAAGTTCGAAACCGGGAAGATCCAGCTCGCAACAAAACTCAACTGCCTCAGGCTCAAACTCTCCGGGCTCGAACAGAATGAAAGCGAGATCGGCAGCCTGCTGCGCACGATCGACGACATATCGTTCGTTGCAAACGTGATCGACCGCCCATCAGATGCGGGTATCACCGACCCGATCGTGCCGCCACCCATCCGCAGACCGGTTCCGTCTGCGACGGACGAGGAGCCGCCACAGCCTCCGTCTCCGCCGCGAAGCCAGGAAGGCCCGCACTCCGCCTGATACGTCAGCCGTCGTTGTTGATGACGGTGATCAATTCGCTCAGAACCTCTTCGGCCTTGTCGTTCTCGATCTGGCAGGTGCCGGCCGCGTGGTGTCCGCCACCGCCGTATTTGAGCATCAGCTGGCCGATGTTCGTCTTTGAGCTGCGGTTCACGATCGATTTGCCCGTCGCCAGAACCGTATTCTGCTGTTTGAGCCCCCATAATACATGTATCGATATATTGCACTGGGGATTTAACGCATAAATCATGAAGCGGTTTCCGGCCCAGATCGTCTCTTCCTTGCGAAGATCCAGGATGACGAGATTTTTGTGGACTTTCGAGCAGTTTCCGAGCTGGTCCTTGAATTTCCCTTCATGCTCGAAGTAGATGTCGACACGTTCCTTCACGTCGGGAATCTGCATGATCTGATCAATCGTCATATCCTTGCAGCAATCGATCAGATCCATCATCAGCTGGTAGTTCGAGATGCGGAAATTGCGGAATCTGCCCAGCCCGGTTCTCGGATCCATGAGGTAGTTGAGCAGAACCCACCCGCTCGGATAAAGGATCTCATCGATGCTGAAGCATGCCGCATCAGCCTTGTCGACCGCTTCCATCATTTCCGTGGAAATGCCCGGAAATCGCCTTGAAGCACCATAATAGTTGTAGACGACCCGCGCCGCCGACATCGCATCGGGGTCAATGATATGGTTGGGCTGCATCATCGTGTTGCGGAGTGTCTCACTCAGATGGTGATCGAACACCAGATGGGCACCGTTCACGTAAGGAAGATTCGTGGTGATATCGTTCCCCGTTATCTCGATTTTGCCGTCCTGCATGTCTTTCGGATGCACGAACTTGATGTCGTTGATCATGCCGAGCTCTTTGAAGAGCACGGCACAGACGAGGCCGTCAAAATCGCTTCGGGTGACCAGGCGGAATTTTCCTCCGGCAGACGGGGGCATGGTCGCTGTTTCACTCATCTCTCTGTTCCTCCTTACCGGCGTGGGGTTTGTTCCACTCTATCATGCACACAGCCGTGCCGCCAACGGCAATTTCGCATCTTGCCCCTCTCCGGCAAGGCAGGTATCATCGTCGGATGCCTGAACATGGAGTCCCGCAATGAGGGTGGAGGAAGATAGCGACCGCTTCATCCTGGCTGTGGCAGGCCGTCACGGAGGGCTTGGCTCAACCGCCCTGGCGGTTGATCTTGCGCTTCTCTTCGCCGGCACCGGATATGAAACCGTGCTGATCGATGCCGATGCGTCGCATCCATCCGCCGGAGCAAGACTCGATGTCACGTGGGGTGAAGCATCGGGCGTTGCAGGTGTTCAGCCGGAAATCGATGCGTTGCGGTGTCAGCACTGCGGGGCTTGCTCGGATTTTTGCGCTTTTGATGCGCTTGAGCTGCATTCCGACGGGATCAGGCAGATGCCCGGGAAATGCAACGGATGCGGCGGCTGCAAAAGGGTCTGCCCGTCACATGCCATTTCTGAAAAGCAGCGGCTCCTGGGGACATCGCGGCAGGGCAGTGCCGGATCTCATCTGACGATCATTGAAGCACTCCTTGCACCCGATGCCCGAAGCTGGGAAACCGCGACGGTAGCATGGCTGAGACGTCTAATGCGTGCGAAACAGGTGCAGATCGTCAAAGCCCCTCCCGGCCTCGGCCGGTCTGCCCGGGAAAGCCTGCGGGGAGCCGACCGCGTTCTTTTTCTCGATGATTCAGGCTCGCAGCCCGTTGTGCCGGGCATCGAGCCTGAACACATGCTGCCCGTCGCCGCGCGCTCCGGCGATATCTTTCCCGAGTCGCCGGAACTGGCCACCGCTCTCGCCCATTCCGGTCGATTCCTGGAACCGGCGGGCCCATGGTCCTATATTGTTAGAGATATATTCACTCGTTTGCTGCCGTTACTGCCTGCCACCGGCAATCATCGGACATGAGCACATTCGAGACGGCACTGACGGTCGCGGTGCTCGGCGTCAGGCCGGGGTCAGGAGCGACGACACTTGCAACGCTGCTTTGGCTGAATTCACCGTCCTCTGTTTCTTCCCTTGTCAGCGTCGGCCCCGGTGGGATTTCTGAAAGGTTCCTGAAAGCCGCCGATATGCGGGAAGCAGAACAGCAGCCCCTGGAGGGACAGGTCCTGGCACGCATCACAGACTCCTGTCTCGGCTGTGGAAGCTGCGTTTTTCTCTGCAGATCCGGGGCAATTCGCCGCACTGTCGCCGTCAGCGGCGGCAAACCGTCACATACCACGCCCTGGCATGTCGATCCTCTCTCCTGCACCGGGTGCGGCGTTTGCGCGAGATTCTGTCCTTCGGCCGCGATACTCCTGGCTCAGCCAACGGCGGGAGCCCTGAAAACCTGGCTGGGCAGGGACTCCCGCATGCGCGCGGTCACAGCGATCATGGAGCCTGGCCATGAGATCGGCATTCGTGCTGCCGGCAGGCTTATCAGGGAAGGGAAAACCGAGGGCGCGCAAAAGCCTGCCGCACGCGTCCTCATTACCGGGGTCACCATTGCATCGCCCGTCGCGCCGATCGTCTGCGCAGAATCGGACCTGGTCATCTTGGCTGCATCCCCCGTTCCCGGTTCCGAAGAATGTATCGGGAATGCGGCCCAACTCGCTTCTGACGTGTGTGGAAGAACGCTCTCCGTCATCATGGCTGCCGACAGGCATCCGGAACTTGCCGACCGGATGGAAGCGAAGTTCCGCACACATGGCATCGAACCGGCGGGAAGAATTCCCTACTCTGCCGCGTTGCATACGGACATCCGCACCGGCATCGCCGAAACTTCCGCAGCCGCAAATGCCATACTTTACTTTATATATCTATAAATTAGTATAGTCACCATTCCACATTCAGCGACTTCAGGAACTGCACACCGCCTACCATGATAAACTCCTGCAGCATCAATGAACCCGCAAGAAGCAGCCCGAGCAGGAGAACATATCTCATGTCACGCATTTCAAGAACACGGACGAACATGATAGACCAGAGGACCGAGCTGATGCTGACCAGAAGAACAACCATGATAAAAAACAGATAGCGGGCACCCGCCTCATTCGGCTCCTTGATGACTGGCCATGAAAATCTCAAGAGCGGAAATGATCTGTAAACGTTGATAATGCCGGGAAAACTGATAAATAAAATATGGCATATTTTGTCGAGAAGGTTTTCCTTCTGCTGGACGAACGCATCATGTATCAACAGCGTCAGTGGCTGAGACTGAATGAATGCGTCTTTCTCATCGAGCCGTGAGAGGTCGGGAAGCGGCCCGTCGACAAGGCGCTCGATTTCACGGTTTTGCCTCGAACGAAGCATCTGATGATGCTCTTCCAGTCCGACCGTTTCCTCGGAACCACCACTGAACGTGTCACCACCGGACTCGTCAGAGAGCCGGCCAGCCGCAGGTGGATGTTCACTCGCATCGACACGGGGGGGGATAGCCACATCTTCCGGAATCAGTTCCGGGCCCTGCTCTCGGCCGTCTTTCCGCACCGGCGAATTCATTCCGCTCTCCTCTGTCAACCTGCCCGCGCATCAACCATGCTTCCATGGATGATGTGCAATGCCAAACTCTCTCGGAAAACTCCCTGCATGGTAACCTACTTCACGGAACTTCACAAACCAGTCCGTATCATTTCCAAGATATCCGATTGATCACACCGGCAATTATTCCTCCCCATATCCGTTCTCAATCACTCGTTTTTGCATCGGCATTGCCTCAGAAAAGCCTTGGCTTCAGCTAGAAACCCACATTTGACGCTCGAAGTCGAACATGATATTTTCGGAATGGGAAATCAACTTCTATCCAGCATCGATATTCTCGAAGGCTGGGTCAGGCTCTCCGAAGAGTGGGCTCCCCAAGAAAAGTCAAATATGGCTTTCTTCACCAGCGATTCGAGGAAACCTGACATGTCACTCATGAGCGGAACGTTTCTTATTTCCTGTGCCGCGTTGATTCTGGAAATTTCCCTCTCCAGATTGCTGAGCGTCATTACCTGGTATCACCTGGCGTTTTTCGCGGTCTCCACAGCCATGCTTGGAATGACAGCCGGGGCTCTTTCCGTGTTCAACGAGAAATCCCCTCCCCCGGGGGAATCTCGGCAGATCCTGGCTGGGCGAGCATCCCTCGCCTTTGCCGTGAATGTCCCCATTGCTCTGATTATCCTTTGCATCAATCGCCTTTGCCTCGTGGATTCACTCGGAACGTTCCTCGCCTATATCCCGGCGACCGCGGCCTGCGCACTCCCCTTCTATTATTCGGGCCGGGCCCTGACAGCCGTTCTGTCCTCGGGGGAACTGGCCATCGGGAAACTGTATGCCTGCGACCTCGCGGGAGCGGCCCTCGGCTGCCTTGCCGCCCTGGTCGGACTGCAATTGTTCGACACTCCCAGTCTCATCCTGTTAAGCGGAGCCTTGGGGAGTATAGCGGCCTATTTTTATCTGGGGCCGGCCGAGAATCCGCATCATCTCCGCTGGCAGGCTGGAGCACTGGCTCTTTTCCTTGCCCTGGCCGGGCTTGTCAATACTCACCCCATGGGATTTCGGCCTTTCTGGGTGAAGGGAAGATGGAACCCCCCTGGCACCTATCTTCTCGACCGCTGGAACTCCCATTCCCGAATCATGGTCCAGCCTCCAAAAAAAGGTCCCCCGATCTACTGGGGCCCGAGTCCCCTGGCCCCGGTAAATGATATTACCCAGGTCGCCCTGGATATTGACGGGGAAGCCGGGACCTTTGTCCAAAAGTTTTCCACGAAGGAGGATATCCGGCACCTGCAGTTCGACCTGACGAACATCGGCTACTACCTGCGCCCCCAGGGAAACGCCTGTGTCATCGGAGTCGGCGGAGGAAGAGATCTTCAGGCCGCTCTTCTTTTTGGACATTCATCGGTTGTCGGGGTTGAAGTGAACCCCATTTTCATCGACCTTTTGAAAACCGAATTCCGTGAACTGGCCGGACTGGCAAACCGTCCCGAGGTCACTCTCGTGGTCGACGAGGCCCGAAGCTGGCTTTCTCGAAACCATCAGCAGTTCTCGCTCATCATGATGTCCCTCATCGACACATGGGCGTCCACTGGCGCGGGGGCTTGTTCTCTCACGGAAAGCGCCTTATACACGGTTGAAGCCTGGAACACCTTTTTCGACCGTCTCGCTCCGAACGGAATTTTTACCGTTTCCCGCTGGTTCAACCCGGCCGATCTCGACGAAACCGGGCGGCTCGTCAGTCTGGGCGTTGCATCTCTGCTGAAAAGAGGAATCACGGACCCCTCCCGGCATTTGTCCATGATCACCTGCCGCAACCTCTCGACACTCCTTGTAAGCCTCCAGCCCTTCTCCGATGAAGATATCCAAAAGCTTGAGGAAACGGCCGCAAGCCTCAGGTTCCAGATCGCGATATGTCCCGGGAAACCCGTCGAACACCCGAACCTCAGGAGCATTTCATCGGCAAAGAGCCTCGAGGAGCTTGACCGGGTTACCAGCGGGCAGCTCCTGCGCCAGGACGCCCCGACCGATGAAAATCCCTATTTTTTCCAGATGGCCCGCCTCTCTTCACTGCTCAAACTGGGGAACTCCTATCCCGGGATTATCCGTGGAAACATCTACGCCACGCTTACCCTTTCCACCCTGGTCGTGATCCTTTTCTTTTCTGCCATTGGAGTCCTTTTGGTTCCACTCCTTCGAACGACCGATCTCTCAAGAGTGGACCGGCGAACCTTCTGGAGCGGAGCTCTTTATTTTTCCCTGATCGGGGCAGGATTCATGGCGGCCGAAATTGGCCTTATCCAGCGACTTTCGGTCTTTCTCGGCCATCCGACCTACGCATTGAGCGTTCTGCTGTTCACCATCATTGCCGGAACCGGCCTGGGAAGCCGCCTGAGTGAATGGTTTGTCAACTCCCCCGATGTCGGACGTCCGACAGGCTTGTCGGGCTTGTTGCGTAACTGGCGCAGCTTAAACGGGCCCGTTCGTTTCGGACTTCCCCTTGTTGCCGTCGCATCATTGGTTTTCGTCCGATTTTATCTTCCTCCCCTTATTACGGCGAATATCGTTGAACCCTCATGGTGGCGGATATTTCTGACGATTACCTGTCTTTTCCCTCTCGGGACCATCCTCGGATTTTTCTTTCCCCTCGGAATGCGCCTGATACCGATCTCCGCATCGGAGGCCAAGCCATGGTATCTTGCCCTGAACGGTATTTTCTCGGTGCTTTTTTCAGCCCTTGCCGTGTTGATCGCGATATTCAAGGGAATTTCGGTCAATTTCGACATCGCCGCCCTCTGTTACCTTCTAACCCTTGTTCCCCTGAAAATGCTTGGACAGCCAGATAAAGAACAATAATTACTCCTCCGAAGGCGATCTCACCCCTGGGAAGAACCGCAAAATCAAGGGTATGATCCACCCCGGGATTGCCCTCAGCCGGGAAAGCCGTTTGAATGCCCACCGAACATAAGCCAATGAGGGAAATTAATTGTCAGTAGCCCCCGGAGGCATTCTCACCGCTCCATTTTTTTCCAGAAACTCCGCCATTTCCTTGTGTCCACTTTTAATCGCCCAAAACAATGGGGACCGCCTGAATTTAGCGCCCTCCGTGAAGGTTAGGGCATTCACATTGGCTCCGGCTTCGATCAAAATTTTGGCGGCTTCGATCGCATTCGATTGCGCAGCAAGAATCAATGCGGTGGACTCGGTGGGACCATCGGCGGGGCTGTCAAATCCTCTCTCGTCCACCGGAACTCCCGCTTCCAGAAAAAGCTTGATCGCTTCCGGGAAGTTCTCCTCGGCGGCTTGATGGAGAGGCAATTCGTTAAGTTTGTTGCGCTTTGCAAGATCCGGCTTTGCATCCAGCAAAAGGGTGATAATCTCAGGCTTTTTGGCATGAACAGCGTAATGAAGAGCGGTTCGCCCTTCCCCGTCGCAGAAATTTACATCGGCCCCTTTTTCCAGGAGTTTCGCGACCTGATCGACATTTCCAGCGATGATGGTTCCCAAAAATTGTTTGTTCAGGGCGGAATCCTGCTCCTCCGTATCTTGCCCAAAGCTCGCCTGAGGAAGGGAGACAATCAGCAGCATCCCACAAAACAATAAAGATGCGATCGACTTGGTATAGTTCCTCAAATCATAGGAATATCTCATTTGGACGATCTCCTTGTCGAAATTAAAACTGCTTTCACCGATTTACAGTCAATTTACCATTTTTATCAAATTATTCAATGCAATGAAATGGGAGCTTCCCAAAAACCGAATCCCGGATAATGGAAAAAAGCCGCAGGGCATTTTGCAAATGAGTAGCTGACAAATACGCAACTATTACGGCTGTGCAATGGCGAAGGGACACAAGATAAGATATTACGGAATACATTGAAGTGTTCTATAATCACCAGCGGAAACAACTCGGGCAGGGCTATCGTTTCACATATTCATGATTTGGTGCGAAACCGGAGGAGCTTATGACAAAGGGTTTTCGTTCGTTGTGTTTCGGGACAGGCTGCCTGCTCCTTTGTTTCGTTTCATTCCTCTCTGCGGAAACCGGGTTTGATGTCGGGCAACGGAAACTGAACGAAGCATTGGCCAGGTCGGTCAGGAAATGTCAAAAGGAAGTCGTTCAGCAGCTTCTGCAGGATGGCGCCGATCCGAATTGCTATTGTGAGACTGATTTTCTCTCCGCATACCAATATGCCATCATCGTGAATAATCCGGAGCTCACCAATCTCCTTCAGTCTTCCGGCGGATCTTTGGCCTCTGAACTGAAAAACGCCTATGGGAATTTCAAATTTTCAAATCAGATTACCCAGATTATCTCCGTTCGAAAAGGCCTCAAAAAAGGAAGTTTCGCATACGAGGAGTTACCGAAAAGTGAAATTGCCAGACGACTCGAAGGAACGCTCATATTAACGAAACTTCTGCTGAAAAAACCTCTGAATGCACCCGGCAGTACATCACAGGAGAACGAGATTCTCCGGCAATGCACAAATGCCGCCGAAAATGCCGACGATACGGAAATACTGGAACTCTTCCGTGCATACCGGATCCTTCAGGAAAAAGGTGAAACGTTCTCTGAATCTGATTCCCCCCAAACGGAATCCCGACTGAAGGCGAACAGTGCATCTGCAAAGCCTCTCAGCAAGCTGGCTCTGAACAAAAAGTTGTATGAGGCCATCCAGAACGGTCACAAGGATAATGTTCAGCAACTCCTCCAGAAAAGCGCCAATCCAAATTATTTTCCCGGAAGTGATTACCTCTCAATATTTCATTCGGCAATCATCGAAAACAACCCGGAAATCATCGAATTGCTTCGTGCCGCAGGCGCATCTATCGAACCGGAATTGAGGAATATGAATGGTTCGTTCCGGTTATCGGATCAACTGATCGCAATTATCAACATTCGACGCCCACTGATAAAAAGGGACATCGACAGCGGCCAGACTCCTATGAATCCGGAAATTATACATCAGACTATAGTAAGACGACTTGAAGGAACTCTCCAGTTAGCGAAACTCCTGCTGGAAAACAGACTGAACGTGTCAGCCAATTCACCTGCCATCATCGAGGCTCTTCAGAAATCATTTAAAATGGCATTGAGTTCAATTGACCGGGAAATGGCCGAACTCCTTTTGACCATGGGCGCAAAAATAGATACGTCACAGCCGATTACACTCGACCAGCTCTTTTTTCATTCCCGGAAAGCTAGTGTATGCAACAATATATTATCTGTTTTCGGAAAATTTCTGGAATTTCTCAAAGACCGAGGGATAACGTTAAAGCGTGGAGGTGACAAAAATGAGTCGCCAGCCTCTTCCTTTCTCCCGCAAATAATCGATATCCCTGAAGGTCTGGCGCCCAGCTCAAAACTCGCCGAATTGCTGATCACGCGTGGCGCAAGTATTTCCCGGGCGGATCGCGATGGCAACACGCCTCTCCATTTGGCCGTGCTCAAAGGCAATGTGAAGATTGTTCGACTCCTCCTGGACGCAGGGGCTTTGCCTGACGCAAAAAATGGAAAAGGGCAATCTCCTCTCGACATATCATATTCATCGAAAAGTCCTTCTGGCAAAGATTCTGAAATAGAATCCCTTCTGAGAAACAAAGGGGCCACTCCCCCGTTTCGTTTCAAAAAGCTTCATTTGAGCTACCCGAACATCGTCATTCTCCTTTCCGCTCTTTGCGCCATGGCTGCGATTGGTCTTCTGGTAAAAGGGAAGCCAGGAAACTTCTGGAGCATGCTCTCGATAAGTTTTGTCGGGTTTACCTGGTATTATGCTCTGGAATCCATGCAGGTCTTTGCCGGTGGCTCGAGCGATTGCTGGAGCATACTCGAAATCCGACCTGACGGATTTACCTGGAAACGACCTCTCGAGGCTCTGAATCGCCTTTTCCCGGCAACGCCTTTCAGCGCAGCTCTGGATCCGACGACGGTATCTTTCATGGGGGTCTGTTTGCTGTCGGCATTCATTGGATGGAAGGACCGTGAAAACACCCTGCGTTGGAAAGGCTGTGCGCTTGCCCTTCTTCCCGCTTTGTTGATGGGAATCTGGATTTCAAGTTTGCATTTTCCGACGATTGTCACATGGTTTTCTGTTGCTTGTGCCTTGCTCGCAGCCTGGTTTTTTCTGGCAGGAACTCCGGCCAGGGGATTGAATGTCCTGGGACTCGGCCTTGCCGGGTTCACCTGGTGGCAGACCGGTGTGGTTGAAAGTTATAATTCCGGTGGACCAGCCAATCTCATTATAGACCCAGCGTCTCTCTCTCTCTTCGGACTATCCATCTTCTCCAGTTTCATTGGGTGGAAAGAACATGAAAATGACGGGCACCCGGGACTATATGTATTTCCTTCTCTTACCATTATCCTGGGCGTCATTT
>Ga0079303_10000320_pt1 | contig 11306 bp, 10 predicted proteins | sample Methanogen_OWC_FD_77073 | JGI IMG/M metagenome (GOLD analysis project Ga0079303, IMG submission 77073) | Enriched soil microbial communities from Old Woman Creek wetland in Ohio, USA - Methanogen_OWC | ecosystem: Environmental > Terrestrial > Soil > Wetlands | place: USA: Ohio | collected...
AATCGGCGCCGCCGCTTGCGACGGAGTCCTGGACTTTAGCTCTGACTGCGGTGGGAATTGAAGTATTGGCGAAAGCGTCGGGCGTCGCGCAGGGGGCGTTGTCGACGATTCTAACCTTGAGTTTTCTGGATTCGGTGTCGGATATCTTTTTGCCGCATTCAGCCTTCATCACGTTGTCGGCGCCGAACCCGCTCTGGATATGAGGAATATTTTTTTTGTCGCGGACGATTACGTAAACGCTTATGCCAAGTATTGTTCCGGTTGTAACCGTGCCGTCGGGATTCGTGCGGGCGAGCGCGCCGCTTGTAAGCGTTTTGCTTCTGGTGACGGGTTTGAGCGGCTGACTGGCGTCTGCTGAAGGAGGAGTCGCGCAATTTTCGATGATCTGATGTCCCCAATTGTCTTCACGAGGATCGTTACGGGTTGCGGGAGCGTCAGTTACCGCGCAGGAAGACCTTCCGACCTCGATGCCAGGTCCAACGCTGCTTGCCGATCTGCCGCACCAGTCACAGAAGCCGTCGCCAGTTTCATGGCCTTCCGAATCTGTCGCGCCCTTTGTGTCTTCGACCGGGGTTATATGTTCCCATACATGTTCGAGAGTATGAGGCCACTGCCATGTCATGCCAAGGCCGGCTTCGATTCTGTAGGCTTTTGGCACCGATGGGACATTGTAAGTGTGGGGGATCGAGGCGGCGGGGATTCCGGATGTATAACCGGTGGTAGGGTCAGTCGCAAGGTTGTCGGCGTCGAGCTTATAGTTGAAAGTAACGCTGTTGAGCTTCCAGCCTTTTTGACCGTTCCATGTCCAGCTGTGAGAGCGCCCGGTGTCTCCCTGGTTTACCCAACCGCCGGCATTAGAAACGCCCCAATCGAGCGGTCGCCAGCATTTTTCGTATGGTGGAGCCTGTTTGTGAAAAAAAGTGGGATTGGCATGATCAGGCTGCCAGTCGTCGGGATCGTTCGTCGTGGAATCGAAGTCTCCGACCCTCAGGCCGGCGACATTGGCCAGGTTGTCGTTTCCCCAGGGAAGGTAGTAAAATTCGACGGTGATAGGAGTGTCCTCATCGACGACGATCGAATCGCCGTGATTCAATTCAGTTCCGTTAACCTTGACCCTGAGATCCCTTGGAACGGGGCAGCAGCCGTCCGCCGCGGCGAACAATTCCGCGACGCTTGAGAAAAACAGAAACATTGCCAACGCGGCGATGATTGAAAAAAAACGGAATGGACATTTTTTCATAAAAGATCCCTCCCAAAGTTGATTATAAATATATTTATTATTTATTGCCTACATCAAGTAACTTCCTATGTGGAAGCCCTGCCAAGATCTATTTAAAAATCAAAATTTATAGTTAAAGAATAATGAACACCAAATGATGACGGAAAAAATTAAAAAAGCGCCTGAAATTTTCAGTCGCTCCATTTTCTGACCAGAAGAGTTTCAGTGACGATACTCTTGGTATATTGAGATTCCTGCCCGCCCACGTTGGCTTTGGCCTGTCCTTCGACTTCGATGGTGACGGATTGTTCGGAATATCTTCGGCCATTTTCGACGCCTTTTTTGATTGAGCCGTTGCTGATTTTTACGATTCTATAGCCCCATTCCGTGAAATCTTCGTTCGCGGCCGAATCCTGAAGGTTGAAACCGCCCTTGGTGAGGGGAAGAGTGTTCATTCCTCCCTTCTGATTGATTTCGGTATTGTCGATTCCTGCCAGAGTCGTATCGATGAGCGCCGGAGCGTTGGCCACCGTTTGAGTTCCATAAGTCGATATATCTTCGGCGAAACGCGCCAGGCATTGCGGATATCTTTTTCCGCAGTCGTTTATGTTGTCCATCTGATCGTAGTTTATTCCGGAGGGAGCGTAAAATGGTGAAAAACCCAGATACATAAGACCGGCATTGAACATGATGGAAGGAAGAAGCCTGTATTTGAGCTTGAAGTGTTGTATGGCTCCCTGCGCCATGAAGTATCCCTTCGTGGCCATGACGGTAGAATTTTTCTGCTTTTTTGACTGGGTGTTGGTGTTAAGAAGCATTGTGGCGAATATCATCAGGACTACTGACATAAGCAGTACCAGAGGAATAGCGAACGCCTTTCGCCTGAAAATAAGCGAAAAGGCGCCGTATTTTTTCGCGGCCTTGTTATTATTTATGAATCTTGGCGCGATGCGAATATTTTTCATGGCTGCGACTCCCGCCGGTTAGTTCATTGAACCTAAAACACGGCCTTTTCTGGTGAGCAGGACTAACTTTTTTCTGTGGTCGTCGAATTTATTTTCGCCCCTGTTGCACCAGGATAATGTCAATTTTATGGTTTTCATTAAAGCTACCGTTCCACCGCCGCCTATAAGGCTTTTGGAAGATCTGTTCATTATGTCGACGCATTTTTTCGGTGTTTGAAAAGCGTCATCTCCGGTTTTTTTCTGGGTTGAGATCCACTGGGTGCCGTTGTTTTGAACGTTCATATAAGAGACTGTAATGTCGTCCGCGTTGATGTCGGTTATCTGGAATTCATACTTGTAATCGGCGCCTTCGAGAGTGATTATGCCGCCTGACGTGTTGCCTGATATGGTGGCGCTTGGCATATCCAGGTTGATATCGGAACCGGAGTTTCCGACTCCGATGGTCATGGCCGGTTTGACTTTGTCGAATTGAACGGTTTTCAACACCTGTTCGAGCATGTTTTTTCCTATGGTTTCGGCGGTGACTTCGTAGTTCATTTCATGCGTTTTTTTTGTCGTGCTGAACAGGACGGACGCGACCGGAAGAAAGGCGACGGCGAACATGGCTGCGGCGATTAAGATTTCGACCAGCGTGACTCCGGCGTTTCGCCTGAAATTATATGTGAATAACAATTTATTTTCTTTCATATTGGTTCACCATGAATTGATATTACCCGGTTACATCGTTGCAGTTTCAACCTGAAGCGGAATTTCGATAAACTCGGTATGCGTGGTCTTTGGATATTTGGGATGGGTGCATTGAACTTCGATCTTCAGCAGATTTGTACCGCCTGTAGTTGCGTTGTTAATTTGCTGCGCTGAAAAACTTGTGACATATTCGAATAATACGATTTTTTTGAGGTCGTCGGAAGGATCGTCTGCGCCTTCCTGTTTGTTTTTTTCGTAAACGAGTTTTTTGTTGACAGGGTCGGTATTGTCGCATTTCATTATGGCTTTTATAATTTTGCGGGGCTTATCGGGTTCCTTGAATCCGCTTCTTCCGGGTTGGCTGATATAAAATTCAAGAAGGTTTCCGGAAAATGTTTTGGGATCGACGGCGCCATTTTTATACTTGAGGTTCCAGGTCGTGACCGGGGGAGTAGCCTTGGGGCTTTCGATGGTAACTTCTCCGGGTTTTATTACTGAAGGATAGGTTGCGGCTGAAATGTCCTTGTTCAGCTGTTTGATTGAAGTGCGCATTTTGATCTGGGCCTGGGCTTTCCATTGCCCGATATCGACGCTTTTAACCGTGCCTGAAAAAAGAGTGAAAATGCTATATATCAATATAGCAAGAACTCCCATGGCGATCAATATTTCGGTAAGCGTGAAAGCGCGTATGGCTTTATTTTGGTTTGAAAGAATATATTTTTTCATTTTTCCGTTCGTTCTTTTGTTCTAATGTAATGTTAACATTCTGATATAAACTTATCATGTCTTTTATTAATATATCACATCCTAAGTTAATTTTACATTATTAGATCAAGTAATGTCAAGAAAATCCGGCTTTTATAAATATTTTTCGTTAATATGTGTTGAAAATATTTATAAAAATGGTATAATCATAATGTTAAAAGCCCTTCACGGCTTATATCCAGCATAAAAAGGAAAAGGTGAATGATTCAGGAAAAGACGATAAAATTAGTCTTCAATACGGTTTATGAAAAGATGTCAGTGACCGTTTTGAAAGGATCTGCTCCCGAATTTCATTGCGAATATTTCGAAAAAAGAAGAAACGCGTTCAACGCTGATAAAATTATCGCGGGCGCAATGTCTTCATGCGCCGTTACGATCGACGATATTGCGGGAGTATACGTAGTATGCGGTCCCGGGTCTTTTACCGGAATAAAATTAGGGCTTTCAGTTACTTTTGGCCTGTTATGCGGAGTATCGGGAAAACTCAAGGCCGACGGCATCTCATTACTCGATTATTTGATATTTGGCGCATCCGTTCCGGCTTATGCGGGGAAAAAAGTTCTTGCGGTGGTTCCGGGCGTCAAGGGAGAATTTTTCTGCAAAGCAGCCGAAATATCTTCGAATGGGCCGAAAGCTTCGTTCGATTCGGTTTCCTGCGAATTTGTTACATCGTCGGAAAAGATCGTGGATGATTTGAAACCCGATATTCTGATTTGCGAACCAGCCTGCGCGGCAGTGTTTGAAGATCGCGTTCTTGCCAGCCGTTATGCCGAAGGCATCGTCACGGTCAGGTTCAGCGCCGAAGGCGTAGCGTCCTTCATCGGCTATATCGAAGGAATCGATTCGGCGAGGGCCCTTCCTCTTGGTCCGATATATCTTAAAGATACCTATGTGCATAAACCGAAAACGGAGATAGCCTGATGATAGTCCTTGGAATAGATACTTCGTGCGACGATACTTCGTTCGCGGTGCTCAATTTCTGTGAAACCAGCCGCAGGTTTCATATAAAATCGAACATTATATCTTCTCAAATTAAGGCGCACGGTGAATATGGCGGAATAGTTCCCGAGATCGCCTCGAGGGAACATTTGAAAAATATCCGTTCCGTTTACGAGATGGCTATGGAAAAATCAGGACTGCGGCCGAAAGACATCGATCTGGTGGCCGTCACCGCCGGGCCTGGGCTTCTCGGTTCTCTCATAGTCGGTTATTCTTTCGCGAAAGGATTCGCCCTTTCGGCGAAGGTGCCGTATATCACCGTCGATCATATAAAAGCACATACCGCGGCCAATTTCATGGCGCCATTCGAAATTTCATATCCCGCCGTTGCGCTTACCATATCCGGCGGTCATTCTTCGCTTTCGCTCGTTAAGTCTCCTTTCGATATGGATTTTCTCGGAGGCACCATCGACGATGCGGTAGGCGAACTTTTCGACAAAGTATCCAGGCATCTGAAGCTTCCTTATCCAGGCGGTCCCGTACTCGACAAAAAATCTCGCGAAGGCGGAAAAAATTATAAATTTCCCAGGCCCCTGATCAACGAACCCGGCTATAATTTTTCGTTTTCGGGGCTGAAGACTTCCGTGATAAATTTCACGCGCAAGAATCCGGATTTCAATCTTGCCGATCTGGCTTGCAGCATGACCGACTCCATTTGCGCAGTCTTTTTGAAGAAGGCGGCGGCCGCCATAAACGAATTCGGAGCGAAGACCTTTATTTTATCCGGCGGGGTCGCCTGCAACAGCATGATCAGGGAGGCCTTCATCAACTTCGGCCATGAGAAAAAAATCGGCGTTCTTATTCCCGAGCCGGTCCTTTGCACCGATAACGGGGCAATGATCGCGATTTCAGGAACCTTGAGATATCTTTATACTCCCGGGAAAAATTCCGGGAACACCGATGTATACCCCACGACGCGCTGGTAAAAGGAAAGAAAAAAATTGACCGGTAATAGCGTTCCGAAAAAATCGCCCATTAAGATACTCGACGAAATCACGGTATGTAAAATAGCTGCCGGAGAAGTTATTATAGCGCCCGCTAACGTGGTCAAGGAACTCGTTGAAAATTCAGTCGACGCCGGAGCGTCCGAGGTCAGGGTAGAGATCAGGGGCTCGGGGGTGACGCTGATTTCGGTCAGCGACGACGGCTGGGGGATGACCCGCGACGAGGCTCTTCTCGCGCTCGAACACCACGCCACATCCAAACTGCGCGAAGTTTCCGACCTGACGGGTATTTCGACCTACGGATTCAGAGGCGAGGCCCTTCCTTCCATCGCCTCCATCTCTCAAATGGAGATCATTTCCTCTTCCGGTGCCGGTATAGCCGCGTGTTCGATCAAAGTAGAGGGCGGAGTGATCAAGAATGTCTCCCAGGCAGCCAGCGCGCGCGGCACCACCATCAATGTCAGAAATTTATTTTATAATACACCCGTCAGAAGAAAATTCCTGAAATCAGAAGGCTATGAAACCGCGGCGATAATCGAGACGGTCACCAGGTACGCTCTTACTCACCCGGCGGTCAGGTTTTCGCTTGTTTCCAACGGCCGGATCGTGCTTTCGACGCGCGGAAATTGCGATGTTCCGGCCGTCATATCAGAAATTTTTCCGGCTGATATCGCCTCCGGGCTCATCGAAAGCCGCATTTCAGACGAATCGATCCAGTGCGGAAATATCCGTATTCTCGCCTATCTTGCTCCGCCGCACATGTCCAAGCCTTCGAACAGATATCAATACATGTTCGTCAATGGAAGGCCGTTCAGGAACAGAACGATTTCTCACGCTGTTTCAGAGGCATATCGCAGGCATCTGGCTCCCCGCCAGTATCCCGTGCTTTTCTTGTTCCTTGAAATAGACCGGAAACTGGTCGATGTCAACATTCATCCGACCAAAACGGAGGTCGCGTTCTCATGCGAGCCGAAGCTGCACGATCTTGTTTTGCGCATGATAGAAACGGGATTGCGAGATTCCAGGGCGGTCCCTGAAGGAAAACTGGTTTCCCCCGCCGTGCGTGAAGAATTTTATCCGGGCGGCTCTGGCGGCGGGTTGGAGGAAAAACCGTCATCCCAGGCGGAAACTCCATCCGGAGTCGACCATTTTCAGAATGAATTGAACCTTCAGGAAACGGTTTTCATGCTTTCGCGTTTCGATAAGACAGTAAAAACGTTCGAACGCGCGGGTGGGGAAGCCGAGTCGCCTCCCGTTTTCCGCGCGGCTGAAAAAGACGGCGGGCGGAACGTTCTTGCGATAAAAAGAATCATCGGCCAGGCTTTCAATTCGTTCATAGTGGCCGAAGAAGAAGCGGGGCTGATTCTTATAGACCAGCATGTGGCGGCTGAAAAGGTCGCTTATGAGAGGATTCTCGAATCGCTAAGGGCCAGGGGTTTCAATTCTCAGGTTTTGCTCATACCTCACGTATACGGTCTTAATAAACTTGAATACGAAATAATTTCATGCGCGGCGCATCTTTTTGAAAAATACGGGTTCGACATTGAGGCGTTTTCCAATAATACGGTTGCCGTCCGGGCGGTGCCGGACTTCGTCGGCGACGGAATTGAAAAAGAACTCCTTTTCGAAATAATTTCTTCCGGCCTTTCCGATTCGGCAAAATTCGACGAGGAACGTTTTATTCGCAAATTAGCAGCCACGTTGTCGTGCAAAGGCGCCGTAAAGGCTGGAAAAATATTGAATTTTGAAACCGCGGAACTGCTTGTTTCCGACCTTTTGAAATGTTCCGATCCTTTCTTTTGCCCACACGGCAGGCCTGTTATAATAAGGCTTCCACTTTCCGAAATTCTCCAGAAATTCAAAAGAAGTCTGTAAAAAGTGAAGAGTTGTGATTTTTTTCACCAACTTGACTTTTTGGCATAATTTTGCTAAAGTAAGAATACTTTGAAAAATATCGGTTTTTGTGCCAGATATTAGTTGATATATTTTTAAATTTCAATCGGAATCAAGACAAAAATAGTCCGAATTGTGCCCCGGATTAACCATGCGGCCTTTATTTTATTTCTTCTGAATTAGGAGAGTGAGTCTGTGCAACTTACGAGGGGCTCTGAGTATGCGATTCGCGCAGTGCTGGATCTTTCGGTCAAGAAAGACCAGATCAGGGTGCAATTGAAGGATATTGCCGACAGGATGGATATTCCTGAAGATTTTCTCGCGAAGATATTTCAGGAACTCAACAGGGCGGGTATAGTTAAATCTTTCAGGGGCACAAGGGGCGGATACGCTCTGGCAAAAGCTCCGGAACAGATAAGCCTTGAAGATGTGATTGTCGCCTTCGATGGTCCGATACAGCTCAATAAATGCTTGAATGCCGAGTGTATTAGCAAGAAGACGGACGGGAACTGCAGATATATGGATGCATGTCCCGTTCATGACGTGTGGGTTGCCGTTCAAAAGTCTCTTACTGAAATATTGCGCAGGACTAATTTTAAGGCACTCGTCGAAAATTATCTGGCGAAAAGCGCCGCTTTAAGTTCTTCAACAAACTGAGTCGTTTCCGAAGCGTAATTTTGCTTTGGACGCATTTCAAATTCGAAGGTCGGATTATGCCAGATATTGAAAAAGTGTCTCCTTCGCTTCTTCTTAAAATGAAAAAGGAAAAGAGAAAAATAACCATGCTCACGGCCTACGATTACTATTTCGCGAAGGTCGTCGAGGATGCCGGCTGCGATATTATTCTCGTCGGTGACTCTCTCGGCTCGGTCATACTGGGGCATAAAAATACGATTCCGGTCACCGTCGACGATATGGTCCATCACATAAAAGCCGTTTCGCGAGGAGTTACGCGGGCGATGCTCGTGGGAGACATGCCGTTTATGTCATACCAGGTTTCCCGCGAAGAGGCGATAAGAAATGCCGGATATATGATAAAAGAAGGCCGCGCTCACGCGGTAAAGCTCGAAGGCGGCGAAAGCATAGCTCCGACCGTCGGATATCTTACCGATAACGGCATACCCGTAATGGGGCATGTGGGCCTGATGCCGCAGCGCGTTCACGAGATGGGCGGCTATAAGATTCAGGGGAAAAGTCCCGAAACCGAAAAAAAAATTATTAACGATGCCCTCAGCTTGCAGGACGCTGGAGCTTTCGCCGTTGTGCTGGAAGGAATTCCGGCTGGACTTGCATCGAAAATATCCAAAAAACTAAGAATTCCCACGATCGGAATCGGCGCCGGGCCCGGATGCGACGGCCAGGTTCTTGTGATTTACGATATGTTGAATATGACTCATGAGAGGCTGCCGCGTTTCGTCAGGGTTTTTTCTGATGCGGGGGCGGCAATAAAAAAAGGCGTCGCCGATTACATAGCCGGGGTCAGGGAAGGTGAATTCCCCGCCGAGTCTCATACTTTCAGGATGTCGAAAAGAAAGAAGGCTGATTGAGCGAATTGGATACGATCAGACTGCTCAGCTCGCCCGCTGAAATGCGTGAAGAAATGGAAAGAGCCAGACGTTCGGGGCGAAAAATAGGTTTCGTGCCTACGATGGGCTTTTTTCACGAGGGCCATCTGCAACTTATGAGGAAAGCCAAAGCAGATTGTGGGCTTTGCGTTGTGAGTATTTTCGTCAATCCGATACAGTTCGGACCGTCGGAGGACTTCGCGGCTTATCCGAGGGACCTGGAGAGCGATCTCAAATTGGCCGCTTCGGCGGGGGTGGATTATGTGTTCCATCCGGAACCGGATGACATGTACGGGCCTCATTTTCAAACGTCGGTCAAGGCCGGAAAATTGTCCGAAAATTTTTGCGGCGCTTCGCGTCCCGGTCACTTCGACGGAGTATGTACGGTAGTAGCCAAGCTTTTCAACATAGTTACTCCCGATAACGCTTATTTCGGAATGAAGGACTACCAGCAGCTCGTCGTTATAGAAAGAATGGCGGCCGACCTGAATTTTCACGTCAGGGTCATAAGGTGCGAGACGGCCAGGGAAAAGGACGGCCTGGCGATGAGTTCGCGCAACTGCTATCTGTCGGCCAAAGAGCGTTCGATCGCTCCGCGTTTTCACGAAGCCCTCAATCAGATGAAAATGGAGCTGGGTATCATAAAAAACGATAAAAATTCATTTTCTCTTTCGGGTTTTCTCGCAAATTATTCAATAAAACTGAAAAGCGGGGGGTTCGATTCCGTCGATTATCTCAAAGTCGCCGACGCTTCGACGCTGGAGGAAATTTCCGATTCTTCTTCGCTGTCCAGAGCTTCGGGAATCTTCATCGCCGGAGCGGTTTATCTTGGGCGGACGAGGCTTATAGACAACGTCGTCTTCGATTTGTGATGGTGGCGAACATGGAACACGTGAACTTTTCGCACTGCGTCTCATCTGATTTTTCGAAATTGAACGATCTTTATTTAAAGGTTCTCGCTGTAAAAAACAACGTTGGCAGCCTTATTTACGAAAAGGACCGGGCGGAGGCCGAAGCTTCCCGGCTCGATCCTGAAGTCAGGTCTTTTTTCAGGCTTCTGGATTCAAATATCCTGATCATGATAGACAGGATCAGGGAAACTAAATTTGAAGTCTTCGACAGCCTTCCGATGGTTTCGGATATTCTGAAGGATGAAAAGCTCCGCGAAACTCTTTCCGAGATACTTTTCGAGTTCGTTTTTTCCGGGCTCGCGATATGCTTTCTCGACAGCATCCTGAAAAAAAGCACCGGGGCCCGCGGGAAATATTCGATCACTTCCGATTATTTATGGGAGATATTTTCCGAAAAATCTCTTAAATTCAAGGTCCCGGAAATGCACGAATTTTTTACCGGGCCCGAAAACCGTGACATATCATCGATGTTTAAATTGATGCTGGATTGCATGTATGATCGTATCGTCGAGAAAGTCCCTTCCTTTTCAGAGCTTGAAGGACAGATCGCGGATATCGTCCGGGAAGTGGTGGAGCGCTCGATGGTAGAGGGAATGCTGCTTTTCAGGTCTTACGAACAGGCTCTCGACTCGCTCCCCGGAGGACACGTTAGTTGAAACTCAAAATTCTGCAAATAATTAACAGGCCGGCGCTTACCGGCGGCATGGAATATTACGCTTTCAACCTGTCGCGCAAACTGCGAGAGCGCGGACACAGGGTGGTCATGGCGTTGCGGCGCGGGACGGAATTTTTCGAAACGGCCGCGGCCGAAGGTTTCGAGATAATTCCCATCACCCGCGGCGGCGCCCTGCAGCCGTTCAACATATATTCGATATATCGCGCCCTAAAAAGAACCGGGTTCGACATTCTTCATGCCCATACCGGCAACGACTACTGGCCTCCCCTCATCTCAAAATGGCTCGCCGGGGCTTCGGGGACGAAAGTCTTCGTTACGCGGCATGTGCTTTCACCGCCCAAGGGTTTCTCCACGAGGTTTTATTTTCAGCATGTTGACACCGTTTGCGTGTCGCGGTCGGTTCTGAACAGAATGAAGGACTATTCGGACGCTGAGTCGCGCCTTCATATGGTCTATCCGGGTATAGATACGCTGCGCTTCGCTCCGGAAAAAGGCTCTCCCGTCTATCGAGGGGAAGAGCCAGGATTCGTGATCGGAACGATGCACAAATGGTTTTCGAAATGTCTGGGAATCATCGAAAAAGTATTGCGCGAGATGCCCGGGGCGAGATTTCTCGTGGCCGGAGATTTGAAGCCTTTTGAACTGCAGGAGCTTTCCCGGATCGATGGTTCCGGCCGCGTCA
>Ga0079303_10000321_pt1 | contig 11301 bp, 11 predicted proteins | sample Methanogen_OWC_FD_77073 | JGI IMG/M metagenome (GOLD analysis project Ga0079303, IMG submission 77073) | Enriched soil microbial communities from Old Woman Creek wetland in Ohio, USA - Methanogen_OWC | ecosystem: Environmental > Terrestrial > Soil > Wetlands | place: USA: Ohio | collected...
ACGAGGGCATAAGGAAATTTAACGACAGGTATTATAACTATGTATATACCGAAGAAAAATTAGCCGACCTTATCAAGAAAATAAAATTCGAAGGTCGCGGTATCACCGAAGCCACCGAATTAAATAACGGCTCTTCAAAAAACGATCATCGCAACGGCCCCGGCTATTCGCTCGGCTTTAATGAGGGATTGAACAAAGGCCGTTACGACGGTCGCCGCGACGGAGAATATGAAGGCAGCAAGGTTACTTATCCCGCGGCTTTCGACCGTGGTTTTGCAGAAGGAACGAGACGTGCCGACCTTGAAGCCCATTACTCGAATGGCAGACTTCTTACGATAGAAGACCAGTATGCGATGGGGTTTGAAGCTTTCAATCGCGGAGATTATTCGAACGCGCTGTTCAGATTCAATTTGATACTAGTGGAAGAACCGGTGAACGGGCAATTCAGGAATAAAGCGTTCTGGTATGCCGGCCTGACAAAAATGAACCAGAAGGAAAATGACGCCGCCCTTTCGATATTCATAGTATACAGCTTGAATTTTCCCGAAACTTTAAAGGAAGAAACAACTTTGAATATAGCCGGCCTTCTTCTTGAAGTTAAAACCGGCGGTTTCATAGGAATTGGAACCACTAAATATTATGATAAAGCCAAAAATATGCTTAACTGGTGGATCGGATCGTATTCCGGCTCAAAACGCATGCCCGAAGCTTACTTCAAACTTGGCGAATGCTACGAGAAATTGAAAGATACGAATAATGCGGTGCTGACATATAAGAAGATAGCGGATCAGTATCCCAACACGACTATCGCAGAGGACGCTAAAAAACGTATAAAAGCTATCAGTTCATGGTGGCCGTGGGATTAATCGAAAACTGATACAGACTGATATTAAAAAGGGCTGTCCGAAAGATAATTATGGAGCAGCCCTTTTTATTTTAACACGCAATCTATAATTTCAGGCGTCAGCTCGAGGATTTTCTTCATAACCTGTCTTGTGCCTCCGACGAACGCGGCATAATTTCCGTATGCTTCTCCGCCTTCCTTCTCGCAGACCAGGTCGGAAACGCCTCGTATTATCAGAGACCTTACGCCGTTTAACGCGGCGGTACTGGCGATGGATCCGGACTCCCAGTCGGCCGCGGCGGCGCCGTATTTTTCGCGAAGGCTCGCGATGTCGCCCGGGTCCAGGTCGGCGTCTGCGGAGGCCAGTACGTGCTTTTTAACGTGTTTCATCAGTTCTTCGGAGACGAAGGAAAGATCGAGGTCGGTCGAAAAAAGCCTTATCATCTCGTCGGGGTCGCCCATTCTTTCTCGCACGTCGTAGACAACCGTCCGTTCGGCGATTAAAAGTCCGCCTTTTTCGATCGAACCGGCGAAGCCGCCGCAGGTGCCGATATTGACTATCGCGGCCGGCTTCCATTTCAAAATGGCGAACTGGGTGGCTCCGGCCGCTCTCGCTTTTCCACAGCCGCATTTCATGAATACCGCGGAAACGCTTTTGCCTTCTAATTCGTATTTTTTAAAAAAATAACCGCCGTACGGGGACCGGGAGCATTCTTCGTTTTTCAGGCCGAAATAAAGAATTGCCTCGTCCCATTCCGTTTTCACCGGGATTATGAAGACTACGGTTTTCGGTTTCAATCCGCTCGACTCGCTCACTGATTGATTACTCCCATCTGCCTCAGTTCGTCCATAAGGCTCTCCGGGTCGAACACTTTTCCCTCGCGCCATTTTCCGTTGAATTCCAGCGTCGGAATAACCCAGTCGTCGCCGCCGTTGACGGTTACCACCCTCTGAACGACGTCGATGGGCTGGGCCTCTATATCGACATATTCGAAAGGGATTCCCTGCTGTTTGAGAAATTCCATGGTGTTGACGCAGTGCGGGCACCACATCGCGGCGTATACTTTAAGCATCAAATAACCTCTTTTCGAAAACATTTTTAAATTGTATCGTTCCAGTTTATCAGAAGAACAGCCGCGCGGTCAACTTGCATTTTATTTACATATATATTAATATTCAGACATGCCTGACGATTTTTTGAAATATGAATTTTTCGATCATACCGCCGATGTCATGTTCGTGGCGCGCGGGCGCACGCTCGCCGATGCTTTCGCCAATGCGGCGTACGCGATGACCGATACGATAACCGAACATTCCCTGATCAGGCCCGTTTCGAGCGGCCGGGCCGCCGTCGAGGCCGAGGACGAAAAGGCGCTTCTTTACGATTTTCTCGAATATTTCATAATACTGGTCGACTCCGAGGGCTTTTTGCTGTCTAAAATTGACCATATCGAAATTTTTCAGGATTATAAGAGCGGCACACACAAAGCTATTTTCGAATATTCCGGCGACCGCGACATTTCGTCTTACGAAATAAAAAAGGCCGTCAAGGCGGTCACGTACCAGCAGATGAACATTTCGCATTCCGACGGGATCTGCTCGGTCAGGGTCGTACTGGACATATGATGGTCGAAGGCCTGCGTCTCTCGGTAATTTTTTAAGAGTGCATCGGCAAGGGGCCGGAACTCCCGGAGCGTTATGAAGAATATTATTGATTTTGAATATAATAAAATCGGCGAGAATATTTTCGAGGTGCCTGCGGGTGGAAAGATGCGCGTCCCGCTTAGAATTTACGCGTCTTCTGAAATGCTCCGGAAAATGAGGTCCGACCGCACCATAATACAGGGCGCCAATGTAGCCTGTCTTCCCGGTATCCAGAAATATTCGCTCGTCATGCCCGACGGCCACGAGGGTTACGGTTTTCCGATAGGCGGCGTTGCCGCGCTGGATTTTTCGTCTGGCGGAATATCGCCCGGCGGCATCGGATACGACATCAATTGCGGCGTGAGGCTTCTGGCAAGCGACATCGATCGTGCCGAGCTCACGCCGAAGGTAAAGCAGATACTTGAAAAAATATTCAGGTATTGTCCGGCCGGGCTCGGTTCCGGAAACCTCAATATAAACCCGAAGGATCTCGACTCGATCCTGAAAATTGGGGCTAAATGGGCCACCGGAAAGGGTTTCGGTTGCGACGCCGACCTCGAATTCTGCGAGGAGGGCGGCGCGATGAGCCAGGCCGAGCCGAAGGCGGTGAGCGAAACCGCGAAAAACCGCGGTCACGCTCAGATGGCGACGCTCGGAAGCGGCAACCATTTTCTTGAAATACAGTATGTGGACGAGATTTACGATGCCGAAACGGCCCGCGGGTTCGGCATTACCGGAAAAGGGCAGGTCGTTTTCATGATACACTGCGGGAGCCGCGCGCTGGGTCATCAGGTCTGCTCCGACTACCTGCGCGCGATGGAAAAGGAATTCCCGAAGATACTGGCCGAGGTCCCGGACCGCGAACTCGTTTTCGCGCCGTCGGGATCGGCCATGGCGGAACGCTACTATTCGGCGATGTGCGCCGCGGCCAATTTCGCGTGGTGCAACAGGCACATGCTCGCTCACCAGCTGAGACTCGCCGTCGGCGAATTCTTCGGCGGCGCGAAAATAGACACGGTCTACGACGTCGCGCACAACATCGCGAAAATAGAGGAGCACAAAATCGGTTCTGTCGTCAAAAAACTGTGGGTGCACCGCAAAGGCGCCACCCGTTCGTTCGGGCCCGGAAGCGAGGGCCTGCCCGCCGCGTATTCGAAAACCGGGCAACCGGTTCTGATCCCTGGCAGCATGGGCGCGGCGTCATACCTTCTGGCGGGCACCGAATCGGCGCGTTCCGACACTTTCGGAAGCACCGCCCACGGCGCGGGGCGCATGATGTCGCGGCACGAGGCGCTTAAAAGGTTCAGGGGCGAAACCGTCGCGAAGGACCTCGAGCATCTCGGGGTATCGGTCAGGGGGGCCTCGTGGGGTGGTATCGCCGAGGAAGCGTCGGGCGCGTATAAAGACATAGAAGACGTGATCGCGGTGTCGCACTCGGCGGCCATCGGCAGAAAAATCGCCAGGTTCATGCCGATCGGCGTCGTGAAGGGATAGCGCACCTAAATGTAAATGAAGAAATTATGGCGCGCGTCGTTGCCGGTAAGACTTTTTCCAGAAAGCGCCCGGGAAGCAAGATATGGCGGGGACCTGAAAAGAGAGTTGAATTATGAAAAAATCAATTATATTAACGCTGTTTTTGTTCATGTTTATGGTATTTTTTCTTTTTCCGGCGTTCGCGCAGGTAGATCAGTTAAAGGAGCTGTATCAGGACGCCGGCGACAATTCGGAATGGCCTTACGACGAGATTAAGGCGGACCTTTTCGCCCGTTACGATGGAGTATTCAATAATATCCGGTTCGTGCCGGGTATCAGGGGCAAGGCGTTCAAATTCGACGGCCGCGAAAGTTACATATATCTGGATAATATGCGGGAAAATCCATTTCCCGCCACCGGCTTCACGATATCGTTCATAGCGAAGCCTTTCGATTTCAGGGAGGGCCGCCGTCAGGCGTTCATATCGAATCTGCAGGCCGCCGGGAACTGGTGGAACGCGATTTCGATGTCGGGAGCCACGCTCGAGCTCGCGCTGAAAAACCAGTTGTTCAACAACTCGTATTACTGGCGTACCGGCCCGGTGCTCAGGGAAAACGAGTTCGCGCATGTCGTAGTCGTATATAAAAACACCGGTCGCCAGAAATCGTCGGCGAAAATATACGTCAACGGGCAAAATTGCGAATTGAGCTGCGGCAGGGAAGAGGATTCGCCGGTATTTACGAAAAATTTCCGGCCTGGCTATAATCCTTTCGCCCGCGAAGGCCTGATATTAGGAAGACTTAACGACGATACGCCGCGGGCATATTTTGAAGGAATCATTGATTCCGTATCAATTTTTACTGAAGCCTTCGATGATTATGATGTTTCAGAGTTGATCAAATCAAAAATTCAAAGGTGATTTTTGACAAAATCAAGTTATTTTTGTTATAATAATTCTACAAAATTAATTTTAGTTAAATACTTATATAAATACATAAAAGGGGTAAGGCAGTATGAAGAAATTAGCGATCATGGTGGCGGCCCTGGTTATCCTTTCATTCTCTATCGCCGGCGCGGCCGAAAAAGGCGCGTTCGACCATAATTCGGTGGAATATCTCAAACTCAAGATCGAAGCAGCTTCATTCAATGAAGTCAACAAAATTAAAAACGACAAAAATACCAGATTCTGGTGCGAACTCGGCAACCAGATGATCGTCACCTGCCCGAAGGGCAAATGGCCCACATTCCCGGCTTCAGTCAGAAGCATCGATCCTCTTTTCGTCGAGGAAAATATGTGCGATCCGGTCGTCGCGATGACCCGCGGAGCGAATTCGCCGCTCGACGAAGTCAAAGATAAAATATACGTAATCCAGAAAGTCCGTCATTTCACTATATTCCAGACCGACCCGAAAACGCTTTCCGACCTGTCACAGAAAGAGAATAATCATTTCGCCATAATTAAGTTCAACGACAACCTTCCCTTGCTGGTCGATCTGAAGAACGTCCTTCGCGAAGGCGACAACGGCGGATCGCAGAACGCCCCCGAAGTAACCGTAGACGAAGCCCACCTTCTCGGCAATATCAAAAAATTGCAGGATTTTCAAACCAGGTTTTCGCTCACCGAAGGATATGTTAAGTCGGCGAATTTCGCGCTCGATGAATTCAAGCGCATGGGTTATCAGGCTAAATTCAGCGAGTACGAAGAGAACGGCAAAAAGCAGATAAACGTCATCGCTCAAAAATCATTTGACGCCAGTGAAAAAGGTTTTTATATAGTATGCGGCCATCTGGATTCGACATCCGAAAAATCCTCAACTTTCGCCCCCGGCGCCGACGACAACGCCAGCGGTTCGGCCGGAGTCCTCGAAATAGCCAATATCCTTTCAAAATCGCCCCTGGCCGGACGCGTTCGTTTCGCGCTCTTCGCCGGCGAGGAACTCGGCCTTCGCGGCAGCAAGGCTTATGTCCGCGAACTCACGGCTTCCGGAGAAATAAAGAAGATCCTCGGCGTCGTCAATTTCGACATGATAGGATTCGATAAAACCGCTCCTCTTTCATCGCTTTTCGAAACCAAACAGTTCGCCGATCCTTTCGTTAAAAATTTCGTCACCGCCGCTCAGGCCGAAGGCGTCAAAGTTACCGTTTCTTACAATCCATGGGGCAGCGACCACGTTCCGTTCCTCGGCGCCCAGGTCCCCTGCTTTCTTTTCATCGAAGATGAATTTGAAGCCAATGTGAACTACCACAAAACGACCGACACTGTCGACGCGATCAACATCAAGCTGTCGGCGGCGTTCGTGAGGGCGACCGCGAAGACGCTTATCAAATACCTGTCGCAGAAGTAAATTCTGAAATAATATAAAACATCGATATAAAAAGCGGCCCGCGCGAACGGGCCGCTTTTTTATTTTTATGGCGAATCGAGGTTCATGTATGAAATAAAGGCCGCCATGTTTTACGCCGTTCGCCCCCGGTTCATCGAGCTTAAATAGAAATGCATTGATAATACTTGGAAAATATATTAAAATAACGCATCAACTTACATACGGAAAGGTAAAATCCAATGTCGTCAAAAGATACAACCGCCCTCTCCCCGGTTCATAAAAAGATACTCTTCGCCCTGTTCGTCGGCATATTCATGGGCGCGATCGATATCGCGATAGTCGGGCCGGCGCTCACTTCGATCAAGAAGGAATTCATGGCGACCGACCGCGCGATCGCGTGGGTATCGAGCGCATATATGCTGGCGTTTATGATAGGAACGCCTCTGATGGCCTCTCTTTCGGATATGTACGGCCGCCGGCGGATTTATATAATCGACGTATTATTGTTCGCTCTCGGTTCGCTTATTTTGATCATAGCGCCGGGTTACCGCATGCTTCTTCTTGGCCGCGCGATCCAGGGACTCGGCGGCGGCGGGCTCTTCGTCGCCGGCGCCGTCATCGGCGACGTATTTCCTCCTTCGAAACGTGGCGGCGCACTGGGTATGGTAGGAATGGTGTTCAGCCTCGCGTTCATACTCGGCCCGCTAATAGGAGCGCTTCTTCTTCCTTTCGGATGGCGCTGGCTTTTTATAATTAATTTTCCGATGTCGTTGATCGTCATATATCTGGGCTACACATATCTTCCAGGCCGCAGCGCCGACGGCGACTCAGAGTTCGACTACCTCGGCCTCGGGATACTGGCGACGATGATAGTGCTTCTGTCGCGAGCGGCAAACGATATCAACGTCACTAAATTATTAGACAGCGTCACTTCAGGAGACTTCCTGTTCAATACGGTAGCCTTCGCGCTTCTGGTTCCGCTTTTTATCGCGGTCGAAAGGATGGCGCAAAGACCGGTTTTCGACGTCGACGTCATCGCCGTGCGGCAGGTCGCAATAGCCTGCGTCATAGGCTTCGGCGGCGGGATCGCGCAGTCGAGCTTCGTTTTCATTCCTTCGCTGGCCCAATATTCACTGGGCTTGAAGGAATCCGCCGCCGGGATGATGATGCTTCCGATGGTCATGGTGTCGGCTTTCAGTTCGCCGCTCGTCGGAAGGCTACTCGACCGCATCGGCTCGCGCACCGTTATTTCGGGCGGCACTGTATTGATCTCGCTGGGGTTGTTTATAGTGAGCCGGTTTCCGGACAGCTTCGTTCTATTCGCCGTCGGGCTCATGACGATCGGCAGCGGGCTCACCACGCTTTCAGGCGCGCCCCTGCGCTATATAATGCTCAACGAATCTCGCGCCAATAGCAGGGGCTCCGCCATAAGCATGATAACCCTCGTCGGAAGCGTCGGCCAGGCGTTAGGCGGAGTTCTCTTCGGCGCGGTTGCCGCGTCTTACGGCGGCGGCACCGACGGATACAGGACTGGTTTTCTGCTCGCCTCCGCGGTCGTCATCATGCTTCTTGTCATGGCGCGGGGCCTGAAAAACCGTACCGAAGAGCTGAAATCGCATCACGCGGTATCCGAAGCCGCCTTAAATGAAGCCGTCGGATAAAAGGAGACTTGAAATGATAACTAACGAAAAAACTGAACAGTTCATCGAAAACAGGAAGGACTCGTGGAAAGAGAGCAACGTGCCTTATGCCGACGGCCTTACGCTTCATAACCTGATCGTAAAGAACGATTATAAATCTGCGCTCGAAATCGGGACTTCATCGGGTCACGCGTCCATATGGATGGCCTGGGCGCTTTCGAAGACGGGCGGAAAGCTCGTAACCATCGAACTCGACGAGGCCCGCCACAACGCGGCGAAAGCTAATTTCGACGAGGCCGGCGTGTCCGGCATTATCGACGCTCGCCTCGGCGACGCTCACGAGCTGGTAAAAAAGGTCAGGGGGCCGTTCGATTTCATATTCTCCGACGCCGACAAGGAATGGTACACGCAATATTTCATCGACGTCGAAAAAAAACTTTCGGTCGGCGGATGTTTCGCCGCCCATAACGTCACCAGCGGTTTCGCCGATGTCGACGAATTCGTGAAATACGTCAGGAAACTCGATAACTACAAAACGACGATCGACAAAAAAAGCGACGCCGGAATTTCGATCAGCTACAAAAAATCAAAGTGAAAAAAGTATTCCGGCATTTATTTTGCCGCTCGTGAAATATACGATACCGTCGTTTCTTGTATTGATGGCGGGTTATTCGTACAGAACATTTTCGATTAAGCGTATGACCGTCGCCGGGATTGAGAAATCATGAATAAATGCAATATATGCGGCCGGCAGATGATGTCGAGCCAGAAGATATGCCAGTGCCAGAATGCGCCCGGAGCCGCCGAAGTCATAGCCGAGGCCTGCGGGCAGTCTACCGCGAAACCCGGCGAAACCGGGGAAAGCAACAGTTACCGGTCGCGGTTCACGCCGGCCGGCGTCGCCCTTGGAATCGTTTCAGGAGTCGCCGGCTATTTCGTTGGCGTAATGCCTGCGGGAATGATACTTTACATTTTCAAGGCTGGCATCAATTATCAGGGCGGCGGCGGCAACGTCACCACTGTCGACAGGTTTCGCGAGACGATGGCGATGAGCTTCGCCGTATGGGCAATGTTTTCGGTGATTTACGTTTTCGCCAGCGCCGGCGTCAATATTTTTAACAAATACGACGGGCTGCGTTTTTCCGACCGGGCGAAGATATTTTTCGTAAAGATTATTTACGTTGTCGCGGCCGGATTGTTCGGCGCCATGGCCGGCGGGACCCTGGCGATGGTCTTTTCTTTTTTTTACATAGACGAACTGCTTTTCCATCTGGTGCCGGTGCCGCTCGGTATCATTACGATCCCGGCGGTTATCGTGGCGTGCGCGGTATGGGGCAGGCGCAGGTACTATTACAGGGAAGGCTTTTAAAGGAATCCCTTCATTCCAATAAAAAACTATTTTGAAACGGCGATCCTGATCGTGTAAATGGCGATCAGCCCGTCGAGGATGAATTGCACGCCGATGCAAAGCAGGATGAAGCCCATCATCTTCGTTATCGCGTTGATGAGCGTCGCGCCCACGTGGCTGACGATCTTCGAGGAGAGCCTGAGGATTATATATGAAATGAGGGTGACGGCGAGTATGGAAGAAAATATCGCGGCGTAATGTTCGAACGCCCTGGCGTGCGAGCTCATGCTTATGATGACGGCGATGGCTCCGGGCCCCGAAAGCAGCGGCATGGCGATTGGCGAAAACGCCACGTCATCCTTTTCGATGGATTCGACCTGTTCGGCGTGGGATAGCTTGCGTTTTTCGTCGAGCATACCTTTGGCCGCGGTGATCATCATCAATCCGCCGGCGATCTTGATTCCTTCGAGCGAGATGCCGAAGAAATTCAGTATGAACGATCCGGCCGCGAAAAACGTGAAGAGTATGAAAAACATATATACCGCTGCCTTCAACGCCTGGCGGTTTTTTTTCGCCTCGGAGTCGCTGGCCGTGACGGAAATGAATATCGGCGCCGCGCAGATCGGGTCGACGATCGAGAAGAGCGATATGAAACTGGTTATGAAAAATTTGAAAGTTTCGAGCATGGCGATTTCCCTTTCAAAATAAATGAGGCCAATGCCGTTGCGCCGAAACGCGGATATCATAATGCTACGATATCCCGGCAATAGCCTCAAATTTATTATATCACAATACTTAAATATGTCAATAGACAAAAGATGAATCCCGTGCTTCGGTCGCGGTGTCTGAAGGGCGACACGGCGCGGCCGACAATTTCTTTACTAAAGTCGTTAAATCTGTTATCATTAACATATCGGTTATTTATGCACATTAAATTTCTTCGATTACACGGGAGGTAATAATGAAAGGCAACAAAAAACTCATCGAGGCTCTCAATAACCTTCTCGCGGACGAACTCACGGCAATCAACCAGTACATAGTTCATTCCGAAATGAACGCTAACTGGGGATACGGAAAGCTTCACAACCGCATCGAGAAGCGCGCCATCGAAGAGATGAAGCACGCCGAGAAGCTCATAGCCAGGATAATATTCCTCGAAGGAATCCCGGTGGTCAGCAATCTCAACAAGATCAATATAGGCGTCGAAGTCCCGAAGATGATCGATAACGACCACGCCGCCGAAGCCGGCGCCATAAAGGCCTATAACGCAGCGATCGTCCTGGCCGGCGAAGTCGGAGATTTCGCCACCCGCGAGATCCTCGAAGGCATCCTGAACGACGAGGACAGGCACATCGACGAGATCGAAGAGCTGCAGGACCAGGTTTCACAGATGACGCTTCCGATCTTCCTTTCCACGCAGGTAGGTTAAGACGGGTTATTAAACTTCAGTTCATATAATATAAAAGCAGGGACTGTTTCAGAAATTACGTTTTCCGGCAGCCCCTGCTTTTATATTTTTCGGGTTGACATTTATGGACCCGTCATTCCGTCAGATTGAAGAAGCTGGTTATCGTGGCGTTGGAAGGTATCCACACGGACGCTTCGTATCCGCCGCCGGTGACGCCGCTTCCGGAAATCTTATGTCCGGGGAACATTATCTGAACGTTCCACTGGCCGGCCGGCGCGTCGCTTATAGTGTAGCGGTAAAAACGTGTCGGGGATTCGCCGACGTAGCGGAAGGTCGTGGCGAACCCCGGAATATTGATGACCGCGTTCTGGGCCAGCACCGAAAGGTAGGAATCGGTTTCGGTGACGCCGGTTGGTCCGTGGTAGACGGTTACGTTAAACGTTCCGCGGTTCATGCTCATGGTGATGGGGTTGAGATAGACCGTCTGGCCGTCGCCGTAAATGCGGATATTGGAAGTCTGGGAAGTCGATGTCGTGGTATAGCTGTTGTTCGAAACCACGTTCACTTTATATGAATCGGTTGAGCCGGGAATTATCGCGGGCACGCCGGTGATCTCGAAC
>Ga0079303_10000322_pt1 | contig 11289 bp, 14 predicted proteins | sample Methanogen_OWC_FD_77073 | JGI IMG/M metagenome (GOLD analysis project Ga0079303, IMG submission 77073) | Enriched soil microbial communities from Old Woman Creek wetland in Ohio, USA - Methanogen_OWC | ecosystem: Environmental > Terrestrial > Soil > Wetlands | place: USA: Ohio | collected...
GATTGACTTTTAGACATGAAATTAGGTAACACCAATATATCTTTGTAAGATTGTATTATCAAAAATTATTAAATATTTGACTTTGAAATCATGAGAGCTAAAATCTTTTTGATGTGTTTTGTGTTCCTGTCAGGGACATCAGCATCAGCACAAATGGGCGATATAGATTCAGATCGTGACACCTCTAAATTAAAATTCCGCGCTGTCGCGGAGATAGGTTTTATTTCTGTCCTTTCTAATCAAATTCAACTTGGAGAGAACGGAACCTATTTTAATTATGTTAAAGACGGGGGACAGGACGTCCTTTTCCCTTCTACCAGATTCTCACTTGAATTAGATTTTAATAAGAGAAATACTCTGATCTTTCTTTATCAGCCATTAAGATTGGAAACTCAGTCTCTCTTGAGAAATGATCTGGTTTCTAATGGAATCACGTTCCCAGCATCAACCGGGATAAACTGTTTATATAATTTCCCTTTTTATAGAATTAGTTATCTGAGAGAATTGACCAAAAACAACGAAAAATTCAATTTCGCCATTGGTGGAAGCCTCCAGATCAGGAATGCGACTATATCATTTGAATCAACTGATGGTACACTTTATACTGACAATCGGGGCATTGGGCCTGTTCCTGCACTTAAGATCCGCAGCAGATTAAAACTAAGTAAATATTTCTATTCCGAGATTGAAGCCGATGGAATTTATGCTCCGGTAAGTTATCTCAATGGCAGTGATAATGAAATTGTTGGTGCGATTCTCGATGCCAGCTTGCGGGTTGGTGCTGAAGTTAATAAAATGACAAATATGTTTTTAAATATAAGGTATCTGGGTGGAGGCGCAACGGGGACTGATACAGGAGATGTCTGGCCAGGTGACGGGTATGTAAAAAACTGGCTCAATTTCCTTAACGTATCTGCCGGATTTGTTTTAAAGCTCTGATAAAAAATATAACGCGCCCTGGCACGGACAATAACATTAAAATGTTCCCACTGAGCGGGACAGGTTGTCCCGGTTTTTGCATTGTTTTTGAGATACTTAGACAGCTTTGTAAAACATGACAAAGTCTATGCAGACTCCGCTTCGCCGCGCGTTGCAATCCGGCTCCTGTCTTAAAATACCCAGGGGCGTTTTATAAACGCCCGGCTCTGTTACCAGCCCGTTAGCGGTCATGATTAAATGCACCTATATCATTAATTATTAAATATAAATCATGGAAGTCTTCGGTAAAGCAACAATTAATCCTTTCGCTTTCTACTCAGGAAAAATAACAGGGTATTTTACCTGGATTGGATTAATCCTTGCTATTCTTAATGTTGAGTTCTTGCCAAGGCATTCTTTTGCTTACAGCAATTACCTCTCATATGGACTTCTGACTACAGGATTTCTTATTGCTTTAATTAGTCTTATACTTTTGGGAAGATCTACCAGATTTGGCTTGCCTGCGAAGAAAACAAAGTTCAAAACCAGCGGCATTTACAGACTCTCCAGAAACCCGATGTATTTGGGTTTTGATCTTATGACCCTTGCCTCAGTCATTTATTTCTTAACACCCCTGATCCTCATCATGGGTATTTACAGCATAGCAGTTTATCATTTTATAATCATAGGTGAAGAAAAATTCCTTGAAACAACATTTGGAAATGATTATAAAGAATATAAATCAAAGGTCAGACGGTACCTTTGAATACAAAACCAAAGAGTACATTTAAGGACGAAGCGATGACAGGTCGTTATATTTAATGAACAAAACTATAAGCATATGAGAAAGTATTTATCAAAAACAGATTTAGTAGTCATTGTAATTACGTTCTTTCTTTTTACTGTAGCCTTATTTACAAAAGGATTATCACACGATATACTTTTGGAAGCTGGAGTTTTATTAGTATCAATTAAAATAATATTGATGAATTATAAAAACTCCGTATCTAACCAATTAATTATTAGTAAGTTAGATGAAATCAAGGAAATAATGAAAGGACAAAATAATGGTACAGACTAATTAATTCTACCGGGAGGTTATCTGCCATTCCATTTCCATACTGATATTTGTAACTTTGACTTGAAATAACCTTTTAAAAAGGATGTGAATTATGGAAAAAGCCAGCGAAGACCTGGTTCAGGAGCACAAGGCTATTCAACTGCATACATCAATCTCCTGAGAAATCATATACAAAAGGAGAATTCTGTATTATTCCCTATGGGAGATGCCAGGCTTTCCCAGGCAAAACAAAATGAACTGTTGAATAAATTTGAAACTTTTGAAAATGAAGTAATTGGAAAAGGCAAACATCATGAATTGCACCTCATTCTGGAGAAATTCGAAGATAAATATTTAAAACAATCCTGACAGCATAACAAGTAGCGTTAAATCATGAGAACTAAAATTATTCCCTGCCTGGTGATCCTTTACCTGAGTACTTTTTATTCATTCGCCCAGCAAAATGACTCTTGCAGGGTATTGTTAAAGGAAATCTCCGGCACATACAATGGTCAGTGCAAAGATGGACTCGCAAATGGAAAAGGAACCGCTAAAGCTGAGGATACATACACAGGTATGTTTAAAAATGGATTGCCTGACGGAAAAGGGAAATATACTTTCAGGAATGGAGATGTATTCGACGGATACTGGACAAACGGGCTCAAAAATGGCGCGGGAAAATTCTCTTATACCCTGAACGGAAAGAAAATGACAATGAAAGGCTACTGGAAAAACGGAGATTACGTGGGTACAACAAATCCGGATGAATACTACAGAATTACAAATCAGACAGGCATAGAATCATACTCCATAAAAAAGATTGACGATAAAGGATCACAAATAAAAATATCATTCGTCGGAGCCATGGTAAAATATGTCCCTACCGGGTTGACAGTCAATACATCTTCCGGAAATCTGCATAAGGAGAATAAGAATTTCTCCATCTACGACTTTATCTGCCCTAACAATTGTTCAATCCATTATATAATCAGAACTTCAGGCGGAGACAGACAATGTGACCTCGAATTTGAAATATTAAAACCGGGCAAATACGAAGTTTTAATTACAAATAACTGATATGGCATTGACTTATCGCCAGCCCTGCCCCTTGAACCTTGAACCCTGAACCTTGAGCCTGAACACGCAGATGAATCTTTAATAAACTGAAAACTATGGCAGCCGCAGAAACAAAAAAGGAGTTGTCAGATGGACAACGTGAAGAACTCCTCAGAACACTGAGAGTCCGTTTTGAGAAAAACATGAACCGCCATGAAGGTCTTGAATGGGATCAGGTACAGGCAAAGCTGGGAATGAGTAATGACAAGCTGTGGTCACTCAATGAAATGGAAAGAACTGCTGGCGAACCTGATGTCGTGGGGCACTATAAAAAGACAGGCGAATACATTTTTTATGATTGCTCGGCTGAAAGTCCTGCAGGCCGGAGAAGCTTATGCTATGACCGTGAAGGACTGGAATCGAGGAAAGAACACAGACCGGAAAACAGCGCCATGGATATGGCAACTGCAATGGGTATTGAACTTCTAACTGAAGAGCAGTACCGGGAGTTGCAGAAGCTTGGAAATTTCGATATGAAAACGTCGAGCTGGGTGAAGACCCCTGCTGAGATCAGAAAACTCGGAGGTGCACTATTTTGTGATCGGCGTTATGGCCATGTCTTCGTGTATCATAACGGCGCAGAATCTTATTATGGTGTCAGGGGGTTCCGTGGCTCTCTGAGGGTATAAATCCTGAAAACTCCTTTACAAATTCCCGGAGGCAGTAAAAAAATAAGTATAAGATGAACATGGACATAGCATATTGCGGCCTGGAATGTGAAACCTGCCCTATTCATCTGGCAACAATGGAAAAAAATGATTCTGTAAAAGCCAGGATGAGAATCGAAATTGCGGAACAACTTGCCTCGATCTATAAGACAACTCCCAAACCAGGGATTATTACTGACTGTGACGGATGCAAAGCTATTGATGGAAGGCTGTTTACCGGTTGCACCGACTGTGAGATCAGAAAATGTGCTATACTGAAAAAAGTGACAAATTGTGCATATTGCAGTGATTATGCGTGTGATAAACTTAACAGGCACTTTGTTATTGATCCCGGCGCACAAGCCAGGCTTGAAGAAATCCGCAGGAAAAATTAAAATCATGAAATCAATACTTATCATCACTTTTATTGCTGGTTCTCTTTTAATTTCCGGTACATGCAAACAAGGTGAAAGAAACGCAGAAATGAAAAAAATATCAGTTATTCTTGATACGGACACAAACAACGAACTTGACGACCAGCATGCTATCGCGTACCTCTTATGCAGCGGCAATAATTTTGACGTGAGAGGAATTACAGTTAACGCTACCTACAACGGAGGCAACATTGACCAGCAATATGCCGAAGCAGAGCGTGTTGTAAAATTACTGGGGCTGGCTGATAAAATACCGGTATTAAAAGGTGCTGATGGTAATTTCGAAGCTATCAAGGACCATCTGAACAATCCGGGATTTGACGGTGACAAAGCGGTAAACTTTATAATTGAACAGGCAAAAAGACAAATGAATGAGAAACTGGTTCTGATCGCGGTCGGCAAACTGACTAATGTAGCCCTTGCTGTAAAGAAGGAACCGTCAATTATTGATAAAATCAGGCTGGTCTGGCTTGGCTCCAATTATCCTGAGCCTGGCGAATATAATCTGGAAAACGATATCCCCTCTGTGAACTATCTGATGCAAACTAATATTCCTTTTGAGATAGTGACGGTACGGTATGGAAAACAATCGGGAACTGACGCAGTCAGGGTTACACAGGCAGATGTCCAGTCAAAAATGGCTGGACTGGGGCCAAAAATAAAACAACCCGTAACCGGTCGCCACGGTGGCGAATTTTACAATTTTGGCGACTATTCAGCTGATTTGTTTAAAAATGCACATTACTACGGCACTCCGCCATCGCGAGCTTTATTTGATATGGCCGCTGTGGCCGTTGTCAAGAATGCCGGATGGGCTGTTCCGGATACAATACCATGCCCGGTAATGATTGATAATAAGTGGAAAGAACAGCCGGAGAATGTCCGGAAAATTATTATCTGGGAGAACTTTAATTCGGAAAAGATTTTATCCGACTTCTTTTCAACAATGAAGAATTATGTTCTGGCTGAAAAAACTAATTAATGAACCGTATTGTACTGATAGCGGAAAGACGCGTACCAGCATTGACTAAATTTAAATTAATATGGAAAATCTAATGTACATTCAAACCACATCGGAGTCTGGTGCTGCGTACAGCGAACCGGAACAGCAACTGGCCGATCTGCTTCCCGGCAAAAAGCAATAAAAGACCTGGTCCTTAAAGACACGCAAAGCGATACAATGAAACAATCACTTTTACTTCTGGCTCTGACACCTGTTATATTGGCCGCAACGTTCTCCTGCAGCCATTATGGAAACACTGCGACCAAAGTTCAGGCAAAAAGCTATTACGGCTCAATTGTATGGAACGGTCTGGAAAGGACTTTTCTTACCCATACCCCTCCCTCCTTCACAAAAACCCGATCACTGCCCCTGGTTATCGCCATGCACGGAGGCGGCGGCAATGCCGAGGCTATGGTAAAACTGACAATGGGTGGATTAAATACGCTGGCTGATAAAGAAGGATTTGTCGTTACCTATCCGGAGGGAATAGAAAAAAACTGGAACGACGGACGGAGCGGAAATGAAACCGATTACAGGGCACACGAAGAGAATATAGATGATGTGGGTTTTATTTCAGCATTGATTGACTACCAGATTAAGAATCTGAACATTGACCCAAAAAGGGTTTATGTCACCGGAATGTCGAACGGCGCAATGATGTCTCTCCGCCTGGGTTGTGAACTGTCCGGTAAAATAACAGCCATTGCTCCTGTCGCCGGAAGCATACCACAGAACCTGTTTGCAGAATGCTTGCCTTCCGGTGCCGTTTCTGTTCTCTTGATGAACGGGACGGATGACCCTCTTGTACCATTCGGAGGAGGATACATTACCGGCCCGTTCGGAGTAAAAAAAATCGGGAAGGTTATATCTGTAGATGAGACAATTAATTTATGGGTAAAAAATAACAGATGCATGCCGGCACCTGTGGTTACTGACGTACCCGACAAGGACACTCAGGATGGTGCAACTGTACAGATAAAAACATACAGCGGTTGCGAGAATGGCACTGAAGTGATCCTTTACACGATAAATGGCGGTGGTCATACCTGGCCCGGCGGCTACCAGTATCTTTCGAAAAACATCATCGGCAATACATGCCGAGACATAAATGCAAACGAAGTTATCTGGAGCTTTTTCAAGAGACATTCAAAACAATGATTCTAACAAAATAATATGGATTCAAACCATAACCGGATGACAAAGTTCCGGAATGATAATGAACTTCCGGAATCAATTACCGACTGGGGCTGGAAGTATCATCATACGGGCATACCCACAAAGAAGAAGATGCCGGATGAAAAATATCTGCAGCAATTCAGATTATATGTTTCGGGATTTAGCTCCAGCCCTTTTGGTATTGAATGGATGAGATTTGAAAAGGACAGTCCGGTAAACAAATTGATCAGGACAGTTCCCCATCTGGCATTTGAAGTCGAAGACATTGACCATGAGCTGGCAACCCGTGATTTTAAAATCCTAAGCAGGCCAAATTCGCCTTCCGAGGGGGTCAGGGTAGCAATGATTGAGCATAACGGGGCACCAGTTGAGTTGATTGAATTCAGCAGGAAAAACAACTGATCCTCCGGGAGGATTTCACCCTTAAGATAAAATAAAACACCTTCCGGTAGCAGGTCAGAATAAGTCATTCACTTACCTGCTGACTTCTTTTTCGAGGACCGCACCCGGAGGCTGATTGACCTTCCTCATGACTGGAACATGGAGACTGATTATCGCCGGCGACTGCGGTAATTATATCAGAATAACAAATACCTTTACTCAAGTTAACCTGTTGAATCATGAGACTGGTATTTAAGCTATTGCCGTGCGTTTTGCTCCTCACTTTCGGGAATGGCCTGCATGCCCAGGATGAGAACAAAAAGAATGTTTTCAGCGGTCAGCTCGGGGTTTCAATACCCACAAACGAATTTGCAGAAACGACCTTTGAACATGATGCGGGTTATGCCGATGTCGGAGCAAACATTGAACTAAACTATTTCCGCTATACCAGTAAATACTTTGCTTTAAATGCAAGTATCGGTTATGCAGCTTTTGGTTTCAATGAAAATGCATATACAAATGAATATTACCGTGCATTAAATAAAACGGAGGGGATAAAAACGGAAGCAGGGACTTACCAGGTCCTTAATACAGCTTTCGGGTTGGTATTAAAGACACCGATAGGAAGTGACTTTGAAGTGATGATTATTCCGATGATGAGATTTGGGCTTTGTCATCATCCGGATCTGGTTGTTACCGATGATGATTCAGGAGTGATTAACAGCATAGGTAAAAATAATGCTGGCACTTTATCCGTCGGTATAAAATTACAGCTAAATTATTTCTTCTCAGAAAGGTATGGTATCAACCTGTCCTACAGCCGGTTTTCCTTAAACCCTGCATTCAGCGATAAAACCAGTTACGAGCAGCATTTCAACCTGCCTGTCAGCTTTCAAAATATAAACATCGGCTTAACTTTCATTCTTTAGTCTGTTTCCACAATGAATGGAATAAAAGCTTTTCGATCAATAATCACAGTATTTCTGTTAATACTGGCTTCCTGCTACAGTACACCCAGATTGAATTTTGACGCAGGTCTTATACCTGATACTCCCCGGAATTTCAGGCAGGTCAATTCTTCAGGTGATGATTATAATTCGGACCTGGATTATGATTGGTCGGAAAAATATTTTACACTTATTTTTTCAACGAACAGGAAAATTGTAAGTGATTTTGATTTTACCTGTTACGAATGCATGGCTTATTCATCTCTTATTACCGGTGAATTCGAAATGCGTGCTGAATTTAAAGAAAGTGAGCTAGTTAAGGCGGTTAATTCTGCGGGTAATGAGTTAGGTCCATGCCTGATGTATGACCTGGAGCATACTTTCTTGGGTGAAACGGGACCCTCAGATGCTCAAAAACGTTTCTTTTACGCTTCTGATATAAAGGGAAGTCTTGACATTTACCTGGCCGATCTTGAAGTCGAAAATGATGAATATATTGTTTCAGGTTACCCTGTTGAACTTGTTGAAATTAATTCCGGGGCAGATGATGCGTATCCGACAATATTCTATGACAATCAGACCAGGACCGAAGTCCTTTATTTCACATCAGACAGGGGAGGCAATTTTGACATTTTTAAAGCCATCGGCAACCCGGATAAGTTAATAAATCAATCTACAGGTATAGCGATTGAGAAAGTAGAAGCATTAAGTACCGGAAGTGATGACAAGTGCCCTTATATCAGGGGTGATATTATGGTATTCGCTTCAGACAGGGAAGGCGGATTTGGTGGCTTTGACCTTTGGTATTCAAAGTATGTCAACAACCAATGGTCTGCCCCGGTAAATTTCGGAGATAAAATAAATACGGAATACGATGAATACAGGCCTGTAATAGCTGAAATGGACAACGAGTATTTCCTCAATAATTTTCTCAATGACTTGATGATCTTTTCTTCAAACAGACCTGGAGGAAAAGGAGGATTTGATTTATATTATGTCGGAATTAGCAAATCGCTGTAAAAGGTACAACATGATTATACAACGAGGCGATCAACACACAAGCCTGACTTTTTCCTATCTGGCTCTGCGGAAGGCTGTCGGATGGATTGGTATATTACTGCCATTCGTACTGATGCTGGGCGGGTGTCTCATCTTCAGGGAGGATCTGACCATCAAGAACATCAGCCTGTATTACTACACGGGGATGAGAAATGTGTATGTCGGCGCACTTTGCTCAATAGGCTTATACCTTTTTTTCTACAAGGGATATGATCAGTGGGATAACTGGGCAAATAACCTGGCAGGATTCTTTGCTGTGATCATTGCGCTCTTCCCGACGGTCAGGGAAGGTCCCTATGACTGGCAGGCATATGTGCATTTTTACAGCGCAGCCTGCCTGTTCGTCATTCTGTCAGGAATCTCATTATTTTTGTTTACAAAGACAGATTCCGATCCCACAAAAAGAAAGCTAAAGCGAAATAAGATATATTTAACCTGCGGATCAATCATGATAGGCAGTCTGATTGCGACAGAGATTTTCATTATTTTTTTTGAGGATGATCATCCTCAGTCAGATTTCGAGTTCTGGGCTGAAACTATTGCTCTCGTTGCTTTCGGTGTATCCTGGCTGACCAAGGGAGGAACACTCTACCCTGACAAAAAAGAGATAAAAAAGTCACAACCAGAAGCAGGGAAATAAATCCATGACAAGAATTAAACATTATATTTTCATTTTATTACTTTCCATTTTAATTATCGGATGGCGCATACCTGGCACTAATGAAAATAATAATAGTCCCGATGATGACTCAAAAGCTTTTCAGCGGAATAAAAATATCGGCCGGGGTATAAATTTCGGCAACGCCCTGGAGGCGCCCAGTGAAGGAGCCTGGGGACTCACGATAAAGGAATCTTATGTTCAGGCCATCGCTGATTCAGGCTTCAATTCCGTAAGATTGCCCATCTGCTGGTCTGCCCATACAGGCAGTGTCGCTCCTTATAGTATTGATCCCGTTTTCCTTAACCGGGTCGACGAAGTGGTGAACTGGTGTCTGAACAGGAACCTCGCTGTGATTATCACGATCCATCATTTCAATGACCTGTACAACTACCCTGACAACCAGGTTTACCAGAATATGTTTTTCGCCATCTGGAAACAACTGACTGAACATTATCTTTCTGTTGACCACGAACGGCTCTTCTTTGAAGTCCTGAATGAACCTGAGGTCAACCTGACTCCGGAGAAATGGAACCTGCTGATGCCAAAGATCATTGACTCCATCAGAGTGAGAGACAATGACAGGACGCTGATAATAGATGCACCGGACTATGCTGCCCACACCTCGCTGCCAAAGCTGGTTATCCCGGCGTCAGAACAGAATGTCATTGTCAGCACGCGATACTATCTCCCCTGGCAGTTCGCCCAGCAGGGAGCCTGGTGGAGTGACTGGACGGACCTCAGCCTTTATCTGGGAACAAGATGGACCGGCACAGAGAGTGAAAAAAACAGCGTCCTGTCAGATGTCGCCTTTATCAGTAACTGGTCAAAGGCCAACAACCGGCCGGTGACAATCGGTGAGTGGGGCTCCATAATGTTCGCGGATAACCAGAGTCGCCTGACATGGACCAACTATGTCAGGACTCAGTTCGATAAGAACGAATTCAGCTTTAGCTACTTCGACTTTGGAGTTGTATTTAAAGCATACAGCATTGCTGAGAACAGGTGGCTCGGAGGCTTCGTGGAAGCACTGACCGGCAGCAGTGAATCAGTATCGGACGGCAGGGTGTCTGACAGCCTGAGCATCAGTCCTGCCGAACCGACAGATAATGATTCAGTGACAGTAAGATCATATATTAAAATACCAAACTATTGCACTATCAGAGATTCTTCCAGGGTAAAAGTGGACGGTTCGGTCATAAAAATAACAGCCTACCATACCGAGCATATTCCGCCTGCTGATCTTGCCGGTTCATGTGCAGATTCAGTCAGCCTGGGAAAACTGGCACCCGGGGTTTATACTCTGATCTTCGATTCAGACTACATTGATAAAGTCAACACAATTCATTATTCGGTCATAGACACAATCAGCTTCCGGATAGCAGAAGAGACATTAGTCGATGATGATTTAAGCCCTGTCTCAATGGTTTATCCCGTTCCGGCAAGTAATCATCTGACTGTTGATAATATCGGAGCCGGGAGCCGCTACTCAATATATGACCTGAAAGGGCAGCTCCAGTGTTCGGGAACAAATGCAAGTGAAGGAATTAACGTCTCTGATCTGAGATCCGGTGAATATATCCTCAGAATTACTGACGACATGAAGCCAATCTTGAACAGAAAAATAGTCGTTTTACATAAGTAAATTTATAAGCTCAAATGAGACACATACAAAACTATTTTATGCTAATTGCCATGCTCATCGGTGCGATGTCATGTCAGACCAAAAACCAATCCGCGGATATGATAATAACAAACGCAAAAATCTGGACCGGCAACGAAAGCCAGCCCCTGGCTGAAGCCATGGCTGTCGCCGGTGACACCATCATGGCTGTTGGCATCAGCCGGGAGGTAATGAAGTTCAAAGGTGAAAATACCGTTGTCACCGAT
>Ga0079303_10000323_pt1 | contig 11289 bp, 9 predicted proteins | sample Methanogen_OWC_FD_77073 | JGI IMG/M metagenome (GOLD analysis project Ga0079303, IMG submission 77073) | Enriched soil microbial communities from Old Woman Creek wetland in Ohio, USA - Methanogen_OWC | ecosystem: Environmental > Terrestrial > Soil > Wetlands | place: USA: Ohio | collected...
GCCGAGGACGACGTCGGAATATTCCTCGAACAACGGTATCGTCCTGACGGACGATTTCCGGTAAAAGATTTCCCCCATGAGATCGCCCAGAAGCGCTTTTATTACCGTTCTGATCTCAAGTTCGTCCTTTTCGGTAATCCAGTCTATGAGAGTGTAACAATCGTCGAAGGTGTTGTCGGTTCCGAAATCATACAGTATGCCGCCTTTTCCCATCGTAATGACGCATTCTCCGACCGAAGGTATCGAAGAAGGCGAACCGTCGCCAAAGTCCTCGGTAAAATCCTTGAGATTGACGAATTCCGCCTTGACGTCCGTTTCCGATGAAAGTTTCGCGATATAGCTGAAGGAATCGTGGCCGATCTTTCCGCCGGTCGCCCGACAAAGAAGAATCTTGGTACCAAAAACCTTGCTGCGAATAAATTTTTTTGCGAATACTCGCGAATATTTCCAGAAGAGCCCCGCCAGAAGCTGTGAATCTTCGGCCAGAATGCTTATCCCATCGCCCGATTCGACGCGGGCTGAAGTGACAATGAGCCTCAGCGCCTTTCTGTCGCGGTTTCCGGAATATGAAAAGAACACCCTGTAATCTCCCGGCTCCTGGGGCGCGGCGAACGTGAGCACGGCTTCCCCGTCGATTTCGACTATTACTCTTCCGCGAGAGCAAAGCACGTGGAGACCGTCTTCCTCGACGCTTCTGATCCGCACCACCTGAAATTCGACGCCATCGGGCGACCCAACCGCCGCGCTCGAACGAAACCTGACCGTCGCCGCCGCGCCGGGAAGGCAAATTAAATTTCTTGTCGATAAGTTAGTTATTATTTCATTCATCTGCGCCCTGTCATTTCATTTTTATTAAACCGGTCGAATAAATCCTATTCTATAACAATTCGGCAAAAAATTCAATAAAGATCTGACGTGAAGATCTGACATGGACATGGTTTCAAATTGCAAATTCGGACTATTTATGATAATCTGTTAGTATATGAAACATTGCCCCAAATGCAAATTATTGAACGATAACATGTCCATGGCGTGTACCTCATGCGCCTTCTCGCTCGCCGGGGTCCAGAAGATAGAAGACCAGATCGCCGTCGAGGACAGGTCGCGCTTTAAAATAACCGATTTCGTGGGTGAAGGAAGTTTCGGCCGCGTTTACCGCTGCCACGACTCCAAGTTCAACAAACTCGTGGCGCTTAAAATCCTCAAGGAAGACTGCCGGAAAAATCGCCTCACTCTCGACCTCTTCAAAAGGGAATGCGACTTTTCATCGAATATAGGCGAGGAACATCTCGTTTCGATGCTCGAATACAGGATCACGCCGGCATTCGTTTATTCGGTCATGGAATTCGTCGAGGGCGTCGACATGAATATATATATAAAAGACCTCGATTCGATGACCCTTTCCACGTTCAGAAAAATCGCCGGGCAGATCGCCGCCGGCCTCAATTTTTTCCACTATCACGGTCTCCTTCATTGCGATTTGAAGCCCGCGAATATAATGATATCTCCGGAAACGCTGAAACTCAAGATCATCGACCTCGGATTGTCGCATTTCAAGTTCGAGGAAAACGTGCTTGAAAAGGACATGGTGGCCGGAACGCGCGGATACATGTCGCCTGAGCAGGCCGCGGGCTCGAAGGCTCTCAATCAGGCCAGCGACATATATTCAGTCGGCGCCATCTGCTACGAGCTTTTAACCGGAACTTTGCCCAAATTCGACGCGAATTACAAACTCATCCTTCCGTCGGCGCTGATATCAATCAGCGGAGGCGGAGAATCGGCCAGGGACAAGGCGGACGCTTCATCCGGAGCGGAAACATTCAGGAAACTCGCGGGCGATCTGGACGAAATCGTTGTAAAATGCCTCAGCCCCGACCCCAAGGACCGCTATAAAAACGCCATGGAATTCGTGAACGCCTTTAAAAAACTGAACCTTTCGAAAGAAGGCGAGGCGGTGATCCACAGGCTTTTAAAAAAAGGAAAAGTCAGCCTGGCCGCGCTCGGCTATGCTCATGAAGACCCGATCCAATTAAAGGCCGAAGAGCAGGGCGAGCCATCGGGAATAACGGCCGTACTCGATAAGGACATCATCGGCGGAACCATAGGAAAGGACGACGGCGGAAACGCCGCCCGGAGCGAAGACGCGGACGAAGGCCAGAGAACTTCCAAAACCCAGCTGGTGGCCAAGTCCGGCGACGGACATCCGGCTCTCGATTTTTCGATCGTCTCCGGCCATAAAAGCGCCGCGAACGAATCGCTGAAAAAAGAACAGAAATCTTCAAAAACGATGGTCGGCGACATCAGGGAACCCGCCGCAGCAAAGTCGTTTTCTTTAATGACCGCGCTATTCTTCACGGCGATAGCGGTTGCAATGTTTTTCCTATATAACTATCTACAAAAACCTCTGTCGTTATCGCTCACGAAAAAATCGGATACGTGCGAGGCCGGAACATCATACGATATGTCGATCATCGAGCCGCTCGCCTCCCACATCGGCGGAAGAACGACGAGAGCGGACGTCACATGGGCGCCTTCGGCCGGAGACGTCCAGGGTACCAAGTTCATCGCCCCTTCCATCCCGATGATCGTCAGGATCGAGGCGCGCATTAAAACTTCCGACCAGCTCTTTTCGGAAACGTTTTATCTTTCTGTCACGAACGGCAAGGCGGATCTTTTCGTCGCTTACGTTCAGGACGGCCGTTTCGGAGAAAAAGGATCCGGCGAAGGGCAATATAACGGAATTTCCGACATATCGCCGGAACGCGGCGGAACCCTTCTCATAACCGACACGGCAAATTCGAGAATAATCGTCACCGATCCGAAAGGAAAATTCATAAGGGCGTTCGGTTTCGCGGGCCAGGCCGATGACAGGCTCAAACTGCCTTCTTCCGCCGCGGCCGGGCAGAACGGTTCGACTTTCGTCGTCGATACCGGAAACAACAGGATAATGAAATTCGACCAGAATCGTTCGTGCGTGGCGCGTTTCGGAAAAAAAGGCGATGCGAACGGCGAGTTCGACCTGCCCACCGCGGCATCGTGCGACGGAGACGGGAACCTGTACGTCGTCGATAGAAACAACAACAGAATACAGAAATTCGGTCCGGACGGTTCGTTCATAAAAAAAAGGGGCAAAAAAGGCGGCAGGCCGGCTGAATTCGACGGCCCGTGGGGCGTCGCCGCGGGGCCCGACGGCCTGGTGTACGTCACCGACGGAGGCAACGGCAGAGTGCAGGTCTTCGATTCGAACCTGAATTTCGTGGCCGCCATCGGCGGCCCTGGTAAAGGGAACCTCCAGTTCATGCGTCCGTGCTCGATCAAGTGCGCCAGCGACGGCACCGTGTTCGTGGCGGAACCGGAAAATTCCAGGGTCCAGTCTTTCAATATCAAAAGCGGGAAAACAGCCGTGATAGCTTTGGATTCTCGAATCGCCCGCCCGACGGTCGCCGCCGCTGACGGCTCCGGAACACTTTTTATATCCGACGCGGAAGGCTTCGGCGTCTCCAGGTTTTCTCAATCGAAGACTAATTCAAAATAACCGGAACCCTGAAACTCCTTTTTCGGCCAGAACGCTTCTGGCCCTGGCCTCTTCAGCGGACCTTATCTTCACCACTATGCCGCAATCGGCCGAGATCCACTCGGGCGTAGGATCGAGATGGACCTCGGCGATTATCTTTTCCAGAATTCCGTGTATTCTGATATTCGAATGGACGTCGCCCGCCGTAATATAAATCCAGTCAGGATCGCGCATAACTTTAATCACGGCCTGACTATGCGAACCGACGGATCGCAGGATTTCGACGCGAAGTATTTCATTCCGCCCGCTTCGCCGACGACGAGTTTTTCTCTGACGCCGAAAAAATCAAGGCACGTACCGCACGAAAAAACTTTCGCGCCCGCCGCGACGAAATCGTCCAGAACGTCTTTCACGGGCGTACCCTCGCAGGCGAGCCTGACTCCTGAATTGACAAGAAAAACCGAGACGGCTTTTTCTTTTATAAGCTCTTCTTTGACCGAGATGAGGAAATTCCTGACCAGTATGTTTCCCAGCTTATCGTCACCCACGCCCATCCTGTCCGAATTGAGATAAATGAGAGTTTCCACGATACTATCTCCTCCTGTCCGTATTTTCGACTTCTTTTATAATTTTGCGGCGGCGCTTTAGTTGTTTCTCAACGTGTCCAGAACCTCTTCGTCGTTAAGGCTCTTGACGGATGCCAGGCACGTCAGAAGAAGCACTGCCGCCTCGATCGCCGCCACGAGCGTTATGCTGACGAAGTTCAGCCTTACCGGCACCGTCTTAACGCTGTAATAAACGGCCACTTCTGCGGGCACTCCGACTTCGAGATAACCGAGAAAAAGGGCAAGAGATATTCCGGCTATCGCCCCCGCGGCCAGACCGGCCATTCCGATCATCGCGCCTTCGTAAAAAAAGGCGCATGAAATGGTTTCGGCGGGCGTTCCCAGAGCCCTCATTATGGCGATGCTTTTCGCCCTTCGAAAAATATTCAGGGCAGATATGAAGGCGATTCCGATATTCGCCAGAACGGCCGTGAGAAAGATGATGATGTAAAGAACGGTTCTTTCGATGGAAATGGTCGCAAAAAGGCTTTTGTTCGCTTCCTGCCAGGTTTTTACGGAGAATTTCGCATTCGGAAATGCCGCCTTCAGATCGGCCGCGAAATCGTCGGCGTCGGACTCGTCGTTCAGGCGGACCATCACCGATGTCGCAACGCCTTCATAATCCAGGGCCTTTTGAAGCGAAGCCAGATCGCAGAATGCGAAGCTGAAATCATAATCGTAAACGCCGACTTCAAAGGTGCCGCTCAGGAAAAAACGAACATCCTTGCTCAAAGTGGTAATTTTGACGATGGAGCCCGGAAGTATCGAAAGCTTCGAGGCCAAAACGGTTCCCGCCAGGAAAAAACCGTTGCCGGATGCCTCGCGCGCGGCCATAACCTCGCGCGTGCCTGCGGCGCGGGCGACGTCGAAATCGCCCAGCTCGAATTTTTCCGGGCCTCGATCTTTTTTCGCTCCGGGCGCCGCTGGCGATTTCGCCAGAAAAAAGACATCTTTCGGAAAGAACGGCGATACCGAGGCTTCGCGGGTCGAATCGACGCCGACCAGCCTGATCCCCGAAGCCAGATCGTTATTCGAAATAATGGCGTCGGCAATGAATCTTGGCGCGATGCCGGCGATCCTGGCTCCGAATTTCGCGCGCGCGTCGGCTATGAATTTTTCATAATCGGAAAATCCGAAACCCTCCGAAGAGGATATCTCGATATGCGAAGACACGCCGATCATCTTTGAAATCAGCTCGCCGTCGAAACCTTCGGCTACGGATATTATTACTATTATGAAAGTGGTGGCGAACGCTATCATCAGAAAAGGGTAGACGCCCATGCCGGCCGATTTTTTAGCGAAGCGCGCGGCCAGCCAGTATTCGAATTTCGCCGGCATCACAGCCTCCCGGACCTGAAAATGGACAGAATGAGAAGCAGACCGAATATCCCGGCGGTAACGAAGCCCACGGCTCCGACCATGGGTATGCCGTAAACGAACGGACCCTTGCCGGACATGACGATAAACCCCGAAGCGACAGTCAGCGCGGAAATAATAAGCGCCGCCGATATGCGGTTGCTGATGGTATCGAGCTTGTGAATGAGGTTTTCAAGGCCGATATGCTGGAATTCGATCGCCAGTTTTCCACGTTCGACCTTTTTCATAATCGAGTTGAACACCTTCGGCGTGTCGACCATCATTTCGCGAACATCCTCGAAAAGATCGAAAAGAGTTCGGAAAACGTTCTTCGGCCAGAGCATCTTTCTGGCTACGTCGGCCAGAAATGGCTCCCATATCTTGGATGCCTCGAATTCGGGATCGAGCTTCCTTCCTGTCGCCTCGATCTCGATGGTGGCCTTGGTCAGCAGGGAGTATTCCGCGGGCACCCTGATTTTGTGCTTCACCGCTATCTTGATCGTCTGAAGCATCGTTTTGCCTATTTCGAGCCGCTTCAACGGCATTCCGTAATGCTCGTCTATGAACTCCTCGATCTCGTACTTGAGGATGTTAAGGTCCACCGAATCGGGCAGAACTCCCATTATAAGCATATTTTTAACGATCTTGTTCACGTCGTGAGTCATGAACCCGATGAAGAGATTGACGATACGGCTCTGACTTTCCTCGGACAGCTTGCCGGTGATGCCGAAATCGAGAAACGCGACCCGGCCGTCCGGCTCTATGAATACATTACCCGGATGCGGGTCGCCATGAAAAAGCCCGTCGATCAGTATCATTTTAAAGAACGCCCGGGCGCCGTTGAACGCGATTTTTTTCAGGTCGTAGCCGGCCGCCTTGAGCGTGTCTATCTGGTCGGCCTTGATGCCGCCGATATACTCCAGAACCAGAAGCTTCTGAGTCGTATACTCCCAGTAAACGACGGGTATATGTATCGTTTCGTCGCCCTTGAAATTGGCGTGGAACCTCTCGCAGCTCTGAGCCTCGATGGTGAAATCAAGTTCGCGCTTTATGTGCTTGGCGAATTCCTCGACCATTCTGACCGGCTCGTAGAGCCGCACCTCAGGAAACTGGCCCGTCAGAAGGCGGGCGAGATTGAAAAGTATCTCGATATCATAGTCTATTATGCGCTCGATGCCTTTTCTGCGGACCTTGACGATGACGTCCGCGCCGTTTATCAATTTGGCCCTGTGGACCTGGGATATCGACGCAGAACCGATGGCGACCGGATCGATCGTCGCGAAAACTTTATCGATCGGAAGTCCGTATTCTTCCTCTATTATTTTTGCGACGTCCTCGAAGGGAAACGGCTCCACGCTGTCCTGAAGCTTGGAAAGCTCGGTGACGAAATTTTCTGGAATCATGTCGGGCCTGAGCGAGAGAAGCTGGCCGAATTTGATGAACGACGGCCCGAGCTCTTCCAGCGCCGACTTCACCCGTTCGGCGAGCGTGCCTTTGCGCCTTGGGCTTTCGTCATAAGTGAGGATCTTGAAGATGCGGCTTTTGAACGGAACGAAACGGATAAGCCCGAGCCTCTCGATGACGAAACCAAGGCCGTGCTTGATAAGCACATTGGCGATAGTTTTATATCGCAGCAGAAGTCTGTATCTTTTTCCGAAATTGAAAAATTGCATCGGCCGCCCTTTCAAGCCATAATGAAAGAATATTAAACCAAAACAAACGAAAAGTAAAGAATAAAATAAAGGCCCCTCCTGCTATAGCGCCGGAAGGGCCTTTATATTTTTTACGCTATTTTTAATTTTATATTATTTGATATTTTTCAGCTGCGCAAGAAGCTCGGCCGATTTCTGATCGCCGGCGACAGCGGCGCCCTTAAGTCTTTCGATTATGGATTTTTTGACCATAAAAAGCGTTTCGCAGGGCTTGAATTTGTTTTCTTTAAGGCCGGAAACGAATTTTTCGACTTTCGAAAGATCGAGTTCCTTCGCCTCGAGATCGGTTTTTTCAACAGGATAGGGAAAGTTGAGTTTTTTAATCTCCGCGATGGCGCCGGCGATATTCGCCGAGGAAGAGGCCTTTGCGCTTCGGCCGGCAGCGCTTTTCGTCAGAGACGAATTATCTACTACGGAGTTTCTGTACCCGCCGCGGCGGCGGATTTCTTCGTCTATGATCCTGTCGGTCTGAGTGAAATGCGATTTCGATTTGAGACGGTTGAGATCGTACGTACTGAGCCTGGGCATGCTGGCGATAAGGATCTGGTCGGCGTAGGAATATGAATGAGCCTTGTCCCAGAGCCTGAAAATATTCGAAACGTCCAGATCGGTCATTAAAGAGACGCCAACGACGAGAACTCTGTCGCCCATATCATAGGTACGGGCCTTGTCCCATATCCTGCACAGATCGTAGCAGGTATAGCCGTGGCTGGCAGCGGCGTTATATAATATGGCGTCGGCCGCTTCGTATGTGTGAGCTTTGTCCCACAACCTTCGGAGATTTTCTACCGTAAGATCGGTTACGAATCTGACGTTCGACTGCAAGATATTGTCCATCTCGCTATAGGTCGAAGTCGCGTCGGCCATTCTCAAAAGATCGTAAGTCGTCATCGAGCCTGTCGGATACGGAGCGGGAGGATAAGGCGTCGGAGGATATGGAGTCGGGGGAGCGGGCGGAGCCGGAGGATACGGCGGGTTCGGGCTCGGCGGAATCGGGTTCTGATGACCGCAATATGGGCAGGTATAAGAGCCGGGCGAGTTCGGGCCGTTGTCTCCCGGCTGATTATAAGTCCGCTTGCAGCTTGCGCACTGATGTTCGTGACCGACGTGCGCGGGATCGTAATGTTTCGAGGTGGAATCCCCCTTGAGGTCAACCTTTAAATCGGCAGCGATAACCGGAGTCGTCATAACAAGAGCGGCGGCCGCGAGTGAGAGCACCAATCCGGAAGCCTTTTTGAAATTTACCATTAACAACACTCCTTTTTTGATTAGAGCTAACCGTAAAACCATCAGTTCACATTAATTATAAACGATTTTTTCGATTATATAAATCCGCACGTTTTTTTCACGAAAATATATATCGCTCAAAAATTAAAAAGGTTTGATTTTTCTTTTCGAACGCAAAAAAAGACGCCCCGCGAAGGGCGCCTTTTTATCCTGAAAATTTCTTTGCTTAAAGAGGGAAGTTCCGATTAATAACCGTTTATCGTCCTCGAAATCGCGCTTGAAACGGCTCCGCCGGCCTGCTGATAAGCATTGCCTATGCCTGCGGTTATTCCCGAAGTGTTTTCCTTGAAGTGGTTTTTGTATTGAGTGGCGTGATTTTTTATGTTCTGGGCGTAGATTTTGGTCTGTTCTTTAACGACCGTTCCGAAATTGCTCTTAAATTCTTTGTATCCCTGTTTGTATTCGTTGGCGACGACGGAGATATTCTGTTTCGCGGAATTGATCACGTTGGGATTGGTAACGTTGTCAAACGCCATCTTCGCGTTTCTAACCACGCGTTCGGCAACATTCGCGCGCGCTCCAAGCTCGGCGCGGGCATTGTTGATGTCTCTCGAAACATTTTTCGACACGTGATCGACGGTTTCGTTGATTCTGTTAAAGGTGCCGTTGTTGGAAGTGTAAGACGATCCGGCGGGAGCGTCGTTACCGAAAGCCATTGCCGAAGATGCGCAGAATGTAACCAGAAACGCGGTCAGAACCAGTAAAGCGGTCTTTTTCATGTGCTCGAACCTCCAAGTATTTAATAATTACAGATATTTTTATTCGAAAATCGCCAAAAACATATATTTCAGTAACTTACATTAATTATACTACCTAAAATCGGTTCTGTCAAGTCGGGCGCGCTCAAATGTAACTCAAGTCATATGCCTTGATGCGCGCCGAGACGCTCGGCCTCCGGGCCGGGGACACGGTGGGACAAGTGCGCTCAAATGTAACTCAAGTCATATGCCTTGATGCGCGCCGAGACGCTCGGCCTCCGGGCCGGGGCGTCAGATCAAATGCCCGGCTCATTCGCGCGGAGTCATCTTTTCAATTAATTTCACGACATCGTCGGAACCGTGGCCCCTGGCATGATCAATCGGCATCTTGCCGTACGCATCCTTATGTTTAATGTCCAGACCGAATTCAATGAGCATTTTGACCGCGTCATAGTGCCCGCGGGCGGCGGCATGAGAAAGAGCCGTCATGTCGTCGTTGGTCTTTATGTGAATATCGGCGTTCTTATCGACAAGCGATGCGATTATCTTGCAGTTGCCACGCTGAGCGGCTATTATTAGCGGAGATCTTCCGTCGTTTGTCTTGTAATTTACGCTCGCCCCCCTTGAAATAAGAAAATTGACGATATCCAGAAAACCTTTTTCGGAAGCCCAGAACAGCGGAGTGCGGCCTTCATTGTCCGTAAAATCCACATCGGCGCCCGAATCGACGATTTCCTTGACCGTATCGCCGCTATTCTTCAGACATGCATAAATCAGAGGGGTCCTTCCGGAATTCGACTTTGCTTTCACGTCGGCCTTATTCCGAATCAAATGCCTCACGATTTCGTAATGCCCTCCGGCGGCCGCCATCATCAGGGCGGTCCTGCCGTCGTAAGCCTTCGCGTCGATTTCGCATCCGCTTTTGACCAGATAGTAAACCGCCGACTTGTGGCCCTTGTTGCACGCCCAGATAAGCGCCGTCCAACCGTCAGAATCAACGGTTTTCAGGTCGGCGCCTTTCGAAACGAGAAGGTCGATCATATCCGGATAGCCCTTTTCGGCGGCCCGGAGGATGGGCTTCGTGCCGTAGAGATCTCCCTCGCTGACGTTGTGGCCGGCATCGATGAGCCTGGACGCCAGAGCCACGTCGCCGGCCGTCACCGCTTCCAGAAGAGGCGGCGGAACTATGAATTTATTGTAAACATACAATAAAGAGCCGCCAAGCACAAGAAATATTACGACCACCGAAAAAATAAGCCACTTCCAGTTCATATTATTTCCTTTTCAAAAATCTTAAAGCATCGAAAACATCGGTTTATTTTTTTTCAACGCCCGGAACCGGTTCGGTTATCTCTTCCTTGAAATCGATTATCTTGATGTGTTTTTCGAGTTCCTGCCCTTCGGCGGCTGACTGAGCGCCATGCCCGGACTCGACGACGACGCCTTTGATGACGAACTTCTTGAGCTGAAAATCGAGCGTCTTTTTAAGGGCTGAGGTAAATTTCTCGTCCCTGGCCAGAATGTACTTTTCTCCGCTATTGGCGATGAACGCCTCGCATGTTTCCTCTATGACGAATTTTCCGGTCATAAATATCTTGACTTCTTCCGTGGCCGCATCGGACGGACTTTCAGCCGCCACGGACGGAGAAACGAAAACGCAAGAATAAAAAACGACCATTGCCGAAACCAACATTACGAAAAACGTCAATAACCTCGTGGAACCTTTCATGTCTTAGAAACCTCCGCTTATATAAATTATTGTTTTGGGGTATCGATTTTTTTACGCGTCGAACCCGCGATACTGAAAACGAAACCCAGGCCAAGGAATACGAAAGACGAAACGATAAGAATTATAGCCCTTGTCGTCGTGGAAGCTTTTTTGAAATTTTCGTAGAACCTGTCGACAAAATCAAAAGCCGTAAAAGTATACGTTCTGGTGTAGTACATGGCGCCAAGGAAGATCATAGCCAGACACATTCTGTTCTTTCGGGAAAGCGCTATGAACAGAGTGAAACCGAAAATCAGGATCAGGTTGAGCCGATGCGGATATAAAAAATGACCGCCGAAAATGGAAATATCCATCGGCCGCGTGACCGTCGCGAAAAAGAGTACGAAAA
>Ga0079303_10000324_pt1 | contig 11275 bp, 8 predicted proteins | sample Methanogen_OWC_FD_77073 | JGI IMG/M metagenome (GOLD analysis project Ga0079303, IMG submission 77073) | Enriched soil microbial communities from Old Woman Creek wetland in Ohio, USA - Methanogen_OWC | ecosystem: Environmental > Terrestrial > Soil > Wetlands | place: USA: Ohio | collected...
CTGCGCACCGAATGCATCGCGCAGCTGCTGCGGAACGCCCTGAAGACGGCGATACTCATTGGTCGTCATCAGAGTCTGGAACAGCTGCTTGACCGTGATCGCTTCCGTCAGGGAGGCGTTGGTGGTCGGATAGGAAACGTGGACGGCCGGCAGATCCGCTTTGGCGGCCAGCCCGGCCGGCAATTCTGTTTCTGACTGCCGGGATTTGTCTTCATTGGCTTCCGCACGCCGTCGCTTCTCATCCATATTGCTCTGGGCGCGGCTCGAGCCGTAGCCGATGATGAAGCACGAGAGGACGAACAGCGAAACCGTCGCCCAGATGATCTCCTTGAGATGGAGTCTCAGCCACCTCATCGTCATGAACCTCGCCTTGGCCATTGCTACCGCTCCTCCAGAAAGAGAGTGATTGTGTACAGGTTTGTCCTGCTCACGTAGGCACGTCCGCATCCATGGATCATTCCCGGATAGAGTCGGACGAGACGACGGATTATAGCACCTCACCCCGCCAGTGTCAAAAGCGCAAAGCCGGCACAAGAAGTTTGTGCAATTGTGACGGCGGGTCACAGGCCCTGGAATTCACTGGAATTGACAAGCGCCGAAGCGGCTGGTAGCCTCGCGTGATGATCACGACTCATCTGGAACGGGCCCTGAAATGAGCCTTGGAAAAGCATTTGGCTCTCTCGCCCTTCTGACGCTGCTCTCGCGGCTCAGCGGCTTTGTGCGGGTTGCCGTGTTTGCCGCCATCTACGGCGGCGGCCGTGAGGCTGATCTTTTCCTGGCGGCGATGATTCTGCCTGAACTTCTGTACAAATTCATGGCGGATGGCCTGGTTTCGGCGGCAGCGATTCCATTGTTTGTGAAGGAACGTGACGATCCGTCGGCTGTCCGGCGCACCTTCTGGAGTCTCTTTTGGCCTGTCTCGGCAGGCGCGCTTTTGTTGACGCTGCTGCTGGCACTCGTTGCCCGTCCGGTTTGCGGGCTTCTCGTTCCGGGGTTTCTGCCCGTAACCTTCGAACGCATGATCGTTCTGTGGCGCATTCTGACGCCTTATACGCTGTTGTCGATCCAGGCGGCGCTCTTAACGTCATTTCTCAATGCCATGGGGCTTTTCGCCAGGCCTGCCGTGGGACCACTCCTGGTCAATGTTGCAATCATTGCCGGAATGCTCCTTGCCAGGGGCGAGCCTGTCGAATATGTTGGAATCGCCGTGCTCGCCGGTGCGGCAGTCCAGTTCGCGTGGCTTTTCATTCTTGCGATGCGGAACGGCGCGGCCTATCACCATGCCGACTGCGCGCCCGGTGGAATCAATTGGAACATCGTCTCGGGATTCGTCGCCGGAACCGGTCCTGTTGCTGGCTGGGTGCTTCTGACGGCGATCGTGCCTCTGTTCGAGCGGTCCCTGCTTTCGGCATCAGCCGAGGGCGCGGTCGCGGGGCTGAACTACACGGACAAACTCATCAATCTGCCGCTCGGCATCGTTTCAATAAGCCTTGCTTCTGCCGTTTTCCCCGTGCTCAGCGCTGCGCCGCCGATGGAAAGAATGCACATTGTCCGGCGTGCGTTCTGGCTGCTGGGGGCACTGCTGGTGCCGATCATGCTTGTCATGACCGGCGGAGCCGAAGCCACGACGGCTGTTGTCTACAGGCGCGGGCGTTTTGACGCATCGGCTGCTGTGCTTACGGCGGGTCTCCTGAGGGCGTATGGGTGGGCTCTTTTGCCCGTATCCATGACCATGCTGCTCAACAGGCTCTGCTTTGCCGAAGGAAGGTTCAGACTGCCCTTTATGGTCGGTCTGATCGGCATTGCGATTCAGGTGGGACTCGATTATGTCCTTGTTGGGCGCATGGGCCCGGTCGGTGTCGGATGGGGTGCCGCCATATCATCGACCCTGCAGGTCATCTGCCTTCTGATCGCCCTGTCGCATGCCCGTGAAGCCCGCAGAGAAATGCTCTTTCTGCTGCTTCCGATCGGCTTCTGGGGTGCGGTCACGATCATGGGTATGGCACCGGCAGGCGCGATCTGCGCAAAACTCTGCGGCGTTGTTCCCGTCGGAGGAACAGGGGATCTTATGCGTCTCGCTCTCGTGTGGCTGGCTCTGCAGCTGCCTGCCGCATGTGTTCCGTTGTTGGCGCGGCGCGGAGAGACTGCCGTCAGGGAGTGACGGCTGACGAAGCGGCCTGTGCCTGCGCCTGCCTGAAAGCGGCGGCATCTTTCTCCGGCAGGAATACCGCTGCCGCGAAACCGTCGACACCTTCGAAGGTGAAGGATTTGCTGCGATTGTCACGAGTCGTCTGCCATACGGCCGGGTCGGGAAGAACCGCGTCATATTCCTTCGGAACGACGATGTCGATTTTGACGTTCTTGAAATCGATGGGGAAAATACCCCATTTTGAAACCAACGGCCCGACCATGAACCGCTTTTCGAACTTTTCATTGTCGAACAGGGAGCGAAGCTCATTGAGGGCAAATCCGCGCTTCTTCGGTGCTGCATCCTCGAGCGTGACAGTTTTCTGCTCGCGGGCTGCGGCTTCAAGACTATACTGAATGCCGTGTCTGGCTTTCACCTGCAGGGTGATCTCCTGACCTGGCTCAAGGACGAAGGGAAGGCGGGGATTTGTGCGATCATATTTGAAGGGGCGGCCGTTCACTTCGACCTGGGCGGCCGCTTCGCTCGTGAGATAGAGCACTCTGATCTTCAGCGAGGTTTGAACCTTGTTTTCACTGATATTCCGCAGGGTGATGCGAACCTGACTGTCCGCCGTTTCTTCCGTCAAATGACTTTTCACTTCGCACGCGACAACCTGAAATGCATCAGAGTATCCCCGCTCGAGAACGAATTCCGGCAGCCGGGGCATCAGGTTGCGGCTTGCGGCAAAACTCGCATCGGCAGCGAACAGGAGAAACAGAAAAACCGCGAGCAGGCTCGCGATTTGAAATGACTTTTGCACGGTTACAGGCGGATTGTCAGAAAGAATCACGGTTGTTCAAGGCTCCCAGGGGAAAATTGGATCATAAACCCCACACGCACCCTAGCAGTATAGCCAAACAATTCCCTTCTGTCAAAATGCTGGCCTGGTTTCATATCTTGGTTCACCCGGGGAGATGGAATATCTCTTCCTGCGCGTGCTGATTTTCCTGAGCCATTGGTGACCCGCCGGACCCGCTGCGCGAGTTGAATGATTGGCCTCCGGGAAGATTCGTTGACGATAAAATGTCCCAGATGCTCTGGACGTACACCCAGCGACGAATGTAACATCTTCGGGCCGGTCGCATTTTATTGGCGATCACTCGAAGCAGGGAGCCGCATCAATGTCCAATGTCACTCAAGAGCCTGATTGCCTCAAGCCATCCGTTGCAGCCGGAGTTTTCGCCGATCTGCATGTTCACAGCACTGCGTCGGACGGCGTATACACGCCCACAGAGCTGATACAGCAGGCCGAAGAACTCGGGCTTGGCGCGATGGGGCTCACCGACCATGATACGCTCGCCGGGATTCCTGAAGCACGCAAAGCTGCCTCTGAAGCCGGAATAGAGCTTATCGCCGGTATCGAGCTTTCCTGCGGCTGGCCTGGAAAGGATATCTCCCTGCATGTCGTCGGCCTTTTCGTCGATGAGAGTTCTGAGTCGCTGACAACGCTTCTGGCAGACCAGAAACGGCACCGCTTCTATCGTGCGATGGAGATCCTCGACAAACTGCAGGCGCTCGGATTGCCTATGGAACAGCTGAGGGAACGATTCAACGCTGCCGGGGAAAGCGTTCTCGGCCGTCCTCATATTGCTCGATATTTAATAGAGATTGGCGCCATCACCGATTTTCAGCAGGCGTTCGATCTGTATCTCAAGCGGGGCCGGCCGGGATACGTTCAAAAGAAGCATGTGCTGCCGGAAGATGGCATCGCGGCGATTCATGGCGCAGGCGGCATGGCCTTTATCGCGCATCCCGGGCTGATTCCAGACTGGCAGAAAATCTGGGATCTTATCAAGGACCATGACTGGGACGGCATCGAAGCGTATTATTCCGAGCATACGGCGGAGCAGTTCACTTTTTTCAATGACTTGGCCCTTCGCAACGGATGGCTTTTGACCGGCGGAAGCGATTATCACGGTGACTACGGCAAACATGTCAGCCGCTTCGGCGTGTTCGGCCTCGATCGGCAGTCCTTTTCCGCGCTGGTCGCCGGCTTAGCTGCGCGCAGGCTGAAAGAGAAAGCCGCATGAAACGTCTGTTTCCAACATCGATGGTGAAACCCGAACCCGACAAAAAACCAGAGAGCGGGTCGCCCAAGTCATCGCGCGCGAAGGGGCACGGGATGGGCGCATCCGCCGGCAGTTCTGACCGGATCTGCTTCGAGTGCGATGTCGCGTCCCTGGCGGCATCGGGGAGATACGGGCGGGAACTGCTGCTGGCGTCCCGGGGAATCGAGCTGCCCCTGTCTCTGCATGTCCGAAAATCCTACGATCATGACGATGCGTTCCCGCTGCCGCCCTTCCTGGAACGCCTTGCCCAGCGGCCGCCTTCAGGCCTGATCAGGCTTGTCTGTCTGCCGGCTTTCGCTCTTCCGGAGCGTGTTGAAGCTGGCAGATACTGGGCTTTGACATCCTTCAACCCTGAACGCCTCACCCCGCCCGAACGCCGTGCTCTGAGCCGCCCGGAGAGGCTTTTTGTTCCCTCAGAGGCGCACGCCGCCCGATTGCGCGAAGCAAAAATACCGGCTGACAGGATACGAATCATCGAGCCCGCGGTAAATCCGCTGGTTTTCAATACCAAGGCAACATGGCCCGAGGAGCAGATGGAAAAGCCGGATGCGTTTCTCTTTATGTCCGTCATTTCTCCGCTTCGGCGGCACGGCATCGACCTCCTTCTGCGCGCGTGGGTCGAAGAGTTCAAAGCGGGTGAGCCTGTCCGCCTGATCCTGAAGCTTTCCCATCTGCCGCGTTTGAAAAAGCGGCTGCCGTATGAAATTTCAGATCTTTCCATGCGGCTTGGCGCCCTGAATCGCATGTTCGCGCCGGTATCGGTTCTCGAAGGCTCGTGGCAGGAAGAGTCGCTTGCCGGGCTGATTGCAGGCTCGAATGCCTTCGTCTGCACCGACCGTCTGCCATTCACCGGGTTCCGGGTGAGAGAGGCTCTTGCCTGCGGTGTTCCGGTGATCGCACCCGCGTCGGTCTGCAGGGTGGCCCCCATCGATGAGGATGTCGGATATATCGTAGAGACTGTCGAAGTGGAACAGCCGGCCGGGACGCTGTATCCCGAATCGCCTGCCTGCCGGCTTGAAGAGCCGGTTATCGCAGCTCTGCGACGTCGCATGCGGGAAGCATTTTTGGCGGCCCCCGGCGCAAAGCGCCGCGGACGGGAAGCTGCGCGCCGGTCAGAGGCTCTCACCGACTGGGAAAACAGGGCCAGAGCTCTCTTGTCAGCGCTGCCCGGCCTGGCGAAAACTGCCGGCCGGCAGGATCCGGTCAGGCGGGGCGCTGGTAAAGAGGAAGGGTGATGACAAAGGTCGAACCCTTGCCGACCGTGCTCTGAACTGCCAGGGAGCCCTTGAAAAGCTGGATGATCCTGAAAGAAACGGCGAGACCCAGACCGGTTCCCTTCCAGTCCCGTTTCGTTGTGTAAAACGGGTCAAACACGCGCCCGAGCTGTGCGGCGGGAATGCCGCAGCCGGTGTCGTTCACTTCGATGCGTGCTGAAAGCCCCTGCCGCTCGAGAGTCACCTTGATACGCCCCGGACCGGTGATTGCCTGAACAGCGTTCAGAAGCAGATTTATCAGCACCTGCTGGAACTGGTGCGGATCACCGAAAATGTACATTTTCTCCGGGGGTGGATTCCATTCGATCCCGATTTTGTGCTCGGGATCCTGGTAGTGAACCAGTTTGACCGTTTCCCCGATCGCATCCTGCAGATAAAATACTTCCGGCGATACATCCTGACCGCGGGCGAAAATATGCAGATCCTTGACAATTTTCACGATCCGGCCGATGTTCGAAAGAATAAGATCGCAAAGCTCCTCACGCCGTCGCCCGGTCAGATCGATCTTGCGAAGAAGCTGGACGGCATTCGAAATGCCCGTGAGCGGATTATTGACCTCGTGGGCTATTCCGGCGGTGAGAATGCCGAGCGAGTTGATTTTTTCAGCCTGGATCAGCGCTTCCTCCATCGAACGACGCTGCGTGACGTCCCGTATGACAACCTGCAGCATCGCCGTCTCTCCGGTCGCATTTTTGATCGGTGTACACCTCACTTCGAGATGCAGCGTCCGCTGATTGCTGGCGGAAAGCTGGACCGTCCGGTCGATCGAGGCTGCAGTTCTGGCCGCGTCCGTGGCAATGGCCGCGATCTCCTGAAACAGGTCGGAAACCGGGTATAGCGCGGTCAGCTCCCTGCCGGTCAAGACTTCCTTGGTGCGGCCCTGCAAAAGCTCGATGAATCGTGAATTATGAAACAGCAGCTCCAGATCCGGGGATAGGAGGAGAAGCGCATCCGGCGACTGTTCGATCAGGTTTCGATAGCGCGCTTCCGAAAGTTCAAGTTCGTTCTTGAGCTTCTGGATGCGCAGATGAGCCTTGATGCGGGCCAGCAGTTCGCCTATGACGAACGGCTTCGTGATGTAATCGTCACCGCCGGCCTCGAAGCCGGTGATTTTTTCATCCAGCGAATCTTTCGCCGTGAGCAGCAGGATGGGCAGTGACCTGGTTTTCGGATCAGCACGAAGCTTTCGGCACAGCTCGATGCCATCCAGCTGGGGCATCATCACGTCGAGAAGCATCAGATCGGGCTGAAACCGTGCAACGGCCTCGAGGCCCTGAAGACCATCGAATGCCTGTTCCACGGTGTAACCCTCATCGGAAAGCGTCTGCTGCAGGAGATCGTTCGCATCCCTGTCGTCCTCGACGACAAGGATGCGCAGCGGAGAGAGAGCTTTTCCGGTGGGTTGAATCTTCATCGCGAACGCGCGTCCTCTGGGCTAGCGGGAGAAAACTCCGAGAATTTCGAGATGGAATGTTCCCGGGAACAGGTCGAATGCATAGATCTGATCGAGCTGATAGCCCATCTGGGTGATCGCCTGCGCATCGCGTTTGAACGTCATCGGATTGCAGGAAAGATACGTGATGAGGCGGGGTTTGACGCCCATGAGACTGCGGATGACGCGCTGGGAAAGGCCGGTGCGGGGCGGGTTCAGATGAATCGCGGCCAGGCTTCCCTTCGTGGCGGGCGTTCCAAATATTGTTTCCACTTTTTTACAAAAGAAGCGTGAGCGCGACGGATTGCGGACTTTCTGGTTCTTGAGGGCATCCTGATACGAGTCTTCATTGCACTCGACGCCGACGACCTCATCGAACCGGCTTTCAAGAAGGACCGTCTGGATGCCGACGCCGCAATAGAGATCGAGAAGCTTGCCGCGCAGCGGAGTGCCCTCGTAAATCGAAAGCAGCGTGTAGAAAATCGCCTCGGCGCCTTCGAGGTTGTTCTGGAAGAACGAGCGGGGCGAAACGGTCCAGTTGCGCTTCATGAAGCTGAAAGGCGGCTGTTCGCGCATCATGGTCAGATGCACGGCATCCGGGGCGGATACTTCGAGCCGGCCGAGCCGCTGATTGGTGTCGTGATAGGTTCTCCAGGCGTTCAGAGCTGCCTCGTCGGGGGCCGCTTTGAGGGTGATCAGCATTTGCTGCTGCGGGCCGAGGGTGCGAACCATGATTTCAGCGATATTCGGTGCCATTCCGCGGTGTTCGGGCTCGTTGATGAAGGCGGAGAGAGCATTGTAAGCTTCCATGTTCTCAGCGCACTGGACCTGACAGCCTTTCAGCGAAACGACATCATGTGAGTGATATTTGAAATTGCCGAGAACGACCGTGCCGTCTTCTCGCACGGCGACTTTCAGCTCCATTTTGTTACGGTACCGGCTCGTCGAAAGCGGCTCTATCGGGAAAACGGTGCCGGGGTTGAGCGGCTTGACGAGCCATCGCAACAGAGCTTCCTTCTCGCGTCGCTGATGCTCAGGCTTCATGTGGAGCCAGTGGCAGCCGCCGCAGTCCGGGAAGTTGGGGCAGGGGGACTCGCGACGGGATTCAGACGGGGTGACGATGCTCGACACGCGGCCGCGCAGATAATCCGATTTTGTTTCGGTGATCTCAATCTCGGCGGTATCGCCCGGTGCCGCGTATGGAACGAATACGACCTTCCCGTCCAGCCGGGTCAGGGCGTCGATGCCGTAAGTCATTTTTTCGATGGCCAAAGTGTGCATGTCGATGCGTCGTCCTTACATTCGGTTGCCGGCAGAAACAGCCGGTCGTGCCCGCTGTCAGCGGGACTCCGCGGGGCGGCCGGGCAACAGGAAAACCCGGCAGAGGCACAAGGTCAACAACACCGCGCGCGGCTTCCGCATTATCACAGGCCCTGCACCGTTTGTCAATATCCATCAACCTTGCATGATGCGCGGTTATATGCCCATGCCCGACGTATTCAATCCCCGCTTCCGATTCTGTTTTCCGGTATCACTGAAGAACGAAATGTGATATACTCCCAAAACCGTCAGCCTAGGGTCGTACCCTGGCGTCGATACTTGGGGTGACGAGATGAACAAGGAGCGACATAGCAATGTCCATCACGAAAGACTCCAAGACCAAGGTCATCCAGGATTTTCAGAAAACCGAGAAAGACACCGGTTCTCCCGAGGTTCAGGTGGCGATTCTGACCACCCGCATCAACAACCTCGCTTCTCACTTTGAGAAAAATCCGAAGGATCACCATTCACGCCGTGGCCTGCTCAAGATGATCGGCTCCCGCAAACGCCATCTCAGCTATCTGCGCGAGAGAGATTACGAGCGCTACCAGACCCTGATCAAGCGTCTCGGCATCCGCCGCTAATAAGAGGAGCGTTCATGGAAAATCAGGTACAGATAACAGCCTGTTCACTACCCAATCAGACCATCACCTTCGAAACCGGCCTGATGGCCAACCAGGCTGACGGTGCGGTCGTCGCTCGCGCCGGAGACTCGGTTGTCATCTCCACCGCGGTCGCAAGTAAATCCGTTCGTGAAGGTTGCGATTTCTTCCCGCTGACAGTCGATTACTTCGAGAAAACCTATGCGGCAGGCCGCATTCCTGGCGGCTTCTTCAAACGTGAAGGTCGCCCGACCAGCAAGGAAATCCTCACCAGCCGTCTCATCGACCGGCCGTTGCGCCCGCTGTTTCCCGACCATTTCTTCAACGATGTCCAGATCGTCGGGATCGTTCTGTCCTACGATCTCGTCAACCAGGTCGACATCCTTGCAATGAATGCGGCAAGCTGCGCCCTGCTGATCTCGCAGATCCCGTTCGATAACCCGATCGGGGCCGTGCGCGTTGGCAAGATCGATGGCAAGCTCGTCCTCAACCCATCGCAGGCTCAGCTCGAAACCAGCACGCTCGAGATGGTCGTTGCGGGCACCGAGCAGGCCATTACGATGGTCGAATCCGGAGCTGCCGAAATGAGCGAGGAAGAGCTGCTCGAAGCTCTCGCTTTCGCCCATGACAACATCAAGAAGCTCGTGGCTTCGATGCGCGACCTCCAGAGCCGTGTTGGCAAGCCCAAGATGGTCGTCGAAGCCCCGGTTCGCGATGAAGAACTCGAAAAGCTCGTTCGCGAAACGATCTTCGCTGATGTGCGCGATGCGCTGAATACCGCTGAAAAGACCGCCCGCAAAAACAAGTTCCAGGTCATCGGGGACAAACTCGACGCGGCGCTCCAGCAGAAATTCGGCGAAGCGGCTTCCGAAAAGGCCAAGAGCGTCCATCAGATCAGGGAAGACATGATCCAGCGCGAAATGCGCCGCATGATCCTCGAGGACGCGCGTCGCATCGACGGACGTGGCCTGTGCGACATCCGCCCGATCACGTGTGCCGTAGGTTTCCTGCCCCGCACACATGGTTCGGCGCTGTTCACCCGCGGTCAGACCCAGTCGCTCGGCATCGTTACGCTTGGCGCTGCTTCCGATTCACAGATCATCGACGGTATCGACGAGGAATACAAGAAGCAGTTCATTCTGCACTACAATTTCCCGCCGTTCTCGACCGGTGAATGCAAGCCCATGCGTGGCCCCGGCCGTCGCGAAATCGGCCATGGCGCGCTTGCCGAACGCGCTCTCGCGCGGGTCATGCCGCCGAAGGACCAGTTCCCGTATACGGTCCGCGTCGTCAGCGAGATCCTTTCCAGCAACGGAAGCTCATCGATGGCTTCGGTCTGCTCGGGAACGCTCTCGATGATGGATGCCGGCGTTCCGATCAAGGCGCCCGTGGCAGGTATCGCCATGGGTCTGATCAAGGAAAGCGACAACTTCAAGGTTCTGTCGGATATTCTCGGCGACGAGGATCACTTCGGCGATATGGACTTCAAGGTTGCCGGCACCACCACGGGCGTCACCGCCCTCCAGATGGACATCAAGATCAACGGTGTCACCCTCGAGATCATGAAGACCGCTCTTGCACAGGCAAAATTGGGTCGCATGCATATTCTCGAAAAGATGGTGCAGGCGATCTCCAAGCCCCGCACGGTGCTGTCGGCCTACGCGCCGCGCATCGAATCGATCGACATCGATCCAGACAAGATCCGCAACCTGATCGGACCTGGCGGGAAAACCATCCGCAAGATCCAGGAAGAGTGCAAAGTCCAGATCGATACCGGCGATGACGGTCACGTCACGATCGTCAGTCCCGACCAGGCCGCGATCGAGAAAGCCCTGCTCATGGTCCGCCAGATCACGGAAGATGCGGAAGTCGGCCAGACCTATACCGGCAAGGTGAAGCGCATCATGAAGTTCGGCGCGTTCGTCGAGATCCTCCCCGGAGTCGAAGGCATGGTCCACATCAGCCAGCTCGATCACAACCGGGTCAACCAGGTCGAAGACGTCGTGAATATCGGTGACGAAGTGACCGTGAAGGTGATCGAAGTCGATTCTCAGGGCCGCGTGAACCTTTCGCGCAAGGCCCTTCTGCCCGAGCCCGTCGGCGGTGTCCGCCCGCCCGAGCCTTCCCGCGAACCCCGCGGCGATCGGCCCGACCGCGGCGATCGCGGCCCGCGCCGTGACCATGGCCCCTCCGAAGGCGGCCGCTGATCCGGCTCGTTCAACTCCTGTTCTAGAAAAACTCCCCGGGGCGAAAGCCCCGGGGAGTTTTGTCATGGAGTCTTTGCGGCCCTTTGGGGCGTCGTCAGTTGCTCAGCTGGCGGGCGACATCGAGGTCATACTCCGCGCGTCTGATCAGAAGGTCTTTGTTCTCATCCTGCAGATGCTGGGTCG
>Ga0079303_10000326_pt1 | contig 11256 bp, 8 predicted proteins | sample Methanogen_OWC_FD_77073 | JGI IMG/M metagenome (GOLD analysis project Ga0079303, IMG submission 77073) | Enriched soil microbial communities from Old Woman Creek wetland in Ohio, USA - Methanogen_OWC | ecosystem: Environmental > Terrestrial > Soil > Wetlands | place: USA: Ohio | collected...
GAGCTTTTCTCGCTGCTGGACGAATTCGGCATCCAGTTCGAAAAAATCGACGATTCCGAATACGACAGGCCTTTTTCGACGGCCTCCGGAGCCGGAAAAATATTCGGCGCCACAGGCGGCGTAATGGAGGCGGCGCTTCGCACGGCTTACTATTACATTACAAATAAGGAACTCGAGAACATCGATTTCAAGCAGGTGCGCGGAATGTCCGACGTCAAGCGCGCATCGGTCACCATCGGCGAGAATACGGTGAATGTGGCCGTCGTAAACGGCCTCGGAAATGTCGTCGATATCCTCGAGGATATCGCCGCCGGCAAATCCGACCTGCACTTCATCGAAGTCATGAGTTGCCCCGCGGGATGCGTCGGCGGAGCCGGCCAGCCTTACGGCACCGACGCCGACCTTCTGAAGGAAAGGACGAAAACCACCTATAAGAACGACGAGAAGGCCTCCATTCGCTGCTCCCACAATAATCCCGAGGTCAAGGAGCTTTACGAAAAGCATCTCGACGAACACAGTTCTCATGAATATCTACACACCAGGTACAGGGGTGAAAAATAATGAAAAAGATCCTAATCGTTGACGATGACATCGACGTCAGGGAAATAATCACGGAAACTCTCGTTGCGAAGGGTTATTCGGTCGAATCGGCCGAAAGCGGCGAAGAGGGCTGGGAAAAATACGAGTCCTTCAAGCCCGATCTCGTGATACTCGATCTGGTAATGGAGTCATACGACGCCGGGTTCCTTCTGGCTTACAAATTGAAGAAGAATGACCCGAAATTGCCTATTATCATGGCGACCGCGGTAAACCAGGAATCCGAGATACAGTTCAACCTCGACGAGGCGAAGGAACGCCAGTGGATAAAAGCTGACCTTTTCCTCGACAAACCGGTTAATCCATCGACGCTTCTTGAAAAGGTCGAATTTCTGCTGAATCATTAAAATTTTTCCCCGAAAGGGGCTGGAAACGGTGTCAAAAATGCCTGTCGTTTCGACAATAGGCGAAAAATGCAAGAAGTGCTATGCCTGCATCAAAAGCTGTCCGGCGCGCGCCATCAAGGTCAAGGACGGAAAGGCGAGCGTAATGGACGAGCGGTGCATATCGTGCGGGCATTGCACCACTGTTTGCTCTCAGAACGCCAAAGTCGTCAAGTCATACCTCGACGAACTCATATCGGATGTCAAGAAACACGAAATATCGGCCATCGTGGCGCCGTCGTTCGTCGTCAGCATGCTGGAGCTGGAATACAAACTGCCCGCGCTTCTTAAAAAACTAGGCTTCAAAAACGTCTATGAAGTGGGTTTCGGAGCGGACCTGGTTTCTATCGAATACCAGAAATACCTTCTGGAAAATAAAGGAAATACCGTCATCGCGACTCCCTGCCATGCCATCGTGAAATATATACAGAAATACGAGCCGGAGCTCGTTCCCCTGCTCGCGCCGATCGTGAGTCCCATGGTCGCGGCCGCGAAGGTCGCGAAAAGTAAGAATCCCGCGCACAGGATAGCTTTCATAGGCCCGTGCATTTCGAAGATCGAGGAAAAATCGAGTTACGAAGACCTGATAAACTACGTAATAACCTTCGACGAGCTCAAAAAATGGGTGAAAGAAAGCGGAGTGGATGTGACTTCGCTCAGCGTATCGGATTTCGACGAACCTCAGGCCGGTATCGGCGCGGTTTATCCGCTTTCGGGCGGCCTGCTGAAAAGCGCCAACCAGCGCGAGGACGTTGTCGATTTCGATACGATAGTATCGGAGGGCAAGGACAGGGTAATGATGGTCATCGACTCGATCAAGAATGGCTCCGTTCACGGGAAATTCGTCGACATACTTTTTTGCATGGGCTGCATAGACGGTCCGAAGATATGCTCGAAATTGAACTATTTCGAGAAAAAATCGAAGATCGCCGACTATGTCCGCAAAAAACTCAACTCCCGCCAGATCGACAAATGGCTGAAGGCCGTCAACGACTACAAGAGAATTTCGCTGAAAACACTGTTCATGCCCGAAAAATTTTCAGGAAACAGGGTTCCTTCCGAGGAAGAAATAAAAAAAGTCCTGGTGGAAATGCAGAAATATCGCCCGGAAGACGAACTTAACTGCGGGGCGTGCGGCTATCATTCATGCCGCGAGAAGGCTCGCGCGATATTCGAAGGCCTGGCCGAAAAGGAAATGTGCCTTCCTTATCTGATAGACAAACTCGAGGAGAATCTCAACCTCCTTCAGCGCTCCAATGAAATTCTTCATTCCACTCAGCGCGAACTCATACAGAAGGAAAAGCTGGCGTCCCTGGGTCAGATGGCTTCCGGCGTGGCGCACGAGATTAACAACCCCCTGGGAACGGTCCTTCTTTACGCTCACATGCTCAACGACGCGCTCGAGGACAAGAGCATGAAGGAAGACGTTCAGACGATAATCAACGAGATAAACCGCACCAAGGAAATAATCACCGGAATGCTCAATTTCTCCCGCGACAACAAACTGACGATCCTGCAGTTCGATTTCAGGGACATACTGAAGGAACTTACGTTGAAATTCGAAAAGGATTTCAACTCGCTGGGTTACAAAATTTCTCTTAAAATGGTTTGTCCGGACGAGACGCTGATCGAAGCCGACCATTCAGCCCTGATGCAGGTTTTTTCGAATCTGGTTTCGAACTCTCGCGACGCCATACTGGAGGCGAAGCGCGAGGACGGACTGATTGAAATAAAAGTACTTAAGAGCGATGAAGAGCTCAGGGTCGACGTTACCGACAACGGCATAGGCATCAAGCCCGAACAGATTCCGAAGTTGTTCACGCCTTTTTACACTACGAAGGAGTTTGGAAAAGGTACGGGCCTGGGCCTTCCGGTCACGTACGGCATCATAAAAATGCATCGCGGAAAGATAACCGTCGACAGCGTCTTCGGCGAGAAGACGACTTTCAAGATAGTTCTGCCCGTTAAAAATGTCATGAATACGCCCGGATTGATAGGGTGATCGAAGGGGTCCGATCTGAATGGAAAAGCCGATTGGAAAGGTACTTGTTATAGACGATGAGGAAAAATTCCGGATAGCTCTGACGAAAGTCATCCAGCGCAATGGTTACGAGCCGATCCAGTTTTCTTCGGCTTACGCCGCGCTTGATTTTATCGAGTCGTACGATAAGAACGATATCGATATCGCCGTCGTCGATATGAAGATGGAAGGCATGGACGGAATCGAATTTATTACGATAATGAACGAGTTTCATCCCGAAATAGTGCCCATAATGGTCACCGCCTACTCGTCCATAGATACCGCGGTAAATTCGGTCAAGCACGGCGCGTTCGATTTCGTGTCGAAGCCGTTCAGCCCCGATCAGATCCTTTATTCGCTTCAAAAGGCGATGATAAGGCGGAATCTTCTTGTCCAGAATAAACGTCTGCAGGCTGAAGCGGAAAGCTCGCTGAAAATCCTCGGCCAGGAAACCTCGAAACTGCACACAGTCATCAACTGCATGGGAAATCCCCTGCTGGTTTTGAATCTCGATCTTGAAGTGGTCCTTTACAATCCTTATTTCGAACTTATCGTCGGAAACGGCGGAATGAAACTGTTTAAAAAGATCACCGATCACGAATCCGAAGTAATGAGCGAAATCAAGAGCCTGACCGACGAATTGGCTGCCAAACCTGAAATCACCATGCTGCAGAAGGAACTCAAGCTGACGGACAAGTTCTACCAGGCAAATTGCGCCAGGGTTTTTCATGACAACGATACGGCCGGATATTGCGTCGTTCTCGACGATATAACGAAACTCAAAGAAATCGAGAATATGAAAAACCAGTTCATATCGATGGTCGCCCACGAGATAAAGGCCCCGATATCGGCCACTCTGGGTTATATTTACCTGATTCTCGACGGATATATACAGGACAAGGACAAGATCCTCGAAAAATTGAAAAGATGCAAGGAGAGGTCCGAGACGCTTCTTGAAATGGTCAATGACCTTCTTCAGATATCGCGCTGCCAGACCAACAAGCTCAACCTTGAAATCAAGGCGGTCAATATAATCGAAAAAATGGAGAGTTCGCTCGAATTCTACAGCCAGGAAATGTCGAAGAAGTCGCTCACGCTCGAGAAGAACTTTTGTGAAAAAGGCGTCGTAATTCAGGCCGATGAGAAATCTGTGGACATAATCCTCAACAATCTCATCTCCAACGCCATAAAATACAATAAGGACGGCGGCAGCGTCACGGTGACGATCGCGGCCGAAGAAAATTTCGGAGTGATCAGCATTGCCGACACTGGCCTCGGAATAAAAAAAGAGGAACTTTCAAAGCTATTCACTGAATTTTACAGATGCAAAACCAAGGAAACCTCGAAAATTCCCGGGACGGGCCTCGGGCTTTCCGTGATGAAGAACCTCGTGAACGCTCAAAAGGGAGCGGTTTCCGTCGAAAGCGAATACCAGAAGGGGACCACTTTCACCGTCAGGCTCCCTCTTTCAAAATAAAATAATACGGCAAAATATAAGAATTACCATTTCGTGAAAACGGAAAGGTAATTTTTTTGGCCATAAAAACGATACCTGACTGAAATACTCGAATTTCGATTATTGCAGCCTTTTTATAAAGGAAAGTGATTCGAATGACAGATGAAAAAGCGATACGCGAACTGATCGATACCACGAAAGGCGCCGATGAAAGGGAGATCCTGAGGATAATCGATAAGTCCCTCGAATCCAGGCCGCTTGAACTCGCGGAATCCGCCGCGTTATTGAATTGCGACGACGGGGCGCTGATTGCCAGGATAGAGTCGGCCGCGAGGGCTGTCAAGGAAAAGATATACGGCAGGAGAATGGTACTTTTCGCTCCGATGTATATTTCGAATTACTGCGTCAACGACTGCGCGTATTGCGGATTCAAATATTCGAACAAAAGCATTCCCCGCAGAAACCTTACGCTCGGAGAGATAGCGGAGGAAACGCTTGAAATATTAAAAAGCGGCCACAAGAGGATACTCATTGTTTCCGGCGAGGACAATAAAAAATGCGACGTTGATTTTCTAGTGAAGGCGATCGAAACCGTCTATGGCGTGGAATACAGGGGAAACAAAATCAGAAGGGTTAACGTCAACATAGCGCCCTGCGAAGCCGGCGGCCTGAAAAAATTGAAGGCGGCCGGAATAGGCACTTATCAACTCTTCCAGGAGACTTTTCACCGCGAAACGTATTCGAGTCTTCATCCGTCCGGCCCGAAGAAGGACTACGACAAAAGGCTCGCGATATTCGAAAAATGTTTCGAGGCCGGAGTCGACGACGTTGGAATAGGCGTATTGTACGGCCTGTACGATTACAAATTCGAGACGCTGTCGATGCTGTCCTTCGCCTCTTACCTTGACGGAAAATACGGGGTCGGCCCGCACACTATTTCCGTGCCCAGAATCGAGCCGGCGGAAGGGTGCGACAACTCGTCGATCGCGCGGTACCCGGTTCCCGACGACGAATTCAAAAAACTGATCGCGGTTTTGAGGCTGTCGGTGCCTTATACCGGAATCATACTTTCCACCCGCGAGAAACCTGAGTTCCGCGACGAGCTGGTGAAAGTCGGCGTTTCCCAGCTTTCGGCCGGCTCGAGGACGGAGCCGGGCGGCTACGGCGCTCCCGGAAAAGCCACCGGCCAGTTCGTCGTTTCGGACGAAAGAAGCCTGCAGGAAGTCATTTCGCAGCTGGTCGACTCCGGCTTCATTCCGTCTTTTTGCACATCGTGCTATCGCAGCGAAAGGACGGGCGCCGCGTTCATGGAAATGTCGAAATCTTCCCACATACACGATTTTTGCGATACCAACGCGCTTTTGACTTTTCACGAATATCTTCTGGATTTCGCTCCCGCGGAACTGGCCGATCGCGGCGAAAGACTGATAGCCCGTATGAAAAACGAGGTGCTGGACAGGAAACAGTCGGATATTTTCATTAAATTATATACCGAGCTGACGTCGGGCAAAAGGGACGTGTTCGTTTAGAGTCCGGAAACGGCCCTGATGATGACGTCCGGTTTGTTCGACGCGATCCCGTCGATTCCGTTTTTCGCGAGTTTTACAGCTTCCTCGGCGGAATCCACCGTCCAGACGTATATCTTTTTTCCGGCCGCGTGGACCGCGTCGATCAGGTCCTTTCCGGCTATCTTGTAGTCGGTGTCCAGCCCGTCGAGCGAATTTTGAATGACGATCTTTAACAGCTGCTCTTTGGAAAGCACGTGGTCGAATTTATCGACTATAAGCAGGGCGCCGATTTCAGGGGCGATCTGTTTGGCGGCCGCCACCACTTCGAGGCTGAAACTGATTATGAAGGTGTCCTCTTCCTTTTTCAATTTACGGATCGTCTCTATTATCTGCGGAAGGGCTTCCGGCCCGCATTTTACCTCGACGAAAAATTTTTTCCCCCTGGAAACGGCGCACGCGAGGTCGTCGAATAAAGGTATTTTCTCGCCGGCGAATTTTTTGTCCCTCGAGTTTCCGGCTTCAAGCCTGGAAATTTCTTCGTAACTCGATTCCGCGACTTTCAATTCGTGGCCGGTGGTGCGCAACGTATCGGGGTCGTGGATCACGACGACCCTGTTGTCCAGGGTCATGCGAACGTCGATCTCGACTCCGTCCGCGCCCATGAAAAGCGCTGTCATGACAGATACGACCGTGTTTTCAGGCGCGTAATGCGCGGCGCCTCTGTGGCCTATCACTTCGGTTGCCATATGAATACGCCTCCTTCACGCGCAAATCCATTCCAATGATATCACATTTTTGGACGGGCGACAATAATACGAATTGAAATAGCCGCTTGTTTATAATATAATTGGAGTTGAAATTATGAATAAGACGCCTTCCTCGATCAAACCTCATATAGCCGTGTTCGGAAAAAGGAACGCCGGAAAGTCATCGCTCATCAACGCGCTCGTCGGCCGGAGCGTTTCGATAGTGTCCGAAAAGCCAGGGACCACGACCGACCCGGTCAGCCAGCCGTACGAACTGATACCTTACGGCCCTGTCATTTTTATCGATACCGCCGGCATCGACGATTCTGGCGACCTCGGCCGCAAGAGGATCGAACGGACGGCGGACGTTCTTAAAAAGACGGACCTGGCGCTTCTGACCTTAACCGGCGAGCCGGACGACTGGGAGAAAAATCTTCTGGCTTCGATAAACAAGCTTGGAATACCATTCGTCGTCGTCGTGAACAAGATCGACCTGGGGATGAAAATTCCGGCTCCGTTCCCCGGAACCGCCGGCGAAGAAGTGATGAGAGTCTCCGCCGTCACCGGTGAGAATATAGGCGCTCTTCGTTCCCGCATCATTGAAAGGCTTCCGGCCCGTGGGCAGATTGCGCCCGAACCTCTTTCGGGCCTGGTGAAGCCGGGCGATCTGGTAATGCTCATTATTCCGATAGACCTCGAGGCGCCGGCCGGCCGGATTATACTTCCCCAGGTCCAGGTCATCCGCGACGTTCTGGACAAGGACTGCATGACGATAATCTGCAAAGAAACCGACATCGCCGGAACGATCGGTTGCCTGAAAAGGCTTCCCGACCTGGCGATATGCGATTCGCAGGCGGTCGACGTGTGTTTCCGCTCGCTTCCGGCCGAGGTCAAACTTACGACGTTTTCGATGATATTCGGAAGGGTGAAGGGCGACCTCGCCGAATACGTCCGCGCCGTTTCCGTCGTCGGATCGCTCGCGCCCGGCGACAGGGTGCTCGTCCTGGAATTATGCAGCCACAACGTCATGAAGGACGATATCGGCCGCGAAAAACTGCCGCGCTGGTTCAAAAAACGCCTGGGCTTCGACCTGGACTTCGATTACGTGTGCGGCGCCGACGCGTTACCCGACATTTCAGGATACAGGCTGGTAATACAGTGCGGCGGGTGCATGGTCAATAGAAGGCTCATTCAGAGCAGGATAAACGAGATAAAAAATTCGGGCGTCATGGTGACGAATTACGGCGTGATCATTTCGTATCTCAACGGCGTCCTTGAAAAGACCCTGGAACCGTTCGGACTTGAGATGCCGGTTCAGGCCGCGCCCGTTTCGTATGAAACAGGTTCGCGCTCCGACGCGGCCGGAAAAGCGGTCCCGAAAAAGCCGAAAAATAAACCGAAGGCAAGATGACGAAAGTGAACGGACCATTAAGAATCGCGATATGCGCCATCAATACCAGGTTCAGCCAGAGTTCGACCGCTCCCGAATTTCTGATCGCTTACGCGTCGAAATATTTATCAGACAGGGGATTCGGCGAATCGGATTATTCGTTCGAAAAGCTTGAATTCAGCCTGGCGGACAGCCCCGAATTCATCGTTCGGCGCCTGGCTTCGTCCGGCGCGGAATTTTACGGTTTTTCGACTTATATCTGGAACGTCGAGATCGTCAGAAGGCTCGTCGGTTACGTGAGATCGGCGTTTCCGGAAACGCTGACCGCGGTCGGCGGGCCCGAAGTGATTTCGGTTATCTCGGGCGATTACGACGCGGCTTGCGGGGCGCACTTCGCGGTGTGCGGCGAGGGCGAGGAATCTTTCGCGCGGCTCGTGGAAACGCTGATCGGCTTGAGAAAGAAGGGAAGGCGCGCCGGGGAGGCCGGAAAAGACGAATTCGTGCGGATAGACGGCGTCGCGGCCGACAGCTCGATGTTCGGGTGCGCTCAAATGTCGATTTATCCAGATACCACGAAGCGCACCGAATGCCCGTCCTGCGGACGGGACGAAGAAAATAACGTGCGCGCTCATTCGCCCGATTATTTTTGCTCGAAAAGACTCGCCGTGGTCCGCGACGTCGATTCGATACCGTCGATCTATACCCGAAAATATCTTTCTGAAAAAAAGCGGAATTACGTTTATCTCGAGACCTCGCGGGGCTGCCCGGGGCATTGCCACTACTGCCTGAGTTCGCTCAAGGTCGAAGGGGTCCCGGCCGTCAGGCGCTTCAGCCTCGACAGGGTGTTTCGCGAAATCGACGCTATAGTGAGTACGCCCGGAATCGAGCGCGTGCGCGTCATCGACCGCACGTTCAACGAGGATATCGGGCGGGCCCGGGCGATATTCGAAAAAGTCGAGGCGGCCGCCCCGGAAGGCACCGTTTTTCAGTTCGAAATCAACCCGGCCGGCTTCGACGAAGGGTTGCTGGCTTATCTGAGCAATATGAAAAAGGCCTGCCTGCAGTTCGAGATCGGCATACAGTCGTTCGACCGCGAGACGTTGAAATCGATCGGCCGCGACGGCGGCGGGGCCGAAAAAACATCCGATAGCCTGAATATTCAAAAAAATAAATATACCACGGCGGAGATCGTCGATTTTCTGGTCAACCGGACGCGGGTCGACGTGCACGCCGACCTCATGTACGCTCTTCCGGCGGACACTTACGAAAAGTGCGTTTCATCGTTTGACAGGCTGCTGTCGATGCTTCCGGCGAGCGTGCAGTTCTGGCAGCTCAAGCTCCTGCGCGGAACCAGACTCAGGCGCGACGCCGAATCGGCCGGCCTGACCTTCGAGAAATTTCCACCCTACGCGGCGATCCGCACCAGAGAGATGGACGCTTTTCAGATCCTCCGTCTGCAGCGGCTCGGAAGGTTCCTCGATCTGATATACAACCACGGGCACGTCACGACAACCGTTAAAATGTTCTTCCGGATCTTCGAAAAGCCTTCGGAGTTCTTTTTCTGCGTGGCGGATTATTTCGAGGCGAACTCGATACCGGAATCGGCGGTGTCGAAGGCGAATCTTTTCCAGCACCTGAAGGATTTCGCCGCCGCCCGCATGCTTCCTGAAAGGCGCGACCTTTATGAAATGACGGTCGACTGCCTCAGGTACGATTTCGTGCGGGCGGAAAAAAAGCGGTTCTCGCTTCCCGATTTTTTGAAGCGCGCCGCGAACCACGAAAACGACGTAAAATTCGAACGATTTCGTTCCGCCGCCGCGGCGGCCGGAAAAAAGATCAGAATGTCCAGGTCGGTTTCGCTCTTCGGGTTCGGTTTCGACGTCGATAAATTTTCACGCTGCCCGGGTCGTTCCGTTCTGTCCATTCCCCGGCCGGAAAGGAAAGAGTGCCGGCTGCTCATGCGCCACATAGTCAATCCCGACGGGACGTTCGACGCGCAAAATTCATTCATTCACGATCCCGCGGATGTTTCGGCGCTTGACTTTTTGAATTTCATGGATAAGAATATAGCGCCGGCCGGCGAAAATTCTTTATCTTCTCGGGAAAACGAAATCGGCGACTTCGAGGCGATGATGGCGCGAGTGGAGGTTTTGCGATCGTCGGGAGCCGCGGTCGTGCAGGGATAAATAACCATTGAATTGTTTTATGACATAATTACGCCAAGGAGGCTTTTTTTGATTAAGAACGTAAGAATCACTTCCGACTGCATAGGCTGCACCGCCTGCGAGCATGTATGCTCCCAGGTATTCAAGATTGTGAACAAGAAGTCGACTGTCCTTCCAGGCGCCGATTTCATGAAATTCGAAAAAGAGATCAGGATAGCGGCCGAAGGATGTCCTGTCGAAGCCATCAAATGCGACTAATTTGAAATTTATATTTCATTCTGATATAATATTTCGCATCAAGTGCATTTTTTATGCGCGAAAGATTGGAGAATTTGATTTACCATGCTTGATTCAAAGATGATAAGGGCTGATTTTGACAGGGCGAAACGCGGACTTATAGCGCGCGGCATATTCGAAGTCGGCGAAAAGCTGATAAATTTCGTGCGCGGAAAAAAAGACGCTAACGCTTCCTCCGAGGACGTCCAGAATTTTTTGAAGACGACCGAAGGTCTTAAATTCCTGCTTTCGAACCTGGCGGAAGTCAGCGTTCCCCAGCTCGACGAATTCATAAAGCTCGACGTCGAAAGGCGCAACGCCCTGAAAGAGGTAGAGGACCTGAAATGTCACCAGAACAAGGCGAACGCCGATATAGCGAAGGCCAAGAAGGAAAAAGTCGACGCTTCGAAGATGATCGAAGATATGAAGATCATCGCCGAACGCGTTCGTTCCCTCGAACCGAAGGTCGCCGAGATCGATTCGAAGATCGAACACCTGATGCTCTATCTTCCGAACCTGTGCCACGAGACCACGCCGATCGGCGCCGACGGCTCGGCCAACGTCGAGATCAGAAGCTGGTCGACGCCGCGCGAGTTCGCCTTCGAACCGCTTTCCCACGCCGATATCGGGACCAAACTCGACATTATAGACTTCGACCGTGCCGCCAAACTGACCGGCGCGCGTTTCGCCGTTTTGAAAGGCGACGCGGCGAGGC
>Ga0079303_10000327_pt1 | contig 11228 bp, 6 predicted proteins | sample Methanogen_OWC_FD_77073 | JGI IMG/M metagenome (GOLD analysis project Ga0079303, IMG submission 77073) | Enriched soil microbial communities from Old Woman Creek wetland in Ohio, USA - Methanogen_OWC | ecosystem: Environmental > Terrestrial > Soil > Wetlands | place: USA: Ohio | collected...
GGAGCAGGAGATGCTCTCGAATGCCGGCGAGATCAAGGAAGCGCTTACCTCGGCCACATCAGCTCTCTCAGGTGATGACATATCAGGACTGTCACTTCTGCGCATGGTACGCGGAAACCTCTCCAGGATATCAGGGTGGCTGCCTGAAGCAGGCGAGCTTGAGAAACGCCTCGAGGCATCACTTGTCGACCTTAACGACATAGCTTATGAGGTTGAGAAGCTCAACGACAGGACCATGGCTGATCCCGGGAGGCTTGAATATGTGACAGGCCGGCTCGACACCATCTACTCGCTGATGCAGAAGCACAGGTGCAAGGACCTTGATGAGCTGATGACGAAACACAGGCAGATCGAAGAGAATGTGTCAACCCTGACTGACATCGATGGATCGATTGGCGCAATGAAGAAGACCGCCGATGATTTGTACAGTGAAGTCCTCAGGCTGGCAGGTCAGATGTCACAGGCAAGGAACAAGGCCGCCTCACCACTGGCAGGGGAAATAACAAAAATGCTTCATGTGCTCGGCATGCCGTATGCCGTGTTCCGGACACGGATCAGCAGCCTCAGCGAGCCGGGGCCGTCAGGCCTTGACAAGGCTGACTTCCTCTTCAGTGCCAACAGGCAGGTGGAGCCGGAAGAGCTGTCACATATCGCCTCCGGTGGAGAGCTGTCGCGTGTGATGCTCTGCCTGAAATCTATTCTGGCAAGCAGCTCGGGCCTGCCTGCAATTATCTTTGATGAGATTGATTCAGGAGTATCGGGCGAGGTGGCATCCATGGTCGGAAACATACTGGCAGACATGGGAAAGAGCATGCAGGTGATAAATATTACACATTTGCCGCAGGTGGCCTCTAAGGGTACCGTGCATTACCATGTTTACAAGGAGGAGAGTGACCACTCAACAATTACCCGTGTCAGGTTGTTAAACGACGACGAGAGAGTGACGGAGGTAGCCCGGCTCCTCAGCGGAAGCAGAATTACGGATGCAGCAATACGCAATGCCCGCGAACTGCTTAAAGGTAAATGATACTTACATAGAATAATTTGATACTTTAAAGCTATGATCACCAATCTTCTGGAGGGAAAGAAAGGAATTATTTTCGGTGCGCTGAATAATAAATCCATTGCCTGGCATGTAGCGGAAAAAGCTCATGCACAGGGCGCTCGTATGGTGCTGACAAATGCTCCTGTAGCCATCCGCATGGGTACGATAACCGAACTGGCGGAGAGAACGGGGAGTGAGGTCATCTCTGCCGATGCCACAAGCATGAAGGACCTGGAGGTGTTGTTCATGCGGGCTATGGAGATCTTCGGGGGCAAGATCGATTTCGTGCTTCACTCGATAGGGATGTCGCCCAACGTGCGAAAAGGTATTCCTTATGCCGAGATAAGCTATGAGAACATGCTTAAGACGCTTGACATCTCGGCGCTCAGTTTCCACCGTATACTGCAGACAGCATACAAGCTAGACGCCATCATGGAATGGGGGTCTGTTATAGCTCTTACATATGTGGCAGCGCAGCGCACGCTGGCAGGCTATAACGACATGGGTGATGCAAAGGCGCTGCTTGAGTCAATTGCACGGAGCTTTGGTTACATATATGGCAAAGAAAGGCATGTGAGGGTAAACACTGTGTCACAGTCACCCACTGCCACCACCGCCGGCTCCGGGATAGAAGGATTTGATTCACTCGTCGACTTCTCTGACCGCATGTCGCCCCTTGGCAATGCCGACGCAGCTGACTGTGCCGATGTCTGTATCACGCTCTTTTCAGACCTCACCCGCAAGATCACGATGCAGAATATCTTCAACGACGGTGGTTTTTCGAGCATGGGTATGAGCCAGAGAGCGATAGAACAGTACCGCAAAAGCTTCGACGAATGTCCTGATAAGTAAAAAGGCTTACAGGAATAAGTATAAATGCCTCTTTTTAATGCACCCTGCCGATAAGGCGGGGTGCTTTTTTTACATTTGGTTCACCTAAAACTGACTGCCATGCTTAAACTCGTCATCCTGGTGATCTTCTTTTTTACCTTTCCCCTGGCAATAATCTTTATCTGTAAAAAATGGAGCCTGCTGCAGAAGATTGGGACGATAGGTTTGGCTTATCTTTTTGGACTAATTATAGGAACTGCCGGCATCATTCCTAAAGGAAGCGAAGGATACAGGTATGCATTACATCTCCAGGGTGATGCGGCACTGAATAAGGAAACTCTTGAAACGCTGATATCGGAAGGAAAAGCAGTTCCTGATGATATCATAATTAATAAGATGGCAGGGATTCAGGAGAATATCTATATTCTCTCCCTATTGGTGGCATTTCCGCTTTTACTCTTTTCGCTTAACCTGAAAAGCTGGCTGAGGTACGCCAAAAAAGGTTTCCTTTCCATAGGTCTGGCTCTCGTATCCGGAATTGTAATGGTGACAGCGGGATTTTTTATCTGGAAGAATGACTTTCCGGATACGTGGAAACTTGCAGGTATGTTTGAAGGTATCTATACAGGTGGGTCCCCCAATTTTGCAGCGCTTAAACTGATCCTTAACGTTGATTCTGAACGCTTCGTGGTTCTCTTTACTTATGATACGGTGGTAGGTGCAGTTCTGGTCTTATTTTTTATTACGGTTGCACCAAGGATTTTCAGGGCATTTCTTCCAAAATTTAAAGAGAAAGACGGTATCAACATTGATCTTGACCTGGTTAAAAAGGAAACAGAAGGCCTTGATGATTTCTCAGGGATGTTAAAAAAGAAAACCTTAATCCCGTTGCTGAAAGCTCTCGGCCTCAGTATTATTATTGCCGGAATAGGGGGAGCTCTGTTCTTTATTGTGCCGGAAGAATACAAACAATATAAAATGGCAGTTACGGTGCTATCTATCACAACACTTGGAATACTTGCCTCCCTTATTAAGCCTGTTAATAAGATTGAAAAAACATTTCAGCTTGGAATGTATCTGATCCTTGTCTTCTCCCTTACTGTTGCTTCCACATCTGATCTCAGGACGATGTTCGGAAAAGGAATGTGGGATCTGATTCTCTTTATTTCATGGTGTTATTGGGGATCATTGTTCCTGCACATCATCCTTGCAAAGATATTCAGGATCGATGCTGATAATTTCCTTATCACATCGACAGCATTTATTTTTTCTCCTCCATTTGTACCCCTTGTGGCAAATGCGCTAAAAAACAAGGATGTAATCATCACCGGTATAGCAGGCGGTGTGATAGGATATGTACTCGGAAACTATTTCGGTACTACGTTAGCCTATATTCTGAAAGGATTTTAAAAGATATAATTCAGCCCGATATATACTCCCATATTTCCGTCCTGAGGATTGAAAGCTTTTCCAAAGTCTGCTGAGATAATAAAGTTCTGGTTCATGGCTATTTTGAGACCGGCACCAGCGCTTATGTGCGGTTTGTCCTTTCCGGCAACATAGTAATCAGCAGCACTTCCGTCAAGATAATTTTCGAGGTCAGACACGTTGACGTCAACCTGGTTGGTGACCATACCCATATCCCCGAAAAAGTTAGCTCCAAGGTACCATTTCTGGTTGATAAAGTTAAAGTGCAGGAATTTCCATCTTAATTCAGCATTGGCGTAAAGAAAACCGTCACCTTCAACCCTGTTGCGCATAATTCCTCTCAGGGTCTTGCTTCCACCCAGTCCTTCCGATGTGGCTCCTCTCAGAGCTGAAACGATCACCTGGCTCTGGTAATAGAACGGCACTTCGCCAAAAACAGTGGTCTGATAACCAAGCCTGTAGGCAAAGCCAAGGTCACGCTCCTTCAGGGTAAAATACTGTCTCCAGGTAAAATAAAATTTACCAAAGCTCGATTCGCTGCCGAGAAATTCGGGAGCTACCTCAATTCCGGCTTCAGCCCATATACCCTTCATGGGGCATGGGCGGTTGTCACGACTGTCATATGAAAAGCCGCCTTTCAGGGCATTCACCCATCCGCCGTCAGCCTCCTGTGCCGTGATAATACCAGCGCCCTTGTAAACATCAAACAGAAGAGTCTCAGCGTTGAGGTATTTGGGATCTTCAGGGTCCCTTCCTTTATTCAGCTTCTCAAGATCCACATCTCCTACCACGAAGTCCTGAATGGTAAGGCCGGCGTTCCAGTACCAGTTGCCGTCACCCAGGTGACCTGTAAAGTCATTCTTGAACCTGAAAAGCTGGCGTTTGAAACGGTAATATACGCTGCTGATATATTCAGGTGAATCGACATCAATCCAATCAGGCTGAAAAATAGCATTATATCCATTATAACCGTAAAAGTCATAGGCCTGATCGGGCAAATAGCTAAGGTCAACAGTGTATCTTATTCCCTTGATAAGGTAATCAGAATCATACATCACCCTGAATATGCTGCTTCCTTTTGTGAAATGCGAAGCTTCGACATAGAACATATTATAATAGTTCGGGAAGATGGTCCCGTCGCCATAGTCGAAGAGATTTACAAGGGCGCCGTATTCGAACCCAAGATCACTATCGTAACTGACTACCGGTAGTCCGCCGAAATTCCATCCGGTCTTGGTTTCCTGGGCAATTGCAGAGGATGCCAGAAAGGCGAAAAGCAGAATTACAGTGAGTTTCTTCATAGGTTAAATTTTAGTTCCGGAGGGTAAAGGTAAAGAAAAATGATACTCATATCCTAATATTTTTAATATTGCTAACTTAGTGAACTCCAAAGCGGGTACCATGAGCCTGATCATATATAATATAGGTATGCTGGTGCAGGTCCGTGATGAACCGGTTGCTTTCGTCGCGGGAAAAGACATGTCACTTCTGCCTGTCATTGAAAATGCATGGCTGCTCATCGAGGACGATATCATTGCCGGTTATGGCCCGATGGCTGAGATGCCCTCCTTCAGCGATGCCATTAACAGGATGGATGCCGGGAAAGGGTATGTGCTGCCAGCATTTTGTGACCCCCATACACACCTTGTTTATGCCGGCAGCCGCGAGAGGGAGTATATTGACAAGATAAGAGGGCTCTCTTACGAGGAGATAGCGAAAAGGGGAGGGGGCATTCTTAACTCTGCACAGCTCCTGCATGAGACCTCTGAAGATGAGCTCTTCCGGCAGTCGATGGAGCGCGTAAGGGAGATCATCGCCTTTGGCACAGGTGCAGCGGAGATAAAGAGCGGCTATGGACTCACCACCGAGGATGAGCTTAAAATGCTGAGAGTTATAAGGAGGATCAAAAAAGAGTCTCCCCTAACTGTCAGGGCCACTTTCCTCGGGGCACACGCTATACCTTTAAAGTACAGGGACAACAGAGACGGGTATGTTGATCTGATCATCAACGAGATGATACCGGCAGTCGCTGCTGAGCGGCTGGCTGACTTTATCGATGTCTTTTGTGACAGGGGATTTTTCACCGTCGAAGAGACAGAGAGGATCCTTACTGCCGGCGCGATGTATGGCCTGCGTCCGAAGATGCACGCCAACGAGCTTGCTTATTCGGGAGGCATACAGACAGGTGTAAAATACAGAGCTCTCTCCGTTGATCATCTTGAATTTACAGGCGACGATGAGATTGCCGCTCTTCTTGGCAGCGGAACGATGCCCACGCTGCTGCCGGGTGCAGCATTCTTCCTTGGCATGGCTGATCCGCCTGCACGGCGGATGATCGATGCCGGGCTGCCTGTTGCCCTGGGGAGTGATTACAATCCGGGCTCTTCGCCGTCAGGAAACATGAAGTTCGTGATGTCACTCGGATGTATCAGGCTGAAGATGGTTCCGGAAGAGGTAATAAACGCCGTGACCTTAAATTCTGCCTATGCGATGGGTATTGCTGATACTCACGGTTCAATTACTATCGGCAAAAAAGCTAATATATTTATAACCAAAAAGATACCGTCGTATGAGTTCATCCCTTATGCATATGGCACTAATTTGATAGATAGGGTTTTGTTGAATGGAGAGGTGGTATGGCGAAATGGAATAATTGAACAAACGAACATTTGAACAAACGAATGTTGAATTAAGAATGACTTTAGACTTTCAGACTTTCGACTTTCAGACCAAATAACAGACAACCGACAACAGACAACAGACAACCGACAACCGGAATCAACAGTAACTATGAGCACCAGGCAACTAATCGAATGCGTTCCCAACTTCAGCGAGGGACGCGATATGGAGATTATCAAACAGATCACTGATGAAATAGAATCTGTTGCCGGGGTGAGGCTGCTTGACGTTGATCCGGGAAAGGACACCAACCGCACCGTAGTTACTTTTGTGGGAGAACCTGATCCTGTCTGCGAGGCTGCCTTCAGGGCCGTGAAAAAGGCTGCTGCGATCATTGACATGTCGAAGCATACCGGCGCTCATCCGCGCATGGGTGCCACAGATGTCTGTCCGCTCGTGCCGGTGGCAGGCATCACTATGGAAGAGACAGTCGGTTATGCACGAGGTCTTGCTGAACGGATAGGCAATGAACTCAGCCTGCCGGTGTTCTGTTATGAGGAGGCCGCCTTTGATGCAAAGAGGAAGAATCTGGCCAGCGTGAGGGCAGGTGAGTATGAAGGACTGAAGAAGAAACTCAGTGACCCGGCATGGAAGCCCGATTTCGGCCCCGCCCGCTTTGATGAAGGGGCAGGCGCTGTTATTGTTGGTGCCCGTGACTTCCTCGTGGCGTTCAATGTTAATCTTAATACCTCTTCGGTGAGGCGGGCCAATGCCATAGCTTATGACGTCAGGGAACGCGGTCGTGAGAAGCGTGAGGGAGACCCTGTGACAGGGAAAGTGGTTAAGGATGCTGACGGCAATCCGGTAATGATACCCGGATCACTGAAGTCGGTCAAGGCCATCGGATGGTATATTCCCGAATACGGGTTTGCTCAGATCTCTATGAACCTGACAAATATTGGTATCTCTCCCGTGCACATCGCATTTGATGAGGTATGTAAAAAGGCTGAAGCCAGGGGAGTGCGCGTCACGGGTTCAGAGCTGGTAGGGCTCATACCATTGAAAGCCATGCTCGATGCCGGCAGGTATTTTCTCCATAAGCAGCAGCGTTCCGCAGGAGTGTCTGATGCAGATTTGATAAGCATGGCAGTAAGATCGATGGGACTGTCAGAACTGAAACCTTTCAATCCGGAAGAAAAAATAATAGAATATATGCTGCAGGATAAGAAACAAACAAAGCTCGCAGACATGCCACTCGAGGCTTTTGTCTGGGAAACATCGTCTGAATCACCTGCCCCGGGTGGGGGATCAATCTCTGCAGCCATGGGCGCCATGGGCGCAGCCCTTGGAACGATGGTGGCAAATCTGTCAAGTCACAAGAGAGGATGGGACGACAGGTGGGAAGAGTTCGCAGGATGGGCGGAGAAGGGAGCGCAGATGCAGAAGAGGCTTCTTGAGCTGGTGGACGAGGATACTGAGGCGTTCAATGCCATAATGAAGGCTTTTGAGATGCCAAAGGGAAGTGATGAGGAGAAGGCTGCCAGGTCATCCGCGGTGGAAGAGGCCACAAAAAAGGCTGCAATGGTGCCGCTGACTGTGATGAAGGAAGCATTTAAAACTTTTGATCTCCTGGGTGAGATGGTAAAAAAAGGAAATCCTAGTTCAATTACCGATGCAGCTGTCGGAGTACTGGCCACAAGAGCCTGTATAAGAGGTGCATACCTTAATGTAAGGGTTAATGTAAAAGGTCTAAAAGACAGGGCTTTTGCCGAAAAGCTCGTGGCTGAAGGCATGGAGATAGAAGAAAGAACTGCAGTAACTGAGCATGAAATCATCGCTTTAGCGTCAGCAAGATTTTAAATATTTTGTCAGGTTAAAATTTGTTAATTAAAAAAAAAGCTTTATTTTGCGCTGCTTAGATTACTATTAACCCTTATTAACCTAAAACTAACTCGTATGAAGAAACTATTTCTGTTATTAGTATTGTTTCTGTGTACTGGTGCCGTAGCGTTGATGGCACAGACAAGAACCATTACAGGTACGGTTACCTCCGCAGTGGAGGGGGAGGGCCCGATACCGGGTGTATCTGTTTCTGTCCCGGGAACTACTGTCGGGGTATTTACAGATGCCAGTGGCCATTTCTCCCTGATTGTCCCGCAGAATGCCAAAACACTTGTGTTCTCTTTCATCGGTATGAAGACACAGGAAGTGGCAATCACTGGTGAAAGCAAATATGACATCCTGATGGAGCAGGACCTGTTAAATCTCGATGAGGTTATCGTCACCGGTGTTGCTGCAGGTACTCCCAAGAAGAAGATGGCTGTATCCGTTGAAAGGGTGGATGCCGCCAAACTCATGGAAGTGCCACAGGGGTCAGCATCAACTGCCCTGTCTGGAAAAGTCTCCGGTGTGACTGTAATACAGGCAACCGGTGAACCTGGCAGCCAGGCAACAATACTTGTCCGTGGTGCTACCCAGATAACCGGTTCACAGGCTCCACTTATTGTCCTTGACGGTGCCATCATGGAAGGCACACTGGGAGATATCAACGTCGATGATATAGAATCCATTGAAGTTGTAAAGGGTGCCTCCGCATCAGCGCTTTACGGTTCACGTGCAGGTAACGGAGTTATTGCAGTGACTACACGCCGTGGCAATCTTCTTGGCGAAGGAAAGACAGAGGTGACATTCAGAAATGAATACGGCATGAACCAGCTGGCCAAAAAATATGATCTCTCAACACATCATGCTTATGTTCTTGCAGCAGATCAGTCAAGCTATGACTACACAAGATATGCCGGCGTGACATATCCTGAAGGTTATAATGCGACTGAAGCAGGTGTTACAGGAACACGTGCCCTGGAAACCGATCAGTATATAGATAATGAATATGCAAATGTCTATGACCAGGAAGATGCGATCTTTTCACAAAATGACTTTTATACCAACTATATCTCGGTAGGTTCAAACCTCGGCAAGACAAACTTACTCGTGTCGTTTGAGAATAATGTACAGTCGGGAGTAATGATTGAAACAGATGGCTATAAAAGAAACAGCTTCAGACTGAATGTTGACCATAAGATTTCGCCAAAACTTTCGGTTTCAGCAAGTAACCTTTACATCAAATCACGTACCCAGGATCCGGGAGGTGCCAACTATTCCAATGGTGGCGTTTTCTTCGATGTATTATTGATAGAGCCGGATGTCGATCTGTATTACCCGAACCCTGACGGACAGCCTTATAATTTCCTTCCGTGTGTCTGGAATCTCGAGCAGGAGAACCCGATATACCAGTTGTGGAAGACGGATGATCTCACAACCCGTAACAGGGTGCTCGGTACCTATTCAGGAAAATACAATTTTACGAGCTGGCTGAACCTAGAAGCCAAGTATGCATTCGAGTATTCTACCTATGATTACGCAGGATATTATCCTTATGACGGATACACCCGATCGGGAAATACACCGGTTTATTCTCTGGGTTCTCTTCAGCTGTCAAACTCTAACCTGTTATCACAAAATGCCCAGGCAACTCTTAACTTCAACAAGAAGTTCGGGAATTTCAACACCAGGGCCAAGCTCAGCTACCTGTTTGAAAAGCAGCAATATAACAGCGCTACCAGTACAGGATATGACTTCAGCCTGGCTGGAATTCCTTCAATGGATGCCATTGCTGGCAACAAATCTGTTACGAGCTATATGGAGGAAATCCTTGCAAAGAACTATTTTGCAATCTTATACATGGACTATAAGGACAAGTATATCTTTGACGGTATGTTCCGTTATGACGGTTCATCACTCTTCGGTGCTGACGCCAGATGGAATCCCTACTACAGGGTATCAGCTGCCTACAGGGTTACTGAAGACCTTAAAATCCCGGGAATCCAGGAGTTGAAGCTAAGGGCCGCTTACGGAACAGCAGGCCAGAGACCAAGCTTTGCAGACCAGTATGAGGTCATGTCAATCTCTGGTGGCAATGTTTCAAAGAGCCAGCTGGGTAACAGCCTGCTTAAACCTTCTCTTTCCAAAGAACTTGAGTTTGGCATCGATATCGATTTCCTTAACAGGTTCAGCTTTGAACTGGTACGTTCGGAAACCAATACCACAGATCAGATACTTGCAGTTCCGCTTGCTGTACAGTACGGTGGCTGGCCCAGCCAGGTCCAGAACGCTGGTTCACTTAATTCCAAAGTATGGGAATCTTCTCTTGACGCTCAGTTAGTAAGATCCAAATCATTCACATGGAACATGGGGTTTGTTTTTGACAGGGTCAGGACAATGATCACTGCTCTCAGTGTTCCGCCGTTCCAGACAGGTCCTCAGGGGCAGGAAGCCAACAAGGCGTTTTACATCCGTGAAGGAGAAGTTTTCGGCGCTATGTACGGCTATGCATTTTTAAGGTCTCTTGATGACATGCAGGCTCAGTTAACTGAAACAAACCTTACTTCAACCTGGTGGGATGACACAAGCATTGATTCCTATACTCTCAACAGTGACGGCTATGTAATTGTTAAAGGTACTGAAGGCACAACATCAGAAGCTCCAGTCAAAAAGCTCGATGAGAACGGCAAATTATGGTACGGCAAGATTGGTGACTCCAATCCCGTATTCAAGCTTGCCATGAGAAACAACTTCAGCTATAAGGGATTCGGACTCTATGCACTGCTCGAATGGAAGAACGGTGGCGACGTTTACAACAAGTCTGCTCAATGGCTCACCCGTGACGACAGGCATGGTATGATGGACCAGTACGGCAAGCCTGACTATCTGAAGAAAACCATCAGCTATTACAAGGTTTTCTACGATGTAAACAACCAGACAGATTTCTGGGTTGAAGACGGAAGCTATCTCAAGCTAAGAGAACTTTCACTGTCATACAGTGTTCCTTCAACAGCACTCCAGGGTTTCATTAAAGGCGCTTTCAAAGGCGTCAAGATTGCCTTCATCGGAAAGAACCTTTATACCCTGACAAACTATACAGGTTATGATCCTGAAGTCGGCACGACGAATGGTACCCAGTATTTCGCATATGACTTTATGGGCTATCCCAATTACAGGTCATATTCTGCCTCACTTGAATTGAAATTCTAATTATTAAACTAAAGTGACTATGAAAACAATAAAATATTTTCTGTTATTTTCAACTCTGATGGCAGTTCTGCTTACGGGATGTGAGAGTCTGGATGTCAAGAATCAGAATGATCCGGATTTTGCAACCGCTTTCTCCAGGCCTTCAGATGTTAGGGGCGTTGCAGGTTCTCTGTTCAACGCCTGGTATATGGAGGTACAAGACGGTTACGAAGGT
>Ga0079303_10000328_pt1 | contig 11226 bp, 3 predicted proteins | sample Methanogen_OWC_FD_77073 | JGI IMG/M metagenome (GOLD analysis project Ga0079303, IMG submission 77073) | Enriched soil microbial communities from Old Woman Creek wetland in Ohio, USA - Methanogen_OWC | ecosystem: Environmental > Terrestrial > Soil > Wetlands | place: USA: Ohio | collected...
GAAAACCCTGTTTTTACGGCGACATACGCCGAAAATGGCGTTTCGAAACTCGCGATATTCAGGCTTAAAGTTACGGGACTCGGTTTGGTAGCGTTGAGCAAAACTACCGATGAAGTGAATATTCCTGCGGTTTATAATCTCGCATCGGAAATAATCGTCACGGCAAAGTATTCCAACGGCACGACGAAGAACATCACGAACGATCCGAATCTGTCCTGGGTCCTGACGACCGGCACAGGCATACTCGATAAAACTTTATACACTGTACCTCAGAAAGCCGAAACAGCAGTATTGACAGCGAGCTATGCCGAAGCCGGAATTACTAAAACGGCGCAATTTCGTCTGAAAGTAACCGGCCTGAGTTCGCTGCTTCTAAGTAAAACGACAGACGAAATTAAACTTCCGGCAACTTATAACCTTGACGCAAATATAGCGGTAACGGCGAAATTGACTAACGGTACCACAAAAATTGTATCACCGACATGGATGCTTACGTCCGGAAGCGGAACTATAAACGGCGGCGTCTATACTCCGGCGGCGAAGGTCGAGACGGCTGTTTTCACGGCGAGCTATAACGATTCTGGAATCGTCAAAACAGCGCAGTTCAGGCTGAAGGTGACCGGCCTGAGCTCGCTTTCGTTGAATAAAACGACAGACGAGGTTGAAAGTTGCGGGCAGTATGACTTATCCGCGAATATTACCGGTACGGCATTATTTTCAGACGGCGCGATCAAACCAGCCGATAATTTGACATGGACATTGGTTTCCGGATACGGAACTCTGAGTGGTCCGGTCTATACCGCTCCAAACCGTTCCGAGACCGCTGTCATCAAGGCGTCTTATCTCGATGCCGGAATAGAAAAAACGGTCCAGTTCAGACTCACAGTCATTGCGCTTTCATCCATAACATTGAATAAGACTACAGACGAAATCCAATTGCCTGCGACATATGACCTCGCATCAGAAGTGATCGCGACCGTAAAATCATCGAACGGTTCGGTTAAAACGATAAGCCCGGTCTGGACATTGGCTTCTGGAAGCGGGGCTCTCGCGGGAACGTTATACACTCCGTCGCCTAAAGTCGAAACAGCTGTTTTTACGGCTGCGTACACTGAAAATGGAATTACCCGTGCGACGCAGTTTCGGCTTAAAGTTATTGGATTGAGCTCGCTATACCTCAATAAAACCACCGATGAAGTATATAGTTGTTCAACCTATGATATTTCGTCTAATGTAATAATTTCAGATAAATTATCTAACGGCACGACGAAAAATATTTCGGCCGATCCCGGTACGACATGGGCCCTGACATCCGGCGGCGGGAGTTATGACGGTAAAGTATATACCGCTCCGGCGAAAGCTGAAACCGCCGTTTTCACGGCGAATTATTCCGAAGCCGGCATCGCTAAATCCATTCAATTCAGATTAAGAGTGACCGCGCTGGCGTCGCTGTCATTGAGCAAGACGACCGATGAAGCTCAGGTGCTGAGCCAGTATGATCTTACCACGAATGAAATCATTACCGCAAAGTTTTCAAACGGCCAGACGAAGGAAGTAACGTTAAATCCGAATACGAAATGGACGCTGTCTTTTGGCAGCGGAACCGTCAATGGAACGATTTATAATACGCCTGAGAGAATTGAGACCGCGATCGTTACGGCCACATACTCTGAATTCGGCGTAGCGCAGAGCGCTCAGTTCAGGCTGAAGGTATCCGCGACGAAACCGGGAACGAAAGTACAGCTTGTTGGGCTTTCAATAAACAAAACAACAGATTCAGTTGAATTAGGCCGTATTTATGACCTTTCAAAATTAGCAGCTATAGCGAAGTATTCTAACAATACAACATGTGAAGTGACGCTTTCATGGATTGTTACCTCTGGCTCTGGTTTGATCAGCGGCAATATTTTTACTGCTCCGAGCAACGCCGCAACGGTTAGATTGATGGGGTCCTTTACGGCCGGAGACGGATCGATTAAATCCGTATGTATTACACTTACGGTATTTGGAAAGGAAATTTATGGCAATAGCGGAACTGTAACGAAAGCTGGAGTGAAATTCCATTTAACCAATGGAATAGCGGTAGAGATACCGCCAAATTCTGTTGAAGAATCTTTTAATATAAATTTTGAACTTAATAAATCTTATGGCGATTTTAATGTATTGCCGGGTCAAACAATTTTTTCGTGCAATTTCGCCAAAGAAGTCAAGGAAATTCGTTTAACAATGCCTGCCAAACCGGATATGAACGGAGTAGATTATACAATGACCTGTATTATGCCCGATATAGACGAAGTATTATGGCAAGATTCAATTATTCGCGACTCATTGGCGATATTTTTAGTTAGTTCGATCTTCATGCCTGGCAATGGGTTACCACCTCCAGATCGCAGCCCATCATGGGATACTACTGGTGATAAAGAAGTTAGGGGTCAAACAACTTTTATAATCTATTGTGATGATGAAATAGCACAAAAGAGTTTTTCATCAGGAATTTCCAATAAAAAAATAGAATTGCCTGCATTAAGATGGCCTTTTTATTTGCAGTATAAAGATACATGTTGGGCCGCCACATGGTTGATGTTGATGAAAGGCTATTCTAATAATTTAAGTAAAGAATTTGATTCTATATATAAAATTTTTAAAGTGGTTAAAGAACGCGGTGTCGTTAATGGAAACCTTAAATTTGATGATTTAGGCGGTTTAATTCATGCAGGTCTTAAAGCTAACGGGGGTTTTTCCAACAAAAAAGATATACTGCTCTCGCTTGAAAGAGCAAGAGTCGTTCAACTAACAAATGAATTTAACAAAATGACAATTAAGGCATATTACTGCGATAACATTAATGCGTTAATAAACTTTATTGTCAATAGGCGAATTGAAGGAATGCCCGTTAAAGTTGATTCCGCATGTCATTCTTCTTTAATAATTGGTTTCGAGGCGCCCGCGGGAAGCTTTAGTTATAATAAAGCCAAGGAAAAATATGATTACTATACAGACAAAATGTATTTTTGGGTTAACGATCCATTATTGTATTCAAGAAAGTGTAAAAAAATATCAGTGGATGATTTCATTAAAATTATGCATATGAATTTTTTTATGCCTGAAATGTGTTATGTTTGTTATACTTCTGATAAACCCGTTTTTGCAGCTCAAACCCTTCAAACCATTCACTTGCCTGGATCGAGAAAAATCGAATTGGTTGCAGATAATAGCAAAACAATTTCAAGAACAAATATTGATTTTTTAGATAAGGAAATAATCAAATTCATTCCCGGCGATGCCGGTATTTCTTCATTGTCAGATATACTAATGTATGATATCCCAATTTTTAATAATAGTAGCAACAATGATGTATATGTAAAATGTACTATTTCAAACAGTTCCACCGTCATTATATCTGAAAAAAGTTCTTTAGTAACAAACTCAGCTATAATAAACGAATTCACAATACCTGAAAATCCATCGATGAATGAATTTTATTTTAATTTTATTAACGCAAATCTTGTAAAAAAATTTAATGACGAGTTGATAAAATTGAATATCACCGATGAAAATGAATATACTTTTATTGTTGAACTTATGGATGCAAACACAAATACAAAACTTGACAGTTTTGACATAAAATTCAAATACACTCTTTCTAAAGAAAAAAAACTATTCCTGAAACCAGAAAAAGACATGATCAATTTGAACAAAACTTGCCCGATTCAGTTGACGTATGGAATCGATGAGACATCGGCAATCGATGTCTCGAAAGTTGCTAATTGGAGCGTTGCTTCTGGAAGTATCGATACTTCCAGTACGTGCCTTTATCGGCCTTCCACAACCGGGGAGTTTAAAATATCAGCGACACTGAAAAAAGATACCGTTCTTTCCGATAATTCAGTTGTCGCGGCGGATACGACTGAATCGTTTATGATCAAGGTCAATGGATTATTTCTTTCGCCGCTTTCGTGCACAAAGTCTGCTGGCGAACAAAGCCAATTCATGCTGAAATACGGCATCAACGAACAGGCCGCCAACGATGTGACAAATATCGCGTCGTGGTCGTTTGAACCTTCCGGCAATCCGCCAATCGATAAAGGTTTATTCACCGCTCCGGATGTCGCCGGTAAATACCAGATCAGCGCAAATTATGACGGAATGTTTGCTACGGCTGAAGTGACGGTTGCTCCCTTATTTGAAGTCGTTCCAAACAACGTATCGATCAACATCGGCCAGAGTCGGCAATTCACTGCTGTGTATAAAGGCAATGTAATAGCAACTGGAGTACAATGGGTTGTTCTCGATGGTGATGGCACAATATCCCCGACAGGTTACTTCACAGCCACTTGCTATCAAGCGGGTGCGCGCAGAATCAAGGCGACATATCAAAATGTGAGCGCAAACGCTGGAATATATATTACCGATGATAGAATTCAACTTTCCATCACAAGACCTGTTAATTCAGCTTACGCTGGCGTCTATTGCCCGGAAGGAGATTTGTTTCCAAATTCCGCTACATCATTTTACGTTAACGCCAGCGGGCTTGGCGTGACTTCGGTTGAAGTGTCGATAGGTGAAAGTCCAGTTAAAGGAACTATTGTCCCCGGTGGGTACAGCCCGTATAAATATGCGTTTACTTTTGTTCCCGCATTCAGGGCCAGTCTGGGAGATGCGGATGAGACCTACAGCGTTACGGTAAAATGCAGGGAAAATCCGAATACGTCTGATAGCATAGAAATCGTTCTGCGCAACCCTTTTCTTAAGCAATGGACATATTATTGGCGTGATTATTACTGGACCCCTAACGGCGAATTCAAGACTACCGATATCAATCTCAGCCGATTCAAAAATACCTCCGAAGTCTACTTTCTTGTTACATATACTGACGGAGTAAGTAAAAGTCCTCATGGTCCATATACAGCTTATAGCAATGGATATCAACGTGATTACGGCGCGATCCCGCCTGTTCATCCAGTGTCAACAACTGGAAATTATTATTTCGGTCAAAAAATCGGACCATGGAATAACTATGCAGGCGATATAAAAACTGATACATTAACGAGACAGGAAATTTATTTGCCAAGTTTGCTCGAGTATACATGGCAAACTTTTTATACGCCAACTGGAGCAGTCACGGGTCAGGGCAGATATAAGCGGACTGGCCCGACTTCGCCATACTGGACTGCGTATCCGTATTAAAAATTTTTTTCGCGGCAAAGAATTTTTTTGCTGCTCGATTCGGAAAAAATATAAAAAAGAATATTATCGTTTAGCATTTCCGAAAGTAATAGAAAACCAAAGCGATTCAGGCGAGGAACTTCGGCCTCGCCTGAATCGCTTTGGTTTATCGGGTTGCCAATATCGTAAAAATTATTTATAATTGGGGCGGTGTATTGGATTCGGAGGAAAATGGTGTCAATTTTTTTAGCCAATTTTATTATTATTTTATCGACCGTAATGGCGTTAAGCGGCGGAGGCAATGGAAGCGATTCCGTTCAATTGTCGGCCATGCCCGCCGCTGAAAAAATAACGCCTGTCAACGAAATGGTATTCGCAAGCCCGGCTGCCGAAGACAGATACTTCGAAGATCTCGAAAAATCATTGAACGATAAGTTGAATTCTTCGGAGCTCGGAAATGCCGACAAATGCGCTTCAAAGGGGCTTACGCAGATCATTCTCGGCCAGAAGACGAACGAGATAATGATTACCGAAACATACAATCTGTCGGTCCAAAGAATTGTGATCGCGAACTCCTTAAACGAACAGTCTAGAACTGAAAGGCCAGTCTGGGCTCTTTATTCAGGTGGCGGAGTTCTCAAAGGAACCGTTTATACAGCCCCTGCCAAACCTGAAAATGCGGTGTTTTCAGCAACATATACTGAAAATGGAATTTCGAGGCTGGCTTTATTCAGGCTAAAAGTAATCGGTTTGAGTTCGCCGTTTTCGTCTGGAATGACGTATTTTGTCTTAAGTTGCAGTACCTATGACCTTTCGGGACTTGCGTGTAATCTTTCGAACGGTAGATATATTAATGCTCTCGGAGATCCAAATACGACGTGGAAATTGATTTCTGGTGATGGAGTCCTGACCGGCCATAAATATATTGCGCCGGCTAAAGCCGAAACTGCAATATTTACAGCATCTTATACGGAAGGCGGTATCGTCAGGGCATTCTGTTTCAGGCTTAAGGTTGTCGCGTTGATTTCGTTTTCTCTTGGCAAGGTTACGGACGAAGTGCAGACGCTGATGCCGTATGATCTTTCAATTAACAATATGTATAGAGTCGCGATACTCTCAAACGGCGAAACCATAGACACCAGATCGAATCCGAACTTCTGGAATACCCGCTGGACTCTTGTTTCCGGCAGCGGCTCAATCAGCGGTGAAGTTTACATCGCGCCGTCGAGTGGCGAAACGGCAATCCTGACGGCCTCGGAAACATTTATGGGAGTGACGCAGAGCGCCACCTTTAGATTGAAAGTTGTCGCTCCGACGCCCGGAATGAAAATACAACTCGCCGGCCTGACGATCGATAAGGCAACCGATGCCGTTGGACTTGGCGGGACGTATGATCTTGGAAAATTAAAGATCGTCGCCAAATATTCGAATAATACGACCGAGGAAATTGGGACGAGCGGCCGTCCGTCATTGTCGTGGATAATCACGACAGGCGGCGGTTCCATAAGCGGAAGTGTTTTTAATGTTCCGCAAAACGCCGGGACCACCCGCTTCGTAGGTTCATTTGTCGCGCCCGACGGTTCCGTGAAGTCGGCGCACTTTACATTGTCATTTTATAGAACCAATGTTTATGGCAACCGAGGCATCGTTACTTTTGCCGGCGCTAAATTTCATTTGAATGATGGAACGATTTTCGAAATACCTTCGGATTCGATAACTAACACCGGCGAAGTGAGCATTATATATCCGTCCGACGGGTCTGGCCTGGCCCCGCAGCAGACGAGTTTCATGGTAAATTCAAATTGCGGAATTAAAAATGCCATCGTCAGATTTCCGGTCAGGGCTGGAACGCCAAAAGAAAACGCCTCGTTGACCTGCCTCTTATCATTACCCTTTGTGCGTACACTACATCCGGTAGCGACAATAAATGATACCGAATGCGTATTCGTGGTTAAGGCCAATCCGTTCGCATCGCCAAGTGTACATTATTCGCCGCTCAGGGCTGGTGAAGAGCCCCCGGACGGTGTTTGGGTCCTTGATAGTGCAATGTTCGTGGGTGAAAAAGTTTTGGATGGTGATACTGAAGTAATAACGTGTGAAAAAAACGTGAATGACCGCCTTACAGATAAAAACAACAAAATAATAAAATGGCCTTATTATGTGCAATATTACCAAACAGGCTGTACAACAGCATGGTTGATGTTGTTGAAGGGATATAAAAAAGATCTTCCGTCAGACTTTGATTCGCTGTATAAAATTTTAAAATATATCAAAATGCCCGTTGACCGGAGTCCTCTTTTTTACAACATGATGAAAAAAATTATCGGTTATGCTTACACCGATCCGGAAGCATCGCTTTACTTTCCGCTTTCAGATGTTACCATACCAGGAAAAACCTCTCAGATCCTAGGCAAAAATACAAAAAGTTATTATTTTTCGAACAAGAAATTATTTGTATCGTATGTCGTAAATCAACTTCATGAAGGTATTCCTGTAATGGTTAATTTTTGGTATCATACCGTTATATTTGTTGGCTACAAGTACACAGGAGGCCCTTATTGTGATATTGATAGAATAGCGGACAACATATCGTTCATTTTTCATAATCCTGCGGGCGATTTTACTGCCAGTCAGACTATGAACGGGCTGTATCAGGAAAAAACGCTGACTGAGTTAATTGAGGATGTTCATTTTAATAATACAAATTCAGGTTTTATTGTTCACTTTGTTACTAGTCTACCTCCATCCGGTAGAACTCTAAAAACGATCCATCTGCCTGATGATACTACGGCATCGTTAAATAACCCTGGCTATAATAGCTGTGTTCGGTTCGTTAAAACTGACCATGGCCATGAAGACAAGAAAATTGCATGGACATGCTGGGATGGATGGTTAAAGGAAAAAGATTTTAAGCCAATTATAGATTATACTAAACCGTTAGGCATCCATGATACTCCAAGTACCTATTTTAACCCCGGTAAGTCTCCCGGCTTTTCACCCAAAGAAATCAACACCGACGCTTACAAATGGCTGACGTTGTCGAACGATAATATAACAGAAGTTACTGAAATAAATGATTTCGACGACATCCGACTGATCAGTATCCCCATTCGTGACGCAAGCAACGTTGATGATCACACGGGCCGCAACGATGCATCGGCTGAAGTTGCGCTTAGTATTTTCGAGGCTGGATCAGGTTCAAATGAAGTTGGTCTGGAAATATTAAGGACAAGTGCGTCGGGCAAATACAGCGGCGGAAGCAGTGAATATAATTTTTCTGATTTCAAAATAAAAGAGCCGGTTGGCGAAATCAGCATCGGCGAAAAATTCAGAAGAGACATTAAGCGAAAAGCGGATTTTTTGATGCGTATCGCGGTAGTGAACGGAAGCGCCGTCAATGTAGATCTTTCTAATTCGGCTAATTATTGCGACAAATTTGACTTGAAATTCACGTATGTTCCCCCGCGACGCTGAAAAAAGGAACGGCCCTTCCGGACGGTTCTGTTGTTGAAAGAGATATCTCGGAGTCGTTCACGATAACCGTTAAATGATTACAATGATACCGACAACGATATACTGGCCCGCTTCAACGCCGTCGTTTTCTCATTGGCAATCGGGCGGGCCGTCGCGTAAGCCTGCCAGGAGCCGAATAACTTTGAATATCGGCCGTGGATATAAAGTGACCCTTTCGCGTTTTATGCGGTTTAATTTTTTTTATTGTTGACAACCCGGCCGTTTTTGAATATATTAATCGCGGAACGAAGAAGATATTTAAGATGGTAATTCAATAAATATATAGAAAGGGTATAGATGTATTCGAAGCTCAAGATAGACCGCGACCGCCCCATCGGCGTTTTCGATTCGGGGCTCGGCGGCCTTACCGTCTTTTCGGAAATGCGCAAGGCGCTCCCGAACGAAAACCTCATATATTTCGGCGATACCGCCAGGGTGCCGTACGGCACGAAGTCGCCGCAGATCGTCGAGCGATACACGTTCGAAATCGTCAATTTTCTCAGGCTCTGCGACGTGAAGATGATCGTCATCGCCTGCAACACATCGACCGCCATCGCGTATAAAAAACTCAGGCACAAGCTGAAAATTCCAGTCGTGGGCGTCATCGAGCCGGCCTGCATGGTGGCGGCGGAAGAAACGAAAAATAAAAAGATCGGCGTCATCGGCACGCGCATCACCGTGCAAAGCGGCGCCTACCAGGAGAGCCTCAGGGCGATAGACCCGAAGCTGCAGGTCTATCAGAAAGCCTGCCCGCTTTTCGTCCCCATCGTCGAGGAGGGCTTTACTTCCGGCGAGATCATATCGCTCACCGCCCGCGAATACCTTCGCGAATTCAGGGAGAAAAACATCGACACGCTCATCCTCGGCTGTACCCATTACCCGATGATCAGGGAAGTCATATCCGACGAGATTGCCGGCGTGATGGGGAAAAAAGTTAATATAATCGATTCGGCGAAACAGACGTCCCTGTTCGTCAAGTCCAGCCTCGAGGAAAGCGACCTTCTCAGCAAGGCGAAGAGGCCCGGCAGGGAAAAATTTTACCTTACCGACGCTTCGTGCAACTTCGTCGCCATCGGCGAGCGGTTCCTGAAGCGGCCCATAAAAAAGATCAAGGTCATCAAGGTCTGGGAGATCATGCTTCAGTAGGCTTCGAGAAAGATAACGCCATGCGCGGATAGATAAAAAAATAAACGAATAAATTTGGGAGGAATCAAATTGGCAAGGATCGACGGCAGAAAAAACGATGAAATAAGGCCCGTAAAAATTCACAAGGACTTTTTGAAATACGCCGACGGATCGGTTCTGATAGAAATGGGCAACACCCGGGTTATAGTTTCGGTGACGGTCGAGGAAGGAAGGGTCCCGCCCTTCATCAAGGCTAAAAACGTCGTTCCGGGAGCGGTTCCCGGCGGCTGGATAACGGCCGAATACGCGATGCTTCCGCGCGCCGGAAAAGACCGCAGCACCCGCGAGATCACTCGCGGCAAGGCCGACGGCCGTTCCCAGGAGATCCAGCGCCTGATCGGCCGCACGTTACGCGCAATCTGTGATCCCGCGAAGATCGGCGAACGCACGATCATCGTCGACTGCGACGTCATCCAGGCCGACGGCGGCACCCGCACTGCCTCAATAACCGGCGCCTACGTCGCGCTCCGCGACGTCATCGACCGCCTCGTCAGGGCTAAAAAACTCGACAGGAACCCGATGACCGCCCAGGTGGCCGCTATATCCATCGGCATCGTCGACGGCAAGACGCTCCTTGACATCTGCTACGAAGAGGACAGCCGCGCCGAGGTCGACATGAACGTCATCATGACCGCCGACCGGAAGATAATCGAAGTGCAGGGCACCGCCGAGCGCGATCCCTTCTCCGTCGACACGATGATCGAATTCATCGAGACGGCCTACCGCGGCATCAAAAAATTAATGCTCGTCCAGAACGAGGCCCTGAAACCGAAAAAAACAAAAAAATAAGCGGTTGACGCCAGAAAGCGGAAAAAAAATGTCCTTCAAGATCAACGAATCAGAATATAGAAAAACAATCGAATCGGCCGTGGCGGACGGAAGACTTAATTCCGGCGCCGTCCCGGCCGCCCCGCTCGTGCCGATATTCCTCTTCACGGGCAACCGCGATAAAATAGAGGAATTCAACCACTACTTCGCGAAGACGCGCTTCCGCTTCATCGGCACCGCCGCCCTCTCCGACGGCCTGCGCAAGCGCGCGAAGGACGACGAGCCCGAAGAGACGGGAAAGACCCTCCTGGAGAATTCCATTATAAAGTCGTCTTTCGGCTATCTCATCTCCGGCGTCGCAACCGTCGCCGACGACACCGGCTTCTTCGTCGACGCTCTGAACGGCGATCCCGGAGTCAAGGCCGGCCGCTACGCGGGACCGGTTTGCGATTACGAAGCCAACCGCGTCCTGCTTTTGAAAAACCTCGAATCGGTCCCCGAATCCGCCCGCACGGCCTGTTTCCGCTGCATGATCACGCTTTACTGGCCGGGCGCGCCCGAGCCCTTCGAGTTCCTCGGCGAATCCAGGGGCAC
>Ga0079303_10000329_pt1 | contig 11223 bp, 9 predicted proteins | sample Methanogen_OWC_FD_77073 | JGI IMG/M metagenome (GOLD analysis project Ga0079303, IMG submission 77073) | Enriched soil microbial communities from Old Woman Creek wetland in Ohio, USA - Methanogen_OWC | ecosystem: Environmental > Terrestrial > Soil > Wetlands | place: USA: Ohio | collected...
CGTTGAAAAAGGCGAAGAACCTGAAAGCAAGCTTCGGGGTGCCTCGAAAGAGATGTTCAAGTCCATGAAGTCGGGCGATCTCAAAAAGTTCGCCAAGACCAAGCGCAAGGGGCTGCCCAAACGCGTGGAGGCGGGTCCAGTGACGGCCCGCGCCCTGTTCATTGCGGAGCGGGACGACGCGCCCAAGCTGGGGCTGGGCAAGACCGGGCTGAAGTTTGCCCGGATGACCAGCAAGGCGGCGTTCAAACCCGCCAAGGGCGGTCAAAGCGATTCCAAATGGGCGACCTCGGCCAAGCTCCGGGCAGAACTGGCGCACGAGAAGCCCGGCGGCCCGATGAAAAGCATGGACAAAGTGGGCAAGGTTCCGCACGCCATAAAGGACGCCGTTACGCCCAGAGGCGTTGTGAAGGCCATGCTGGATGATTAGTTAAGGACAACAACCCAGAATCCGACGGCGTAAAGTGTCCCAATGATGATGAATACCCACCCGCCCGCGCTGATGGTGTGCTTGACTGGCCGCACAGGTGCCGCAGGTCGTGATGGCAGCGCCGGGAGGAAACTGGTACAGTGCGGGCAGCGAGTAGCTGCTGGCTCAACTATGCCGAGACAGGCAGGGCATTTGCGCTTGCTGGCCTGCACAATGCCTTGGCCAACGCCTCGACCAACACCGTAAGCTATTATCGCACCATATATGTCGACCATGCGGGCAGTGTAAACGAGCGCTTTGTAGCTGTCAACATGAATTTTTATGGCTGAAGCAACAACCAACGTCAGTGATCTGGCCAGCCAACTCGGTAAAGTGGCCGAGCAAATGGAGCGCAACGAGAAGGCCGCTAAAGGCATTGAGTTTTCCTTTTTCAAGATTGCTTCGGCGGTTGGAGCCGTTGACCTCCTTAAAGACGCGCTGATCGCTGGTTTCAAAAACTCGGAAACGTGGCTGAAGGTTCAGCAGATGTTTACGGAGGAAAAACTGGCTGAACTCGGTTACACGCGAAAAATGGTAGCGATTGAAGGCGCTGGACTCGCTATGGCGTTAAGCATGGGGCGCGAACTGTACCTCAACGAGAGGATGTTCAATCAAAACCTCATCGAAGCCAACGCCTCGTGGAAGCATCGCAGCGGGCTGCTTATAGAAACGCTGGTAACGCAAACTCAGATTGGCATGAGCTTTGGTGACATCACCAAAGCGGCGGCTGCGCTGGTAAGCTACAGCTTGGACACGGAGTCGACCTTCAAAGAAAACGTGCGCCTCGTTGTCCAGATGGAACAGGGCTTGGGCGTGTCTGTCGGCGCGAGCGCTCAGTTGGCCAGCATCGTGGAGCGCCAACTCAGAGGTTCATTTACCGATGTGGCGCACGTGATCGCGCAGATCGTTGACGACACCGCGCTGGCGGGTGACGAAGCTGTTCGGCTCGCTACAGCCGTAGCAACCATACTGGGAAGGCTGCGCCCCGGCATAGGCGCGGCTGCGCTGCCTGAGATTGTCAAACTGGTTGGGCGCTACGAGTCAGCGCTGAAGGAAGTTGGCGGCGTGCCCGGCGCTTTCCAGCAGTTGGTTACAAGTCTGACGACGCCGGGAGGCATTGTCGGCGCTGGTGTTTTGGGTGTAAGCCCGGAATTCATTGCCACGGCGCAGGGTGTTGAGCAGGTCATGGACCGCTTTGCCAAGTACGGCGAGATGCTGGTGGGCCAGTCGCAAGGCTGGGAACGCCAATTCAGGCTTCAGATGTTGGCGGAGGTTTTCAATACAACTGCCGATTCCGCCAACCAAATGCTCATAGCCATCCAAAGGGCAAAGGAGCAGCAGGTAGGCCAGATTTCAATTCAAGACCGCTGGCGCAACCAGCTACACGCAACCAACGCCGGTCTTTCCCGGCTGGGGAATTCTTTGATGGGTCTTGCGCAGGGCGCTCTTTATCCTGTCGTTTTCTTAGTCGGGGCGCTTGCCAATGCGCTGGCTGATTTGGTCCAGTGGATCACCAAATCGAGGACGGTTGTTTACATTCTTGGCGGCGTTGTCGGCGTTGCGATTACGGTGCTGACGGCGCGTATGATCTCGCTTGCTGCTTCCATGTACGCAGCCGCGACCGGTTCGACAGTGTTGCAGGCAGCTTTGGCACGTCTGGCTTTTCTGGCAGTCCCGTTTAGGGCTTTATCGGCGGCTTGGACGGCTCAAGCCGGTGCCCGCGTGTTTGGATTTGCGCCAATGTTCGGGCGCACTCTGCTGACATCCTTGAGCATTTGGCTTGCTCCGTTGGTTTTTATGGCAGGGATGCTGGGCGCGATCTATAAGGTCAATAAAGATTCCCGCGACGAGCAGATTGCGGCCCACAGAATCCAAGTTACGATGGCTGACCGGTTGCAGGCCCAGACGCGGGCGCGGCTGTACGCCGCAGCGCGGTCAGAGCGGCCAGAGGAAGAAATTCTCAAGCTTTACAAGAGCCTTGCCAGTCAGGCAATGGAGCACGGTAAAACTCCGGCGGAGCAAAAGGCGTGGCTCGACGAGCAGCTTAAAGCGGTTGATTTGGATGTGCTCAAAGCAACAGCAACGGCGGGCATGTTTACGCCCTTGACTGAGCGCAGCCCAAAGCAGGTGAAGCATGAAGATGCCATGCGGAACATCAATGAAAAGCTGCTCAAGGTGAACGAAGACCAAAAAGTTCTTATAGATAAAGCGGCAAAGCGGGCGGAGGAAAACGCCCGCGACGCCGAAATCGAAGCGGCCAAAAACAGAGTGTGGTACTTGAAAGGAAGCTGGAACCCGTTAGGCGTGGCCAGCGACTATTACAGCGACCTGTTTTCTAAATAAGTTATGGCAGACGTGAACATCAGGCGCAACGACGAGCTACTGTGCGGGAGGCTGGTCGCGCTGCCGTCCTCGACGACCAAAACGCAGCTAAATCGCATTCTGGACGAGACGCGCAGTTTTCAGAACATCATCAGCATCGACTTTCCGGCCATGCCGGACACCATCGAACTGGCCCGGAGTGCCGACTACTACGTCAACTACAACATCGTCATGCCGGACGGCATCCACCAGTACAAAGGCACCAAGCCGATGGAAATACCCATCAGTTTTCGCCTCCACGCGATGGACCAGCAGTACTGCAAAAAGGGTGCGTTGACGCTCCTGCAACTGGCGGCGCGTTTACACTCATTTGTTTTGCCGATCAGCACGTTCTCCGGGGCTTTTCAAATCGCACCGAAAGCAGATGACCCGAATGCGACCTCCGGCAAGGACGACGCGGCGCAGATTGAGGCCAAGGCGGCTCAGGAGACGGTATGGCAGGTTACAGGTGCTAACAATAGCAAGACAGGCGGCATTTTCGCCCCGGTTACCTGCTGGCTGCACCTGATGTGGACCGCTAATGACCAGCCCGGCATTTCCTGCGTTGGTTACGTGCGCGAGGTCAAGGTTCAGTTCAACGGCCCTTGGCTGCGCGGGCCTAACAAAAGCTTTAACCTGCCAACCTCGGCAGACTTCTCGTTCGTGTTCATCCATCGTCCGGGGCACAACAACAGCCTGCCGACATCGACGAGCCAATTCCCGCCGACGATTGCCGAAAGTGGTCAGGCGTTTGCCGACAACGTTAAGAAAACGCTCTATAACACCCGCGATTTGGTTTACGCGGCCAATTATCAGGGCTTTGCTACGGGCAACGAAACCGGGGAGTCTGTATCCGAGGACACGCCGGAGCCTGAACAGACAGCGACAGAACCAGAGGTAGCGCCAACGCCGCAGAATCAAACTCCTATTCCTGCGAACGATCCTCAGATTTTTGAGCGGATTGATTAGCGCCAGCGCACGGTGCCGGTTACCTTGCCGTCATCGCCCTTCTTTTCGACGATCAGCACGTGATCGGCGTAATTGGCCGCGACCGGGTTGTGGTCCACGAGAAACACGAGGATGCCCAGCCGGTGCGCGGTTTCCTTCATGTAGCTGTAGATCGAATGGCAGACCTTGGGGTCTTGGTGGGGCACGATCTCGTCGTACCAGCGGTAGCCGACCCGGCGGGATACTTGCCCGACCTCGGAGAGCGTTTCGGCGATGATGAAGTTGGTCAGCCCGGCCTCGCCCTTGGAACTGCCGCTGAGGTCTTTGTCGCCCAGCTTGTTGTCAACCTCAATGTTTAATTGAGCCTTTTCCAGCCCGCTGGCCAGTTCGCGGGTGGTGCTGTAGCGGACCTCGATGGTGCCGCCGGTCATGGCGGCGCTTACCCGGCGGGCTTCCTTGTTGAGCGGGGCGATGGCATCCCGCAGGACCATGTTGGGGATGCCGTAAGGGCTGAAAGCGAGATTCCAGTACTCCAACACCTTCAGAGTCGCCTGATCGCCTACAAGGGCCGCCGCTGCTTCCTCAAGGGCCGCCTGAGCGCCTTTCAGCGCCTTCTGGCGGTCTGATAGGGTTGCTTCGGCGGCGCGTAAATCAGCGTCGGAGGGGCCGTTCTGGAGCCGGGCGATCTCCAGTTCGTACTCGTGAATTTCATCCAGCGTGTTGGAAACGGCCTGCTCCAGTTCCTCGTGGCGTTCGGCCATATCCTCCACGTCCTGTTTGCCGCTCATTTCGCGGTGCTTTCTGGACGTGTCCCGGTAGCTTTGGTTTAGGTCCACGACGCGCTGTTCGGCGATTTGCCACTTTTCCCCTGATTTCTGGCTGACTCCTTTGGCGGCCTCCAGCGCGTCCTTTAGCTCTTGAAGCCGGGCGGGGTCAATCTTGCCCATCGGGCGGTTGCAGGTAGGGCAGTTTTTGGCCGCGCTGGCGTAGTTGTTGTAGGCGGTGCGAGCCTCGACGACCTTCTCCTGTGCGGCGCTGTAGGACTCGGTGAGCGGCTTGCGGGCTTCCTCGGCCTCCCGCAGTGCGTCCTCGATCTCGTGGAGCTTGATCTCCAGCTTGTGACTGGCTTCGGCCCGCTCATCCTCCATGATCTTGAGCTTTTTGGCGATGCCTTCCATCTCCTTCTTGGCTTCGTCAATCCGTTGGGTTTTCGTGTTTACAGCTTTCTGGTACCGGCGGATTTCGGCATCATTCTGCGCCGTGGCTTGCTCGAATTTCTGGCGTTGGCTGTCGGCGGTGCGCTTGGCGGCAGTCACTTCTTCCCGCACGCCTTCCACGTGCGCGGCGGCGCTTTTGTGTGCCGCCTCATTAACTGCCATGTCCCGGCGGAACTTGCCCAGCGTGGCCTTGCTGGCTTCATGGTAGTCGCTCCACGGCGGCTGGCGCAGGCTGGCCATGACCAACTCCACGGAATCTGCTTGCGCCAGCCGGTTGAACTTGATGCTGTCGCCGTCAATGAACGCGGTCCACGACGCCAGCAACGGGGAAACGCCCAGCAGTTTGCTTAGTTCGGCGCGGGTTTGGTCAATTTTGCCGCGCTCGATGGTTTTGCCGTCATAGTGGTAGCGCAGCGCTTCGCCGGTTGAACTCAGTTCTTTGCACTTGTAACCTGATTCGACGATCAGGGATTTCCCGTGAAGCTCTGTTTCCAGAACAACGTACAGGTTGCCGCTCTTGTCGGTGCTGAACTGCTTGAGCGTGTTGAATCGGCCCGGCACGCCCAGCAGGGTGCGGCTGATGGCTTCGCCAATGCCGGTTTTGCCGCTGCCGACCGACAGCAGCGCCCCGCCGGAGGCTGTGTTGACGCCTTGCACCAGAACCAGTCCCTTTTCAGGGAATTCGATCTCGATGGTGCGGAACTTCATCCAGTTGCGGATGCTCACGCGTTTGAGCTTCAGGTCGACCATATCGAGATAGAACGGCGTAGTTAAGTCGATGAACGCTCGTGACCTTGTGAACCGTCTGCTCGAAGCTGACCAACCATCAGCAAGCGAGAAGACAGGTGTATACATCTTCGGGCCTAAACTTCCCCTCGGAGGCTACGTTCCGAGCATGGAGCAAGCGATCAGCGATTTTAAGCGCTACGGCATCATTCCCAAAGAAACCTACGCGGTCGAGCAGGTCATGAATTCTTTGGTCAGAAAAGGCTATACTTTTTTCTTCAAGAAAGCGCCCGGCGACATCGAAGTGATCGGGCGTGTTCCAGCAAACACAACCCCTGAAGGTCAGGCGCGTGCGACGCAGTTTCTCGGTCTTGAGCGCCACAATCAGGTCCAGCACCGGGCAACTTTTACGTCCACGCCAAAAGCGCTGGACGTAGATTACGTGCTCTTTGGCAGCAAAGAGCTTGAGAATGCGCGGCGGGAGCAGGAAAAAGCGTCCCAAGAGCAGCGCACGGTGCCGACCAAAAAGCTGGGCAAGATTGACCCGGAAGCAGAAGGTTGGAAGGCACCGCCGACAGGTGTCGGCTACAGCGAGAGGGGTGACATCATGCCGCTCAATGCGCCCGTGCAAGTGGGATTTGTTTACAATGAGAGTGAAAACGGTTTGCATGTCGGTGAAGTCGTGCCGGGTGGACCGGCGGCGCAGGCCGGTCTTCAGGCCGGTGACATCGTTTATGGCGTGCATCCGTTCACAGCGCACGATGGCGAGACTGTCGACGGTCCAAGGGGTAAAGGGTTTGATTTTGCCGAAGGCAAGCATCTGGAGTACGTGCTGCGGAAAGCCCATCCAAACCAGTTGCTCAGCTTCAAGGTTTATCGCGGAGACAAGTCAATCGTCGTGCCGATCCAGCCGGAAGCCAGACCTGCGCCAAAGCGCACCGGGACCGAAATGCACATTCCGGGCGAGGAAGTGCGCCGTTACTTTCAGCAGCAGCGCGAGCCTCGGCAAAAGCGTAGCGGACCTTACCAGCGAACGTTTACACGACGGCTGGGTGTGCGCCCCAACGAGGGCACTCCCCCGTCAACCACAGGCAATCAACCCCCCAACGTCAGTTCTCTGACCTGATATGCCTGTTTCCCTGTTTGAACGGCTGACTTTCGACAGACTCTTTCGGATCAGCGAACCGAAACGGGTCTACCGGTCGTTCACCGTGCGTGGGCCGCCGCTGGAGATCGACAGCTATCAGGATGCGGTTTACTACATCTTCAATTTCAAGGCCAATCCGAGCACGACCGGGCTGCGGCATCGCGGCTACGTGAAGTTCTTCAAGCCGAAAAACAAGAACCCGAAGAACGTGCCGCTCCAACATTTGGAGTGCTTGGTTGATTGCGAATGCCCCGATTTCCGCTACCGCTGGGCGTGGGCCAACAAGCAGCGGCAGAGTAGCGTGGTCGGCTCGAACTCGCTCAATCAGGCGTGGAATAAAGCGCCCAAGATCACCAACCCGCAAGGCAGGCCGGGTCTTTGTAAACACATCTTGGCAACGCGGTCGTACATCTACGGCCTGCTGGCCTCATTCCCCGGCGATGAGCCGGATACGGCGTACAAACTTGACAAGCTCACCAAGCACGCGACCAAGCGCTGGACCGATTATGCGGGTGCGATGCAGGCGGCGAGAGATCGTGAGCAGGAGATCAGGCGTCGCCGAGAAATGCGCAATCTTGGCCAGCGGCCTATCGCGCCGCCTGCCCCACCCGTACCGGTACGGCCAGAGCCAGAAGAACCAGAGCCGGGCGCACCTGAGCGAATGCCCAGAGGCCAAAAGCCGAAAGCTACAGCCGGGCTGAAAGCTGCTAAGCCAGAGCCACTGCCAAAAGGCGCGAAGCCAAAAAGACCGGGCGCAACACCGCCCATGCCGCTGGCAGTTCCGCCCGGTGAACGCGGTCGTGGATTTCCTCCCGCAGCACCACCAAAACCCAAAGCTCCAAAAACCAAACGGGTGATCGGCAATCGTAAAGTGACGCCGATGCAGCCCGGCGCGTACGGGTGGATACGCCCCGCTGAGGCACATCTTTGTGTGCCGATTCGAGATTTAATTTTGGAGAGTGTAGTTAATGCGAACGGTGACAATATGAGCAACATCAAAGAAGCCATCAAACTCGTCGAGGAAATGGAGGTCGATGAACTCGATCATCTAGGTTCCGAAGCACCACCCGCAGATATGGGCGGCCCCGAAGTAGGGGGAGAAACGCTCGAACCGAGCGAGCCGCCGGTTAGCGACAGTGCCATTGGAGCCGACACAGAAGGCGAAACGGCGCTGAGCCTTCTGCGGTCCATCAAGATGTCCTTGGAACAAATTGCCGCCGCAGTGGCTCCGGTCGAAGAAGTGCCGCCGGGTGCGGAGGGCGAAGGCGGTATGCCGCCTGAAGGCGGAGGCGGTGAAATCCCGATGCCTGACGAGCCGCCCGCCGACATCGAAGGCGAGGGAGGCCCGCCGGAAGGCGAACCTCACGACGAAGGCGAACCTCACGACGAGGAATCGGAAACTGAGGAAGACGAGGAAAAAGAGCGCGAAAAGGCTGAAGTGGAGTAACGCTCAAACCGTAAACCGACAAATTTAAGACACCATGTACCCCGGCGAATACGTTCAACCATTGATGAGAAGGATGGTGGTGCAGTGTCCTGTGGTTTCCGGCTACGTCACCGCTCGTCTGCAAGCGCAGGACAACATCAATCCGCCGAATACGTCTGGACCGCCGAACGGGCTGGCCGTTATTTTTGAAAACGTCGGGAACACGGCTTTCTCGGTGTTGCTCCGAGAAACCGATGATCGGAGCGTCAGCGGAACGCGCTATACGCTACCGGCGGCAGTCGGCAGTTTCCCGGTGTACGTCATTCCCGGCGGTTATGTCCCGATGGCTTGCGATACCAGCAGGCCGTTCCTCGAAGTATTCTGCACCGGCACAACCACGGGCCAACTGCGAATGCAAATTGACTCGCTGCGCCGCTGGACCGAGATGGGCTTTGCGAAGGATGATCCGTTCTATCCGCCGCAGTTGTTCCAAGCCAAGACCGTTCCCGGTCCTTTGACTTAACTGCCGCTTAACGGCACGTTTGCGTCCGCTATGACCGCGTAGGTTGTGGCGGACGATTGTTTTCCAGCCCCTTTGGTCTGCTCCGAGCTTTGGGCTTCCATGATGTTCGGGTCTTGGCCCGGCGCTGCGGTAACGGGGATCAACTGCTGGTCGCTGCTCTGCACAGTCAGACTTTGGCTTTGGCCGCGAATTTCGCCGCGCTCCAAGTGGTAAGTGCTGTTGACCGACGTTTTCTTTATCACGTGGCTTACCCCGGTAACGTAGTAATAACCGCTATGGCTGCTCGCCCGTTGATTTTGCTGGGTAATGCTGAGGTTTAGCAGGTCGCCGTGGCGGATCGTGATGGTTTTGTCTACACTGACCGCACAGCGAAATACCTGCTGGCGGGCGACCGCGTAATGAAACTGGGCGATGGCATTTATTTCGGTCAACGGGTTTGATGACATGTGGTACGGAATGTTCTGTTGGCCGTTGTTTACATTGCCGTACTGATAGATCGAATCTGCCAAGCGCAGGGCGCTTTCCGGTTTGCTTTCAATCTCTTGCATCTCTGCCGTGTAGGGGTCATAAGCCACGACACGTAGCCCTGCTACGCCGTTGTCCCATAAGCGTGAATCTTGGCTGGTATCCTCAACGGTAAGGCCGGTGCCGAACACGTCGTAGTAGTTCATTTGCCGGGCGTCGGTTTGATAATCCGGCGCATGGAAATGAAGCACATTGTCGCGGATGAAGAAGAAAAACCCGCCGCGCCCCTTGGCGGTAATAGCGCGGGGCAGCAGCCGTTTTTGAATGAACCGGGTATCGTCAATGAAGCACTGGTAGAGCAGGAATTGCCCGTCGGTGGGTTCCACTACAGCATCCAGTTTGTTTTCACTGGCAATCGCTTTGACGATTTCGCTGATTTTGCCCTTTCGGGCGATGACCTTATTGGAGCGCTCCAGCCGCACAAGTTCGTTGGAGGTCGCGAAGACGATCAGGTGACCTGCGTTGTCCCCGATACCCTCGAATTTAGCCGAGTAGTTCCGAATGATGTGCTTTTGCCACGGCAGCCAATAAGTTTGATTGAACGATCCAAAACCAACCCGGAACTGCATTACCGGGTCAGCGTTCGTCATTGCCTCTTTGACGCTTTCCAGAAAAGACGGGTCCAGCGTGCGGAAGGTGTGAAGGCCGGTGCTGGGACTGTATACACTGTCAGTGATTTCGGCGTCGACGAAAGTGACGACTTGCGAATTGAATTTCAGTGTCTTACCCGAAACGGCCAGTTGGTATTCAACCGCCGCAATACCCTCACCTGACTGGACATTTTGCGCCATGACTATCCTTCGTCGACCGCGACAAAACTGCGTTCCAGCGCTTCAAGGCTCTCGCCGGGCACTTCCACGTCAAAGAGGGCCAGTGTGGCGTCTTTGCTGTCCAGCGCCTCCACCAGCCGCTCAACTGTGCCAAGATTGGCAAAAAGCAGTTTGCAGTCTACGGCGCTCAATTCGATCCCGTCATCGGTTTCGGCAGCCTCATCGTTTACAAAGATGACCGCCTTGGATGACCGCACGACCTCCACATCCGAGGGAATGTTTTCGCCTTGGAGTTCGGCCAGCAATTCGACGAGTGCGTTCGGTTTCTTCATCTGCTGTAATAGTTACGGTGTGACTTTTAACGAGCGGAAAGAATGGCACTACGACCCGGAAGCCTACCGGCTGGCTGATGTCCAGACGGCGCTGGGCCTGCATTCGGAGTACATCAAAACGATGTCCCCCCGGCCTTACCCCAAATTCTACGAGGTTGACCGGCGCTCTGAAAAATACGACGACCTTTGGCATGTTCCGCTGGACGAAAGAACGGTTTTCTCCAGAGTCATTGAGATGGCGGTGCTTATCAACGCGGAGCGCCCGGACTGGCGGCTGACACGCGTCGGCATCGTGCCCCAGCAGAAATACAAGGTTTGGATGGGCAATTTGCTCCTTCAGGCCGTTGATTATTTTCCGATGCGCGGCGACATCATGTACTTCAACGGTTACCGGAACATGATCGTCAACGTCGTGCTGGAGCCGACCTCCTACTGGCATCAGACCAACGTGTGGCTGGGACTGGTCTGTGAAACCTGCATTCCTGCTGACGGCGATGCCCGCCCGCTCATTGACCCCGGCAGCCCGCCGCCTTCCGAACGCGTGCAAACGCGACCGCTGCCTGAAGTATGATCCTCGACGGCTACAGGGAGGATGTCAACAACGTGCTCAAGCGTCGCTTGCGCGATCCGGCCCAGTGTGAGACGGTCGTGTCCGCTATCATGGAGGGCTTCGAGTCCTTGGAAAAGAAAGGGGTGCCGGACCTCGATGCGCGGCTCAGGGACATCGAAGACAAGGTGCGCAAGCTCGCGGAAAACGTCGAACTCGGATTTGTGAACGGAAG
>Ga0079303_10000330_pt1 | contig 11210 bp, 10 predicted proteins | sample Methanogen_OWC_FD_77073 | JGI IMG/M metagenome (GOLD analysis project Ga0079303, IMG submission 77073) | Enriched soil microbial communities from Old Woman Creek wetland in Ohio, USA - Methanogen_OWC | ecosystem: Environmental > Terrestrial > Soil > Wetlands | place: USA: Ohio | collected...
CGCAAGAGCCGACCGGAACAGCAGGATGAACAACCCGATCGGCAGGGCGGTGAGCAAGATGCTGGGAAACGGAATGGCGATCAATTCAGTGCTGTCTTCTTCAGCTTGACCAGATACAGGCTTTTGCGGCCGCCCTGATCGGCATGGGCAACCAGTCCCGCCCCATCGCGCGTCCAGATCGGCCTGAAAGCGTCAGCTCCGCCGAACGCTGAAACCGCGAACTCTTTTCCGGAATCGATCCGGCGGACGCGGATCACATTCTTGCTGCCGTCGTCGCTTTCGGATCGAACGTAGGCAAGCCATCTGCCATCCGGAGACGGGTCAGCAAGCCAGTTGCGGCTGGCTTCGGCAACGAGCGGCTCGGGCTTTCCTTCCGGGTCGACGGTCATTTTCATGATATGCGAAACTTTCATTTTCTGGACGATCCGGGTAAAGACGATCGACTTGCCGTCGGGCCACCATCTCGGCTCCCGATCATCTTCGGGGCCGGATGTCAGCTGCACGAGGCCTTCGCCGTCGACGCCGATCATCCAGATATCGTTCGAACCCTTGCGGTTCGATGTGAAGACGACGAATTTCCCATCCGCCGACAGTGCGGGCATCATGTTTTTTCCGCCACCGGCCGTGATGCTTCGATGCTGCTGAGTAAGGCGGTCGAAGACGAAGATCTGCTCGTCTTTCACGCTGTCGCTTGAAAAAACGAGCTGTTTGCCGTCACTCGAAAACTCGGGCGTCCAGACATTTCCGGGCCATGGAAAAAGTCGCACAGCTCCTGATTTTGTTTTCAGCGAGCGGAAATAGCACTGATACTTCGCATCAGCGCCGCCCGAAGAGCGATTCGAGGCGAACAGCAGAATGTCACCGTCAGCCCCGAGACTTCCGTGGTAATTGTTCCCCTCGCCTGTCTCGAGTTTTTCGAGGCTTCCCGGGGCGAGGTCTGCATCGGGGATCGCTGCAGGATTGATCGAAGCCACGGGCGGGACGACCGCTCCCGAGGCAATCGCCGCCATTCCGGGAATATTCATCTGTTCAGATGACGTCGCGATCGGCCCGTCAGGGTTCATGACCTCGGCAACTTCATCGAATCCGGCCACAGCCGATGCAGGTTCAGCACTCACCGGGGTTGCCGTTGAAACGTCCGAGCCGGCGACCGAAGGCTGGTCAGATGGAGCAACAGGCAATCCGTCGGCGGCCGAGCGGTCTATCGGCGGAAGCTGAGCCATGGAAGGGGCTTCGGGGTGACCAGGCTTGAACGCAATCGCTCCCGGCGGCGCCGCCCCTTTTTTGCCGCCTGGAATTTTCGGCTGTTTTCCCTGGGTCGGCGGGGAAACAGTTTCCCACCCCTGGTTGGCCCACGGCTCAACCGTGCCACTGGCCTTGTTGCCCGTGCCACCACCCGTCAACAGGTCGAGCAGGGAATGATCCCATGACCGGCCCTTAAAAACTATACTATCAAATATACTTCCAGTGAAGGCGCCGGCCAGGAAGATGAACAATCCCAGCAGCAGGCGCTGTCGATGACGCTGACGGCGTTTCTGGGGAGTATCGCAGGCCGGACAGTTTACAGATTTGGCTTGAAGCTCCTGACCGCATCGGAAACAATACATAGGCTCTCCTGATGGTGATGAACAGGAATGTATGATACTTCAGAGAAGCACCCACCGACAAGTAGCCGCCCAGGACAAGTGTATGGACGTGCTCCGTGACCGGGAACTTCGGGACGACGGATCTCCAGGAAAATGTGCGAGAGGCCGATAGGATTCTGTATTTCAAGCGAGGAATAGAATCATGAACGAAAATCTGCGCCGGAAAATCGGTCAGTTGTTTGTTATCGGTTATCAGGGCCTCGAACCATCTCAAGAGGTTCTTGCCTTCGTCGAAGAGTGGGGTATCGGTGGAGTGATCGTCTTCGCCAGAAATCTTGAAGCCCCTTCCGCCCTGCCGGGAGTGTTGCATCGATTTGAAGAATCCGCCGGAACGCGCATGTTCACGGCCATCGATCAGGAAGGCGGCCTTGTCATGCGCATTTTGCGTCAGGGGAGTCTTTTTCCCGGGGCGATGGCCTTATCCGCAACCGGAGCCCCCAGCCTTTCACGCCGCATCGGAACCGCGATCGGAGCCGAGATGCGCGCGCTGGGCCTCACGTGGAATCTCGCTCCAGTGCTTGATATCAACCACCCGGGCAATCCCGGCATCGGTGCCCGGTCGTTCGGCGACACGCCCGAAAGCGTGATCAAATATGCTCTGCCATTCGCCGCCGGCCTGCGGGAAGGCGGTGTCCTCGCCTGTGCAAAGCATTTCCCCGGAAAGGGGGATGCGAAGGTCGATTCGCATCTGACGCTGCCGGTTATTCCTTACGACAGGTCCCGGTTGATGTCGTTCGAGCTTGCACCGTTCAAGGCAGCCATTGACGCGGGCATCGATGCGGTCATGACGGCACACGTCTTTTTCCCGGCATTCGAACCCTCCCCCAACCTTCCGGCAACAATGTCGGAAGCGGTTCTCACCGGCCTACTGCGACGAGAACTCGGGTTCAAGGGACTTTTGATCACCGACGATCTCGAAATGGGAGCGATTACCGAGGCGTTCGGCGTCGCGGAAGCAGCCAGGCGCTCGTTCCTGGCCGGTGCCGACCTGCTGCTCATCTGCCATGACCTGCGCCGGCAGCGTGAAGCGGCAGAAGCCCTCCTGCGCGAAGTCGAGTCCTCATCGGCAGCCAGAGCAAGGCTGGAAGAGAGTCTCGAACGTATCGGCACGGCGCGTTCACGTCTCGAGACTTCCGCGCCGGCCGCTCCCCTCGAAAAGCTCGCCAGGTCTCATGCCGCCATCGTCCAGGAGGCGCATGACAAAGCGATTCTTTTCGACCGGACCGCTCCAGGCGATCTGCCTATTTCGCCGGAAAGTCCGCTTGTCATCGCCTGCCCACATATAGCCTCCCTGGTGCAGGTTGAAGAAGAACACCTCGACGCAGGTCCCGCGCATCAGCTCCAGAAAGCCTTCAAGCATGCGCGGTGCATCATGTATCAACCCAAAGCCGAGCGAGAAGCGATCATCACGCCCGTTCGCGAAGCCTTATCAGCCGCCGGGCCCACGGCGAAACTGCTGCTGCTTTCATACAACGCCCACCTTTTTTCAGGTCAGAAACAGGCGCTCGAGGCGCTGGCAACGGATCATCCCGGAACGGTCCTTGCCGCACTGCGAAATCCGTATGATCTTGCGGTCGTATCGGGGGCTTCGACGGCTGTTGCAACGTTCGGATTCAGATCTCCCGATATACACAGCCTTATATCCGCGCTTACGGGAAAGCTCCCCATCCGCAGCGACGGCTGGCCCGTCAGGCTTCGATAGCATTCCAGGATATACTTCGGCTGGAGCTTCCACATGCCGATAGATATCGAAGAAATATATCCGCACGACGGAGGCATCAGCCATGCTCGAACTCGAAATCAAGATTTTTCTTCTCACCATGGTGTATTTCGCGGGTTGGTTTTTATTCGAAAAAGTATTCTCAGCCGCCTGGGATCGCTGGACAGCTCAGCCTGCGGGTGCTCCCCGCGCGACATCCCGGGGTCGCGTGCCTTCCATCGCTTCCGTTGCTCCGCTCGATCAGACCTTCCGCTACATCCGTGGTCTGAAGAACGCGGACTGGCGCATTCGCCGCATTTCCTGCATTCAGCTCGGCGACAAGCGCGGAACAGCTGTCGTTCAGGCGCTGATCGAAGCCTTGAACGACCCGAAGGAAGAAGTCAGCATGGCCGCCGGCGAAGCCCTGGCAAAGATCGGCGATCCGGCCGCCATCAATGCGATGCAGGATCATCTCAGCAAGCTGGACTCGCGGCTCGAAGGCACCTGGGAGCAATACAAGGCCGCCTGATCTCTGATGCCTACTCTATTCAAAGAGAAATCCGAAGCCGTCGCTCCGACCCAAGCGGCGGCTTCTTCCAATGCTCAGAATCCCGGACACGATGACGAGACTGCCGGACCAAGACAGGCCCAGACGGTCGCAGCCGCTCCAGCCGAGGCAGAACAGACACCGGGAAAGCTCATCAAAGCTGTCCTGATCAGCCTATTCGTTTGCCCCGGCTTCGGACACCGGCATCTGGGACGTTCGACCGCGGCCTGGGTCGTTCTCGGTCTTTTCCTGGCATCATTCACCTACCTGGGCGTCACCGTGAATCATCTGGCCCAGGAAGCTGTGAAGCAAATGCAGACGCACCGTTCAGCCGACCCGTTTGCGATCGTCACGAAAATTGAAAACCTGTACAAAACCGATCCCGATGTCGACTGGGCGCTCAAATTTCTGCTTGTGATTTATTTCGGCGCCCCGGTCGAACTGGCCTATACCTGGTGGCAAAACCGCAGTCAAAAGGCTGCCAGTTGACCGGGAACAGTGGAAACCGGCTTGTCATGAAGTTTCGCAGGGCGGATGGCGTTGTGCCATACCGCTTGACGACAGTGTTTTCAGGGTGTAAAGTGGCGTGAGAGTTATCCCATGCGCGCCTTTCTCCAGCGATATCCGATCATCTTGTTCACGACTGGCGTTTGTCTGGTCGTGGGGAGTATTGCGCTCACTTTAAACCACATTCCCACGGAATCAAGATTCAACGCCACGAGCCTGCTGAGCCTCGGCCTTCTCGTTTTCACATCGCTGATGCTCGGCATCGTAAGCTTCTGGTGGCACGCCTGGCGGAAAATTCCTCAACCCATGGCGGGGTCAGAGCTGCCGACTGCTCCGCGCGTTGATCTGACCGATCTTTTCTTCCAGTCGAACGCCATCGTGGACTGGTATCAGCACAGCCTCTCCCGCCTGCACAGTCGCTGCGTCGATCTTGAGCGCATATCCCATCTGCTCGGATACATGAATTATGCGGCCGAACTTCGCCGGCAGCTGCGCATCGCTCTCCTGCTCGGGCAGGAGCTCTTTCCGACAACGACGATCATGCTCTTTACCCAGGAGACCTCAAGCCTGCATTTCGCGGGTGGTGCCCGTCCCCGTACCGGTCAGATTCTGCCCGAAATCTCCGAGGACGACCCGCTTGTGCGGCAGATCAGCGAGATCATCAAGCAGGAAGTGGACCTCGAGCGGCTTTCCACACAGGACTGGAAAAGCTTCACGCTGCCTCTCCGCCGCACAAGCGAGCCCGGCGATCTGACCATCCTCCCCCTCATGGTCTGGAACCGCATTCTGGGCGTCGGGATCTTCATCACTTCTGAACGCCGTGCTCTCGCGGACGACGAAAAACTGCTTGCAACGCTCTTCAACCGGCACCTCGCGATCTGCATCGAAAACCACCATCTGTTCCACGAGAACCTCCGCCAGGACCGTCTGGTGCATGAAATCGACATCGCACGCACTCTCCAGACCTCCACGCTTCCGCATCAACCACCGATTCTTCGCGGCTTCGACATCCACGGATCATGCGTTCCCTGCAACGAGATCTCAGGCGATTATTACGACCTGATTCCGCTCCCGAACGACCGGCTGCTGGTCGCGATCGCCGACGTTTCAGGGAAAGGACTTCCGGCAGCCCTGTTCCTGTCGAAAATACAGGCTCTGGTCCGGGCCATGGCCGACCGCATCCCCACTCCCGGAAAACTTCTCAGTTTTCTCTCCCGCCAAATGGAGAGAGAGCAGATGGGCTCGCTGTTCGCCACGATGATTATCGCTGTTTTCGAGGCGGGCAGCCGCTCCGTACAATGCGCGAGCGCCGGCCACTGCAAGCCGATTGTCGTCCGCGCCGGCAGCGGGTTCGTTGAAGAAATCGATGTTGACGCCGGCATTCCGCTTGGCCTGTTTGAACAGGAAGAGAATGCCTACACGGAAAAACAGATCGAGCTACTCCCCGGCGACGGGGTTTTTCTCTACACGGACGGAGTCATCGATCTGCTCGACAAAAACCGTGATCGGTTCGGCGTCGAACGGCTCAAGACAGCCCTTGACAATGCCCCTGACGGAAAAGCAGCCCTGTTGGTGTATCATGTCATGAATGTTATGAATAAGTTCAAGGAAACCCAGCCCCACGAAGACGATATCACGATGGTTTATGTTAAATCGGAGAAGGCAGCCAATGAACGAAACCTGTGACATTTTCGAAAAATACGTCTTCTTCAGCAGCCGCAAGGACCGTGAAGTTTTCTCCAATGTGCTCGAAACGACCCTTGCGATGCCGCTTGAACGAGTGACGGTCTCATGGACGGATCGGCCGGACGCGGAGTATTCGACGTTCAACGATCGCACGCGGAAAATTCTGCTCAACCTCGAAAGGCCAGATCGCATCGAGGTCATCAAGGGCGAATTCGAACTGGGCGGCAGTTTCGAACTGTGCGGCCACGAGCTTGCGATCGCCATTCCCGCGGAGCAGTACAACTACGAAGTCGTCGAATCGATGAAGCGGTTCCTGTCGCCGATCTTCCCGATGTGCATTTTCAAGAACCCCTATATCTGGGGTGTCGATTTGTATGAGGACTACGAACGCGAACATTTTTTCGCGGTCCGCCAGTATGGAACCCGTAGTCAGCATCTGGAAGATCCTGAAGTCGACATTTTCAGGCGCGACGACGGCATCATCTACAAGCTTCGCTTTCACCTGCGCGAGGAGATGCAGATCAATCCGGGGATTCACCACCTCGCCCCGCTGTTCGAAACGATGCTCGATTCTCTCGGGAAGGGCGCCTGCGAAAGCCTTGAGGTTCTGCACAGATACTGCACGGACCGGGCCACGTTCAGACAGGTCGAGCCACGAACCAAGCTCGGACGCGACATCAAATCAATCCTGTCTCCCCGCTGACGAAAGGAACGGATGGCCCCAGCCGCGATATACAACGAAGCTTTGATCGATGAGGTGATTGACGCCTGCATCAAGTTCCTCCGTGACCATCCGAGGAACCATGAGGTGTTGTTCTACCTCGGCAACGCCTTCTTCCTGAAGGAACAGCATGACAAGGCGTCGTTCTGTTATGTCAAAGCGGTGAATATCAACCCGAAGAATCCGGTCTACTACCTGCACATGGGCCATGCTTACAGGCGGCTCGGCGACCGGGAGCAGGCGATTGCAGCCTACGAGTCGGTTCTGACGCTGAATCCGCGGTTCGCCGACGCGCATTTCAATATCGGGCTTCTGTTCTACGAAAACCGCTCGCACGACAAGGCGCTGGCGAGCTTTTCGAATGCTCTCGCGATCAACCCCCGGTATGCTGCCGCACGGTATTATGTGGCGCGCATCCACCAGGACCAGGGGGCATTCAACAAGGCCATGGTCGAGTATCGGCGGGTCATCGAGGATCAGCTTGGCGAGCGGCTCGAGGCCGGCGGCATCACGGTCGACTTCGGTCTCGTCTTCACCGACCTTGGACTGCTCGACATCGCTGAGCGCGAGTACAAGCGCCTTTTAAAAGACCACCCCGAGTATGCCGACCTGCATTTCCATCTCGGCATGGTGTTGAAAAAGCAGGGGCGGAGCGATGAAGCCATGGACGAATTTCAAGTAGCTATCAAGCTCAACCCACACTACATGGAAGCGCGGCGCAGATACTGGGAATCGGCGCGCTGATCCGCGTCGCTCAAGGCACGATCGAGGTAACACGGAATGTTCAAACGCAAAAAGATCGGCGAAATGCTGATCGAGGCCGGACATATCACAGACAAGGAACTGAACATAGCCCTTGCCGAGCAGAAAAAGCGCGGCAAGCGCCTCGGCCAGGTCCTGATCGAACTGGGCTACCTTTCGGACGCCAAACTCCTTCCGGTGCTCGGCAAGCAGCTCAAAGTGCCGTTCGTCGACCTGAGCAAGGTCGATGTCAAGCCTGAAGTATTGAAAATGGTGCCTGAAAAAATCGCGCGCAAGCACATGCTCGTTCCGATCAGCTTCGACGGGAAGAGCCTGATGATCGGCATGGCCGACCCACTCGACGTCTTCATCATTGATGAGATCCAGTTTCAGAACAACTGCGAGGTCGTGCGCGCCATCTGTTCCGAAGTCCAGATCAGCGAGACACTCGACAAACTCTATGTAGCAGGAGCTATGGCCGATGCCCTGAGCCAGATCACCGCCGACGGCGTCGACGGCGGCAAACCCGGCGACATGGACAACCTGAAAAAGGCGAGCGAAGAAACACCGATCATCAAGCTGGTCAACCTGATTCTCACGCAGGCCGTCCAGAAGGGTGCGTCTGACATTCATATCGAACCTGACGAAGGCGAACTGCGGATCAGATACCGCATCGACGGAACGCTGCAGGTTGCGATGACGCTCCAGCCCGAAGCGCAGGCCTCGGCGGTTTCGCGTCTGAAAATTCTGAGCGGGATGGATATCTCCGAGCGCCGACTTCCCCAGGACGGCCGCATCCAGATGACGATCATGGACAAGCCGATCGACTTCCGCGTCAACACGATTCCCGTCTCGTTTGGCGAGAAAGTCTGCCTGCGAATTCTCGACAAATCGAACGTGCAGGTCAGCCTCGATCAGATGGGCTTCACGCCCGACAATTACAGGCTGATCCAGAAAGCCATCGCCGCACCGAACGGCATGTGTCTCGTCACCGGGCCGACGGGGTCCGGCAAGACGACGACCCTGTATGCATGTCTGAATGCCATCAAAGGCGTCGACATGAATATCTGTACGGTCGAAAACCCGGTCGAGTACAAGCTGAAGCTGATCAACCAGGTGCAGGTCCGATCCGAGATCAACCTCGACTTCGCGACGGTTCTGCGCGCATTTCTCCGTCAGGACCCGGATGTTATCATGCTCGGAGAGATCCGCGACGAGGAAACGGCGACAATCGCGGTCGAGGCCGCTCTCACGGGTCACCTGGTTTTTGCGACGCTTCACACGAACGACGCGCCCAGCACGGCTTCGCGTCTCGTCGACATGGGCGTCGAACCGTTCCTCGTATCGGCCGCGCTTCTGTGCATCGTCTCACAGCGGCTTGCACGGCGCGTCTGCAAGACCTGCAAGGCTCCCGATACGACGATCACGCCGGAATTACTGAAGGATATCGGGCTTCCACCGGAAGCGCTGAATGGGACATACTATAGAGGCAAAGGGTGTGACAAGTGCGGCAACACAGGGTATAAAGGCCGCGTCGGCATCCATGAAGTCATGTATACGAGCGAGAAGGTACGGCGTCTGATCATTCAGAAAGCCGGCCCTGACGACCTGATGGAAGCGGCGATTGTCGGGGGCATGAAGACGCTCAAAGAAGACGTCACCCTCAAATTCACTCAGGGGCTTACCACTCCCGAGGAGATCTTCGCTCTCTGCCGCGCAGAGTAACGCACGCACAAACAAAATAATGGTTTATGGTAATCTGTTTCCCGGATCTATGAATCGATGAAGCAAAGAGAATCTGTTTCCATGCGAGAGGTGGCTTGATGCCCAAGTTTGATTGTGAAGTCAAAAACGCCAAGGGGGAGATCCTCAAGACGCAGATCGAGGCCGAGAGCATGATGAAGCTCGCTTCGATGCTATCTGACAAAGGCTTCTACCTGATAAAGGCGACGGCAGTCAAGGAAGGCGGCGGTTTCAACTTTTCTTTCGGCGGCAGCGTGAGCGCCAAGGACCTGATGGTATTTACCGTACAGCTCTCGACGCTCATCGGAGCTTCGATTCCGCTTGTCGACTCTGTAGGCATCATGTGTGACCAGGCGGAAAACCCGTATTTCAAGAACATCCTGGACAAAGTCGGCCAGGATCTTCGATCCGGCCAGCCGTTTTCGGCAGCCCTGCGCAAGCACCCGAAGGTGTTTAATAATATATTTTGCAATATGGTTGAAGCCGGCGAGGCCGGCGGCATTCTCGACAAGGTTCTCGCCCGCCTGGCGGCTTTCGCCGAATCCGACTCAAAGATGCGTGGCAAGATCAAGGGCGCGCTGACCATGCCGGTTGTACAACTTATTCTCGCGGTCGGCTGCGTCATTTTCCTGCTGGTCAAGATTTTCCCCAACTTCACGAAAATGTTCAAGAAGATGAAAGCCGAGCTTCCGGCGATAACCAAAGCCATGATCTGGGCTTCCGATACGCTTATCGAGCAGTATATCCTGGTGCTGGCAGTGACGGGTGGCGCCGGACTGGGATTATACATGTTTCTGAAAACCGAACTTGGCGAAATGCTCGTCGCCAGGCTCTCCATTTCCGCCCCCGTCGTCGGGCCGATCACGAAGAAGATCGCCATCAGCCGCTTCGCCCGCACCTTCTGTTCCCTGCTGGGCTCCGGCGTTCCGATTCTGAATGCGCTCAAGATCACGGGATCAGTCATGGGCAACAAGGTTCTTGAAGACATCATCGGCCAGATGGCGATTTCGGTGCAGCAGGGAAAAGGTCTTTCATCGAGCATCAAAGGCAATCCCATCTTCCCGTCGATGGTTCAGAAGATGATGGAAGTCGGCGAAAACTCCGGCAACCTCGACAAAATGCTCGAAAAAGTCGCTGATTTTTACGACCAGGAAACAACCGAGGCGCTTGACGGCCTCACGGGCGCGCTTCTGCCGATTCTCACGGTCTTCATGGGCGTCATGATCGGCGGCATCGCCCTCTCTGTTTTCATGCCCCTCTTCTCGATCGTCCAGCAGATGAAATGAGCACCCAGTCTCTGCCCCCAGCCTGCACACACGCAAGCGACTCAGACAGGAGAGGCCGCAACCCTCATCGCAGACATTCAACTGAGCGACGGATACCGCCCTCATCCCCGTCAGCCGGTTCTCGCGACCCCGCCCGGCAGCATCGCCCGCCCCGGTCGGACACCGTTATCTGCATTCCCGCCTATAATGAAGAGCGGCGTCTTCCCGAGACTCTCCGTGAGCTCCTGCAACTTCTGCCGGATGGACTCGATATTCTTGTCATCGATGACGGATCCCGGGACAACACCCAAGAGGTTCCTCTGCAGGCCGGTGTCAGCTGCATCGTTCTTCCAGTTCACCTCGGATACGGTGGCGCTCTCCAGACGGGATATAAATTCGCTCTTGAAAATGGCTACAAATATCTCATCCAGATGGATGCCGACGGCCAGCATGATCCGACAAGCCTGACGGCGATTTTGCAACCGCTCAAAGCCGGCACTGCCGACTTCGTCATCGGGAACAGGTTTCATCCTGGATGTATGTATCGGTCACCCATCCTCCGCGAAATCGGAAGGCGCTTTTTCGCGGGTATCTGCCGCTTGTTGTCAGGATTCGAGCTGAAAGATCCGACCTCCGGCTTCAAAGGGTTCAACCG
>Ga0079303_10000331_pt1 | contig 11204 bp, 6 predicted proteins | sample Methanogen_OWC_FD_77073 | JGI IMG/M metagenome (GOLD analysis project Ga0079303, IMG submission 77073) | Enriched soil microbial communities from Old Woman Creek wetland in Ohio, USA - Methanogen_OWC | ecosystem: Environmental > Terrestrial > Soil > Wetlands | place: USA: Ohio | collected...
CTCTGATTTTTATCATTCACAACCGTAAGCTCGCACCTTAAAGTATCTCCATATGGTAAACCAAGTGTCCGGCGGCTGGTGACCAGCACCAGGTTGCCATCAGGACTTATCTGCACTCCGGTGGGATTATTCCCTGTAAACAGCCTGTTCAGCTCAACACCTGAATTAAGGTCGATTATTGACAGGTCGGATGAAAATGAATTGGCTGAATAAAGCGATTTCCCGTCAGCGCTAAGGATAAGGCCGGCCGGTCCACCCCCTGTCTTAAGTGTATCTGTGACGATATATTTTTCAAGGTCAATTACCGACACATTATCCGACCACTGATTGCTTACATAGGCAGTTTTTCCATCCCTGCTCAGGACAACGCTATGCGGACGGACACCTACCTTAATCTCCTTTATGACTTTATTCTTTTCAGTATTAACCACCAGTAATGCATTGCCTTCCTCTGCAACCACATAAAGGTATTTTCCATCACGTGACGGTGCCAGATTAAATGGCGAATAGTATTTCGCATTGACCATCTTTGAAATAATACCTGATTTTTGAATATAAAGGTGGCAGGATGCGCATTTCAGCGGATGGTCTGTGGTAGCAGTCAGATTATTGACATGTTCCCTGGCCCACCGGTGATAAGGCTTATAAATTACCACACCAAGAATAACAAGGATTGCTGCCGGTATAATAATTTTTACGAATCTTCCCATACTACTCAAGCTCTACGACCTTCTCCTTAACATCAGTTATATGAACTGGTATAATAACCGGTGATTTTTTAACTGCAAGAGAAACTATATTTTCAGGAGCCAGCTCAGGGTTTTCATGGCATCCTATACATCCCCGCCGTTCATTCGGACGCAACCATAACCAGGAACACGGACCACCGACAACATTGCCGTCTTTATCAAGTGTTCTGATGCGGAAAGGTTTATCTGCCATGACCTTCAGCTGAAATGAACCGTCTTTTTCAACATCAACAACTCCATAGGTTGTATCAACGCCCAGCACCTCAATCTTCAGGGCTTTTCTCATAGCAATGGAATTATCCGGAAGAAAAGGATCTTTGAAATTAATATCCTGGCATAAAAGCAAACCTGTTTTCACCTGCATATCCACTTCACTTGGAAGTTTTTGTGGTCTTTCATACGGTGTGACTCTGACGATATCAAGTATATGATAATCAGGATCTTTAAATACTGCCGGTCCGAGTGATCCCATTTCAGGATTAAACTCATAAAGAGCAAAACGGTCTGAGCCGGATTTTCGGTAAGAAACAAGATACTTGTCGGAACTGAGTGGAAGTACATCATAAAAATCACCGGGGATCGATGATGTCAGGTCAGTTCTTGTATGCAAAGGTCTGTTGTAGCTTATTGAAACCAATCTGAATCCGGTACGGCTTTCACTTCCAGATTCGGTAAATATGATCCTGCCATCATCAGTTTCATGCGCACGGTTCGGGTAAATGCTATTACCTGTACCAGCATAGAACTTTTCAGATTTTGTACCGTCAGGCCGCATAACTGTCAGCATCGGACCTCCCTGAACAGGCAGTAATTGGTGTTTAACTGTAAGCAGGCGGCCATCTTTCAATACTGCTGTGGCAAGATTGTCATCGGGGCTGAATGTTATCTGCCTGCTGCCCGAGCCATCTGCATTGCACGTAAAGAGACAATGTGCCGACTTTACTGTATCATTAACCGTCAGTTTGCTGAATACAATTCGTTCACCTGGCAGATAGGCGGGGTCAATGCACTCTTCCGTGCCTGAAGTAACCTGGGTGTATTTAAGAGTCTTCAGGTTCATTTCCCAGATCTGCCATAGATCATTTTCTTTATGCTGTCCTGCAAAGAGCATGAACTTTCCGTCATAAGATATTTCAGGGGAGCATGCTGAATAAAAATCTTTTGTCAGTGTTTTTTGTGAAACGGGCCTTTCCAAATCGATTGAAATGATCCTTGCTCCGGATAAATTACGCCAGGATGTCCCACTTGAATAATCCGGCAGGTGTATATTTCCCGGAACTTCCGTAAGGATCAGTTTATTATCATTTGAGGCATTTTTACTGCACGATACACTTATTGTACACGCCAGCCCTACCAATATAATTTCACTTAAAATGAGTGTCAGCTTAATCATAAAGGGCCCGTGGTTTTAGGGTTCTTTTACTTCGAGTATCTGGTTGGCTTTTACATTTTCAAGTATCTGAACCTTTCCCGAGGGCCATATTATTTCAATCCTGTCAACAGTATTATTGTCTGCCAGCCCGAAATGTATTCTCGGATCATTCTGGGAAAGGTAGCCGGTAGTTGTTTTTCTCTGTGCTATCTGTGTTTTGCCTCCTGAGGTTATCTTAACCCTTGCGCCTATCCCTTCTCTGTTGCTCGTAGTACCTTCCATATCTAGCATAAGCCAGTTATTCTGATTCCCTTTGTTATTCCTGAGAAAAACTGCCCTGCTGTTAAGATTGACTATAAAGATATCGAGATCGCCATCGTTGTCGTAATCCCCTACGCAGGCAGCTCTTCCAACATGTTCCTCGCTGAAATACGTGCCGAGTTTCAGGGAAATATCCTTGAATAATCCGTCCCCCTGATTTTCAAAGATCTGGTCTTCCTGACCATAAAGATGCTTCAATGCGCCGTTGGTTTTAAATATATCCTGATCACCGTCATTATCATAATCCATGAACGAAGATGACCATCCAACGAACTGTGCAGCCTGCATTGATATATTTGATGAGACTCCCTTATCAGAGAATACCCCGTTGCCCAGATTTTCATAAAGAGAGCAATATGTATCATCTGATACAAAAAGGTCGAGCAGTCCGTCATTGTTATAGTCTGCAAAGTCGACCGACATGCTTACAGTAGCTTCTCCTCCCTGACTAAAGGCAGTTCCCGACATAATTCCCTTATCTGTAAATCCCTTGCCGCCATCGTTGTGCCACAGATAGTTCAATGTGTGATCGTTGGCAACAAAAATATCGATGAACCCGTCTTCGTCATAATCAGCAGCACCAACTCCCATTGCCCTTCCGTCAATGTCCTTGATACCCATTTTCTCAGTTACATCCTCAAAAGTACCGTCGCCGTTGTTATGATAAAGGATATCTTTCTGGGCATCGTAGGCCAGGGGTCCCGGAAATCCGTCAGGGGCATAGTAATACTTGTAATTCGGATCAAAGGCAAGATAATTTCCCACATAGAGATCGAGAAAGCTGTCATTGTCATAATCGGCCCAGACGGCACCGACGCTGCATTCATTTCCGCCTGCAACATCAGCCCTTTTTGTTACATCAGTGAATGTTCCGTTGCGGTTATTTTTCAGAAGTACATTCGGCCCGTAATTGCTTATAAAAAGATCAGGATAGCCGTCATTGTTGAAATCACCGGCAACGGCGCCCATGCTGAACCATGGTCCGCTTACACCTGCCTTCTTCGTAACATCTTCAAATGTTCCGTTGCCCCTGTTCCTGTAAAGGTGATTCCCGGGCATTTCTGATGGCTTTTCGCTCTTGCTGAAGCCTTCAAGCCATGTACCGCTTAACGCATATATATCTATAAAGCCATCCTGGTCAAAGTCAAGAAAGGCAGCGCCGCCTCCATTCGACTGTATAATGTTGGTCAGGTCATCATCGCCGATGGAGTGTACAAAATCAAGTCCGACCTGCTGGCCGATCTCCTGAAAATAGTCATCGGTCGGAGCTGGAACAACCGCATCTGATTTATTATCCGCTCCTGCAGCACCCCTGCTTCCCTGACGGCAGCCGGTAAAAAACAAAATCTCTATTAAGAGAATGGGAACAAATAAGTTGTGTCGCATAACAGGTATATAAAATTAAAAGACATTAAAAAATCTTTTGTCCTTAAATCTCCGCCAACTGGCGCAGATTTCTTAAATAAACCAATTCATACCCCCTTTATGGGTAAGGGGGAATTTACGTATCTAACCTGTTAACCTTTGAAATTGACCTTATCAATTTTAGGGAATGCCTGTTAAAAGGGAATTAAAACAGAATTAAAAAAGCATTAATTCATGATGCTGCGGGGATAAGCAGTGTAATTTTAGTTCCCCGGCCGACCTGTGAAGAGATTTCAACAGTGCCGTTATGATTTTTAATTATCTGATTTACAAGTGAAAGTCCAATGCCGGTCCCGGGATATGATATTGCGTTGGCTCCACGGTAGAACGGTTCGAAGATTTTTTTGATTTCCTCCTCTGAAATACCAATACCTTTGTCCTCAAATTCCACCTTTACCCATCGGTCGGTAATCCCGAATTTAATATCGACACCATTATCAGAAGAGTACTTGCATGCATTTTCAATTAAGTTGCTGACGGCTGTCTTAAGCAGGTATTCATCACCGGTCACAATAATCTGCTCCGAATCGGTCACTGTATCATCCGGTGATATATTTATATGAAATGAAGGATTGAATTTTTTAATTTCTTCCTGGGCCTGCCATATAATATCATCCAGTCTGATTTTAGTACTGTAACTTGACGGACCTTCCGCGCTTGTTCTGGCGATAAGCAGAAGCCTGTTTGACAGGTCAATCAATGATTTGATATCTTCAAGAACTGATCCGAGAGCACTTTTGTATTCGTCAGCCGTCCGGTCTTTCATCATCAGGACCTCTATCTGGCCGTTAATTGAGGTAAGCGGTGTCCTTAGTTCATGTGAGGCATTGGCTATAAAATTCTTCTGCATTGCAAAAGATGTCTCGAGGCGTTCGAGCATCTTATTGAATGTTTTGGCGAGCTGTCCGATCTCATCGGTGCCATTTCCTTCAGGTACCCTTAAGTGCAGGCTTGTAATTGTAATATCATCCACGTTACTTACAACATCTGATATAGGTTTCAGCGCTCTCCCTGAATAAAACCACCCGGCTATGATGAAAGAAATCAGACTTATGAGGCAGACCACTATCAGGATGATCCTGAGTTTTTTCATGTGAAGAAGGCCGTCTTTATCAATTGCAGCTCCAATAACAGCAAATTTGTATAATCCGGTTGTATGGGGTATCCCAACCACTTCATATGCGTCCTGTCTGAGAACCACCTCTTTGTCTGACTTTACCTGTGCGATAATGTCATCAATCTTTTTCAGTTGCCATAATTTGTCTGATATATATAAGGTATCCCCGTCAAAATTGAGAATCATAAATTTTTCTTCAGGTAACCGGTTTGGATATCCGCTGCCGCTTCGCAGAAAGAGATTTGCATTGTATTCATAACTGTCGAGCACAAGCCTGGCTACACTGACGGTCCGGGACCGGAGGAGACTGTTAAAATCATTACGGCGGAAATTAGCAGAGAAATAATAAACTGCAATTGAAGCAATTAACATGATTAATCCCCCGATGAGGAGAAATTGTAATGTTAATCTGGTCCTGATCTGCATACTGGTTACGATTTATGGTATTCTGTCGCTGTAATTATTGCGGATTTCGGATTTAAGATTGCGGATTTCAACTGAATCCCATATCCGCAATCCGGGATTTAAGTTAAATCTCCGAATATATAGCCGAATCCCACCTTTGTATGGATAAGCTTTTTATCAAACCCCTTATCGATTTTCTTACGCAGGAAGTTAACATAAACATCCACAACGTTTGTGCTGAATTCAAAACTGGCATCCCAGACCTTTTCTGCAATATCATTTCTTGAAAGAACCCGTCCGGGATTTCTCATAAAATATTCAAGAAGCGAAAACTCCTTGGCAGTCAGATCAATAAATGAATCTCCCCTTCGTACTGCCTTCCTGTCAAGATCAAGTTCCAGATCAGCAACGAAAAGCTTGTTAGCCGTTTCACGGGGTTGATCAGAGTTCTTGATCAATACCTTCACCCTGGCGAGCAGTTCCCTGAATTCAAAGGGTTTAACAAGATAATCATTTGTGCCTGCCTCGAATCCGGCAAGCTTATCTTCTGTAGTTCCAAGAGCAGTAAGCATGAGAACCGGGGTACCGGGGAATGTCATTTTGAGCTTCTTACACAATTCCAGGCCGCCAATACCGGGAATTATGATATCAAGTATGAATAGATCATACTTATACTGACGTGCCAGCCTCTCGGCAAACACGCTGTCGTATGCAATATCAGCCTCATACTGACTCTCCTCAAGGCCTTTCTTTATAAATGATGCCACCTTTGTCTCATCCTCGACGATCAGGATTTTCATTGATTTTGATTAACTTTTTGGCAATATAGCAATTTCCGGTCTTTTTTAATAAGTTTTTAATCGTAAATTCATGCATCAGTGTATAATTAACGGGGACTTCAATAAAATAACTTCAGTTACACAGATATCCACTTAGAACCTTTGATATTCAATGATATATGATTTTTTTCTTTGTATTTATCTCCCGATAAATCGGGACAAGTTGTGTAAGTTTTACACCAGTTACAGAACAGAATCCATTAAATTTTTTATTTTTTCGAAAAAAAATATTAAAAATTGCTTTAATGTTATTTTAATTTGTTTACATTTGTATCTAAGTGTCATAACTACACTAATTATTGACTGGTATTTGAAATCGCATTTATTAAATAACCCTGGTAGAATTTTGAAAGTTGCATCGAACATGAGTTTAAAGTATTATTCTTTCTGTTTATAAATCTAACCCAAATTAGTTATGAAAAAACTACTTAAAGTCATCCTGTTGCTTTTATTCTCTGTCTGCAGTACCGCTGGTATGTATGCGCAGAGAACTGTGACCGGGACCGTGCTTGACGACAATCAGCAACCCGTTCCAAGTGCCAATGTTGTCCTGAAAGGAACCCAGACGGGAACATTAACAGATAACAATGGTAAATTTACCCTTAATGTTCCATCCTCCGGAGGTACACTGGTAATCAGCTTTATTGGTTTCACCACCCAGGAAGTTCTGATTGGAACCAGCTCTGTTGTCAATGTCACTCTTCAGACGGAATCCAAGGCTCTCGAAGAAATTGTGGTTGTTGGATATGGTACTCAGAGAAGGGCCGATGTGACTGGTGCTATTTCATCAGTATCATCTGAGAAAATTACTGCCCTGCCTACGTCAGGTCTTGACCAGGCTTTGCAGGGACGTGCTGCAGGTTTGACGGTTATCAGCAATGGTGCTCCGGGTGTTGATGCTACTATGAGGGTTAGGGGTATCAGTACGGTTAATGACGCCAATCCTTTGTTTGTTGTTGACGGTGTTGTGGTTACCACCATCAGCAACCTCAATCCTTCAGATATTGAACGCATTGAAGTTTTAAAAGACGCTTCCACAGCTGCTATTTATGGTTCACTCGGATCAAACGGTGTTATAATGGTCACCACCAAGAAAGGTAAAGCCGGTAAGGTTACAGTTGATTTCGAAGGCTATTACGGAGTTCAGTATTCAGATAAAAGATATGATTTGCTGAATGCTGAACAATATCGGGAATATGCCACAGGTGGAGCATTTACAACACCTCCGGTTTATACAAATGCTCTTTATGAAGATCGCCTGGCCGGTATGGGTCCCAGCCGGCCCTACGGCGGTGAAACCGATTGGCAGGATGAGATATACCAGACTGGTCCTATGCAAAATTATGACCTTTCTCTCTCCGGTGGCAATGAGAACAGCACTTTCAGATTGTCAGCCGGTTATTTGAATCAAAAGGGTGTTGTTATCCATACTGGTCTTGAAAGATACAACTTCAGGGCCAACAGTGATTTTAAAAAGGGCATTCTGAGAATCGGTGAGAACCTCAGCCTGTCCTATTCCGCACAGGATCCTCTCGCTGATAACGGCGGACGTTCGCTGTTGGAACATGCCATTAAGATGGCCCCATATCTGCCGGTTTACAATAAAGACAATCTGGGCGGATTCCAGGGTCCGAGCTCTCCAATTGACGGACAGGATGCTGAGAACCCCGTCAGAATCATGGAACTGAACAGCCGCCAGCGTAACACACTGGAGCTCATTGGAAATCTCTTCGGTGAACTGGATATTATTAAAGGCCTGAAATTCAGAACTAATATTGGTCTCCAGGGTCAGAGCCTGCGTGACGAACAATTCTACCCTACATACAATGATGATAATCTGGGTTCCAATACTCACCAGCAAACTTATGCTAACATATTTAAAAACCAGGCTAACTATACCGCACTGATATTTACCAACAGCTTAAATTATGGCGTGAAACTTGCTGATAAACATAATATTGAGGTGTTGGCACTGACTGAATACAGCGATGTTCACTCATCAGTGCTGAATGCCAATTCAAAAAATCTGATTACTAACGAAATTCAGGAATTGAGTAGCCAAGATGCTGCATTGAGCTCATCATCATCTGATTATTACAGAATTGGTTACCTGGCCAGATTAAACTATAACTATGAAGAGAAGTACTTATTATCGGCTTCAATAAGAAGAGATGCTTCGTCAAAGTTTGGTGCCAACAACAGATGGGGTACATTCCCTTCAGTATCAGTGGGCTGGAATATTGCCAAAGAAGCTTTCTTAAGCAACGTTCCTTCTATCAGCAACTTGAAAATCAGAGCAAGCTGGGGTAAGGCAGGTAATGACAAGATCCCCGATTATGCCTATTCTTCCACCCTGACCTCAAATATGTATTATGTAATCGATAATAAGCCTGTTGGAGGAACAACCCCGGGAGGTGCCGCAAATCCGGATTTAAAATGGGAGGAAACTACCATGACCAATATCGGATTGGACCTGGGTTTATTTAGAAACCAATTTACGTTGTCTGCTGAATATTATTTTAACAGGAGTAATGACCTTCTGATGCAGGTGCCATTGGTCCTGTCTCACGGTGATTTCTCGGCAACGATCAGCAAGAATGCAGGCTCTATGGATGTAAAAGGCTTTGAAGTGCAGTTGGGATACAACGATTTTGAAGGTGAATTCCAATGGTCAGCCAATTTAATTATGGGCACTTTCAAGAATGAAGTTAAATCACTGGGTGGTGCCACCTATATTTCCGGATTTTCTTTTGAAGGTGAAGACCTGAACAGATGCCAGGTTGGACAACCTGCTTTCTTCTTCTACGGATGGGCTTTCGACGGTATCTTCCAGTCGGATGACGAAGCTGCAGCTTATATGGGAGGCACGCAAAAAACGCTTTATGCTTCAAAAGGAGGTGATTTCCGTATTAAAGACACCAATGGCGATGGCGTAATTTCTACGGATGACCACACAAATATCGGAAACCCCTTCCCCAAGGCGACGCTTGGTTTGGACTTAAATGCTTCATACAAGGGTTTTGATCTGAACATCTTTATCAGCGGTGTTTATGGGAACAAGCTCTATAACACCAATATCTACGACCTGCAGGGTATGCCAAGGTTATTTAATGCCGGTGTGGAGGTTCTTGACAGATGGACACCAGAAAATCATTCAAACACCATTCCCAGGGCCGGTGATGTTTCTGTCAATATCGAGGCATCCGACCGTTTTGTCGAGGACGGTGCCTATACCAAATTGAAAAACATAACGCTTGGTTATAACATACCCGCAAATCTTACGAAGAACAAACTAACCAGGTTCAGGGTTTATGTCAGTGCTCAAAATATGATTTGTATAACAAACTACTCCGGTTTGGATCCTGAGGTTGGCAGATACTCCACCGGAAATGCACCTTCATTGGGACAAATTGGTGCTCCTGAAACATCTGCTTCAACCTCTCAAAACTATACCAATGGAATTGACAGAGGTAATTATCCTATACCAAAATCAGTTATTGGCGGTTTCCAAATTACCTTCTAACCTATAGAACAGAATTATTATGAAAAGACTTAAAACATATTTTATTCCTGCACTGATTTTAGGTGCACTGGTTCTATTCTTTTCCTGCAATCCGGATAAGTTAGAGCTTACGAATCCCAATCAACTTTCACCTGACACTTATTTTGCTAATCAGGCTCAGGTGGAGTCGGCTGTTAATGCTATTTACGGAAGTTTGCAGACAACCGGTATGTACAACCGTTGCATGTGGTACAGTAGTGAAAATATGGCTCACGAAAATACATGTAACTCGCAACAGGAGGCCGATAAACGCGAGTGGCTGAATTTCTCATTCGGTCCAAATCATGGTTTAATGGAAGCTTACTGGAGTTCTTGCTACAGAGGCATTAACAAAGCCAATTTTGTTATCAATAATGAGCAGGCAATGATCGATAAGATCCCTACCAGTTTAATGTCTGAGGCCACAAGAAATAAGTATATCGGTGAGGCAAAATTCCTGAGAGCCCTGTATTATTTCGACCTGGTTACCCGGTATGGTGATGTTCCCCTTTATCTGGGAATTGATCCTGCAGAGAAAGATGGTCTTCCCAGAGCTCCTAAGGCAGATGTCTGGGCGCAAATAGAAGCCGACTGTGCAGATGCTGCAGCCAAATGTCTTTCCAAAGCTGCTGAACAACCAGGAAGGGTTACTTCAGGAGCTGCATGGGCATTGTTGGGTAAAGCACGTTTATTTCAGGAAAACTACCCGGGAGCCCTTGAAGCTTTTAGCCATATTACCGGTTACAGCCTGACTGCTGAATATTTTGACAACTTCACGGAAGAAGACGAAAATGGTCCGGAATCGCTCTTCGAAGTCCAGTTTAACATCGAAGCCGGTTATGGACAACAATGGAATTCGGACAGAACAGACGAAGGTAAAAACGAAGCTACTTTCAGGGGACAGGAATATGGTTGCTTAAACTGGTTCAACGTATTTGTTTCAGAAGATCTGTGGAACGAATTTGAAACTGCCGCCGACAATGGCGTAAAAATCGATCCAAGACGCGGTTACTGCGCTTACCAGACCGGCGATCTGTATAACAACAATACTATGACCATTACAGTTGATTCCATTATTGTATATGATAAAGACGGGGTCACTGTTATTGATCATTACAAAAGAAGAGGCTGGAGAAAATACCAGAACTACTATAAGGCTGCTACTGAAGGAGCTGTTGCAGGAAATGAATCAGGTATCAACATTAAGGTGATCAGGTATGCCGATGTATTGCTGATGATGGCCGAAGCTGAGGCTAATAAATCGGGAGGAAGCCTTACCACCGCTGTCGGTTACATGAACCAGGTAAGGGCAAGGGCAGATGTTAATCTCCCGTTATATGGCTCAGCTGAAATGAATGTTCATTACCCTGTTTCCAATCTGACTGAATTCATGGTTGCTTTGGAACATGAACGCAAAGTTGAATTATGCGGCGAA
>Ga0079303_10000332_pt1 | contig 11192 bp, 6 predicted proteins | sample Methanogen_OWC_FD_77073 | JGI IMG/M metagenome (GOLD analysis project Ga0079303, IMG submission 77073) | Enriched soil microbial communities from Old Woman Creek wetland in Ohio, USA - Methanogen_OWC | ecosystem: Environmental > Terrestrial > Soil > Wetlands | place: USA: Ohio | collected...
ATACTGTCGGGCGATGATTACCAGATCGTCTACTCAGATACTCCCGGTATTCTTAATCCGAAGTACAAATTGCAGGCCGCCATGATGAGGTCAGTTGAGTCCGCCCTCGAAGATGCTGACCTTATCATTTATGTTACCGACGTTGTGGAGACTGTTTCTAAAAACGAGGCACAACTTACCCGTATTCTCAATAATGAGGTTCCAAAGATTATTGTGGTCAATAAGATAGACCTTACCACACAGGACGAGCTTGAGAAAATTGTGGCAAAATGGGAGGAGATGGCCCCCGGTATACCTATACTGCCTGTCTCTGCCCTGAACAGGTTCAACACTGACATGCTTCTGAGGGAGGTCATCGAACGCCTGCCGGAAGGACCGCCATATTTTCCTATAGACCAGCTTACTGACAGGTATGAGAGATTTTTTGTCTCAGAAATAATCAGGGGAAAGATTTTTGAGACATACCAGAAGGAGATCCCTTACTCCGTAGAGGTTATAATAGAGAGCTTTAAAGAAGAACCGGCATTGACAAGGATAAGCGCGGTAATATATACTGCTCGTGACAGTCAGAAGGGAATTATTATCGGCCACAAAGGTTCAATGCTTAAGCGTGTAGGTACAGGCGCTCGAAAAGAGATAGAGGAGTTCCTCGGGAAAAAGGTTTTCCTGGAGCTTTACGTGAAGGTGGAACATGAATGGCGCGATAATCCACGCGTGCTGAAGAAATTTGGTTACCTTTAGCCTTTTTTACTGATCATGAGCAAAATAGCAGCAATAGTAGGCAGGCCCAACGTGGGTAAATCAACTCTCTTCAACCGGATGACAGAGAGCCGTGACGCCATCGTGAATGAAGTGAGCGGAGTCACGCGCGACAGGCACTACGGTAAGGTGATATGGAACGGAGTTGAATTTTCAGTAGTGGATACCGGCGGCTTTGTAGAAGATTCTGAAGATATGTTTGAAAGCGAGATTAACCGCCAGGTGAAGCTTGCTATAAGCGAGGCTGACGTGATTATTTTCATGGTCAATGTAGAGGACGGGATACATGAGCTTGACAAATCCGTTGCCGGCATGCTGAGAAAAGTTCAGAAAAAAGTCATCACTGTGGTGAACAAGGTCGACAACAATAAACGATTGCTCGATGCTCCCGAATTCTACGGTCTTGGACTGGGTGAATACTTCGCCATAAGCTCCATCAACGGAAGCGGTACCGGAGAACTGCTTGACGAGATCGTAAGGCATATGCCTGATGCTCCGGAGAAGCCTGAGCCGGAAATACCAAGGGTTGCCATTGTCGGACGCCCGAATGTCGGTAAATCATCACTGGCAAACGCCCTCCTGGGAGAGGAAAGGAATATTGTCACACCTGTCGCAGGGACTACCCGTGACTCAATCGACAGCCTGTACAATAAATTCAACACCACTTTTTACCTGGTTGATACCGCCGGTCTTCGAAGGAAATCCAAAATTGATGAAGACATCGAATTCTACTCAATACTGAGATCGGTAAGAGCCATCGAGGAATCTGACCTCTGCCTCCTGCTCATCGATGCCACGCGTGGCATTGAGGCACAGGATCTCTACATCCTCAGCATCATTCAGAAAAACAACAAGGGGGTCGTTTTCCTCGTCAACAAATGGGATCTTGTGGAAAAGGACCACGAGACTACAAAACAATTTGAGGACGAGATCCGATCCCGGACTGCACCTTTTACCGATTACCCTGTGCTGTTCATCTCTGCCACAACGAAACAGAGGATACACAAGGTTCTTGAGCTGATCATGAAGGTTTACGAGAACCGCAGAAGGAAGATATCTACCTCGCAGCTGAATGAGGTGATGCTTCAGATAATTTCCTCAACACCTCCGCCGGCAACAAAGGGAAAGCATATAAAGATCAAATACGTGACCCAGATCCCTTCGGCATATCCCACATTTGCCTTTTTCTGTAATTATCCTCAATATATCAAGGACCCGTACAGGAGGTTCGTGGAAAACAGGATGAGGGAGAATTTCGAGTTTACGGGTTCACCGGTAAAGATCTATTTCCGGAAAAAATAGATAAATTTGGTGTGATTTTTGCGGATAAGTTCAGGCAGAACAATATGAACAGATTCTTTTCAATATTATTCTTTTTACTTGTAATATCCCTGGGGTCATGCAAGCCGATCGAGAATCTTCCCGACGAGCCCATGGTAGAGTTCAGAAGTTTCACTTTAGCTGATACTATTGATATCCTGGGTAATCCGGCAAAATCAGGAAAGCTCCTGTTTTATTTTGAAGATGGTGACGGCGACCTGGGTGCGGCAGCACCGGACAGTTCATCATATCTACCCGACAGCAACCTGTTCCTTCAGCTCTTCCGTAAGAAAAACGGCATATTTGAGCTGGTGCCCCCGTCTGACCCGCTTTACCCCTCGGAATACAGAATCCCTTATATGGATACTCCAGGTCAGAATAAAATACTCAAGGGAAGAATAGAGGTGACAATGATATATTTCCTGTATAACCGCACTGATACCGTTTATTACGATTTCTGGGTCAGGGACCGCAGAGGCCATGACAGTAACACAGCCTCGACGTGTGTTTTTGTTCTCGGAGATATCGGCACCTGCGGCACCTGAAGAGATCAGACTCTTATGCCCATCATCAGGACATCGTCCACCTGCTCGTTATCACCTTTCCACTCATAGAAATAATCCCTGATCCGGTGATCCTGTTCCTTCATGGGCAGATCCTTTATTTCATCCAGGATAGTCCGCAGCCGGCTTATCTTCATCTTCTTCGCTCCCTGACCGCCAAACTGGTCAGGGTATCCGTCGGTAAACAGATACACTAAATCACCATCCCTCAGATGGTATTCCTGGTCATCGTAAAACTTCTCAGTGGCTGATTCACCTCCAACGGAAGAACGGTTACCCCTTACGTACTGCTGCTCACCGTCAATTATCAGGATGACGGGACGCATGGCCGAGGCAAAGACGAGGTGCCTGGTTTTAATATTAAACTCGCAGACGGTAATGTCCATACCGTCATTTGATGCCTCCACCTCCTGGTTCTGGTTCAGGGTCGAATATATCTGCCGGTCAAGTTCATGGAGTACCTGCGATGGCCTTGTGATCTTCTTGACAGTTATGATATCCTGCAGCAGGGCCGTTCCTATCATCGACATGAACGCTCCGGGAACACCGTGACCCGTCGAATCTGAACACACTAAAATAAACCTGTCCTTGTCTATCCAGTCAAACCAGTAAAAATCGCCGCTCACGATGTCCCGCGGCTGGAAGAAAACAAAGGCATCCCTGAAGATTGTGCCAAGTCTTGCCGTGTCAGGCAGGACACTTGTCTGGATTCGCCTGGCATACTTGATGCTCTCGGTGATATCAAAGTTCTTCTGGGCAAGTTCCTCTTTCTGTGCATAAACCTCCGCAGTTCGCTTGCGGAGTTCTTCTTCGAGAAATTCGCGCTGTATCCGGTGAGCCCGCTCACGGAGATATATTATCAGATAGACAACGGCTGAGGCCAGAGCAAGAACCGAAAGGATGAACCACCATTTCTGCGTGAAGGGCTTTTGTATGATAAGGTCAAATGAAGAAGCTGTGACATTTTCGGGATTATCCCTTGTCATAGCTTCCAGCATGAACCTGTAATGACCGTGATTAAGCTTGTATAAGGCTGATCTGTCAGCAGTCAGGTCGCCCCAGTCTTCATCAAAGTTTTCTAACCTGGTTCTGAAAATGACATTCTGTGGATCGCGGAGCAGGATGCCTGCATAATTAACCCTGACGGTGTATGATGATCTGTAGGGAAGAGAGTAAGATTCACGGTAAGGATATTCGATATTGTTTATCACTACCGAGACAATTCCAGCCTGGGGCGGTGTTGTGATTTTCTGTTCCATGGCCGGATTGAAAGCGACAATCCCTTCTGTGGTTCCGACATAGACAGAGCCATCCGTTGTCTCGGCGATAGCATTGGCAAGACAGTCACCTCTTACACCAAAATCACTTCCGAAAGTTCTGATTGACAAAGCGGCAGGATTAATAACGGAAAACCCCTTTTCATGGCCTGTCCAGATCCTTCCGTCAGAGGCTATCAGGGTGGAGTAACAATAGTTTGACATCAGTCCGTCAGCTTCCGTAAAATTAAACAGGGTGTCACCGCTGAAAAGAAACAATCCGTTTCCAAGAGTGCCGGCACATATTTTCCCGTCAGATGCCACAGAGATGCTTTGTATCCTGTTTCGCATTACTCCTTCCATTACGAGGCCTTCCGTCCTCACTCCCCCCGTAATATGGATATAGCAGAGCTTGTCAGTTTCGGTGGCAACAAGCACTTCCCCGTTTCTTGTGGAGACCACCTGCGAGATATTGTTATGCGGAAGCATCTCCCATGTGGTGTAGCCAGCCTTCTGTTTCCCTGTCTCCCTGTCAAGCAAGACCACACCGTTAAGGGTGGCAAGCCATACATTATCTTCATCGACGGCAACCGAGTTGATACGGTTCAGGGCCGGATTCTGAGCACGGTAGAACTGTCTGACATCACCTCTGCTGTTCATCTGAAAGAGTCCGTCACTAAGTGTTCCTATCCAGATATTTCCCCTGTCATCAGTTTTCCAGGACAAAATACCTGAGCTTCCTGTCTTCCTGTTAAGTTCATGGTAATTTGTGAAGCTGCCAGTAGCTGCATCAAAATCGTAAAGTCCGTTCCTGGTGCCCATTACAATTTTACCCTGCGATTCGCCGATGAAATTTATTGCTTTATCAGGAGAAGGAGCGTAAAACGAATAAGCATTGGTTGTGACCGCAGCGAGGCCGCGGCTGAAGAGCCCTATCCATAGGTTTTCTTCACGGTCCCTGAAAATTGTCTTGATATCATTTTCAGCCAGGCCTGAAAGTACATTATATGTTGCGGATGTGGTAAGAGAAGAATAATCCTCGTTGAATTCAGCCTTTATCACACCTGCCTCGCGGGTAGCGACAAACAAGGAGCGGTCCGGGCCAGCTATAAGTGCGGGTATACGCAGGCCGTCAAGTGCAGGGTTACTGACTGCAGAAGTTGTCATAACGCCATTGATCCTCTTTATCAGGAAAAGGCCGGCGCCGTCAGTACCAGCAGCCCAGTGATTTTCATCAAGCCTGGTCACCGCCTGCACCCAAGTATATTCCAGCTCAGGGAATGAATGCGTGATTACAATTTCATTTCCTGCTATCCTGCACAGATGCAGATTATCCTGAGTGGCAACAATAAGAGAGTCCTTGCCTGAAAAAGAGATGTCGAAGACCACAAGGCCTTCAGGCATCGATATTTTATTCACCTTCTCACCGGTACCGGCATCGGCTGTATAAATTCCGCGTGTTTGTGTAACAATCCATATTCTGCCGTCAGAACCTTCAGTGATACGGTTGATCTTGTCTGCCTGGATTTCACTTTTTCTCACGAGTGCACCTCCGTTGTTCCATGTAAAGACCGAACCGTCTGTAAGGCCTATCCACAAGGTTCCTTTTTTGTCACAATAGAGTGCGTTGGGGTATGCTTTAGAGAGGGTGTCAGCCAATAACACCGGATAGAATTCGAAGCCATCGTACCTGAACAAGCCTGATTCAAGTCCTACCCACAGAAATCCCCCGTGATCCTGTTCGATCACGCTGAGATAATCGCCCGGCAAGCCGGTGTTTTGATCGTAAGTTAAGTAGCTGTATTTCTGTGCTTGAGCCTGAACCGGGATCAGCACCTGTAACAGGCTCAGACAAAGTGCTGTAATTAAGACGCTTATGCTCCTGACCATGCTTATTTTTTAGGGACGACCTTTATCCTTGGCTTATATACAGGGACTCCACCTATAGGAGCGCTGAAGAACTGAAGGTTCTCTCCGTACTGGTTTTCAACAGATATAACCACGTTGTTGTTTCTTACCAGATCGCCCTTTTTCTTATAAAACCTGAAATCAAGTGACTTGCCTATCTCTGCGTCAAGAATGGGCATGCGGGACTCAGTCCACTGGTCTTCACCTGACAATGGCATGGACTGTCCTTTTCGTTCAACGGAAACGACAACAAAGTCACCGTCACTGTCCCAGTCAAAGTTTCTCTGTTTTATATATATGCATCCGCTGTCAATGTACGGGTATATGTGTGATACAAAGGAAGTGTCATTGTTGTTCCACATCCTGAAGGTGTATTCATATGTAAATGCATTCGCTCCCTGGATGGGTACGTTAGTATCAGACCTCCGTGAGAGGAAATACCTGTAAAGATTGCCGTCATCGCCCGAGATGCCATCACATATTATTTTGAAGACATTGCTTGAAAATTTCGGGTAATATTCCCCGTCTGCCGGGTTGAAAGGACCGAATGTAAACCACCTTTCGTCAAGCTTGTTGTCCATACCGAAGGTCCTTGTTGCGAGCAACGTACCGCTCTTGAAGTTTCCGCCGGGGGTGATACCCTTGGCGTCAGGATCAGTGTAACATCCCTTGCCGCCGTAAACGGAATACATCATCCGAGTATCCCAGAAGTTGTTTAACTCATCTGTTTTGCCCCCGATGTCGGCATCATAGATCCTTATATAGAAAGGATCTTTGTAATCTTTGGGTATTGTAAAGAAAAATGTCTGTGAAAAGTCATCGTCTCCCCATGATGTGACTCTTCCGGCAGGTCCGAAGGTTATCAGAAATGGGATATTTTCGTCCGGGCCCGGAACTTCCTGGCTGCTGACCCTTAAAGGAAAGGCCACCAGAAGGAAAAGAATAAAAAAATGTATATACCGGGTTTCTCTCATTTTCGTACGCAAAAGTAATCAATTTCCGTTAGCGGTAACCTCAATGTCCTTACAGACACAAACCTCTCGCACAACACCTCCTGCTCCCGGTTTTGAACTGACTATAAGCTGTATGTTATATTTGCCGGGAAGCGGATAAACCTTTGATACCTCCAGTCCTGATGAAGCTGTTTCATCACCAAAGTTCCAGTAATACCTGGCGACATCCATACCGGGAAGATTGGATTTTGCCGCGTTGAGGACAAGCGTCTCTCCGGTCCTTATTGTATCAGGTGAAGATATTACAGGCTGCTCAACATCAAGTATTTCCAGCTGATATGATGCCTGGCGCTTCTCGATACCACCGGTAATAAGGTTAACAATATCCAGGCTGATATCATAAAGACCGGGGCCCGCATAACAGTGTTCTGATGTAATGCCGTTAGCCTTTGCCCCGTCACCGAAGTTCCACTCCCATCTGAACTTGGTATTCGTTGTATCATTTTTCAGGGCATTCTCCTCGATGAATTCATAGCAATAGCTGTTTTTCTTTAGGGTATCGCATACCGACCATCTGATGATCGTGTTGGTGAATCTGTAAATATCGTCACCGTTATTGCGCCGGTTCGATGATAAATATCCGTCATAGCTGCCCTGAACAGCATAAAAGGCAAAGTCATCAGCTTCAGAGTTAACCGGTTCATCCAGTAACACCGGCTTGGTCCATGAACCAAATGCCAGCCTGGTATAATATATATCGAGGCCGCCAAAGCCTCCGGGCCTGTCAGAGGCAAAATACAGTCTTCCGGAGCTGTGGAGAAAGGGATTTATTTCAGCTGCAGGCGAATTGACCGTACTACCGAGGTTCACCGGTTTTGTCCATTTGCCATCTGCGTTCTCACACATATAAATATCATATTTCCCCAGGGTGCCCGGCATATCGGAGCAAAAGAACAGGTATCTGCCGTCTTGTGAAACAAAAGGAAACGAAAGGTTATACGCCGGATCGTTATATTCAAACGGCTGAATATCGGTCCACTGAGAACCATTTCGTTTTGCAGTAAAGATTCCGAGTTTATTTGAATCGGTTTTTTTAAGTTTTTTCCCCTCCAGATAATTCCTCGTGAAATAAAGAGTATTGCCGTCGGAGGTGACCGATGCAGGTCCTATGTTGGCATCCTTGCCCAGGTTCGGGGCGAAAAGCACCGGTTTGCCGGGTTTGCCCTCCTCATTAAACGGCGCGAAATAGAGTTCATAAAGCCTGACACCTTCAAGATTCTTTTTTGTAAGAAAAGGATTGACTTTTCTGTTAGAGCAAAAAAGGATTCCGCCGCTCATTATCACAGGGGCCATATCGTCAGAGCCTGACGAGAGTTCCGGCATACGATAAACCTCGAAAGCACCTTTTGCCTGTCCTCTCAGGCCTGCAGGCAACACCAGAAGGATCATGAAGATTAAAGCCGTATTTAATATATGCTTCCTCATTTATCAGAAATACCTTGGCGAAGTTGCACTTACTGAGAATTCAAATTCATATCTCAATGATACCTCATGGGTTCCTGACGTGTAGTTGCTCAGGTGGCCCAGCTGATAGTCATACGAGTACCCTATCTTGAGCTGCGGTGTCACCTGAATGTCAAGAAGGGCCACGGCAGCCTTTTCGGCAATCCTGTATGATCCTCCTATCCATACGATGTCAGCAATTATAAAGTTCGCATTCAGATCTACCTCCAGGGGTTCTGCCATTGAGTACCTCAGGAGCATTGAAGGCTTGACCTTAAATCCATCGGTAAACCTTATCAACACTCCCGTGGAAAAATAGGTTTTAAACATATTAAAATTGGGAGAGGCTTTGGAAACATCCAGTTCATCACTCTGATAGGTGAGTATCGAAGGTACGGAGATACCGGCAAAAAACCTGTCAGTATAATAGTAGAATCCAACGCCGAAGTCCGGTAGCGGAGGATATTTAGTATCATTCGTCAGTAGCGGGTCAGGGGGAGTTCCGTCAGGAAACTTAAGGTCACTGTAGTTTATATTGGAGAAATCGACCCCGGCTTTTGCCCCCATGGAGAGTTTACCGGGTCCCAGATGCACGTTATAGGCATAAAATCCGTAAATACCTACATCCTTAGTCACTCCGTAGGTAACGTATTCAGCCATGAGTCCCAGGGCGACCTTCTCTTTTTTATTTACAGGACTGTGCAGGGTGAGGTTCTGAAACTGTGGTGCACCGGCAATGCGAGCCCATTGCTTGCGATATGAAAGATTGGCACTGAGAGCTCCGCGCGTCCCGGCATAAGCAGGATTAATCACCAGTCCGTTAGTGAGGTACTGGCTCGTGATCGGAGTCTGCTGTGCGGACACCATGGCCTGAAGCATGAAAGCAAAAACAAATAATATATATATCCTACGTTTCATCCTATCTTCTCAGTACCAGGAAACCGCTCAGATGAGCCACATAATCAGGAATGCTGATATCAACAGCACCGTTGATGGTGAGCAGGTAATAATAGGTACCTTCCGGGACCTCCTTGCCGTTAAGATCGATACCTGTCCATGCATTGACAGGATCGTCAGATCTGTAATCATTTGTTTTGTAAACAATAGCGCCGCCCGTATTAATTATGACAAGTTCATTATGAGTGTACTCCAGCCCTTCGATATTGAAATAATCGTTTATACCGTCGTTATTGGGCGTCAGGCCCTGGGGTATTGTGAGATCCGGGACAGTCAGAGTGACTTCAGCAGGGTCTGCAACACAGGTGTTGTTTTTAACACTGAATTCAAGCACGTTCGGTCCGAAGCCAAGTTTGCGGACAGCGGTATTCCTGTCTGTCGGGTCCTCAAATTCAGGATCTCCCTCACCTGAAATATATTTCCAGGTTGAAGTTCCCGTACCGTCAAAACTTCCTGCAAGGTTAGCTGCAAACTGGTAGGGTAAAAGTTCCGTGTCAGGGCCGGCTGTTATATTCTGAGGCATTATGTCAACGGTAATTGTGACCGCAGGTGAAACTGATGAACAACAGTTATTTTCTCCGGAATAAGCATTGCGCCTGAACTGTGATGTTCCGTCCAGAAGGGGAGGCTGGTAACTGGATGCGTTATTTGTTCCTTCCGCGCTCACCCAGTCGGGAGACGAGGCATTCTTTTTCTCCCAGAGATACCTGTATCTGCCGTCACCGCCAGCAGGTGAGCTTCCGGTAAGAGATGCAGGCGTGCTGGTGTTGCAGATTGTCTGATCAGCAGCGATTGTGTTACCTGTTATCAGCGGCAGAACTGTTATTTTAAAGGTTGAGCCTTCCGAGCATACACCTGAAGTCACAGTTCTTCTGAACCATGTTGTAGTGGTCAATGCGCCGGGCTGGTATGTCTCAGTAGAAGCTGACAGGTCAGTGAAAATCACATTGTCAGTCGATGACGCCCATGCAAATGCAAAAGTTCCAAGACCTCCCGACGGTGTTCCGGTAAGTATGGCCGGAGTGCTACCGGTAGCTATGGTGTCATGCCCCTGGGCTTCCATCCCTATCTGGAATGCCGTTATGGCAGGATTGACAGTGATAATGAGGTCATTGCTGGTGCTTGTGCATACTGATGAGTTGACGACACGCCTGTACCAGGTGTTCACAGTAAGCGGCGTACCCGGGTAATCCTCCGTGGTGACTCCGGGAATATCATTAAAGGTAGTCCCGTTGGTACTGTTCCTCCACACGTAGGTATATGTTCCCGCTCCGGCACCGTTCAGGGGCACTGTCCCGTCAAGGGCAGCGGGCGCCGAACCTTCACAAATTGTCTGTGGCGCAGTGATGGTGTTGTTGGTTATGGAAGGGTGGCATATCAGCAAAACCGGGGCGCTCACTGACTGGCATGTGTTGTTCAGTCCGCTGTAGACAGTACGTCTGTAATAGGTTGTCGATGGGGCATCGTTCTGTGGATCGTAATTAATACTGCTGTTAGGCGCGGTGGCATTCGACCATGTAATATTATCAGGGCTGCTCATCCACTGATAGGTATATGACGGTGAGGCTCCTCCTCCGGGAGTGTCACCGGTCAGGTTGTTGAATACTGAACCCTGGCAAATGGTCTGGTCAGCCTGAATATTGTTTCCTGTAATTAGCGGCAGGATCGTAACTGTCACAGGGGTACTGATATCAGTACATGCTCCGGAGTAAACAATCCTGTGATAGTAGACAGTGGCCGTGAGAGTTTGGGGATTGTATTTTGGATTCGAGTATGCTCCTGAAGCATTTACCCAGATAGAATTATCAGGACTCTGCTGCCATTCATAGATATATTTTCCGGTACCGCCACCAGGGCCGCTGTTAAGCGGATAAAGTTCCTCCGGATCCTGGTTGTAGCACAGTGTTGTATCTGTGCCGACAATGTTGCCTGTTATATACGGATGAACGATAATCTGAACTGATTTGCTGATA
>Ga0079303_10000333_pt1 | contig 11183 bp, 9 predicted proteins | sample Methanogen_OWC_FD_77073 | JGI IMG/M metagenome (GOLD analysis project Ga0079303, IMG submission 77073) | Enriched soil microbial communities from Old Woman Creek wetland in Ohio, USA - Methanogen_OWC | ecosystem: Environmental > Terrestrial > Soil > Wetlands | place: USA: Ohio | collected...
CGCAAAGTATCATCAAATGCCGAACCTCTTGGCGAGAGACGTTGCAGAGTTGCGCCAACATGCAGTCTCAAGCCTCAATACCATCAAATCTGACAAAAGCCTTCTGAGGGCTTTCATTGAACATGCTCATCATTCCTCGGAAACAAGCCGCGTTTACTAATACAGGACTCAATAGTACAACAGAGTCGCATCACTTCACGGAAAAGTTCCCGTTTGCCCTGATACCGGCCGGCTTGAGGTTTTCGACCGGGAGTAACTCTGTTACACTGTCCGAAACCGTAAGGCAACGACCAAAGGGGGATCTGATGAATAACTTCAGAAATGTGCTGATTGCAATCGGCATCACGCTGCTTGTCGGAGTGGCCGCGGGCTGGTTCCGATACTGGCTCGGATTCGTCGTGATATTTCACGGTGCGGCGTGCGCCGGGATCATCGGCTGGCTGTTCCATCGTGCCCGGTCCGTTCCGCCGGACAGTTTCGAAGAGTCGAATGCCCAGGCCTGGCGCTGGTCACTGCCCCTTCTGGTTCTTTTCTGGGCCGGACAGATCGCCGGAATCGGCCTGGCCCAGCCATGGTTCGAGCCGCTTGATTATCTTGGTGGCATCATTTCCGGGAACGGCGTCGAGATGTTTCTCGCTATGGGCAATACGAGGGCCTACGGGGGTGGCATGTCCGGCCTCATGTGGATGTTCTGCGTGCTGCTCGATGCGCTGATCATGTGGATTCTCCTTGCCGTCGCCCTTCGCGATGACGCCCCCCGCAAGGCGGGGGCCTCTGAAGATGCTGAAGACGAGGAATCGGATGCGGAAGAAGAAAAGTCTGCTGACGGCGAAGCCGGGACGAATGGAGATCGATCATGAAAACAGCTGACGGGAGAATGTCTGGGAAGCGGTTTCTTGCGATTCTCGGCTGCGTGATGCTGTCCGGCATTTCCGGCTGCATTTTCGATGGCGAATCAGATGTCGATGTTGCCTGGAGCGCTCTGAAAAAGGGAGACCTGAACCAGTCGATCAGATTTTCAAGCCGTGCGATCAACTTCGGCGGCCTTGCCGGTGAGAAGCTTGGCTCTGCCTACGAATGCCGTGCAACGGCAAATTCGCAAAAAGACAAGTATGACAGGGCATTATCGGATCTGGACAAACTCGTGGAGCTGCGCCCCGGGTATGCCGGTGCCTATCTGACCCGCGGGGACGTGCTGCTTCATGCGCGAGATTTTGACCGGGCGCTTGCCGACATCGACAAGGGCCTTCAAATCGCTGATCCGAAGGGTGAATCAAAAAGCATGTTTCTGGCGAAACGCTACATCAGCCGTGGAAGCATCTGGCTTGCGAAAAACAATACGGCGAAGGCGATGGCGGATTTCGACCGGGCGCTCATCCTCGAACCTGCTTCGCTCGATGCGCGGATGGGTCGCAGCTATGTTCTGGAATCCCTCGGGCAGAAGCGCGAGGCGCTGGTCGAGATGGAACTTGTCTGGCAGTCCGTTTCCAGGAGGGTTTTCATGCCGCTCGACAGGCAGAGCTCGTATCTGCGGCGGGTGATTTCCCTGCGCATGGCAAACGGCTTCGATGGCGCAACCCCCGCGAATGTCATCCCGGCTGAAGCCGCACCGATTCCAGTCCCTGCTTCTGAAAAAGCCGAAACAGAAAACCTCGCCGAAGCTGGCGGGCCTGGCGAATCCGCCGGATCTCCGGACGGCATTTCCGAAAAAAATCTGGACAAACCCCTTCTGGGGAAATGAATCGCTTCCCATCCGGTAAATAATACATGATATAAAATATGGAGTGTTTATTCTGATTCGTCGCATGGCATATCGCTGAAAGGAAGTTCACGTGGCCGGAAAAAGCTCGAAGAAAACCGCCGGTTTGGCGGAGGGTGTGTGCTGGAATCTAAAGGATCTATATGCTTCCCCGAAAGATCCCGCGCTGGAAAAAGATCTTGCAGAGGCCGGGAAGCGCGCGATCGCTTTCGAAAAAAAATACAAGGGCGCTCTGAAACGCGGCATGAGTGGCACAGAACTGGCTGCGGCGGTGAAGGAGTATGAAGGAATTCTCGTCATGCGTGACCGGCCTGCCATCTACGCAAATCTGCTGTTCTCGGCCGATACGCAGAACCCCGAATTCGGGCGGTTCATGCAGCAGGTCCAGGAGTGGACGACCGGCATTCACTCTCATCTGATCTTCTTCATGCTCGAATGGTGCGCGCTTGGTGATGCGGCGGCGAAGACGCTGATCGGTCACAAGGCCGTCTCGCGCTGGCGCCACTTTCTCGAAGCCTCCCGCCGGTACAGGCCTCATGTGCTGTCCGAACCTGAAGAGCGGATCATCGAAGAGCTGGAAAATACAGGTTCACAGGCGTTCGTGCGATTGTTCGACGAGACGCTGGGCGCGATGCAGTTTCCGGTAAAAGTCAAAGGAAAGACCCGCGACCTGACCGAGCAGGAAGCCCTCTCGATGCTGTATGATCCCGATCGGGAAACCCGGCGTGCCGCGGCCGAAGGCCTGACAGCGGGCTTTGAAAAGAATCTGCGGCCTCTCACGTTCATGTTCAATACGCTGACACAGGACCACGCGACGATCGACAGGCTGCGCAAATACCCGCACCCGATGGCCAGCCGCAACCTTTCGAACGAGATCGATGCGAAGACCGTCGACACGCTTCTGCGTATCTGCGACGAGAGCGCCGGAATGGTCAGCCGGTATTACAGGCTGAAGGCCAGGCTGCTCGGCATGAAAAAACTGTATGACTACGACCGGTATGCGCCTGTCGCGCAGAAGCTTCCGACCTGTTCCTGGGAAGAATGCCGCGAGCTTGTGACATCGACCTACAGAGCGTTTTCCCCGAAAGCCGGCGTGATTGCCGACATGTTCTTCATGAAAAAGTGGATCGATGCCGAACTGCGGGCCGGAAAGCGCGGCGGTGCCTTCAGCGCTCCCGGAACCCCGGATGCGCATCCGTATATTCTCGTGAATTACAGCGGACGACTGCGGGATGTGAGCACCGTCGCCCACGAACTTGGGCACGGCATTCACCAGCTTCTTTCCCAGGAACGCGGCTACATTCAGTCAGACACGCCGCTTACACTGGCTGAAACCGCGAGCGTTTTCGGCGAGATGCTGACCTTCCACGAGCTTCTCGAACGGCAGACGAAGCCTGAAGTGAAACTGGCGCTGCTGTGCGGGAAAATTGAAGATGCCTTCGCGACGGTGTTCCGGCAGGTCTGCATGACCCGTTTCGAGCAGAGGCTGCACAAAGCCCGCCGTGAACAGGGCGAACTTACCGCCGACCAGCTGAGCGAAATCTGGATCGATACGAATAAAACGATGTTCGGCGACTCGGTCGAGCTGACTTCCGGGTATCGGCGCTGGTGGTGCTATATAACGCACTTTATCCACTCGCCGTTCTATTGTTATGCATATGCATTCGGAGAACTGCTCGTTCTTTCCCTGTATGCCCTGTACCGGAAGGACGGGAGGTCATTCGTTCCGAAATATATGGAGCTTCTTTCGGCGGGCGGCTCCGAAAGTCCCGAAGAGCTGACAAGACGAATGGGACTCGATATCACGAAACCGTCATTCTGGAAGGCCGGCATTGTGTTGCTGTCCGAAATGGTCGATGAAGCCGAACGCCTCGCCGCTGAAATCACGGGCAAAAAATCGCGGCAGCCCGCACGAAAATAGCGCAGAACGCCAAAAAACCGCGGGAGATCAAAGAACCCCCCGGATGAACGCAGACACGAATCTGAACATTCAGGTCTCTTGTCTGCGCTCATCCGGGGGTTGCTTCTCTTGGCGTCGGTTCCTCTTTTTTCAGGTGGCGGCTTCCCGGCGGACCTGTTCGCCGAGATCGATGAAGCCTTTGCCGAGAATCTGACGGGTCTCGCCGACGATGACGAACGCATTCGGGTCGAACTCGTGGACCAGACTCCGCAGTATCGGCATCTCCTGGCGGCGTACCGCCACGAGCAGGATATGGGTGGGCCGGCTGGTATACATGCCGATCCCGTCCAGTCGAGTGACACCCCGATGAAGCTCCTCGATGATGCCCCACCCGATCTCGTCGGCCTGCTTCGAAATGATCAGTACCGATCTGTAGACCGACATCCCTTCGAGCACCGTGTCGATAACCCGGCCGCTGAAGAACACCGTAATCAGACCGTAAAGAGCGAGATCCGGGCCGAAAACCATGCCGGCAATGATAGTGATGAGAAAATTCGCGCCGAGAATGGTGTCACCGATCGGCACATGCCACCTATGATGGAAAATCAGGGCAACGATATCGATTCCACCCGTTGTCCCGCCTGCCCGAAACGTCAGGCCGACGCCGATTCCGGAGAGGATGCCTCCATACAGACATGCCAGCAGTGGGTCTTTCGCGAGCGGGGCGACGTGCAGTGGTCCCATCATCAGATCCGTCAGCACGGAAGTGACGATGACCGACATCACCGTTTTCCAGACCGAGCCAAGGCCGATCATTTTCGCCTGCAGTGCGAGCAGAAGCAGGTTGCCGATGAGAACCATCGTGCCGATGGGCGTGCCGACGGCGAAATACAGAACCGTTGCAAGGCCGGTCAATCCGCCTGACGCGATTTTATTCGGCGCCGTGAAGCAGACCAGGCTCAAAGACAGCAGAAATGCGCTGAACAGTATCAGCAGGACATCCGAGATCCGGACGTTCGATTGCCGGGCCATGACGATCCTCCCCTCAAATGCGTGCAGAAACTCCCCGCATCCCTGATTCGAGAGCGTTTCCGAAATCGGTGATTCTGAGGCGGCGGAAGTCTATCATGCCCGTACCGGCGTGGCAACGCCTGCCGTGATGCCGGCATCGTCGCGGTTGCATTTGGATGGTGCGTACGGTACCCTTTGGCTCTATGGGAGTCAGAGAATGAGCCGGCTGCAGATAAATGCCGAACAGGTTTTCGGCATCGTTGCAATAACCGCCGAGGGGGAGATCGACGTTTACACCCTTGGCAAGCTGAAGGAAGCCGTTACGCTGGCGTTTTCGTCAGGAGTCTCGCACCTGGTTATCGATATCGGGCGGGTGACCTACATCGATTCATCCGGCCTCGGGCTGTTGCTCGGGCTGCACAAGCAACTGGAAAAAGCCCATGGTTCCCTGATCGTGACCGGGCCGGACAGTGAGGTTCGGCAGGTGTTTCGTGTCACGAATGCCGACCGGCTGCTGAAAATAATGAATACGAAGGAAGAAGCGGCGCAACATCTCAAGGACGACCCGTTCGGGATCAAACCCGGAACCGGAGGGCCTTTGAAATGAACGATCGAGAGCCGGTCACTCTTCCTGCTGGATGCGGCCGCGGTAGAAAATGACGAATTTGCAGTGGGTGCAGTTGAGTGTGAAATACGGAGACTGGCGTCCTGAGTGCGTCTTCTGGACCATCGGGGCGCTGCATTGTGGGCACAGCATGGGGATGCCTCCTGTCGAGCGGTTTCTGAGATTCCCTACTCGATATATCGGCAAAATCCGTCGAATTCCTGAGAGGAACAGCGATGTCTGCATCTGATGCAACACCCGGTCGCCGGTCGGCCCGCAGTCTTGCGCTGTTTCAGGGAATCGTCATCCTTGTTGCGCTACTGATCGTCTGGCTTGCCTGGGATTTCGTGCGGGAAGATGAAAAATCCCGTGGAAAGGCTGCCCGTCGCCAGGTTGGCGTGACCGCCGATCTTGCCGTGTCAGAAATTCGATCGGCGCTGTCGGGAGCGGCTGACTCACTTCAGATTCTTTCGCGCCTGCCGGAGCTGCGTGACATGAGGCGCTACGGGCCCGCGGTCGCCCAGGCGGGAAGCCTGAACTCTACGTTTTTGAGCTTTGCGGCAGACCTTGCCTTCTTCCAGCCTGCCGCGACGGTCATCATCCTCGACGGGTGGAAAACCGCCGGTTCCGAGTGGGATCTCCTGCTGGCCCGTGTTCGACGGACATTTTACGATGCCGGCCTGCTGGCATTCTTCGAAGCGCTGTCCATGCCTGACAGCGACTCATGGCCATTCGCCCTGCCGTCATTCCCAGCGCAGACACCCGGCTGGGCTGATATTCCGGCCTTCTTCGCATCCGCCATGGAACAGCCGCTCATAGGGACGGGCCGGTTCCTGGATCTGGCGTTCGGCTGGGGAATCACCGTTCCGGCCGATTCTCAGGAAAGCGGCCGTCTGCTTACGGCGACTCTCAGCGATCGAGATCTGATACGATCCATCGCCGTTCGCGGTCTTGACGGCAGGGAAGTGGCAGCCGTCTCTGAAATAGGCGGCGCCCTGTCGCTGGGTGGCGGCTGGTGGCGGCGCGGTCTGCGCCAGAACCGGCCTTTTTATGCCGGTCCGACTCTTTTTGACGAAAGCATGGGCCGTCCACTCTGGCAGGCGGGCGTTCCGCTCCGGAATATTACCCGTGAACCGGCCGGGCTTCTGACGGCCCAGATCGATCTGGGCTTTCTGAGCGACCTGGCCGGCCGCGCGTGTCTGACACCGGGCACGACGCTCATCATCACGGACGAAGACGGCGTAATCATTGGTCATCAGAAAACGGCCCTGGTGGTGAGCCAGGTGAATGTACGCCACTCGAATCCGGCGGTGGCTGCAGCTATCGAAGGAGATGAAGGCGAATCCGAGATCCGGCTGGCCGGCGTTTCCTATGTTGCCGCCTGGCGTTCCGTCCGTGGTGGCGACAGATATCGCCTGCCCGGCTGGGCGCTGATATGCCTGGTCCCGGCTTCCGAGCTGGCATCCGGATGGTTCAGAACCGTGCTTCTTTCGGTTCTGCTTGCCTCACTGACACTCTGTGCATTATTTTATGTTTCCGGATTGATCGAATCCGCATTCGACGAGGATGCTGAAGTATGAGACGAAAGACGAAGGACCACATTTCATGGGCCGGTGGCCTGCTGCTGCCTGCTGCAATGGCCGCATTCATCGGCCTCGCCTCGCCCGCCGCCGTCATGGCTGGAAAAGGTGTGACGGATATCATGGAAAAGGCCATCAAACAGCGTTCCGCGGGCGATCTCGATAGTGCGATACGCAATCTGCGCAAAGCACTCGATACCGCGGAAGTTGCGAGCCAGCGCAGCCTTGCCGGCTTCATGCTCGGTGATTGCCTGCTCGATGCACGCCAGCCTGCCGATGCCGCAGGTGTGTATCAATCCATCCTCGATGGCACACCCGGTGACGAGGAGCGCGCCGAGGCTCTGTTCCGGCTTGCCCAGTGCAGACTGGCGATGAGCGATCCTGCCGGAGCGAAGAAACTGTGCAGGCAGATCACCGGCTCCTATCCCGACAGTCCCTACGCGGAACTGGCAAAGCTTTTGACGAAGTCGGCCGTGATATCGCAGGCTTCCGATGCCGCTGTGCCTGAACCCGCGATGGCGCAGCCGGCGTCAGAACCAGCCGCGAAGCGTTCTGCGCCGATCCCACCGAAGCCTTCCAGGCCTGTTCCGCAGTATGAGGGCGTCGACTCCGAGACGGTGACGGCTATGCAGGCTCAGTCTGCGCCGGCACGGGTTCCTGCTTCCGTTCAGACGGCACCCGCGCCTGTCGCCACGGTGAAAAAGCCCGTTCTGAAACAGCCTGCCGTGACACCGCAGACCCCTTCAGAACCTGTAGATCAGGCTCCGGTGCAATCATCTGAACCGCTTTCCTCGGTGATTGCAAAACAGCCGTCGAATCAGCCTGCTCCGGTAAAACGCAGTTCTGAAGACGATTCTCAGAAAACGGAAGAGAAGTCCGTTGCGAATATTTCGGATCTTCTGGTCCTCCCACCCCTCTCCTCGGAAGAACGCGAAGCACTGGCAACACAGATTCTGCATGACCAGGAACGGATCAAGGAAGACCCGACATCAGCCGGCTCCGATGAGATACTGATGAGAATTGCCGAGGCTACGGCACGGTTCGGCGAGCCTGTCGAGGCATGCAGAACGTATGACCGTGTATTGACCGGTTTCCCGGACTCAAAGCACATTGAACGGGCCTATTTCGAGGGAGTTCGCCTTCGGGCCGTGATTGGCCTGCGTCCTGCGGTTGCGCAGTGGGGTGAGGTTTTTCTGAAGACCTTCCCTAAATCCCGCCGTGCAGCTGATATCAGGCGCCTCATTGAATGGGCCAGACGGGCGCCGTCCGCCGCTTCCTCGACTCGTTTCCGGCCACAGACAAAAACGAGCGCAGGCCGCGGCATTCCGGAAACCCGTGAAAACATCACCGGGCAGGTCGAACGCCAGTCAGGCGGGAGTGCAGGTTCCAGGCTATTTGAGCCCGAATCTGACCCGCGATATCGCCAGGCCAAGCGGCGCGTTGCGGACAACCGGTTTGCGCTTGCGATGACCGACTTCCAGATGCTGACCGATGCTCACCCCAGGGTTCCGCTGCTCTGGTGGGAACTCGCGCTTGTACAGATTCAGCTGCAGCAGTATGATGAGGCCGAGAAAAGCCTTGATCGTCTGCTGACCATGCAGCCGGATAACCAGGATGCCCGATCGCTGCTCGGGTATGTGCATTATCATCAGAAGGATTACAACCAGGCGGCCGACGATTACAGGCAGGCCGGTGCATCGGAGAGCGAAGGTTTGAAATTCTTCGATTCACAGACTGCTGCGCGCCGCATGGAGAGGTCTTCAAGAAAATCGAAACCGTCATCGACCCGCGAAGGAGGGAACGAATGAACATCGAAAGCCGGCAGTTGATCGAAGCTTTGCAGGCAGACGGAGACAACCGTCGTGAGGCCCAGGATTGGGGGGCCGCCAAGGCTGCCTATGGCAAAGCCCTGGAGGAGTTCGCGCATATCAGTGATGATGACACCGAAATGCCGCTGACCGCCGACGATATGGCTCTGAAGAAAGAAATCGAGTCCCATATGGCCGAGGTCGATGCCAGGCTTGGCCGGGCGCACTTCGAGTGGGGGAAAACCGCGTTCGAGCGTCATGACTGGCAGCGTGCACTCGATGAACTTGAAACCGCCACGGAGCTGGCCGGTGACGAGGATGTGGCGTTCCTTGAAGAGATCAAGCCGTTTCTCGACAAGGCCCGCGTCAAGGTTCGCGACCGGCAGATTCACGGTGAGATCACGCCGCTGGTTCAGCGCGGCGACAACTTCAGGCGTGCCGAAAACTTTGGTGAGGCTATTCTTGAGTATCAGGAAGCGCTCAAGGCTCTTGTCGGGCTGCCTGCCGGGCATCGCTACGTCGAATATGTACGTGCATCGCTGCGCGAGTGCCGTCGCCACCTGGTGAAGCCATATCTGGCGCGCATTCATCGTGCTTCACAGGCCGGCCGCGATCGGCAGGCATTCATGCTGTTGAAGCGGGCGCAGCTGCTCATCGACGACAACGACACGATCTATCGTGCCTTTATCGACCAGATCGGCGAGGGTATCGCGGCGAAGCTTTCGAAGAATGAGCGGAGAGAGATCGAAGAAGGGGACGAGGGCGAGTCGACTGACGCTTGGTCGAATGCGGTGTCCGAATATGAGGAGGCACTTGGTCTGTATTCCTCGTTCACCCAGACCGATCCTCTTTCGCCTGTATACACCGGCGCCAACGCATATGAAGACAAGTTCGTCCAGTCGCGGCGCAAACTCGCGACCCTGTATCGCCAGCGCGGCGACCGGTTCCGAGACAAGGCTCAGTTCGACAAGGCCATCCGCCAGTATCGGGAAGCCCTGAAACTGTTTCCCCGTTCTGACAAAGCTTTTCATGATACCTTCCGCGAAATGAAAAAACTCCGGGCCCAGATCACACCCGAATCCGCGGGCGCCTGAGCCAGCCGCGTGTCCACAGACGTCCTCTGTGATGGCCTGAATCAAAGAGGACGCTGAGAGCACAGGGAATTCACAGGTAATATATGTTAAAGCATATAATGTGAATAATCTGTGCTCCGTTTTTTTGGGGTTGAATAACGGCACCTCTGTGAAATCTCCGAGCCCCTCGTGGCTCTGCGGTGAATCCGGAAAGGTCAGAAAAACAGACAGATGACGGATCTGACGGCGTCGTTTCGGGGAAAAGGGCGGTTCATGCTGAGCTGGGAAGCCCTTGCGGGCTTCCTTTTCGGTCTCGCCGCCGTGTTCCTGTTTTACAACGGCTACGTCGGAGGTCTCGAAAACCGCAGTATCGACATGCGGTTCCAGTATCGTGGCGAGCTGCCCCCATCTCGTGATGTCGTGCTGGTTTCGATCACAGACAAGTCCATCGAAAAGCTTGGACCGTGGCCCTGGCCGCGCGCGACCCATGGACGTCTGCTCGATGTTCTGGCCTCGGCAGGAGCCAGGGTGGTGGCCTTTGATGTGATGTTCAGCGAACCGTCGATTGCTGGCCCGGCGGATGATGCCATCTTTGCGCGGGCGGTCGCATCGTTCGGCCGCGTCGTGCTGCCGCTCGTCATGGTGAAAAAAACCATTCTCGACAACGACACCTGCGAGATGGTGGAGCGTCTGGTGGCGGACCGCCCGATTCCCGTTCTGCGTGTTCCCGGTGCCTCAGAGGGCTTTATAGACATGGAACACACGGATATGAACGCAGATGGCGTCATTCGGCATCTGTTTCTGGAAAAGAGACTTGGCGACAAAATTTTCAGATGCTTTGGCCTCGTCATAGCCGCAAATCTGCTTGACGTGGCAATCGAAACGGTCCCCGAAGGGATGAAAATCGGTGAACGCATCCTGAGTTACTACACACGCAGAGAAAGCGGTCGAGCTGATTCTTCTCTGCGTTCGCTGATGCTCAACTATGGCGGAAAGACCGGCTACTTTGACGACGTGGCGTATCATGAGGTCCTTGAAGGCAGTTTCCAGCCGGGACTGATGCGTGGAAAAGCCGTCATCATCGGCACTCGCGCGAAAGGCATTTCGGAAGACGTGAAATTCTCGCCGTATGGGGCGATCTCGGGAATGGAAATCCATGCGAATCTTGTTCAGAACATTGCAAGTGGACGTGTTCTGCGTCGTGTTTCACCTCAATCGACGTGCATTTTGATTCTGGTCATCGCTCTGCTGGTCGCCTGGATTATCTGGCGCGCCGGCGGGTGGGGTGGAAACCTTTTTGTGGGGCTCGTGTGGGCGGGCTGGCCGGCCATTGCCTTCCTGGTATTCCGCGAGGATCTCGTCGTCGAAATCATGCCCTTCGTCATCATGGTGCCGGTGCAGTGGGCCCTGATGCGGCTCAGTCAGCAGTTCCGGGACCTCCGGCAGCG
>Ga0079303_10000334_pt1 | contig 11157 bp, 7 predicted proteins | sample Methanogen_OWC_FD_77073 | JGI IMG/M metagenome (GOLD analysis project Ga0079303, IMG submission 77073) | Enriched soil microbial communities from Old Woman Creek wetland in Ohio, USA - Methanogen_OWC | ecosystem: Environmental > Terrestrial > Soil > Wetlands | place: USA: Ohio | collected...
CACCGGGCCGCCCCCCTTGAGGGTCTTCACCGTGCGGATGTTCACGACGGCCGGCCCCACCGCCTCGGCGAGCTCGCTGAAACTCGCCGGCACCATCGGCGGCTCCACCAGGGCGGCGGCCCAGGCCGGGCCGGTGAAACCCGACAGGCAAAGAAGCAGGATGACCGCCGGCACCGCGGCGGCCGCGCAGCAGCGGGTTGAAACAGTTTGCCCGGCACTCATGACGATGACCTCCTGTATGTAAAGAGTTGGAATGGTTGTATTACTTCGGCAAATCTCTAAATAAATACGACGTGAGCCGCTGTCGGGCGGAGCGGGGGGCCCGCCGCGGCGAGCCGCAACCACCCGTTCAACGAACCAATGTACGGCAGCCCGCCCGCTCCATACCGACCCGGACAGCCCCGGAGGACCGACCCTCACGGAGCCGCCGGCCGTCGCTGCCTGCCGTCGGTTCCATGAGACGGCTGGGGGGCCCTGAAAAATGGGTTGCGGCTCGCCGCGGCGGGCCCCCCGCTCCGCCTCTGCGTGAGATGCTGGGCTTTGGTGCATTTAAGAATAGTATAAGCCCGGCGGCGGCCGTCTGCCACCCCGGCCAGGGCCGCCGCGCCGCCGGCCGGCGACTTGACAGACCGCGTTAAATTTTTTATAGCCCAGAACCCGGAAATCCCGCGCGTCGAGGCTGAAACATTTTCGCGAAACGCCCGTGATAACCGGTTCGGCCGACACGCTCAAGGAGCATAAACCATGATCCGAGTCGAGAACCTGACGAAAAACTTCAACACCTTGTGCGCGGTGGACCGGATTTCCTTCAACGTCCAGAAGGGGGAGATCCTGGGCCTCCTGGGGCCCAACGGGGCCGGGAAAACGACCACCCTGCGCATGCTGACCGGTTTTTTGAAGCCCACGTCCGGCAGCATTCACGTGGGGGACTATAGCATCGACGGGCAGCTTCTGGAAATCAAAAAAATCCTGGGCTACCTGCCGGAGTCGGCCCCCTTGTACCACGACATGCTGGTGTATGACTACCTCCGGTTCGTGGCCGCCGTCCGGGGCATGGACGCCGGCCGCCGCGCAGCCCGCATCCGCGAAATCGGCGGGCTGTGCGGCATCGACGAGGTCATGCACCAGCCGATCGGGGAGCTGTCCAAGGGCTACCGGCAGCGCGTCGGCCTGGCCCATGCCATGATGGACGACCCGGAGGTGCTCGTCCTGGACGAGCCCACCTCGGGCCTGGACCCCAACCAGATCGTCGAAATCCGCGAGATCATCAAGCGCATCGGCAAGGCCAAGACGGTGGTCTTTTCCACCCACATCCTGAGCGAGGCCGAGGCGACCTGCGACCGTGTGGCCATCATCCACCGCGGCAAAATCGCGGCCGACAGCAGCACGGCCCGGCTGAAGGAGACCCTGGGCGGCCGCAGCCACATCCACCTCGCGCTGGAGCAGGCCGGGGCGGACGACGTCCGGCGGGAGATCGGCTCCGTCCCCGGCGTGGCCCGGGTGGAGGTTCTGGGCCCGGACGACGGCCCGTTGCGGCTGCGGCTCGACTGCGAGCCGTCCACCGACCCGCGCGCCGAGATCTACCGCCGCATCCGGCAGACGAGCTGGGTGCTCCTCGATTTCCACCAGGAAACCCAGACGCTCGAATCCGTTTTCCGGGAACTGACCAAGGAGAGCTGACATGCGCCAGGCCCTCTGCATCTGCCGCAAGGAACTCAACGTCTATTTCGCCTCGCCCATCGCCTACATCGTGATCGCGATCTTTTTGCTGGTCACCGGCTGGTTTTTCTTTTCCACCTTCTTCCTGTTCAACCAGGCCAGCCTGCGCGGCTTCTTCCGGCTGCTGCCCGTGGTCTTTGCCTTCGTGGTGCCGGCCGTCACCATGCGCCAGTTCGCAGAGGAGCTGAACATCGGCTCCTACGAGATCCTGCTCACCATGCCGCTGCGCTTCACCGACATCGTGATCGGCAAGTTCATGGCCAGCGTCGCCTTCGTCGCGGCCATGCTGGCCCCGACCCTGGCCTACCCGGCCATGGTGGCGTTCCTGGGCGAGCTGGACTGGGGCCCGGTGGTCGGCGGCTACCTCGGCGCGCTGCTGCTGGGGGCGGCCTTTTCAGCCGTCGGGCTCTTCGCCTCGGCCCTCACCCGCAACCAGATCGTCGCCTTCATCATCGGCCTGGCGGTCTGTTTCGCCCTCACCCTGGTCGACCAGATGGTCTTCTTCCTCCCCCACGCTTTTTTGAAAACCCTCGCCTACCTGGCGGCCGACGCCCACTTCGAGAACATCGCCAAGGGGGTGATCGACACGCGGGACGTCGTCTATTTTCTGAGCGTGTGCTTCATCGGCCTCTACGGCACCGTGCTCGTCCTGAAGGCCAAGAATTGACAGGAGTCGACATGTCTGACCCCAAGCCGTCCGCAGTCTATTTCAAGTTCGGCCTGTACCTGCTGGTCGTCGTTCTGATCAACGTGGCCGGCATCACCCTGTTCGCGCGCCTCGACCTGACCCGGGGCCAAAGCTATTCCCTGTCCGAGGTCAGCCGGAAGGTGGTGTCGTCGCTCTCCGAGCCGCTGACCATCAACGTCTTCTTCAGCCGCAACCTGCCGGCGCCCTACAACACCGTCGAACAGTACCTGCGCGACCTGCTCGAGGAATACGGCCTGCAGGCCAACCGGTTCTTCAACTACCGGTTCTACGACGTCAGCGCCGAGGAAGGCGACATCCCCGCCGATGCCCGGGAAAATCAGAAGCTCGCCAGCACCTACGGCATCCACCCGATCCAGGTGCAGGTGATCGAGAAGGACGAGGTCAAATTCCAGCGCGCCTACATGGGTCTCGTCCTGATCCACGGCGACCTGATCGAGCAGATCCCCACCATCACCACGACCGACGGGCTGGAGTACCGGATCACCACGGCCGTCCAGAAAATGAACGACAAGATCAGCGCGCTGCTGCGCCTGTCCGGCAAGATCCAGGTCAAACTGTTCCTCTCCCCGGCGTTGAGTTCGATCGCGCCCCTCATGGGCCTGAAGCAGATGCCGGAGCTGCCGGCCGAGATCGAGAAAACGGTGGGCGCCCTCAACGCCAAGACCTACGGCAAGCTGGAGTACCGGTTCGGCGAGCCGCCGGCCGACGAGCGCTTCGAGGAGTTCGCCAAGACCTACAACCTGCTCGCCCTCTCCTGGCCGGCCTCGAACGACGGCAAAATTCCGGCCGGCAAGGGCGCCATCGGGCTCGTGGTGGAATACGGGGACCGGAAAATCACCCTGCCCCTGATCGACGTCGTCCGCGTGCCGATCATCGGCACCCAGTACAAACTGCTGAGCATGGAGGAGCTTGGGAGCCTGATCGACAGCAGCGTGGAGTCGCTGATCGACATCAACAGCCGGCTGGGGGTCCTGGCCGACCGCGGCGCGGCGCCGCTCGCCGGCGCGCCCGGAGCGCCGCCCGACGACCCCCAGGCCTTCGGCAACCTGCGCGAGCTCGTCTCCCGGAACTACGCCGTCACGCCGGTGCGGCTGTCGGACGGCGCCATCCCCGAGGGGCTCGCCTGCCTGATGATCGTCAAGCCCCGCGAGAAGTTCAGCGACTTCGACCTCTACCTGATCGACCAGTTTCTGATGCAGGGCAAGAGCCTGGCGCTTTTCCCCGATGCGTTCGAAGAGGCCCAGATGCCCGGCCAGGCGGTCTACACCCCGATCGAAACCGGGCTGGATGCGCTGCTGGAGCACTACGGGGTGAGGATTCAGCGCGCCTTCGTCCTGGACGAAAACTGCTACCGCCAGGAGATGCCGGCCCAGCTGGGCGGCGGGGAGCGGCCGATCTACTACGCGCCGCTGATCAAGACCCAGTTCATCGACCAGGACCTCGGCTTCATGAAGAACATCCGCAGCCTGGTGGCGGTGAAGGTCTCCCCCCTCGAGCTGCTGGCCGAGCGCGCCGCGCAGAACCGCCTGAAAGCCTACCGCATGCTGGCCACCTCCGAGAGGTCCTGGGAGATGAAGCCCCCCATCAACCTGAACCCCATGGCCCTGCGGCCGCCCGCCCAAAAAGAGGAGATGCGCAGCCGCCCGGTGGCCTATTTGCTGGAGGGCAGCTTCCCGAGCTTCTTCGCCGGCAAACCGCTGCCCATCCGGGAAGCCGGCCCGAAGAAGGAGGGCGAGGCCGAGCCGCCGGCCACCGCCGCGCCGCCGGCCATCGACACTTCCAAAATCGAACGCCGGGCGCAGTTCATCGAAAAGGGCAAACCCGGCCGGATATTTCTCATGGCCTCCTCGGAGATGCTGCGCAACGTGGTCGTCGACGAGTCGGGCCGCGGGGCCAACACCGTCTTTGCGCTCAACGTGATCGACTATCTCAACGGCCGCGAGGGGATCGCCGTGATGCGGGGCAAGGAGCAGAAATTCAACCCGCTGATGGACACGAGCGCCGGCAGCAAAACCTTCATCAAGTCGTTTGCCATCGCCGGGCTGCCGGTTCTGGTGGCCCTCTTCGGGGTCGGGGTCTGGTTCTACCGCACGGCGCGCAAGAAGCGCATCCGGGCGATGTTTGCAGCACCCGCGGGAGCGTCTGAGGAGAGATAAAATGAAAATCAAGAAGGAGTATCTCATTCTCGGGGTCGTCATCGCCGCGCTGGCCGCTTATCTCTACCAGCGCAGCTCCGACCGGACCCACTACACGCTGCCGACGCTGCCGGCCCTGGCCGCGGCCGATATCACGCAGGTTCAAATTTCCGGCGGCGGCAAGACCCAGACCCTGGTCCGCCGGGACGGCCGCTGGGTGACGGACCCGCAGGGGTTCCCGGCCGACCCGAAGCGGGTCAAAGAGATGCTGGAGACGCTGGCAGGCCTCCAGCTGACCGCACTGGTGGCCGAATCGAAAAACTACGCGCTGTACGAGCTGGACCCGGACCATGCGGTCACCGTCAAGGCCTGGCAGGGCGACCAGCTCAAACGCGACATCGACGTCGGCAAGGCCGCGCCCTCCTTTCGGCACACCTTCGTGAAAATCGCCGGCGACGACCGGGTCTTCCACGCCTCCGACAATTTCCGCTTTCGCTTCGAAAGCGGCCTCGACGAGCTGCGGGACAAGACCGTGCTCTCCTTCAACCGGCAGGACCTTCAGGAAATCCGCATCGCGCAGGGAACGGCGTCCGCCACCCTCACCCGGACACCGCCGCCGGCCGAGACCCCGCCGGCCGGTCCACCCGCCCCGGCCGCCTGGCAGCTCGCAGACGGCCGCCCCGCCGACGGCGCCGCCGTGGAGATGCTTCTCGGAGAGCTCGCCGACCTTCAGTGCGAGTCCTTCATCGACGACCGCGACAAGACCGCTTTCGGCCCGCCGATCTACTCAATCGGCCTGAAAGGGGGGCCGACGGACCAAACGCTCAGCATTTTCGAGCCCGCCGCCCAGGACGCCCCCACCTACCCCGCGGTTTCCTCCGGCAGCGACTACCCCTTCCGGCTGCCGGCCGACCAGGCGCAGCGCCTCATGAAAAGCCCCGATGTGTACGTCAAGGTCGGAGAGAAGAAGAAGGGGTGAAACAAGCCCGAGGCTGGGAGTTCAAATCCAAGAAGCCGAAGCGGGCGGATCCCCTCTTTGATTCCTCCGGCAATAAAACAGGTGCAACTTCAGCCGATGTCAGGCGGCGCAGGGTCCGACCGTTGGAGAAAAACGGTCTCACTGCCGGGCGGGAAGCACTCCCAGTTTTTTCATCCTGCGCCAGAGGGTGGAACGGCTGATGCCGAGAAGCTTTGCCGCTTCGCCCTGCCGGCCCCGTGCGTCGAGGAGCGCCGTGCGGATTCTGTCGGCCGGCGTCGCCCGGTGACTGACCGTGAAGGGTTCCGATGGTTCATCCTCCTGCATCATCTGGAGCACCATCCCCTCCCGGACGACCTTCTCTTTGCAGACCGCCGCAATTCGCTCGATGATGTTCTGCAGTTCACGAACGTTGCCCGGCCAGGTATATCCGAGAAAGACCTCCAGGGCGGGCCGGCTGAATCGCAACCGGCGGTGGAGGGGGGGCGCATGCCGCTCGAGAAACCGCCGGATGCACGGCTCGATGTCACCGGGCCGCTCCCTCAGCGGCGGGAGATGGAGCCGGAGGACGTTCAGCCGGTAGTAAAGATCGGCGCGAAACCGTTTTCCCGCGACCGACTCCTTTAGATTCCTGTTCGTGGCGGTGATGATGCGGATGTCGATGGGCAGGACCCGGTCGCTGCCGAGGCGCATGACCTTGCGCTCCTGGATGACCCTGAGCAGCTTGCTCTGAAGCGAATAATCCAGCTCGGAGATCTCGTCGAGGAACAAGGTGCCGCCGTGGGCGATTTCCAGGAGCCCGGGTTTCCCCTTCTGGCTGGCACCCGTGAAGGCTCCGCCGACGTACCCGAACAGTTCGCTTTCTAAAATCTGAGCGGGAAGGGCGGCACAGTTGATCGCGACGAAAGGCCGGTGGCCACGGCTGCTTGCGTTGTGGATGCTCTGGGCGAACACCTCCTTCCCCGTGCCGGTTTCCCCGGAGATCAGGATGGAGGAATCCAATGCGGCAAACTGCGCGGCGATGGAAATGCACTGCTTGATCTGGCTGCTGGAACCGACGATGTCGTCGAAATTGAAAACGGCCCTGTGTTCTTCCGGATAGATCGTCTTACGGATGCTGGCCTCCCACTGCTGGATCTTTCCGATATCCTGAAAGGTGGCCACGGCGCCGACCGGCGACCCGGTCAGCCGGATCAGCACCTTGTTGCAGAGGATGTGAATCCTTCCCACCTTGATGATCTGGCCCAGCTCGTCTTTGCCTGTGGTCAGAAGACGCTCCAGCTTCAATTGGGGCAGCGTTTCCTCTAATTTGCGGCCCTGTACCCGCTGGCGGTTGATCCTGGTTATGCTCTCCGCCACCGGGTTGAATATGATCACACGGTGGTCCTGATCGATGGAAACGATCCCCTCGGAGGCATAGTCTATGACCGTCTGGAAAAGGGAGCTCTTGATCTTTTCGAGGTGCCGGGCTTCGACGATCCGTTTGGCTTCAAGGGTGGCTTGGATGATACTCTCGGAGCCGCTGCGGAGGATGATGCAGGGCCGGTGGTGCCGGCGGCAGATCCGGCCGGTGATCACGCCGCCGACAGCGACATCCGCCCCTTCCCGGAAAGCCTGCTGAACAATTGCTTCGACATTGAATTCATCGTCGATGACGTATCGCTTCAATTCGACATCGAGGATCGGCCCCAGGATATCGATACCCGCGACCATCGATGGATAGGCGATCAACGCGATGCGGCGGCCGTGGTGCCTGGCTTTCTCCAGGGCGCGGATCATGTCAAATCCGGTGATCGGCGCCTCCAGGACGGTCAGGGGCAGCCGGGCCGCGTTGACGGCGGCGGCCGTCCCCCCCCGGCTGATCACGATCAGCTCCACCCCCTCCCGTGCCAGCTTCCGGGCCTTGTCGACGCCGGCGCTGAGCAGCCCCTGTTCGAGCAACACGTCGGGATGCGTATGGCTCAGCGCGGCCCGCGCGGTTTCGAGCATCTCTTCGTCCGGGGCGAGGAATGCGATCTGCGCCATGAAAGCCTCCTGCAACAAAATGAAACGTTTTGCGACACTTATACTCCAATCGCTGTTTCAGCGCAATGGGGTTTTTATCGGAAAGCCCGGTTTGCCTGAGTTTGCCGTTTGGCATTATCCTTGCGGTTGTTGCTAACGGATAAACAGGCCCGCTGGCCGATCTCACGCACCCGTCTTTGTGGATTAAGAAGGCATGGCCGGTTTGCCGCCACGTCGGCGGACGGAACCCTCTGGGGGGGGCACCCCTGAAAAGATGCCGATCGAGAGGTGGTTGTGAAGACACAAAGAGTCGCCGATATCGTCGTCGGGTGCCTGGTCGCGCTGTTCGGCATCCTCATCATCTGGGCGTCGACCTTGATCACCAGCGGCACCCCGCACAAGCTTCCGCCCGAAACCTTCCCGATGGTCGTCGGCATCCTGCTGCTCATATGCGGGAGCGCGCTCGCTCTGAAGTCCTGGAGCATTCGCGAGGCGGATCTCGCCATCAAATGGCCGGACAGGGAGGGGGTCCGGACGATCCTGGTCGTCCTTGCGAGCATCGCCGGCTACATCGCCCTGCTCGGCCGGCTCGGTCTGCCGCTCGCCTCATTTCTCTACCTCGCCTTTTCGATCTGGTACCTGAAGCGTTCGGGGTGGCTGCCGGCGATCGTGATCAGCGTGATCACGGCAGCGATCTCCTATTTTCTGTTCATCCGGCTGCTGGCGCTTTCGTTCCCGGCGGGCCCCTTCCTCGAATAGGAGCACGATATGGGGTTTTCCTTTGATTATCTCTTGCAGGGATTGCTCATCGCGCTGACCTGGCAGAATCTCCTCTGGGCCGCGTTGGGCTGTTTCATCGGGACGCTGGTCGGCGTCCTGCCCGGCATCGGGCCCGTCTCCGGAATCGCCATCCTGCTCCCGTTGACGACCGTGCTCCCCCCGACTTCGGCCATCATCATGATGGCGGCGATCTACTATGGCGCCATGTACGGAGGTTCGACGACCGCGATCGTCGTCAACATCCCCGGAGAGGCCTCTTCCGTGCCGACCGCTATTGAAGGCTACGAGCTGGCCAAACAGGGGAAGGCGGGGCCGGCTCTGGCCATCGCGGCCATCGCCTCCTTTGTCGCGGGGACGCTCAGCGTGATCGCGCTGACCTTTTTCGCGCCGACGCTGGCCCAGTTTGCCGTGCTCTTCGGTCCGTCGGAGTATTTCGCACTGATGTTCATGGGGTTGAGTCTGGTGATCAGCCTTTCGGGCCGCGCCCTCCTGAAGGGGATTATCTCCATGGCCCTGGGGCTCACGGCCGGCCTGATCGGCCAGGACCCGCTCACCGGGGCGGAGCGGCTGACCTTCGGGTCCGTCACGCTGACGGTCGGCGTCGATTTCATCGCGATCATCGTAGGTCTTTTTGCCATCAGCGAGGTGATGATCAACGTGGAGCAACGGCTCACCACCATCAGCAAGATGGAGGTCAAGAGCTGGATGCCGACCTGGGCCGATATCAAGAGTTGCATCGGGGCGATGCTTCGCTCCTCCACGGTCGGATTCCTGCTGGGGCTTCTCCCCGGATGCGCGCCGTCGGTCACCTCTTTTGTGGCCTACGACTTGGAAAAAAGGGCCTCCAAACATCCCGAACGGTTCGGCCACGGGGCGATGGACGGGCTCGCCGCCACGGAGGGGTCGAACAACGCGACCTCCACCGCCGGGTTCGTGCCGCTCTTCTCCTTCGGGCTTCCCACGGCGCCGTCGATGGCGGTCCTTCTCGGCGGGCTGATGATGTACGGCCTCCAGCCCGGGCCGATGCTCTTCGTTCAGAGCCCGGATTTCGTCTGGGCGGTCATCGCCAGCATGTACATCGGCAACGTGATGCTCCTGGTCCTCAACCTGCCGATGATCGGGGTATGGGTTCGCATCGTCCGCATCCCGTTCTACATCCTGGGGCCGCTGATTGTCTTTTGCGCCCTCGTCGGAACCTACAGCGTCCGGTTCCAGACCTTCGACATCTGGATCATGCTCATTTTCGGGGTGGTCGGGTACTTCATGCGAAAGCTTGGCTTCCCCATCGCCCCGATGGTCCTGGCGAGCGTCCTGGCGCAGATGCTGGAGACCTCCCTCGGGCAGTCGCTGCTCATTTCGCAGGGGTCGGTGCTGATCTTCTTCGACCGTCCCATCTCCGCGATCTTCATGGCGCTGGCCTTCCTGTCGATTGGGCGGGGGGTCTGGGCTCAGATCAAGGCCAAGGCGCCCGAGGTGGTTACGGACGATGCGGAATATTGATCCTGACCGGAACGGCCTGGTTTTCAAGGGCAGGAAAAGTTTTTTGCGAGTATTCAACGCGGCGGTTCAAGCGCCACACCCCTTCCAAAAAAGCGGGTGAATCAGCAGACAGTTACTCCGGCAAGTAAAACTATCTAATACCATCATTTCACGCAGAGGCGGAGCGGGGTGCCCGCCGCGGCGAGCCGCAACCCATTTTTCAGGCGACGCTGCCACGCCCCCCAGCCGTCTCATGGAACCGATGGCAGGCAGCGACGGCCGGCGGCTCCGTGAGAGTCAGTCCTCCGGGGCTGTCCGGGTCGGTATGGAGCGGGCCGGCTGCCGTGCGTAGGTTCGTTGAACGGGTGGTTACGGCTCGCCGCGGCGGGCACCCCGCTCCGCCTGACATCGGCTGAAGTTGTACCTGTTTTATTGCCGGAGGAATAATAGACCCCCAGGTCGCAGGGCATCTGGGATTTCAGGAGAGTCAACCATTACAGGAGGGAAGACATGAAAAAGATCGGCTTCGGTTTTATTGTCCTTTGCGCTGTGGTGCCTCTGGTTTTGGCCGTTTCGGCCACCGCGGCGGAGAAGTTCCCGAGCAAACGGATCACCTACAAAATCTGTTTTAATCCCGGCGGCGAGTCGGATATCACCGCCCGGTTCCAGGAGGCGGCCCTGAAGAAGGCCCTCGGCGTGGATGTCGCCATCACCTACCAGGTCGGCGGCGGCGGAGCGCTCTGCTGGGCGGAGCTGGTCAAATCCAATCCGGACGGGTACACGATTGCCGGCCACAACCTCCCTCACACGGTCCTGCAGCCTCTGGAGATGGGCAATGCCGGGTACAACACCCTGGACCTCAAGCAGATCTATTTTTTCGAGAGCACCCCAAACGTCCTGTTCGTTCGCAGCGACAGCCCCTACAAAACCTTGGCGGACTTCGTCGAGGCCGCCAAGAAGCACCCGCCCGGGGTTTTCACCGTCGGCGGCAGCGGAAGTTCGTCGGCGAACGACCTGGGGACGACGATGTTCAACAAGGCCGCCGGCATCCAACTGACCTACATCCCCTTCGGCGGAACCGGTTCGGCCGTACCGGCCCTCTTGGGGGGCCATGTGACGGCGCTGATGAGCTATTCCACCATGGCGGTCCAGCACAAGGATCGCTTCCGCGCCCTTGCCATCGCCTCGGAGGAGCGGATGGATGTCCTCCCGGGTGTGCCGACCTTCAAGGAACTGGGATACGACGTCGTGGAAGGGGCCTACCGCGGTGTCGCCGCCCCTCCGGGAACGCCGGATGAGATCGTCAAGATCCTCGCCGATGCCTTCGAAAAAGTCATGAAGGACCCGGAGGTCAG
>Ga0079303_10000335_pt1 | contig 11115 bp, 9 predicted proteins | sample Methanogen_OWC_FD_77073 | JGI IMG/M metagenome (GOLD analysis project Ga0079303, IMG submission 77073) | Enriched soil microbial communities from Old Woman Creek wetland in Ohio, USA - Methanogen_OWC | ecosystem: Environmental > Terrestrial > Soil > Wetlands | place: USA: Ohio | collected...
ATGACCGGCACCCCCTTACTCTCTGAGTGATCCACGAGGACGTTGATGTCGTACTTGCGGAACGAGACCTCCCGGGGTGGCATGGGAAAGGGTGCCGACGGCTGCTGCGCCTCCGGCTTCTTCTTGAAATCGTCAATGTTCTCCAGAATGTCCTCCTGGACCTCCTTCAGGTAGTCAAGGACATCCGTCTCCTCCCTGAACTGTTCCTCCAGGGTCTCCATGAGGTGACCGACGACATACATGGCAATCTCGGCATCGAGCTTCCCGTGCTTCTCCCGGAAGGCCGCCTCAGCCCTCCGAATCTCCTTGATGGCATCACTCATGTCCCGCTGGAGCTGGTCACTCTTATCCCGGAGTTCTTTCTTCCTTTCCTCCGGAAGTGCGCTCAGCTCATCTTGGGACATGGGCTGACCTTCCTCTGAGGCGGGGATGATCACCATGCCCACCTGGGAGAACTGAAGGATAAAGCCCTCTTCCCGAGCTTTTGCGGAGAGGGCGTCGATGAGCTCCCGCCGCTTCCGCTCGAAGGCTTGGTGGACCTCTGCCTCTTTGGTCCGATAGTCGTCGCTGTCGAACACCTCGGGGATCTTCGCCTGCAGGGTCTGAACGAATTGTTCCATGCTCTTCTTCAATTCTTTGCCCCGCCCGGCCGAAAGCTTGATGCCCTTCGGGCTGTCCGGTTCCTTGAAGTTGTACACGTAACACCAGTCCGGAGGCTTGGGCTCCTCCGCGGCACTCTTTTCCAGAAAGGTCCTGGCGATATAGGTCAGTCCGGTCTTGGGCTCCCCAGCAACAAATATGTTGTAATCAACGTCCTTCATCCCCATGCCGAACTTGATAGCCTGTGTAGCCCGATCCTGTGCCAACACGCCCTCTTCCGGTGGACACAGGGTCTCGGTTGTCTCAAAACCGAGCATGATAGGATCAATGCGGACGCGAAGTTTCTCAACCGGAACCTCCCTATACTTCTGTGCCATACTTCCCCTCCTTGGTATCGTTTAGCGCAGTCGCAATGAACCATATCGGAATTCGCATCGCCCTCCAGCCGCTTACAGGAAAATCCTCCTCATGATGTTCACGCTACCCCCAGAGGCAGGGTGGGCTGTACCCGAAAGGGTTTCAGGACAAGCCTCGCCGTACCTTCAGGACAAAGACGAGAGGCGCATCCTGAGCCACTCCTGCGCCCCGCCCGTCAGAAAGGCCCCCGGATTGAAATGCCTAGAGTGATCTGCCGACTTCGCCATAGGAGCCTATGGCTACGACAGCCGAAAAAAGTGCCTGAAATTATCCACCAGCCTCGATCGGGCCACAACCACCGCGGTTCCCCAGAGGAAGATGGACTTGCTCGTCCATAAAGGGCGGAGACACCCCCTCGCTAGCGACTCCAGGGTATCTTCACCGGCTACCCCATGACCTCAAGGACCACCCTTTTCTTTTGACTAGCACCCGCTGCATTGAGAATGGTGCGGATGGCATTGATCGTCCGTCCCTCTTTGCCGATCACCTTGCCAATATCTTCCTTGGCCACGGCCAACTCGATGATTGTGGTGTTGAGGCCGCTCCGCTCGGCGATCAGGATCTGCTCCGGATGGTCTACCAGGGCCTTCACGATGTACTCAACCAGCGCCTTCATTGATCTGACCTCATCCAGTTCTCGCTGCCGCGACGTCCCATCTCCTTCAATTCACACGTTCACCCTGTTCACTGCAGGAGCCTCGTCCACCCAGGGCCAAAGCGTCTCTAGGGCTTCCAGACTCTTCCAGAGGGACGCCTCGGCGTGGGGCTCGAGCGTGATCACCGGTCGCAGCCCTGTCTCAACGAGATAGGCGAAAAGCGTTGAAAAGGCGACACTGCCCCCGCCGATTGGTTGGTGGTCGTCACCACGCCCGTCGTTGTCGTGGAGGTGGACCTCCCTCACGCGAGACCCCAGGATCTTCAACCACTCCGCCAAGGGCGTGGTCGAAAAGGCGTTCTGGTGACCCACGTCAAGGCAAAAACCCACGTTCCTCGAGGAGAGGGAATCAAGAAGAGCGACAATCATATCCGGGGTCTGCTCGTAGACGTTTTCCAGGCTGATCATCACCCCGAGCCCTTCCGCTCTCCTCGCTATCGGTTCCCACGTGGCCAGACTGCCGGCAAGCCACTCCTGCCGGTAAGCATTGTAGCAGCGATCGTCGTAGCCGACGTGAAATACCACGCTAAGGGGGCGGAAGACGGGCACGAGCTCCATCGTTTCGAGGAGACGTCGTGCCGTCACCTCCCGGATCCTATCATCCAGAGCGCCGGGAGCCAGATCCATGAATGGCCCGTGCAGGGTCACGGTAAGCCCGTGGTCCCTAAAACGTCGGGCCACCTGCTCCACGGGCAACTCATCCCTTCGGTCTAGAACGGAAGCGTCGAACCCGATCTCCGGGTTGATTCGGCAGCGGAGAAACAGATCCAGGTAACCGTCCACCAGTTCCCGGAATGGGGCATTCACCTGCACACAGCTCAAAACTCCGGCAGAAGCCCTCTGAGGACCAGGCACCTGGCGTTTTCCTTTCTTGTTACCATGCCGGCGGAGTGGGCGGGCGCGCTCCATCCAAGGCGGACGATGTAAGGCCATTGGTGCCACCATTGTTTGCACCCGCGCCCGTGGATAAACGCGGCTCTACTCCTTAAGGTGTGGAGAAGGCTGAGCTGGTGGCAGGGACGCGATGTCGGGGGAGAGACACGAATCATCGAAAGTCCCGTCGTTCCCGAGACCTGCGTGCCCCCCAATCCGCATCTGAAAAGCATTCTAGCTGAAGGTTTTCTGGAAATCCAGAAAAAATGGGTATAGAGTAAGAGCGGTTTCCGATATTTACCAATCGGGTTAACAGGGCGTCCCATGGCCGCGCCAGGGTCGCCTCGTTGAATCGCGCGAGGATGGACGATGAAACAGTATGTGATTGATCAACTGCGGGAGCACGATTTTCTCGCCCTGGAAACTCATCTGAACGACCATGCCGAAGGGGGCGATCTCCCCGGCATTTACTGGGTCCCCATTCCCCAGGAGCTCTATGAGGTGACACAGAGTGAACACGCCGACTGTCAACCCTTCTATTTCGCCGTTAGCCTGGATCGCCGGGCCATCAGCTTCGAACTCCTTATCCGGACGCGGCTTCGCTTGCGTTGTGGCTGCATCGGGTATGCGAACCGGGCGCAGCGGGACTATATTCTCGCCTATGCTGACGGGCTTTTCGAACAGCTCAAGCTCATGACCTGATCCTACTTTATCGCCCTCTGCTGGAGGAGCAAATCAACGAGAACGAGGCGCACCATGGCGGCGCAGACCGGAACGATGCGCGGGATGGCGGAGACGTCGTGCCTGCCTTTGACCGAAATGGTGGTCGGCTGCCCATCCTGGGTGATGGTCTGCTGCTCTTTCTCTATGGAGGAAATGGGCTTCACTGCCGCTCGCACCACGATCTCCTGACCCGTAGAAATTCCGCCGAGGATGCCGCCAGCGTGATTCGAGAAAAATCCCATCGGCCCGATGGGATCGTTATTCTCCGAGCCCATCCTGTTCGCGGCAGCAAAGCCGCTGCCAATCTCGACCCCCTTCACCGCCCCGATCCCCATAAGGGCGAATCCGAGCAGCCCACTCACTTTGGCGAAGACCGGCTCTCCAAGGCCTGCAGGACATCCTTGGACCCGAATCTCCACCACCCCTCCCGCTGAGTCACCCGCAGCCTTCACCTGCTCCAATCGCTTGATCATCTTGGCCGCGGCGTCCGGGTCGGGACAGAAGAGGGAGTTTCGCTCGATCTCCCCCAGCTCCAGCGTCTCAGCCCGGATGCCCCCCAAGGCGAGGGTGTAGGCCACCACCGTGATCCCATGCTCATCGAGAACCTTCTTCGCTACCGCCCCGGCAGCCACTCGCGCCACCGTCTCTCGGCCCGAGGCCCGACCGCTCCCACGCCAGTCGCGAATCCCGTACTTATGCCAATAGGTGTAGTCCGCGTGCCCGGGGCGGAATACGTGCTTCAGCGGATCGTACGGGCTACTATCCACGTCGCGATTCCGAATCACGAGGCTGATGGGAGTGCCGGTGGTGCGCCCCTCGAACACGCCTGAGAGAATCTCCACCTGATCCGGCTCTCGACGGGCGGTGCTCACCCGGGAGTCGCGAGAGCGCCGCCAGGCAAGTTCGCGGTTGATGTCCTCTTCAGCCAGTGCGAGGCCGGCCGGGCAGCCGTCAATAACCGCTCCCAAAGCCGGTCCGTGGGACTCGCCCCAGGTGGTGACGCGAAACAAGGTGCCGAAGGTATTTCCTGCCATACACATCTCCCCGCGACGTCGGCCGGGGAAGCACGCGTTTTCCCGACCGACTCGATAAACACATCGTCTATCTCCTTCACTCCCTCAGCAAAGCCATTAAAGCACAAGGTCGGGTAGGCGGTAAACCGCCTTCGCGGTGAGGATCTTCCCTTGACTGTGGAGTGAGACGCGAAAAAAAACTCCCGGCGAATCCGCCGGGAGTTCAACAGCCTTAGTGATCGTCACCCGAACCGTCTCCTCAGCACCGGAGGAACTCTTTCACCAGTTTCGACCACTCCTCCTCCTTGAGGGCGCCCGTCAGGTCATCCACCGAGACCCCGCCGTCGGCAGCCAAGCGAGTTTCCTCATGGATTCTGGCGAAGAGCCGTTCTCGTTCCTCCTCCATGTAATTTTCCGCTTCCTTGCCAAAGTGAAGACTCTTGAGATTCTTGCGCAGGCTCGTCGGTTCCACAATCATGAGCCATCCCTTCTCGTAAGGAGATTCCTGCATCAAGCTTGGATCCTCGAGAAGATCGTAGTTCACGTGGGTTACGATGCCGTCGACAGGGCTCAGGGCGCCGGCCCGCCATCCGTTCCGTCGGAGTTCGCAAGCCATCTCGCCCTGTTTCACCGCGTGGCCCACCCCGGGAACGGTGACGCCTGACACGCGCCCCAGCAGTTTCCGAGCCAGATCATCGACGCCGATGCGAACGCGGCCACCGTATTCCGGTCGAGCCCAGGTGTGACCGTCGTGGTAGTAGAAACCCTCCGGGAGCTCGAAACCGCCAACGACCTTGCGGGCCTGGACGGGAAGCTCTGCAGGTTGCAGACGTTCCTGCATCATCTGATCGAAGGCGCAGTTGCCGCACTCGTACGCATTGGCGCAGATCTTTCGCTCCACCTCTCCTGTAAGCATGTAGCGACACTTGCGCCTGTGGGCCGGCAGCCTCATCATCTGCTCAACCCAAGTGGGGGTAAACTCCTGGGGAAGCGGCTCGGCCACGGGGGCAGGGGTGAACAGGTCAGCTCGCTCCCTGGCTACCTTGAGCTGCATACCTTGATCGTAGGTGCAGGTCTGGCAGTCGAAGTTATTATCGCAAAGTTTATAGGAGACGACCCCGGCCTCCATCCAGATGCACTTTTTCTTGTCCGGGGGTACGACCTTGAAGGCTGTCTTCTTTTGCTCGGCCATGGCATCCTCCTAGCTCCACCATTTATCGTTCGTTTTCGCCCTTTCTTAGAGCAAGGGGCATGCCACAACCCGCTATCCCGGATGACTACTAATTAAGCTATTAATTATACTAATATTTTTCCACAATCCGGCGTTTTGGTCCTGGCTTGTTGGGCTCATCTACGTGGTGAAAAATTCGGCAGATAACCAGGAGGCACGAGGAGGATTGCCACATAACATTGCGAAAAGATGTAATCTTTTTGAGTCGTCGAGGAACTCGACACTATGTCGAAATCTTAAGCAGCGGATTTCCGACATGCGAGGCTTGTCCAAGCCTTAGCCCTAGCCCGCATTATGCACGAGACGCCGTCTGGAAGGACTTGCGAAAGAGCTCGCGGCAAGTGTCACAGAACTCAGCAGTCTTGGCGTCCGTGTCCTGGATCCTCGTGGATGAGTACATAACACAGGTGCGCCTTCGGCAGTGGGTGAGTCCGGCTGAATGCCCCAGCTCGTGGAGGGCGGTTTTCGCTACCCGTTGATAGAGGAGAGCCATGTTCTCCTCCTCGCCATAGTATTGGGGACGAAGCCGGTTGAGAGATATGACCGCACATTTGCCCTTTATCCGGGCGGCGCCAAACACATACTTGAAGACAAGGATGAAGAGGTCGACCTCGGTGACCGCCAGGACTTGACAGGGATGCGGTGAGCAGCACCGCTCGAGCCACTGGAGAATCCGCTGACAGCAGTACTGACCTCGCACGGGATCATAGGCGTAGCTCGGATTTTGAAGCTTCTGGTCTATGAAGCACGGCAGTTGGCACGCATGCTCGACGGTCACGACCAAATGCCTAAGGATGCACTCGTCCACAGGGCCTAACGGGTGAATGACTACGTGTGGTTGCGGTTCCCGCTCCATATGCGTCGCCAAGATTAACACTACCGGGGCTGAAAAGCGAGGCGGATGGTATTTTGCGGGGACTGATCAACCGGCGCTCGGCCGGGGAAGAGCTGCGGGGTCAATGGCGGAGCAACTCAGACCACCGCCCGTTACTCAGCGGATCTAAGGCCGTACTTCTCAATCTTGTTGTACAGGGTCTGGCGGTCCACTTCGAGACGGCGCGCGGTCTCGCTGATCTTCCATCCCGTCTTCTCCAGCACCCGCTGGATGTGCAATCGCTCCATGTCGCGCAGGGATTCGGGGACTTCTTGTTCCGGGGCTCGGACCGCACCCAGAGGCAGATCCGCAGGCGCAATCACTTTGCCGGAGCCGATAACCAGGGCTCGCTCGATGACGTTCTCGAGTTCGCGAACGTTTCCCGGCCAATGGTAGTCCATGAACATTCTCATGGCCTGAGGTGCGACCTGGGCCGGTTCCCGGTTCATCTCCATGCTGAGCTTGCGGATGAGATGGTCGACCAGAAGCGGGATATCCTCCTTGCGCTCACGCAGGGGGGGCAAGTCAATGGTGATGACATTGAGGCGGTAGTAAAGATCGTCCCGGAAACGCTGCTCCCTAATCGCCCGGGGAAGGTCCCGATTGGTGGCGGAGATGAAGCGGGCGTCCACGGAGATCTCCTTGTCGCCCCCCAAGCGCTGAATTCTCTTTTCCTGAAGCACACGCAAGAGGTCCACCTGCGTCTTCGGGCTGATCTCGCCGATTTCGTCCAGGAAGAGCGTACCCCCATGAGCCATCTCGATGCGGCCCTTGCGGCTCTGCTCGGCGCCGGTAAAGGCTCCCTTCTCGTAGCCGAATAGCTCGCTCTCCAGGAGGGATTCGGGGAGCGCCCCACAGCTTACCGCTATGAAGGGACGGTAACACCGGGAGCTGTGGCCGTGAATCGCGCGAGCCACGAGCTCCTTGCCGGTACCGCTTTCTCCGGTAATGAGTATCGTGGAATCTGTGGGCGCCACCCGGGAAATGAGGTCGAAGATCGCCTGCATGGGGCGGCTACGCCCAACGATCTGATCAAACTCCGTCCGCTCCTCCAGTCGACGCCGAAGCATGATGTTCTCCAGCACGAGTTCCTGGTGGGCGAGGATCTTTTTTATCTGCAGCTCCATTTCATCAGGATCGAAGGGCTTCACCAGGTAGTCATAGGCGCCGCACTTCATAGCCTTGACCGCGGTGTCCACTGTAGCGTAGGCGGTCATCATCACCACCTCGGTGTTCGGCGCCAGACGTCTGAGCTCGGCAAGGGTCTCGAGCCCGTCCATGCCGGGCATCTTGAGATCGAGGAGGACTACGCTCCATGTGCCGTCCTTGGCCACGGCAACGGCCTCTTCACCGCCAGCTGCCAGGCCGACTTCGTAGTCCTCCTCCAGAAGCCAGTCCCGAAGGCTCTCTCGCATGGGAGCCTCGTCATCCACCACGAGAATGCGGGCTTTTCTGGTCATCCGCTGACCTCCAGTCCCTCAGCGCGGGTCTCGGTTGCCCCTGTCGCGACGGGCAAGCGCATGCGAAATCGCGTGCCCTGCTTCTCGCCTGCAGGTGGACTCTCCACCTCGATGGTCCCACCGTGCCGGGTTATGATACCGTAAACCACAGGCAGGCCCAGGCCAACCCCCTTCCCTTCCTCTTTGGTCGTGAAGAAAGGTTCGAAGATAAGCTTCACGTGTTCAGGGGGGATACCGCAACCGGCATCCGTGATTGACACCTCCACGAAACCGTCCTCGGAGGCACGGCGGACCTCGAGAAGCAGTGGACCTCCTTGCGACATCGCCTCGGCAGCATTTACGATCACATTGAGAAAAGCCTGCTGAATCTGTTTGAAATCGCATTGGATGGTGGGAAGATCCTCGCCCAGCTCCTTCCTCACCTGCACGCCGCGAAGTGCCAAATCATGGGAGATGATCGCCAGGGTCCGCTCCAAGATTTCCCGAACAGAGTTGGGCTTCATGTCAGTCTCGGACTGGCGAGCGAACGCCAGCAGATTCTTCACGATCTCGCCGCAGCGGCTGGTCTCAGCCTCCATAGTCGCCAGGTAACGGGCAATCTCACCGAGCCTTTCGGGGCTGAACCGGTCGCGGGTAATGAGTTTGAGCATGAGCTTGATATACGTCAGCACGGAAGCGAGAGGGTTGTTGATCTCGTGAGCGATGGTGGCGGCAAGCTTCCCCAGTGAGGCGAGCTTTTCCGTTCGCAGCAGGTGTTCCTGCGCCGCCTTCACCTCCTCCAAGGCCTTGTAGGTCTTTTCATACAGGTTGGCATGCTCGACGGCCATCCCGATCTGGCTGCCGACCGAGGCGAGGAATTCCACTTCCTGACCGGAAAACTTCTGAGTAAAACGACTGGACACCCCGAGCACGCCCAGGCTACGGCCCTTGCACAGCAAGGGTATGTAAGCGACGGATTTCAGACCCTCCTCGAGAACGGCCTCCACAAAAGGCTTGGATGTCTCGGTCCAATCCTCAAGAATCACCGCCCTGCCGTGCTGCGCCGCTTCCCCAAGGAGGCCCGCCCCGAGGGCTCTTCGTTGCACGTACGGTTTCTCCAGGAATCGCTGCGACAGGCCGCGGCTCGCCGCCAGGTGAAGATCGCCGCTGGCTTCATCCACGAGGTAAATGCGAACGCTGTCAGCCTGGAACACGCTAAGGATGGCATCGATGGTATTCGATAGCACTTCGTCCAGATGTATGGAGCTGCTGACGGTGAGAGAGATCCTGTTGAGCGCGGCAAGCTGTTCACTGCTCTGGCGCATCTGATCGACCATCCGCCTGCCAAGTGAAGGGAGCCGCTTGCGCAAGGTGACGTCACGGATTAAGGCTTCAACGATCACCTTCCCCTGAGCATCGGTAATCAGATTCCCCGAGAGCATTGCATCAAGAGCCTGACCCTGTTTGGTCCTGAGAGAAATCTCCAGGTTCTGCACCACACCACGCTCCCAGAGTCGCTGGCGAATCCGGAGAAAAGCTTTCGGATCATCGAAGAGCTCGGCCACCGAACCCACGGCCAGCAACTCCTCTTCGTCCTCGTACCCGAGTATTCGCACGGCGCTCGGGTTGACGTCCTCGATCCGCCCCTCAGAATCGAAAAGCAGGATCATGTCCTGAGAACGTTCGAATATGGTGCGGAATTTTTCCTCGGAGTCTTGGAGTCGCCGCAACCGAGCAGCCAACCACTCCTCCAGAGCCCCTCCCATCCGGCGCACTTCCTCCTGTAGCCGTCTCTTTTCTGAGATATCGGTTACGGTCTCCAGCACGAAGATGATTTCGCCAAAATCGTTCTTTACGGGTGTGGCGCGAACTTCCGTCTCCCCCTTCCGGCCGTCTCTGAAGACAAAGGTCTCCTCGCTGGTGTGGACCTCGCCGTCCTGGAAGCTCTTCTCCACGACGCAGTTTTCACACTTGCTCGAGCGCCCTCTCCACACCTGGTAGCATATACCGTCGGGATGCACGCCGAACTCGGATTGGAATCGCTCGTTGCTCATGATGATCTGAAAGTCGCGGTTCACCGCCGCCACGCAGTCACTCATGTGGCTCAACAGAGCCTGGTAGTCGTCGCGCTCTTTCATGAGATCCCTGCTCTGTCTCCTGAGCTTAAGGCTCAACTCGCTGCAATGGCAGCGAGCTGGCCCGGATCGTCCTCATACCCACGACCACAGGATGGCGCTGACGTTCATCCTTCTCAGGAAGCGTCCGGCCGACGCCATGGTATGACCTGCACTCGAAACAAAAAAATGAAGAATTTGCAGGAATTACGCACTTTTTACTCTAGCACAAAACCACCAGGGAAACAACTCGATCACCCGCACGGGGGCTGGGTCCGGTCAGATAACCATCTTGACAGCGTGAAGAAATTCTCATATAAATCTGCGGGCAGAGGGCGACCGGCCCTTACCTGTCTAAGGTAAGCTAAGTCTTCATCCTGTCATTAGTGTACGCCGTTTCCCGCTCTTCCGGGTGGTTTACCTGCAGGTCCACCGCCCGGAGGTAGGGTCACATTCCCTGCGCCTGATCCTCCCCGAGTAGGAACTTTACCTTGGCGAGCTCACGGGGAGAGGGTATACTAGGGGTACTCGCCAGGGTATTGCCTGTAATGTAGCCGTGCCCACTATTCTGCACGAATCCCACAAAAGAACAAGGAGCAACCTATGCCACCTACCTCCGGCACGTCGCTGCAGGGCTCGGTCCTCATCGTCGGCGCTGGCATCGCAGGCATGCAGGCGGCGCTGGATCTGGCCAACTCCGGCTTCTACGTCCATCTGGTTGAGGCTTCCCCCGCCATCGGCGGCGTCATGGCCCAGTTGGACAAGACCTTCCCGACCAATGAGTGTGCCATGTGAATCATCTCGCCCAAACTGGTCGAGGTCGGCCGGCACGTTAATATCGAGCTTCACACGAACACCACGATCACTGCTGTGGATGGACGGGAAGGCAAGTTCACCGTCAATCTTCACAAGAAACCCCGCTATATCGACCCCAAGGTCTGCACCGCCTGCGGCGACTGCGTGAAGGTCTGCCCTGTGGCTCGTCCCAGTCAATTCGACAAGGAGCTGAGCAGCCGCAGGGCCACCTATAAGCTCTATCCCCAGGCGATCCCCGGGGCCTATGCCATTGAGAAACTGGATACGGCTCCATGCCGGGTTGCATGTCCAGCCCACCTCAACGTGCAGGGCTACGTCGCCATGGTGAAGATGGGGAAGTATCGCGAGGCCGTGGAGCTT
>Ga0079303_10000336_pt1 | contig 11110 bp, 11 predicted proteins | sample Methanogen_OWC_FD_77073 | JGI IMG/M metagenome (GOLD analysis project Ga0079303, IMG submission 77073) | Enriched soil microbial communities from Old Woman Creek wetland in Ohio, USA - Methanogen_OWC | ecosystem: Environmental > Terrestrial > Soil > Wetlands | place: USA: Ohio | collected...
TCGGACGGGGCGGCCGCGACGGAACCTAAGAAAGGCGACGCGAAGCCTGCAGCGGCGGCGGCGCCCGGCGAGATCACTATCGAGGATTTCCAGAAGATCGACCTGCGCGTGGCGAAAATCGTCGACGCGAAGCCCGTCGAGGGAGCGGACAAGCTCCTTCAGATAACGCTCGACGTCGGCGGCGTTCAGAAGAACGTCTTCGCCGGGATAAAAAAATATTATAAAGCCGAAGACCTGATCGGCAAGCTCGTCGTCGTGGTCAATAACCTCAAGCCGCGCAAGATGAAGTTCGGAATGTCGGAAGGCATGATCCTTGCCGCGTCGTCGGGCGAGGAACTTTGCGTCCTCACGCCGGCGTCAGATATCGCCCCCGGCGCGAAGATATCCTAAGGAACACAAAAAGGCGGACATGCGAATAAAAAAATTCTTCTCATATCCTGATCTCAGAACGGTCGCAGTAATTCTCGCCCTGGCCGCGGCGGTTTTCACCGCCCCGGCCGGCGGCGTCTGCGGCGGAGACGCGCAGGTAAACATAGACAGATTCAAGTCGCGCCATTTATTCCTCCACTACGGCAGGGTAAAGGAATTCGACAGGACAAGCATTATTAAAGTCGATGAAACCGCATTTCAGGAAAAGCGCGAGGAAATCGTCATCCGGAACGCACGCGGCCAGGCGCTTCGCTTTGTCATCGAGCCCGACCACAGACTCGGGTCTTATCACGGCGGAATCGCCTTCTGCCTTTTCGAATACGACGATGAAGGGTTTTTGAAAAAGGTCTCATATTTCGACAAAAAAGGCAAATTATACGGCGAGCCGGAATATGACGACAACGCCATATTCGAGTTCGTCATCGTCGACTACAAGAACCTGAAGTCAAAAATGAAGATCATCGACGAACGCGATGGCAATATAGACATCCCTGAAAAGAAACGCCCCGTCATAAGGCGATTGTTGAATTCAAGCGGCGAACTGCTCGACGAAAGCGGCATTCCCACGACCGATTACTGGATGTGGAACCACATGCTCTTCAGGCCGTAAAGGCAATGAAAAATAAATTAAAAAGTTTACATATAGAACGCTTATAAAAAAGAAACCGAAGGCCGACAGCCGCGGTTTCTTTTTTGCATGGATTCGTCACATACGGCGAAACGATCAATGTTCGAAATGAAATCGAAGATCGCATTTTCCGCTCGCGTCGTCGCGCCGAGCAGTTATTTTGTCGACGGAATTTTTTATCAGGTAACCGGCGAGCTTCATCGTGCCGTCGTCGAGTATTTCGTTCTGCGAAGGCAGCGCCCCTCCGAATTCCATGAGTTTTCCCGTGTACGAAATACCGGCGTCGAGGTTGTATTCGTCGAAAGCGACGTTTATATCGATCTCGGCGCCGCAAAGAGAATAAGCCGAGGCGCACTCGATAAATTCATTAAGCGCCCTGGCGCATCTGGCGATCACTTCAGGGCGCGCGGCGCACGCACCACCGAACGATTCCATAAAATCATTTATCGTAACCGACGAATAATCTTTTGTCATGATTTTTATATCGGACTTTTTCGTCGTCCCGATCATCAAAAAAAGATTTAAAAATATGGCGCAAATTGTCGCAAGCGTAAGCGATGAGCTCGTGATGGGCTTGATATATTCGGGAAGATGCGCAAAGACCTGGGGCACCATATCGACCGATAAGCCGAAAATAATTGAAACGCCTATAACGAAGATTTTACGCGAATCAAACATGCGCGATGTCATGATCTGAAGACCCGCCAGGATCATGAAGCACGAAGAGAAAACGACAAGAGCGCCAAGGACCGGCTTCGGCATAACGGCGAAAACGAACACGAATTTCGGAAGGAATGCGGTCAGTATCAAAATAATTCCCAGCGCATATGAGATTTTACGGCTCGTGGCGCCGGTGGCGACCTCAAGCCCGATGCTTCCGGAAGAAACCGATTGCCCGAGAGCTCCGACGATCCCTGAAATAAAATTGCCGCACGCGCAGGCTAAAATGCCTCGCGATATCATATTCATATCGACGCGCTTCCATTCGCTGTCGTTGATCTTCTGGCATATCGTCAGATCTCCCATTGTTTTCAGGCACGAAGAAACGGCCGCTATCGTGAAGGGAACGATCAGCGCAGCGCTGAACGTCATTCCATACTTGAAAAAAACGGGCACTCTGAAAAAGGGCTGGTCGATGAAAGCCGTCAGGTCGGCCGGCCCTAAGACGCCTGTTACGATCGATATGAAATAGCCGACTACAAGCCCCAGGATCACGGAAAAGAGCTTGAGCTGACCCCTGCCCCATATATTAAAAGAGACTATCGACAGAAAAGTCGCCATGGCGATGATGATATGAAGTGAATTAACTGTGTTCGTAGCGGCGTCAAATCCCATGAATTTGGTGACGCCGACGGGTATGACCTCGATACCGACCATCGTGACGACGGTTCCGGTCACTTCTGGCGGAAAAAGGAAGCGCAATTTATTAAGCATCTTTGCAAATATCGCATTAAAAAAGCCCGTGACAAAAGTCATTCCGAAAACCATTGCCAATCCGCCGGCCTTGGCCGCCATCAGCGATACGCTGAGAAACCCGGGCCCGTTCTGAATCGCGGAAAAATATCCCGAGCCGATCGGGCCGAAAGTCCGTCCCTGCAAAATTGTGGCGAGGCCGGTTGCAATCATCGCCGTGCAGATGAGGTTCTCCGATTCCTCGAAAGTTCCGCCGATCGAATTGACCAGGACGACCGGAAGCACGAAAACGGAGGTGAGCATGCAAATATGCTGGATACCAAGAATAATAATATTATACAAGCCCGGGTCGTCGTCGAGGCCATAAATTAAGTAAGCGGGTTTTTTCATGATATTTTAATTCCTTTTTTCTCATTTATAAATCGAAACTTACTCAAAATGATAGAGCAGGGTCCGTTTTATCAGGGAAATCATCTTCAAGGCACGGCCACAATATAATCCCGGCGGTACATAAGAGACGCCGGGCGCGCCTTTTGAAAATGCCGCCGGACAAGAGTACGTAAAATAATTTCATGACGTTATCCGTCATTTTGGAACGATAGGCAAACCGGGTAATCGAAACGCCATCGACGTCGAGCGTTTTTGCCGTAGATCTTTCGGATGGCAATTTTTTTCTATTTAATTATACGCCGAAAAATAAAAAATCCCCAAAGCAAGCGGACTTTGGGAGTTTTAATTTTATGAGAACAAAAAAATGAGATGGGGCGATTATTATTTCATCATCATTGACATTTGCCGGCCGCCCCCGACCCGGCAACGTTTGCCGGGTCGCCATTCGATAATTCATATTTGAGTGGCTTTATCCATTTTTTTACCGGCGCAGTAAAAATGATATCATATCTTGATGAACTTGTCTATATTTTACTTCAAATGGCTGAATAGCCCGTTAAAAAGATTTTCCGAGCGGAACTTTTTTGTAAATATTAAGTCAAACAGGAATATCAAGGGAATATATAAAATAATCAATCAAACTAAATTTTTGCCGATTACATATCATATGAAAATATCGTTGGATAAAATAAATTTCATATCCATATATTCATTTCTGATTCTTTCCGTATTGTTCATGACGCTCGGATGCAATTCAGACAGCAAAACCTCCGATACGCCGTCAAATTATCTTTTTTATGAAAGATACACCGCGCCGGAAGTCATCAACTATATTGAAAAATACGGAAACGACTATGAAAAAACGCAAGTCATAGAAGCCGGAAAGGTTTACGAAACCATGACATGGCGCTCGAAGGGCATATCCATTAAGTACCTGTACGACACCGGTCAGGTCGTCGAGGAAAAGAAATTTTCCACTTATTCATCAACGGGAACACCCGTTCAATAATCCACTTCATTATTTATCCTTCAATACGTAACAAATTTTTTTATGGGGCACGCGTTAGCGGAGTTTTTCTGAAAAAACTTCGACTCTGGAATTTTTGACGTTTCAAAGTGTTCGAACATGCCCCTGCCTGAAGGCCGAGCGCCGCTCGCGAAGCAATCCCGTGTTATTTGATAAACTTTTTTTGCGCAAAGATGGCCGATTGACATAAAATTTCAAAAATGATAACTTTAATATTCGAATTGCTATAAACTTTAAGAGGTGCAATAAATGAATTTTCCCCTTCGCCACACCGTATCGATTTTTACGGCCTCCTTTTTCATTATATCCGTCGCGCTCGTTATAAGCTCTCCGTGCGGCGCTACCGAAGAGGTCAGGGCGGGCGGTTCGCTTGTCCAGACAGCTAAATACGGCGATTTCGACAAGATAAAACGGCTCCTGGACGGCGGCGCGGATCCCAACGAAAGGTCGGGAAGCGGTCGGACCGCCCTCATCGAGTCGGTCGCCAAGGACGACACTGACGCCGTGGCTCTTCTTCTTGAAAAAGGCGCGGACCCTAACATAAAGGGAAACAAACTGGAATCGCCGATCGTCATCGCCTCGTTCAAGGGCAATATCGAAATCATCAAAATGCTTCTGGGCAAAAAAGCCAATATCAACGAACGCGACGAAGACAATCAGACGCCGCTCATACAGGCGGTCAATTACCGTGAAAACCTCGACGCGGTAAAATTCCTGATTGAAAACGGAGCCGAACTGAACGCGAGAGACAATAACGGGCAGACCGCGCTGATCATAGCCTCGTTGGAAGGAATCCAGGGCATCGTGGAATTGCTGCTTGAAAAGAAAGCCGACGCCGACATCGTCGATAATCGCGGCAAGAACTCGCTGATGTATGCATGCGAGGAAGGCTGCACTGAAATCGCCAAGCTCCTGGTCGAAAAAACGAAAGATATCGACGCGAGAAGCGACAAAGGTAAAACCGCCCTGATCTACGCCGCGTCGAAAGGCCACGAAGAGATCCTTCTGGCGCTACTGGCCAAAAAGGCCGACGTGAACACGCGCGACGACCACGGCATGTCGGTGTTGCAGTACGCGAAACAAAAACCCGGCAATTCGAAGATAATTCAAATACTTACGGAAGCCGGCGCGAAATAAACTTATTTTTTCAGGACCAGTCCGGAAGGCTGTTTTGTAGTTTGAGAAACGATCAGAATATTCTTGCCGGAATTGACGATCTTGTGCCACACGTTCTTGACCGTCAGAACGGCGGTTCCCGGCAATAGCCTGACGATCCTTTCGGAGCCGTCATCGATATACAGATCGCCTTCGCCCTGGGACACGAGAAAAACCTGATCGCCGGTCGGATGCTTGTGATAGTCGAGCACCTGGCCGGGCATGAAATAATATGTGTCGAAAGCGATATCGCCGGTCTTGAGATGGGTAAGCCTCTTCGGGGCCTCAGCTGCGGTTTCCATGGCCTCGAATATATTCACCGACAGAGTGCGGTCCTGAGCGGTGGAATGCGGAACGAATTTCTCGCGAACCGCCTTGCAAACCGGACAGCGCTCGAGCGGTTCGTCTCCTTCATGAATAAATCCGCAGACAGTGCAGCGCCATGATTTCGATACCTGCCCCTCGTATGCGGAAACCGTTTCAACGACGAATTTGTCCCTGCCGGCACGGCAAACGGGACACGCATCGGGCGGCGCCTCCCCTTCGTGGATGAACCCGCAGACAACGCAGCGCCACTTTCCGGACGACTGCGTTTTCGGTTTTTCGACAACATTGAGGACGAATTTATCACTGTCGGCCCGGCAGACGGGACATTTATCGGGCGGCTCCGGCCCTTCGTGGATATAGCCGCAGACAGTGCAACGCCACTGTTTCACGAGATTTGTCGGATCGGCATTATAGGGGATGAATTTATCGGCCGGCGCCATGCAAACCGGACATTTTTCGGGCGGTTCTACGCCTTCGTGAATATAACCGCAAACAGTGCATTTCCAGAAACTCATCTCAATTCTCCTGACTTCATTACCCGATCTTTATAAATCAGGCAAAAATTTACATTTTTTAAAAATTCAGACTTCGCGCATTTATCTCATTACAGGCGAAAGAGCGATCTTCATCATAACTATAAACGCAACGATTATGGTTATGGCTATTATCCAGAATGTTGATGAAAGCTGGATTTTAATGGGAGCGCTCGTCCTTTCATCACCGTAATGTTCAAATTCGCTTTTATATACGATATCGGTTTCAGTATTGGCGTAAGGCCTTATATCCACAACATGGCGCGAAGGGCATCCGCCGTACAGGCATCCGATCATGGCGGCCATTCCAAGAGCTTTTTCGTTTAACTTCACAAGGCCGTCCTCTTTGACCGAATCGCTGAAATTGGTCGTTTTATATGAAGAATCGATCAAAGCTATATGATAGGTCCACCAGTAACTTCCCTTATGCTGGTGCCTTATACCTGTCACCGCCATAGCCCTGATATTGTCGAAACTGATGAATTCGGTCATTTTGACATAATTGAAAAATTCGAAATGATCGAATACCATCCGCGCCTGAAAATCGATCACATAGAAATTATCGGTATAGAACCTGCATACGAGGAAAATCGCCGCCATGGCAAGCGGTATGGGAAGATATACGAGAAGTTCGGGATTCGGCGGAGTGTGTTTGCCGCCAAGGGCTCCCGCATTGAAAACCATAAACGCTATAAAGCACGCTATGCCGGCCAATACATACCATAAATTTTCAAACGGAGTATTCAAATCGACTTTTATCCTGCCCGGCAAGGATGCGGAGTCGACAGGGGCGGGCCTGTAAAGCCTGCCCGCCGCGCCGGAGCAAGAAGCGGTTTCCGGCGCAACCGCCGGGCCCGGCTCGAGAGAAGAATCGGCTCCGGAAGTAAGACCGTTTTTGGTAAAGGCCGAACGTCCCATCTTGGAACCTCCAAATATTTTCACTGATCGATTAATATATCACAATTTTAATTTTTTACCAACCGTTAAATGAACCAACCGTGGCGCGCCGCATCTTGTTTTAATTCGCAGTATATGATAACATATATTCTGAAACATCACTTATAAGGGGGAGTTTTTTCAATGCTCAAAAAAAGTCTGATCTTCGTTGCCGCAATCGCCATCGTCATTTCCGCTTGCCAGGTATCTTATGCAAAGGCCGACAAAGACCTGACGGGTCAGGCTTTCATCGAGATCACCGCCGAGAACTGGCTTAATTCAGAACCTATTAAAATCGAAAGCCTCAAAGGCAAAATCGTAGTCGCCGAATTCTGGGCCACATGGTGCCCCCCCTGCAAAAAATCAATACCTCATCTCATTGAACTCAACGAAAAATTCAAGGATAAAGGCGTGGTCATTATCGGTCTGACTGATGAAAATAAAGAAACTGTTGAGCCTTTCGTAAAAAGCATGAATATGACATATCCAGTCGCCGTCGGTTCGCGCTCAGGAAACGAATACGGAGTGACAGGAATCCCTACCGCTTTCATCATCTCACGCGAAGGCAAGATCGTATGGTCCGGCCATCCCATGGCCGGTCTGGACAAGGCTATCGAAGAAGAAGTGGCAAAGGCGGGTAAGTAATGTTGAAAAAAAGCCTTATTTTCATAGCCGTAATCGCGCTCGTTTTTTCGACATGCCGCGCTTCTTACGCCGGCGGAGACAAGGACCTGACGGGCCAGGCTTTCATCGAAATCACCGCCGAGAACTGGCTTAATTCAGATCCCCTGAAGATCGCCGACCTTAAAGGAAAAGTAGTAGTCGCCGAATTCTGGGCCACATGGTGCCCGCCATGCAGAAAATCGATACCGCATCTGATCGAGCTCAACGAAAAATTCAAGGATAAAGGCGTGGTCATTATCGGTATTACCAAAGAGAACAAAGAAAAAGTCGAGCCCTTCGTAAAAGAAATGAAAATGAACTATCCCGTCGCAATCGGCTCGAATTCCGGAAAAGAATATGGCGTGACCGGAATCCCCACCGCTTTCGTCATCTCACGCGAAGGCAAGATCGCATGGACAGGCCATCCCATGGACGGCCTGGATAAAGCCATCGAAGAAGAAGCGGCAAAAGGAGATAAATAATGTTAAAGAAAAGCCTTATTTTCATAGCTGTAATCGCGCTCGTTTTTTCCGCATGTCGCGTATCTTACGCCGGCGGAGACCACGAACTCGTCGGGCAGGCATTCGTCGAGATCACCGCTGAAAACTGGCTTAATTCAACTCCCTTAAAAATCGCCAGCCTCAAAGGTAAAGTAGTGGTCGCCGATTTCTGGACTACCTGGTGCCCGCCGTGCAAAAAATCCATTCCGCACCTGATCGAGCTTGGCCAGAAATTAAAGGACGACATAGTCGTTGTCGGCATTACCGACGAAGGCAAAGACGTCGCGGAACCGTTCGCGAAGGAAATGAAAATGAATTATGCCATCGCCACGGGATCCAAATCCGTCGGCGATTACAAGGTCACCAGAATTCCCACAACGTTCGTGATAAGCCGCGGCGGCAGGATAGCGTGGGCCGGCCTTCCTTCGGAGGGACTCGACAAGGCGATCGATACCGAGATAAAGAAAACGGCCGAAGAACCTGCGAGCGCACAAAAAGCCGCAGCGCCAAAAAAAGAAGGAAACATAGTCAGGGGTTCGACGTCGCTTACTGAAGCGGAAATCAACGCAAAACCGGCAGCCGAACCCGCTCCGCCGGCGGAAGTCCAGAACGCGGCCCCGGCCGCGGAACCCGCTCCCGCCGCTCCGGCCAGCACCTGAGGGTCGTGCAAGTAATCGGGCGGTTCGCCCGAATAAACGGATTCGTGAAAAGGACCGGAAACGGTCCTTTTCGCTTTTTTGGACAAAAGACCCCCTGATGTGATAAAATTTTATAAAAAATGAACGGCGGAGGTAACCATGATAGAAAAATATTACATATCATGCGACATGGAAGGCATAACCGGCATCTCTAATTTCAAGGAAATGGAACATCAGAAACAGATGGTGTCCAAAATGATGACCGACGAGATCAAGTTCATAGCCAACGCCATTAATCATTCCAGGGTCGAAGCGGGAAAAAGTTTCGAAAATATAGAGATCACCGTCGCCGATTCGCATTCCATGGGGATGAACGTAAGCCACTCAGAGCTTCCGCCAAACGTTAAGCTGATCAGAGGTTTTCCGCGTTCGCTTTACATGACGCCCAGGATAGATTCGTCCTACAAGGCCATCATTTTCGCCGGATACCATGCCAGAAGCGGATCGTTCGAGGCCGGAATGGACCACACCTTCTCGGGTTCGGCGATACTCAACGTCTACATCAACGACCACGAGGTCGGCGAGTTCGAGATCAACGCGGGCCTGGCCGGATATTACGGCGTTCCCTGCGCGCTGGTGGCGGGCGACGACAAATTCATATCCCAGATCGAATATCTGAGGGAACCCATGCAGTTCGTGACCGTAGTGACAAAAGAGGCGATCTCCAGATATTCCGCGATATTGAGCCATCCGGAACGCGTCTATCATGAATTCAAGGAAAAAATCGACAAGACCCTGAACGAGCTGAAATGGGTCGGAAAACCTTTGAAGTACGAATGCCCGCTGAAAATCCGCATCGAGCTGACGAATACGGTAAAGGCAGATATGGTCGCCCTCGTACCGGTACTCAAAAGAACCGGAGGGCGCACGATCGAATTCGAGGCGCCGGATTTTCCGTATTTTTACAACATGCTCTGCGCCATAACGCTCATCTGCTGGAACGATAAATAAAAAAATCAAAGAGGTAAAAGAATGCTGAACGAAAAAAGCATGGCCAGGGCCCGCGATATGGTACACGACGCCATAGGCGGGGAATACTGCATTTACGGCAAAAGCCTGGAAGTCAGAAAAATCTGCGACGTCATAAAAAAAGTCGCGGCAACCGGCTCGACCGTCATCATACTGGGGGAGAGCGGCACCGGAAAAGAGCTCGTAGCCTCCGCGCTCCACAAAATGTCGAAACGTTCGGACGGCCCCTTCGTAAAGGTAAATTGCGCCGCGCTGAACGACAACCTTCTCGAGTCGGAGCTCTTCGGCCATTCGCGCGGATCGTTCACCGGAGCGGTAGCCGAAAGGGCCGGAAAATTCGAGGCGGCTTCCGGAGGAACGATATTTCTCGACGAAGTTGGCGACATTTCGCAGGCGATGCAATCGAAACTTCTTCGGGTCCTTCAGGAAAAAACATTCGAGCGCGTCGGCGAAAATAAAACGAGGGTTTGCGACGTGCGGGTCGTGGCTGCCACGCATCGCGACCTGAAAAAAATGGTCGACGAGGGCAGTTTCAGGCTCGACCTTTATTACAGGCTCAACGTGGTGACCGTCTATCTTCCCTCGCTGAAGGAACGCCGAGACGACATCCCCGGGCTGGTTCATTACTTCATCAAAAAATATAACGAACGCGAAAACGCCTCCGTCAAGTCCGTAACGCCTGAAGTCATGAAACGCCTGAGCGATCATTCATGGCCGGGAAACGTCCGCGAGCTGGAAAACGTCATAGAGGAAGCGTGCGTAATGGCCGACGGCGACGTCATAGAAGCCGTGAAGCTTCCAGATTCGCCCGCGACGCAAAGCGCCGGGAGCGGCCGCACGGAAGCGGCCGGCGGCGGAGACGCCGGATCGCTTCTCGAGCGCAGGGCGCCCGCCCCGTTCGGATCGGCGAACCGGATAGTCAGGGGAACTATTACTTCGGGCGACGGAATGGACTGTGAAACGCCCAGGGCGCCCGTGATGAAACCGGGCCCGGGGGCGGCCGCCGATTTCATGGATATAGAACTTCCATGCACGCTGGAAGACGCCGAGATCAGGATCATCAGAAAGACCCTCGAGCTGACGGCCGGAAACCGGACGCGCGCCGCGAAGCTTCTGGGCATTTCGCTTCGAAGCCTTCAGATGAAACTCAAGAAAATCCTTTGAACAGTATGAATGAACTGATAGCAAATATTTTATCGACGCTCCCTGAGCGCCCCGGCGTTTACATGATGAAGGACGCCGAAGGCGCCGTCATATACGTGGGAAAGGCCAAAAACCTTAAAAACCGCGTACGTTCTTATTTTCAATCGCCTCACGATCTGGATTCGAAGACCCGGGCGCTCGTTTTAAATATTCATAATTTAGAATATATTATTACGGGGACCGAGAACGAGGCCTTCATCCTGGAAAATTCACTGATAAAAAAGCACCGGCCGCACTAC
>Ga0079303_10000337_pt1 | contig 11083 bp, 10 predicted proteins | sample Methanogen_OWC_FD_77073 | JGI IMG/M metagenome (GOLD analysis project Ga0079303, IMG submission 77073) | Enriched soil microbial communities from Old Woman Creek wetland in Ohio, USA - Methanogen_OWC | ecosystem: Environmental > Terrestrial > Soil > Wetlands | place: USA: Ohio | collected...
TGGGTCAAAAATACTACATCGGGAGCATAAGGCTTTATAAGATTGCCGATCTGCATTACCTTGTATAAATCCGTAGATTTAAAATCGCCCCCGCTGACGTCCAAGGAAATAACCTTTAAGACTGTTTCCTTTTCAAGCGAAGAAGCCGATTTACCGACATCCTGACTAAAAATATTGGTAGCCGCATCTGCCTGGATTGAAAATACGAAAAGAACCCAGATAACAATAATGGTTAACGAAAGCATTTTTCTTTTCTTGCAGTTCATGTGATTCCCTCCTGTAAATTTTAGTTTTAAATGAAATCTTTTTTTTATCGGGGGCGAAGCTCGTTAATATATTAGACTCAATTTTTAAAAATCGGTTACAATTTCTTTTTCGTAACGGTTATATCCGTATAAAAAGATGGATTCGGCTGTTTTCGCGTATATGTGGTTCAAATGGTACGCCCTTGATTTTTTTTGTTTTTTGAATATAATTTTATACTGTGGCATTTTTTTTAAAAAAAGTCAACGACTATTAATTGAAAATATCGCGTCATCGATATCGCCGGCTGAAGGTTTGGCCGCATAAGGGGGTGAGTTTTTCCGTAGCGCGAGCCATTCGAAGCCGCAGCGATAAAATAGAGAAAGGAGTCGACCACCCATGAAATTTCAAAGACTGCTTATAGTCCCGATCATTCTGGCGGTTCTTTCGCTCTGCTGTTGCGATCGCCTCGAGGCGAGGGAAGATGAATTCGACAAATCGCAGGCCCTTTTCGAAAATTCCGGAGAAGGCAAGGGCGCGATGAACCTGTTCCCCATGCCGCCAAAGGCCAAGAGATCAAACGACATTACCGGGATCGAACCGATCCTCAAGGACTCCACCTATTTTTACTGCGCGATCAAGGCTGAAGACTCAGGTAAACTCGAATCGTTCTGCATGTCCAACAAAGCCGGATTCCGTATTACCAAAGAATTCACCGAATTTTTCATCATCAGGAAGGTCGGCGTGCTAATCACGGTCGACCCCGCGAATGCCGACGCGAACATGAACTTTCTGAAGGCGCTCGTTTCCGAATGGCATGCCGCGCCGATAGACGAACTCGAGTTTTCGATCTGGGTCAGCGTCTACACTAACACCGGATATATGGCCCGCGGGACCGGCGGCAGCGTCAAGTGCGCCACCATCAAGGAAGCGGACGACCTCACGGCGGCCGTTTTCAAAAACCCTTACGGCCAGAACTGCACGGTTTTCACTGAAATAAAGAGGCTTTTCCCGACCGTTTTCGACAAATACAGAGGCGATATGTTTTTCACTACCACGTCGGGTAAAACCGTCATTCGCACGCCGATCGTCTACGCCAGATATATGGCGAAGAACAGGATCGACAACAAGTCCCTTTCTGTTTTCGAAAAAGACTATTCTTACGGCGGATTTGTCACAGTGCTCGAAAAATAATCCCTTTCAGAGGGTGTTGGTTTTTCCAACACCCTCTTTTAAAAGCCTTATAACGGCACTTCACAGGAGCCTTTAAGAAAATTTCTAAAACAGCTTGATTTTTGTTTCCAGTTGTTGTATAATAACAGAGCTCCTGACATTAAATTAATTCAAAAGCACATTCATGGTTATTTTTTGATAAATAACAAGATGTTATTTACAGGTGGATTTTTTACTTATTTTAAGAAGACGATTTACCACGATGGAGGACGAGAATGGCTACTCACGCTACAAAAAAAGGCGAGATCAAGAAAGAATGGATATTGGTCGACGCTAAAGACGCAATAGTAGGACGCGTCGCTTCCCAGGTCGCCCAGATCCTTATGGGCAAACACAAAGTCGACTACGTTCCTTACCTGGACATGGGCGACAACGTGATCATCATCAACGCCGAAAAAGTTCGCGTCTCCGGAAACAAGCCGATAGACAAAATCTATTACAGGCACTCCGGATATCCGAAAGGCTTCAAGTCCGAAAATTTCGTGACCTTGCAGCGCAGGCACCCCGAAGAAATCCTCAGAAGGGCTATATGGGGCATGGTTCCCAAGGGTCCTCTCGGCCGCGATCTCATGAGGAACGTAAGGATATTCAAGGGCGAAAAGCACGATCATCAGGCTCAGACGCCGAAAGCCGTCAAGCTCGAGACCATGCAGGAACGCGCCAACTAATTGGAATTTCGAAATAAAAATATTTTAATTGATTCTTTTGACAGAAGGAGGGAAACTTAAAATGGCAGAGGAAAGAGTATTTGGAACCGGAAGACGTAAATCCTCCGTCGCCAGGGTTATCCTGAAACCCGGAAAAGGCGCCATAATGATCAACGGCAGAAAGGCCGACGAATTTTTCTCGGGGCTCAAGGAATTGCTCAGACAGATGGAAGTTCCTTTCGGCGTAACCAGCACTTCAAGCCAGTTCGACGTGGACGTCAACGTTTTCGGCGGCGGCTTCTCCGGACAGGCAGGCGCTATCACCTGCGGAATCGCGAGAGCTCTTCTTAAAGTAGACGCGACCCACAGGCCGCTTCTTAAAAAAGCAGGACTTCTCACCCGCGACCCGCGTATGAAAGAACGCAAAAAATACGGACAGCGCGGCGCCCGTGCAAGGTATCAGTTCTCGAAGCGTTAATCGCGAAGGTGCTGTATATTCAATTAATCGAATATTAGATATATTATATATATCGAGCGAGAGGCCGTCCAGAATAATTCCGGACGGCCTCCTCGTTTACTAAACCATGAAATCTATTGATTATACCGAGCGCATGAACAACGTAACGCATAATCGATGAAAAACGGTTCACATTTGCCATGAAATTGATTAAGATAATACTGAGCGTCGCGGTCGGAGCTCTTTTCGCGTATCTGGCCTGCCGCAACGTCGATCTCACGAAGGTATGGGCGGCCGTGTCGACGGCGAATCCGGCGTACATCCTCGCCGCTTCGGCGGTCTATATCTTCACGCAGGCGCTCCGCGCCGAGCGCTGGAGGGTGCTTCTCAACGCTGGCGGAAAGAGCTACGGGTTCTACGATTGCTTCAAGATGTTCTGGCTGAGCGTCTTCGCCAACTACACTCTCCCGGCGAGGCTCGGCGAATTCACGCGCCCCATACTGATGAAAAAAATATACGGCGAGTCGGCCAGCGGAATGCTCGGCATCGTCGTCGTGGAGAGGATCTTCGACCTTCTGGGTCAGGTCCTTCTCTTTCTTTTCGTCGCCATATTCGTTCCGTCGCATTACCTGAACACGCATTTTTCCGGCACGATCGATATCTCGCTGAAACAGGCGATAATCGTCATAGGCGCGATCGGCGTCGCCGGGTTCGTGGTGCTCTTTTCGGTCAAGTCGAAGATGGCCTTCGTCGAGGAAAAGTTGAAATGGGTACTGGGGGCGTTTCCGAATCTCGCGGCGCGAATCGTGCGGCTGCTGCATTCCTTCTTCGACGGAATGGGCTCGATCGAAAGCCCGAAAAAATTTCTTCTCGTGCTTTTCTACACCCTGGCGTCGTGGTGGATATCGGCCGTCACGATCATGCTCGGGTTGTTCTCGATGGGAATCAATCTCGAGAACCCTTATATAGCTTCCTGCTTCATACAGGCCGTCATCAGCATCGCGCTGGTCATTCCGCCTCCGCCCGGCTTCATCGGGACCTTCCATTATTTCTGCAAGATGGGGCTCATCTTCTACGGCGTCCCGGAAGTGACGGCGCTATCCTACGCCGTTTTATACCACGGCATTCAGATAGCGCTTCTCGTGGTTCTCGGAGTCATATTTCTCGTATCTTACGGGATCAGCTTTTCGAACCTTATCTCTTCGGAAGAGAAACAGGACAGCTAACCCATAAAATTGTTTTACGCCACTATATCTATTCCGATCGGAATATTCGTCCGATCGGGATTTTGAGTTTGCGAGGCGTTCCTATCCGCCGACGTCGTCTGGCCCGGGAAAGCTTCGAAGCGGGAATAAAGCCCGGCTTGACTGGCCATGGCGGTTTGAAAATCACGGCCCATTTTAGAAAAAGCGCTCTTGGCGCCGGCCAGGTCGCCAGCCTGAAGGGCATCGCCGAGCGCCCGGAAACCGTTGGCCAGAGCTCCTCCCCTTCCGCCGCTTTGATCTTGAAGTTTCTGAATATTCGAGAAAGCTTCCCGCGCGCCGGTAATATCGTTCGATTTAAGGGCCGAGGCGAGGTCGCCCATATACTGGCGCTGGCCGCCCCTCGATTCCGCGTCGTTCTGACAGGGTCCCTGGCAGCTTATTTCCGAAATTGACATATCACGCCCTCCCGACAATAATGTAGACTGACCATGCGAAACCGTAAAATAATTAATTGTTTCAGTCATTCGTCAATAAGCAATATCCATACCGGAATCTGAAATATTAAAAATCGAAAGTTTCGAAGCTGAATAAAATAAAATCCGGAACAAAATCCGAAAAAACAAGCTTTTCGGGCAATGTTCCGAATAATCGAAGTTATGCGATACTATTTAATTTTTATCCGTTTGTAACGCTTTCGAAAAAGCGTTGCCGTTTTGTAACGAAAAACTAGAGCTTTTCTTCCTTCGCGTAGGGCTTGCCGAGGTCCAGCGGAGATACCGACTTGCCGATAAAGCCCGCCAGAACGACCAGCGTCAGCACGTACGGCAGCATCTGGATGAACTGGTTGGGAATCTTGACGCCTAAAAGCACAGGCTCGTCAAAGCAGAATTCGAGGGCCTGGGCCAGGCCGAAAACGACCGACGCCACGAAGGCGCCGATGGGATTCCATTTACCGGTGATCATCGCGGCGATAGCGATGAAACCGCGACCGGCCGACATATCTTTTCTGAAGGCGCCCGTGAGGCACAGCGACAGGTAAGCTCCCGCGAGGCCCGCCAGAAGCCCGGATATTATGACGCCGTAATATCTCATCTTCGAAACGCTTATTCCGAGGGTATCGGCGGCTTTCGCGTGCTCGCCGACTGCGCGCAGCCTCAGGCCGAAAACGGTCTTGAAAAGAAGCACATTAGCCGCGAACACCAGCGCGATGCCTATGAGTATGACGGGTGAAAAATCGAGAACGTTATAAAGAAAATTCGACCCGGTAGCCGCGCGTTCAACGCCGAATATCGCGTTCATGTTGGGAATCGTGACGACGTTCTCGGACGTTCCCTTGACGCCGAACATGACGTCGAGAAGAAATACGGTCAGGCCGGAAGCCAGCATATTGAGCGCGACGCCCGACACCACCTGGTTGGAATGGTATTTAACGCATATCACGGCGTGAATAATCGAGAAGAGCCCCGCCGCGACGACCGCCAGAAGCAGGCCGAGCCAGGCTGATTTTGTGTAGAAAGCGCCGACGACGCCGAAAAAAGCGCCGATGAGCATCATTCCCTCGAGGGCGATATTGATCACGCCCGCCCTTTCGCTGAAAATACCGCCGACCGCGGTAATAAACAGCGGAGTCGCCATAGAGAACGTCGAAATTACGAGCCTTATGATAAAACTAATTACTGTATCCATGTTATCACCCGCTATTCCCTTATTTTCAGCATATTACGGACGATCTTGTCGGCCGCAATGAAGAATATTATTACCGCCTGCACTATGACGACGAGCTCGACCGGCACGCCGATTTCACGGTTCATGTACGCGCCGCCCGATTTAAGGAACCCGAAGAGAAGGGCGCTTATGATTATCGCGAGCGGGTTGTTGCTGGCCAGAAGGGCCACGGCGATGCCGTCGATGCCGTAACCCACGAAGCCGGTGCTGTTGAATTTATGCAGGGACCCTATCACCCTTTCGGTTCCGCCGAAGCCGCACAAAAGCCCCGAAATGAACATGGTCATCATGATGCTTCTGGAAATGTTGACTCCGCTGTATTCGGCTGCTTTTTCGTTGAAGCCGACCGAGCGGATGTTGAAGCCGAAGCTCGTGCGATATAGAATGAACCATATGACGATGGCGGTCAGAAGAGCGATTACGAACCCGTAATTCAGGTCGTGCCTGGGTATGAACGTCGGCAGGAAAGCGGACGATGCGATCTCGTTCGTCTGCGGGTTCGGACCGTTCTCCTTGAAATAAGGCTGCAGGACGAGAAAGCCCAGCGTCGAATACGCTATGTAATTGAGCATTATCGTCGATATGACCTCGTGGACATGGAACTTCGCCCGCATCCATCCGGCTATAACGCTATACAGGCCCGCGGCGATTCCGGCCACGATAAAACAAACGACGATGTGCAGCAGCGGCGGGAGCGAAAGAGCGTAACCCGCCCAGGCCGCGAAGAAGCCGCCGACCATTACCTGGCCCTCGCCGCCTATGTTGAACAGGCCGCAATTGAACGCGAAGGCCACGCCGAGCCCCGTGAAGATCAAAGGCGTCGCGGCCAGGAGCATGTTGAAAACGTTCGTCTGCGAGCTGAAGACTCCGGCGAATATAGCGCCCATGGCTGAAACCGGCGACTCGCCGATGACGTAGATCACGATTCCGGCGAATATGAATGAAATGACGACCGCCAGGACGGGCACCAGAAGGAAGCTGTACGCCCTCCAGATCTTGGCCAGCGCGAAGAGGAGAACGACTATCAATACTACGAGCGAGATCAGCACCACGTTGTTATACTGGTAAAAAACGTCCATATTGCCTGGTCTGTCGAGCTTGAATTCGTTGACCGTGGAAACGCCGAACTGGCGCGGCTGGGTCTTCTTGTCCTTCTGCACCTTTACGACGCCGGAGGGGATCTCGAATTCGAACCGCGCCTTCACGCTGGCCATGACTTTTTCATCGAAATACTGAGGAATGCTCTGGCGGACCTGAAAGCGTTCGGCGAAATAAAGATCCTTTTGCACCATAAGAACGCCGATGCAGTCCTCGAGGTCGCGGAAATTCTGAGTGAGCCTGACCTTTCCGTCGGGGGTTTTTTCCTCGGTTATCTCGGACGTCCTGTCGCTTAAAAATTCAGCCCTCGCGAAATTAACGTCCGCCGGAGACGCCGGAGATATGACCTCGCGCAGCATCGCGCCATCCGAATTTATCTTCGAGCGGACGACGAAAACGATCTCGCCGGAGCTCTGGGCGAATGATTCCGACGGCATGAGCGCTCCGGCGAAAATCAGGAACGCCGACAATATAACGAAAAAGTATATTAGTTTTTTATGATTAATCATCATGCAATCCTTATTTTTTTTCATCGGACGCCGCCTTTCTGACGCCGGCCATGAGAAGGCCCAGCCTTTCCTCGGTGGCCTGCGACGCGTTCATCTGCTCGAGGATCTCGCCCTCGTATATTACGCCAATGCGGTCCGCGAGGTTCATGACTTCGGACAGCTCCGCCGAGATCAGCAGAATGGCCACGCCCGAATCGCGCAGCTCGATTATCTTTTTGTGGATAAATTCTATCGCGCCGATATCGACTCCGCGAGTCGGCTGAGAAATGATGATGACCTTCGGTTCCTTCGAAAGCTCCCGCGCGATGACGATCTTCTGCTGATTTCCGCCCGAGAGGTTCTGCACCTTCATCTTCGAGGAACCGCACCTGATATCGAACGATTCGATCTTTTCGACGGCGTTCGAGCGCACGGCGCCCGAATCGATTATTCCGAAATTCGAATATGGTTTTTTGTGGATCAGGCTGGTTACCAGATTGTCCTCGATATTGAATTTGAGCTGAAGGCCGCGTTTGTGGCGGTCCTCCGGGATATGCGCCACTCCCGCGTCGTAAACTTCGGATGGCGTCAGATTGTTTATTTCCCGCCTTTTTTCGTTTTTGTCGATGACGGCGACGACGCCTTCGGTCGTTTTTCGAAGCCCGGTTATCACTTCCAGAAGCTCCGACTGGCCGTTGCCCTCGACGCCGGCGATGCCGAAAATTTCTCCGCGGCCGACTTCGAACGAGATGCCCTTCAGGCATTTCAGGCCCTTGTCGTTCGTCGCCCTGATGTTTTTGACGGAAAGCCCCGCGCCCTTTATTACGGCGGCGTTCTTCTTCACCTTGAGCACGACGTCGCGGCCGACCATCATGCGCGCGATCGCGTTCTCGTCGACGTCCGACGTCTTCGCGCCGCCGACCACCTTGCCGTGGCGGATGACCGTTATCTCGTCGGTGATGTGGCGGACTTCCTTCAGCTTATGGCTTATGAAAACTATCGTCACGCCGTCTTTTCTGAGGTTGTCCATTATCTTCAGAAGCTCCAGGACTTCCTGAGGGGTCAGTACGGCCGTGGGCTCGTCGAGTATGATGATTTTAGCGCCGCGGTAGAGGGTCTTCAATATCTCCACCCTCTGGGCGAGGCCGACCGATATCGATTCGATCTTCGCGTCCGGGTCGACGAGAAGGCCGTATCTGGCCGAAAGGTCTTTTACCGTCTGACGGGCCTTTTCATAATCGAGGTATATCCCGGAGGCTGGCTCGCTGCCCAGGACTATATTCTCTGTAACCGTGAGGGGGCCGGCGAGCATGAAGTGCTGATGAACCATTCCAATCCCGGCCGTGATGGCGTCTTTAGGTCCTTTGAACCTGACGAGTTTTTCGTCGACGTAAATCTCTCCGCCCGGCTCCGGCTCCATAAGGCCGTAGAGGATGTTCATGAGCGTCGATTTCCCGGCGCCATTCTCTCCGACGAGGCCGTGAATGGAATTCTTTTTAACCGAAAACGTGATCGCTTCGTTGGCGATTACAGTTTTGAACCTTTTTGTGATATTTTTCATCGAAAGAGCGTTCATTTCTTCTCCTTCTTTTCCATCTCCGCCATGTAGTCGGTGACTATTATTTTTCCGGAGATTATTTCCTGTTTGATCTCTTCGAGGCGTTTGAGATATTCGGGTGAAATTTTATCTTTCGTATATTTGAATTCCGTAGTATCAACGCCACTTTCCCTGACCCCGAAGTTCTTTACCCCGCCCTTGAACTTGCCGTCGACGACTTCCTTGATGACGTTATAAACGGCGATGTTGCAACGTTTCACCATCGAGGTCATGACCGTTCCGGGCACGACGTTGTCCTGATCGGAGTCGCAGCCTATCGCGAACGCGTTCTGTTCCTTGCAGGCCTTGATTACGCCGGCTCCGGTCCCGCCCGCCGCGTGAAATACGATGTCGCTGCCCTGCGTGATGAGTGAAAGCGTGATCTCGCGGCCCTTTACCGGATCGTTCCATGCCGACGGGTCGGACCCCGTGAATTTATCCAGGACCTGCACGTTCTTGTCGATGTACTGGGCGCCTTCTGTATAGCCGGTCAGGAATTTATGGATGAGCGGGATGTCCATTCCGCCCACGAACCCCAGTTTTTTAGATTTCGACATCATAGCGCCGAGCGCGCCCACCAGAAAGGCGCCTTCGTGTTCCTTGAAAAGAAGCGAGGCGACGTTCGGAAGATCGACATTGGCGTCGATTATGGCGAATTTTTTCTCCGGGTACATCTTCGCAGTTTCCATAACCACGTCATGCATCGAGAAGCCGACGCCGATGATGAGGTCGTAATCCGCCTGCGCGAAGGCCTTCAGGTGCTGTTCTTCCTCCGCCATATTCGACGGCTGGCCGACATCGGAAAGTATCTTCAATTTTTTCTCAGCCTCGAGAAGCCCCAGGTACGCCGAGTCGTTGAACGATTTGTCTCCGAGCCCGGCGACGTCCACGACGAGGCCCACCTTGACTTTTTTCTTCCGCTCGAACGCGAACGAATCCGACGCCGGAAGCGACGAAGCGGCGACCGCGAGAGTTACCATGAATACGATCAGTCGTGAAAATATTGACAAGACCAGTTTTTCAGAATTCATCACACCCACCCTTATATTTTTATTCAGTATTAATATTGTCAGATCGGATAAGATATCTTAGCATTTTTGAAAAAGATTATCAACAATTTTTGAGCCGGGGACGTTCTCTCCTCCGGTTATTTCTTCACCTTTTTTCAGCCCGCTCGAACGCAACTTTATTACAGATGAAACGGCGCGGGCTGGAATTCTGGAAACTCAGGCCAAACAGCGTTTTTCGTTTTAATTGACAAATCGATCCGGTTAAATTAGAATATTTGAATCATTTTTGAAAGAGGAGTTTTTAAATTGAAAAAATTTGTCTTGTCACTTCTGTTATTTATATTGTTTTGCCCCGCGGTTTCGATGAGCGCCGAGAACCTTCAACCGAGGCTTATAACGGTCACCGGCGACGCCCAAATCCAGGTCGTGCCCGACGAAGCGGTGCTGACTTTATCGATCGAAAGTCAGGACAAAATCCTCGCCGAAGCGAAATCGAAAAACGATTCCAGCATCAAGAAAATGATGGCCGTAGTCACGAAATATAAAATCGACATGAAAAACGTCCAGACCGATTTCATCAGCGTCGATCCGAGATATCACGATTACAGTTATGAACGCAAGGATTTCATAGGGTATTTCGTCAGAAAGACGATCGTCATCACTTTAAAGGACTATTCGAAATTTGACGATTTCGTAACAGACCTTCTCGACGCGGGCGTCAATTACATTCATAACGTCGAGTTCCGCACGAGCGAACTCAGAAAATACAGGGACCGGGCGCGCTCGCTGGCGATAAAGGCCGCGCAGGAAAAAGCCGTCGCCCTTTCTAAAGAACTCGGCCAGGAAATAGGCAAACCGAATTCGATAACGGAAAATCACAACAACTGGTCGTCTTATTACAGGTGGCGGGGTTACAGCAGTTTCGGCGGATACGGCAACAGCAACAACATGTCTCAGAATGTAATACAGACCGCCGACGGCGGCGGCGGCGGCTCGATGGCCGAAACAACGGCCCTGCCCGGACAGATAAACGTGAGCGCTTCGGTAACGGTCAGTTTCGAAATCAAATAGGCCCAGAGACGGCGGCGGCCAGAGCTTCATTGAAAACGCTTTCAGTTGGCGGCAATTCGTCGCCAACTGATTTTATTATCGCGCGACATGGTTGAAGAAGAAAAAAAATCCCGGCCATTCCGATTAATCGCGGAGCGCTTCGTGAAAAAAACGTTCCAGTTTTCGCTCGTCCAGCTTTCCGTTCGTTCTCACGCCGCTGCATATATCGAGCCCATACGGGCCGACCTCGTCGATCGCCCGCCTCACGTTTTCGGGATTGAGGCCGCCCGCCAGAAATATCGGTATCTTAACGCCATCGCGTATCTTCCG
>Ga0079303_10000338_pt1 | contig 11079 bp, 7 predicted proteins | sample Methanogen_OWC_FD_77073 | JGI IMG/M metagenome (GOLD analysis project Ga0079303, IMG submission 77073) | Enriched soil microbial communities from Old Woman Creek wetland in Ohio, USA - Methanogen_OWC | ecosystem: Environmental > Terrestrial > Soil > Wetlands | place: USA: Ohio | collected...
GTGAGAAGCGTTCTCCCGTGGAAGCCGTTCTCGAAGGCGATTATCCCGGTCCGTTTCGTGTAGTAGCGGGCGACCTTGACGGCGTTCTCCACCGCCTCGGCGCCGCTGTTGATAAAAAGGGTCTTTTTCGGGAACTTCCCCGGCGTGATGGCGCAGAGCTTTTCCCCCAGTTTGACCAGAGGCTCGTAAGGTACCACCATGAAGCAGGTGTGGGTGAACCGCTCCGCCTGCTCCTTGATGGCGGCAACAACCTTGGGATGACAGTGGCCGACGTTCATGACCCCGATGCCGCCCGAGAAATCAACAAACTCCTGACCGTCGGCGTCGTAGATCAATGCCCCTTTGGCAGACTCGACGTAGTAGGGAACGAGGCTTCCCTGTCCCTGCGGGATCACCTTCCCACGCAGCTCCCCCAGACGCTCACTCTTTGCGCCAGCCTTCATGGTCTCCTCCTTTAGCGTCTGCCGCTCATCCTCTGTATGGTCTAAAGTGTACGCCCTCGCGTTAGCGCCTAGTCTGGCTTGTGCAGTCCGCGGCTCTGCGCGTTCAGCACTCTATCATCTATTGGATCATTGTCAAAGGCCTCATACATCATGCCCGGACTTTAGCTGGCTCCCGCTCTATCGTTACCGCTGCACCTCCCGGCGGGACCGCGCCTCTCCTCGCCGCTTTCCGCTCGTGTCCCTCGAAGACTGCCGGGCGTCTTCTCTCCTCTCGGGCGAAGGGTACACTAACATAAGTAAGGAGAGATCTTCGCACGGGGCGACTGCCACCTTTCTGGAGAGATACACATGGATAACGAAGGGCTGCGGCCGAGAGCATGCGCGCACGCCGAAAGCGGTCCCCGGGAAATGCGCAAAGAGCTGGAGCAGAAGATGGCGGAGCGGTGAAGCGGAGGTCCTGCTTACGGAACCGAAGATGAGATATCTAGCCAAAGAACGGAGAAAGCCTCTTGCGGAGGAAATCCGCTTGTACGAGGATGCCCGGCGGGAGAAGAACTGGAAACGCTGGGGGCCGTATCTTTCCGAGCGGCAATGGGCTACGGTGCGCGAGGACTACTCCGCCTCAGGCAACCCGTGGGACTATTTTCCCCACGACCATGCGAGAAGCCGCGCCTACCGCTGGGGCGAAGACGGCCTCCTCGGGATCACCGACCGCGAGGGCCGGCTCTGTTTTGCTCTCGCCCTCTGGAACGGTCGTGATCCGATTCTCAAGGAGCGCCTTTTCGGATTGACCGGTCCCGAGGGAAACCACGGCGAGGATGTCAAGGAGTATTACTTTTATCTCGATTCCACCCCCACCCACTCCTACATGAGAGCCCTCTACAAGTACCCCCAAGAGGAATTCCCTTACTCCCTTCTGGTGGAAGAGAACCGAAAGCGGGGGAAGGATCAGGGTGAGTTCGAGCTCCTGGAGACCGGGGTCTTCCGGAAGAACCGCTACTTCGACGTGTTGGCCGAGTATGCCAAGGGTGCGCCGAACGACGTGCTCATCCGCATTACCGTGGCAAATCGGGGTCCCGAAGCCGCGGCGGTGCACGTCCTCCCCACTCTATGGTTCCGGAACACCTGGTCCTGGGGACGGACCGGCGAAGGCTACTGGCCGAGGCCCCGGATTCAAAAGGTAGATGAGGCTGCGCTCGTGGCGGCACACGCCTCGTTAGGCACCTTTCATCTCGCCGCCGCCCCCGGGCCGGACGACAGGCTTCCCGTCTTTCTCTTTACGGAAAACGAGACGAATGCCGCTCGACTGTTCGACGTCCCCAATCCTAGCCCCCACGTGAAAGACGCCTTCCACGACTACCTCGTTCAGGGGCGGAAAGGGGCGGTAAATCCCGAAGAGACCGGGACAAAGGCAGCAGCCCACTACCACTTCATGGTCCCTGCTGCGGGGGAGGTCACCCTGCGCCTTCGCCTTTACGGGAGTGACGAAGCTCCCGGAAATGCTTTCGGCCCGGGCTTCGAGGAGATTTTTGGAAGGCGCTTGCAGGAGGCGGATGAGTTCTACGCGACCATCCTGCCGGAAGGATTGACGGCAGAGGAGCGACGGGTCATGCGTCAGGGCTATGCCGGGCTCCTCTGGACCAAGCAGTTCTTCCATTTCTCCGTGAAGGACTGGCTGGAAGGAGACCCTGCTCAGCCGTCACCTCCAGAGGGGCGGAAACATGGGCGGAACCATGACTGGGGTCATCTCTACAACCGGGATGTGATCTCCATGCCCGACAAGTGGGAGTACCCCTGGTATGCCGCGTGGGATCTCGCCTTTCACATGATTCCCTTTGCCGGTCTCGACCCGTACTTCGCCAAAGATCAACTCGTCCTGCTTCTCCGCGAGTGGTACATGCATGCGAACGGGCAGATTCCGGCGTGTGAGTTAGATTTCTCCGATGTGAACCCCCCGGTTCATGCCTGGTCGGCCTGGCGAGTCTATAAGATGACCGGGCCCCGGGGTCAACGCGATCGGCTGTTTCTCGAGCGGGTGTTCCAAAAGCTTCTCCTCAATTTCACCTGGTGGGTGAATCGCAAGGACTTCCACGGGGATCACGTCTTTGCCGGCGGCTTTCTCGGTCTCGACAATATCGGGGTCTTCGATCGCTCACAACCCCTGCCCACGGGCGGGCATCTCGAGCAGGCGGACGGCACTGCCTGGATGGCCTTCTACTGCGTCACCATGCTCTCCATGGCCCTCGAACTCGCCGGAGAGGACGGGGCCTACGAGGATGTGGCCTCCAAGTTCTTCGAGCACTTCATCGCCATCGCCGATGCCATAAACGCCCTGGGCGGGACTGGGCTCTGGGATGAAAAGGACGGTTTCTATTACGACCACCTCCACGTGGACGATCGCACCGTCCCGCTCCGGGTTCGCTCCATGGTGGGACTGCTCCCGCTCATCGCCGTCGAGATCCTCGAGTCGAGCGTCATCGACAGCCTGCCCGGCTTCAAGAAGCGTATGAGCTGGTTCCTGGAGAACCGCAAGGACCTGGCCCAGGTCATCAGCTGCATGAAGACGCTGGAGTCCGATGAGAGGCACCGCCATCGTCTCCTCGCCATCCCCACTCGCGAGAGACTCGTACGGACGCTCCGCTACCTGCTGGACGAGAGAGAATTCCTCTCTCCCTACGGTGTCCGTGCCCTCTCCCGGGTTCACCGGGAGCGGCCGTACGTCTTTAAGGTCGATGGTGCGGAATACCGGGTCGAATACGTTCCTGGCGAGTCCAGCACGTGGCTTTTCGGCGGCAACTCGAACTGGCGCGGACCCATCTGGTTTCCGGTGAACTATCTCCTTATCGAGGCCCTTGAGCGGTATCACCACTTCTACGGTGACAGCCTCCGGGTGGAGTGCCCCACCGGGTCCGGCCGACTGCTCAGTCTCAAGGAGGTTTCCCAGGAGATAGCCGGACGGCTGGTGAAGATATTTCTTCCCGATGAGCACGGTCGTCGCCCCTGCCATGGAGGTGTCCCCGAATTTGCTCACGATCCTCACTGGAAGGATCTCGTGCTCTTTTCCGAATACTTCCATGGGGACACGGGCCGGGGCATCGGGGCCAGCCACCAGACCGGCTGGACCGCCCTCGTCTTGAGGAGTATGGAGGATCTGGCGAAAGACCGGTGAAAGAGAGCCTCCCGCAGCTTTAACCCGCATTATGCAAGAGACGCCGGAGCGAGATCGTGGAGGTGGTCGTTGCTCCGGGCCACCGTCCCGCGGTACCGCGGGACTCGGATCCGAGGCGCACTTCTTCAGTACGTCGCAATGTTCGAGAGCCGAGGACGCCCGGACGGACGGCCATATCCGCGGTCGCAGCACGTGAGTCGTGAATAATGAGGGCTAGGTGGCCACGCGGACGAGGAGATGCTCCGCCAGGGCCATAAACCGATCCAGCCACCGTTGAGCCTCGCGATCGCCTTTGGCGGCGCGGCTCCGGAACTCGCCGCAGACGCCATGGAGGACCCGGTAGCAGATATTCTGCGCCTGCCAGAGGTTCACGTCAAAGGGGAGACGGCGAACCAGGGCGGTGAAGGCCTCAAGGCGCTCGAGTGCTACGAGTCTCGCGGGGTCGGCGCCAAATTGACGGGCTGTGACCTCGAGCCGCTTCCCGAAGGCGTAGGCGAGCGTCCCTTCGTCAAGGGACACGTCCTCGAGTCGCGACTCCCGGAGCAGTTGTTCGATCCGACCCAGGTCAGACTCATCGTTCGCCAACGCCCGGTGAAGGCTGGCGTTGAGGATGAACTCCGCCGCTGTTGACAGGGCCTTGGGCGGAGGGCTGGCTGTGTCTTTGAGGAACTTCAGCAGGGGAGCGTGATGCTCGTAGAGCTGGCGATACACCGCCTCGGCTTCCTCCAGTGTGGCCCGGAGGATACGGCCGAGGAGCTTGCCCTGATCGTCCCGGAACAAGGATTTCAGGGTATAGAGAGAACCCCTGAAGTTCCGGTCGAGAGCGCGAATCGTCTCGGCGAAATCGGCCCCGGCAAAAAGTGAGTTCAGCTCTGCGGCCATGGTCTCGTAAGACCCGATATCGGAAAATCTCTTGACCCCGCCGTTCAGGTTGTGGTTGCCCAAATGAAGGGCGGCGAAGCCGAAGACATCCGACTCCAGAGTTATCTCCGAGGTCACCCGGGCCCGTCCCACCACCAGTCTCGCTTTGCCCGCCTCGGCAGTCTGCAAGTCCTCAGCCTGTACCTGGTAGCAATAGACTCGAGCCTGCTTGGCGTAGGCGTCGAAGAGGGAGCAGAGAGCATAGTGTGCGCCCACCGTGGCCAGGTCGGTCACCGCCGGCTTCACTTCCCGCTTGTAGAGCTCGAGGCCGTCCCCCCGCTCAGGGATGTTGCTACGGGCCCGCTTCAGAAGCTTCAGGAACCGGGCCTCGAGGGGTTTACCAAAAAGATCCTCGGCCAGTTGGAGCACCCGGCCGGCGTAACGCAGGATTTGGATCGTCTCGATGCTGGAAAGATCGTCGAAGAACCAGCCGCAGCTTGTGTACATGAGCATGGCATGCCGCTGGAGCTCCATGAGTTTCAGAACCGTGACCCTCTCCGCCTCGCTCAGAGCCCGCCGGGCTTGGCGGGAGAGAAAGTCCGCCGCCACAACGGGGGAGCGGGTGAGAATGACCCGAATGTAGTCGTTCCGCGCCTCCCAGGGCTCACGGAGGAGGCGACCCGCCCGTTCATCAAAGAGGGGCGCCACCGTATCCCGAAGCCAGTCCAGGGCCTGGCGGAGGGGAGCCCGCCAGGTCTGCCGCCATTCCGGATGGGCCCCGGACGAGCAGCCACAATCACCCCGCCATCGTTCCACCCCGTGGGCGCAGCTCCACGAGCTTTTCTCCACGAGCTCCACTTCGTGTCTTGGGGGATGTCGTTCCAGGAACTCCCCGTAATTTGTGAGGCTCGCCAGGTTGCGGCCTTCAACGACCTGAAGGGCGTAGGCGAGGGCCATCTCCCCAAATCGGTGATGGTGGCCGTAGCTCTCCCCGTCTGTCGCGATGTGGGCGAGCTGCGGCCAGGGGCGCTCGGCGCTGAAAATCTGGTGTAGCCGGTGGGCGAGGGAGTCCCCGCTTCGGAGCAGGTTTTCGAAGGCGACGGCCTGCGCGATCGGTCCATGGTAAAAGAAGGCGGCAATGCTTTTCCCCGAAGGCAGCCGGACGGCGTAGGCCGTCGTCGGATCAATCCTTTCCCCGGTTACATCCCGCCACTCTTTGCCCCGCAAATCTCTGACCCTTCGCGCCTGTCTCGGTGCCAGAATGGTGAAACGAATCCCGTGCTCGGCGAGGATCGCAAGGGTCTCCAGATCAACAGCCGTCTCGGGCAGCCACATGCCTTCAGGCGGACGCCGGAAGCGGTGGGTGAAGTCACTGATTGCCCAGAAAACCTGGGTGTGCTTGTCCCTTGTCGTCGCTAAGGGAAGGATGAGATGGTTGTATGCCTGGGCTATGGCGGAGCCGTGGCCGGAGAAGCGCCGCTGGCTCTCGCGGTCGGCCTCGCGGAGAGCCTCATAGACCTCAGGGGCGTGCGACTCCAGCCAGGAGAGGAGCGTCGGCCCGAAGTCGAAGCTGATCCCGGCGTAGTTGTTGACGATGCGCTCGATCAGCCCGTGTTGATCAAGGATCCTCGAGGCGGTGTTGGCAGCGTAGCACTCGACGGTGATCCGCTCGTTCCAGTCATGATAAGGACGAGCCCCGTCCTGCTGCTCTATGACCTCCAGCCAGGGATTCTCTCGAGGCGGCTGGTAAAAATGGCCGTGGATGCAGAGATAGCGTTGCAACGTGGAATCACTCGTGAATGGTTCGCGGGAGAAAGGGAATCAGTTAGTGGTTGACCTCTGTGCTTCCTTCTGCACCGTAATGCTCACCGGCACCTTCACCTCGTCAGGATTGGTTCCATCAAGCTTGACAACGACGATGTCAGTTACACCCCCCCCGGGCAAGCGATCGAACCGCGGCTCCACCTCGATCCGCCACCTCGAGGTGTTCTCACCGCCAAGGGGCACTGCGGTGGCCTTGAAGAATTTTTCATTGTACTTCAAGTCCCGAACTCGGATGCTCTTCCCCCTGTTATCAATCAGAGTGACAACCCTCAACATCTTCTCCCCGGAAGATGGAGCCGTCACTCGACCGAATGTTATCTCGGGCGGCAGGACCTCAAGTTCCGGTCTCACCCGGAGTTGGACCGGTATGGTCACCTCAGGTTTCTTGGGATGATTTGTCACCAGCCGGATATAGCCGCCGGCACTGGCCTGCGTTTGGGCCTTGCTCCGCAGCTCAAGATCGTACTGGTGATTCCCCCCCTTGCTCACGACCTTGTAGTCCAACCACTGAGTCATATTGGTGCTCGTTTCGCGAATCTGGAGGGGATAGCCGTCACCGGCCCGTATCTGCAGGACCTGGCGGATGTCGTCGCCGACGACACCCTGGAGCACCGCCCTAGGGACCGGCTCGACCACGATGTACGTGCGTATATCGGCTGCCAGGGAGAGGCTCAAACTCTGCTGGCGAGGATCATTGCTCCTCACCAGGGCGCTCTTGGTCACCCGCCCCTGATAGCCCTCAGTCTTGACCGTCAGAACGATTTTGCCCACGCCACCTGGCGGGATGGCCTGATCGAAGCTGGCCACCGAGCATCCTCAGCCAGGTCTCACTTCGAGGATCTTGAGCTCCGCCTTTCCTTCATTCTTCACCTCGAAGGCGTGGGAAATCGTGTCTCCTTCCCAGACGACACCCATGTCGAAACTGGGCGACGTGATCACCAGTGCGGGCTCGCCGCCCTGGCCGAATACCTGCGCACAGATGAGGATGGCGATTCCACTCACCACCCAGATGAGAGCAGAGCGCCATCGGCCCTTCGATTGGTGCATGGTCTCCTCCCGCATCTGTTCCTTCATGCCGTCTCTCTCGGGAATACTATCATAACGGTTTGCGCCGCTCCGGGGTAGCAAGCGCTCTTAGTGGAGATTACCCCAAATTCCGCGATCCTTCCAGTGGCAATCTTGAGGACTTCGCAAGAAGTCGCCAAGGTAGACGGCACAGTAAAAAGCTCTCCCGCCACAGGCGGGACAAGGCGCGAATCCTGAGGAATGAGGCGTACACAGATGTACGCTGCAATGACGAAAGATGAAGCGCAATCCCGCGCCTCGCGGGACAGATGGACTTTTTACGAAGCCGTCAATCTCGCGAGCAATGATCATGCCACGGTCCCCGGAACCCGTCGGATGTGCGCCCACCTCCAGGCTCGCCGTTCCGAAAGGTAGGTAAGGGCTGCTTTCTGAAAGTGCTTGACTTCAGCTGTTTCTCTTTTATACTAGTAGCGCGGTGTGAATTCGACGAGAGAGGGGGTGGTGACACGATATGGTCATGAGCGAAGAAGAGATGAGCTGTCGTAGGTCTCTTCGCGATCCGGAAGGCAAGGCCAGCGGCTTCACGTCAATCTTGCGCGCTTGGACCATCGTGTCCGGTCTACCGCCCCGAAGCAAGGCTTCCTCCTGACCAGCCCGTGACGTTTTGCTCGCCGACCTAATCCCCCTCGCGACAGAGAACCCACAACTGACCCATCACTCATGGGCCGGGGTACAGGTCCATACCGGCCCTGATAGAGCGCGGGAGGAAAACCCACCGTGAGCCAAATGCACCAGCGTGATGAAGGCGAATCCGCCACGTGCCGTCTCGCCTATGATACAGCGGTCAAGAATCGCTCGCACCTTCCCGGCATCATCAGCGGTCTGGTCGCCTCAAGCCGGGACCGGGAATTGTTTGCCCATGTGGATGCCGAGCTCATTCCTTCTTCGGAGAAAGTGGTTGAGGTTATCCAGCGAACGAGGCGCCTGCTGTTTCCCGGCTACTTTGATGGTCAGGTGCTGGATGCAAACCGCATCGAATACGCGGTGGGCATGGAGGTGACCGATCTCTTCGAGACCCTCTCGCAGCTGATCGCGCTGAGCATCCGTCACGACTGTCAGCGCTACCAGTTGGTATGCAGTCACTGCCAGGAACGTGGCCAGGAAGAGGCTGTTCGCTTTCTCGAAGCGCTGCCGGAGATCCGCGAAGTGCTGACGACGGACGTCCAGGCGGCCTACGACGGTGACCCCGCGGCGAGGACCATTGATGAAGTGGTGATCAGCTACCCCGGTGCCCTTGCCGTAACAGTCCACCGGATCGCTCACCGCCTTTGGCAACAGCAGGTTCCTCTGGTGCCGAGGATGATGTCCGAGTACGCCCACAGCATCACCGGAATAGACATCCATCCCGGGGCATCCATCGGTTCCAGCTTTTTCATCGACCACGGGACAGGGGTGGTCATCGGTGAGACCACCAGTATAGGCAAGCGAGTACGGCTCTACCAGGGAGTCACCCTGGGAGCCCTCTCCCTCCCGAAGGAAGAGGTGAACCGGCTTCGTGGCGCCAAGCGTCATCCCACCATCGAAGATGACGTCACCATTTACTCCGGAGCCACCGTTCTCGGAGGCAAGACGGTGATCGGCGCAGGTTCTGTCATTGGCGGTAACGTTTGGATCACCGAGTCCGTCCCACCGGGCACCAGAGTCTTCCTGGCGCCGCCGAAGCTCATCTTCCGGAACGCGGACGGTGCGGCGAATGCAAGGTAACAGGAAATGAGGATTGCATCGGAGATCGGTAACACCATCGGCAACACACCACTGGTCCTCTTGAGGAGACTGACTGCCGGGCTGAACGTAAGAATCCTGGCCAAGCTCGAGTTCTTCAACCCCCTGGGGAGTGTCAAGGACCGGATCGGCCGGAGCATGATCGACGCCGCGGAGGCGGCAGGGAAGCTCGTACCCGGCGGCGTCATCATCGAGCCCACCAGCGGCAATACCGGGATCGGCCTGGCTATGATCGCCGCCAGCCGGGGCTATCGCCTGATCCTGACCATGCCGGACACCATGACGGTTGAGAGGCGCAAGCTCCTTGCCCGTCTCGGGGCTGAGCTGGTGCTCACCCCGGGGAGTGAGGGAATGAAAGGCGCCATCGCCAAAGCGAAAGACCTGGTCACAGCCGTTCCCGGCTCCCACATGCCGGACCAGTTCAGCAATCCCGCCAATCCCGACGTCCATCGCCGGACCACCGCCCTCGAGATATGGAACGACACGGAGGGCGGGGTGGACATCCTGGTCGCCGGGGTCGGAACCGGCGGCACCATCACCGGCGTCGCCGAGGTGATCAAGGCGAGGAAGCCCTCATTCAGGGTTATCGCCGTGGAACCCGCGGACTCCCCGGTGCTCTCCGGCGGCCAACCGGGCCCACATAAGATTCAGGGTATCGGCGCCGGCTTCATTCCGCCGGTGCTGCGGCTGGACCTGGTCGATGAAGTGATCCAGGTTCACTACGCCGATGCCGAGGAGACCGCATCCCGACTGGCCTGTGAGGAGGGTATCCTCGCGGGCATCTCGAGCGGTGCCGCGGTTTGGGCCGCGCTCCAGGTTGCGGCCCGCGCAGGGAGCCGAGGGCGGACTATCGTGGCGGTGCTTCCGAGTACGGGAGAACGCTACATCAGCACCTGGCCGTGACCGTAAAGATCCAAACCGATGGCGCCGCACCAAATTCAGCCGGGAGCGGCCGGCAGGGAAGCAACGGGCATCGGTGACCGCCAAAGAGGTTGCCGACCGTAACCCGGCGCTTCCCCTGACCTGCAGCCTCCCGGGCGGGTGGGGACTTGACGGGATCATGACTTGCCTCTAAGCTTGGCGATCACTGCAGCGGCCCTTGTCGCCCTTCCCCGTGGGCCCTCCGCCTCAGGGAACTTGAAACGGCCATGGCTCCGGTGGCGGCATGATCAAGGAAGGCGAGGGCGCCGACGCTGAGACAACCTGTCATTATGCTCCATCGCTATGGGCTCCGCCCTTTGGGCTGCACCCTTGGAAGGGGGTGGTCTGATGCTATGGATCATGCCCGGCCCCGCGTGGGGCTTCCGGCTGGAGAGAAACGTGCATGACTGGCGACACGCTGTAATCACGGAGGAGATTCATGGCGAAGACCATCCAGGAAATCAATGAGAAAATCAAGAGCGGCCGCGCCGTCGTCTTCACCGCCGAAGAGATCATCGAGGTGGCGAAGAGCAAAGGCGTGAAGAAGGCGGCGGCCGAGGTTGATGTGGTAACCACCGGCACCTTCGCCCCCATGTGCTCGTCGGGGGCGTACTTCAATGTCGGCCATACCAAACCAAGAATCAAGCTGGGCGGCGGACGGGTCACGCTCAACGACGTCCCTGTCTACACCGGCCTGGCTGCCGTTGACTTTTTCCTCGGAGTCACCGCCCTGCCCGATGACGATCCTCGTAATCGGATCCACCCAGGGAAATTCCCCTATGGCGGCGGGCATGTCATCGAGGACCTCGTGGCAGGAAAGGACGTGAAACTCGTCGCCTCCGCCTACGGCACGGACTGCTACCCCCGCCGCAAGCTGGAAACGTGGATACGCCTTGAGGACATGAACCAGGCTGTCCTCTTTAATATGCGCAACGCCTACCAGAACTACGGGGTGGCGGTGAACCTTTCCGACCGGATCATTTACACCTACATGGGGGTGCTCCAGCCCAACATGCGGAATGCCACGTACTGCAGTGCCGGTCAGCTCAGCCC
>Ga0079303_10000339_pt1 | contig 11063 bp, 10 predicted proteins | sample Methanogen_OWC_FD_77073 | JGI IMG/M metagenome (GOLD analysis project Ga0079303, IMG submission 77073) | Enriched soil microbial communities from Old Woman Creek wetland in Ohio, USA - Methanogen_OWC | ecosystem: Environmental > Terrestrial > Soil > Wetlands | place: USA: Ohio | collected...
GCCGCGGAATCGGAAGCGCTCTGCATTTCCTTCATCCGTATCTTATTGATGATATCTATGTCGGCCGCGCTGAGTTCTTCGGCGGCCGGGCTCAATTCCACTACTGAAGTTTTGCTCTGAACGACTGCCTTCGGGGCTTTCACGAAGGAGGCCGCCGGCAACTGCCAAGCAAGGACGGCGCTAGAAAACGTCGTAACCGAAAACGCCGTCGTAAAAAGAAAAAGGAAAAAGCGAAGTATATTAAATTTATTTAATGTACTTCGTTTCTCGAGGCAATTATTCATTTTTTTTATATCACGGTTTTTATGCAATCCGGCGGTTCCATCTTTCGGAATTTTTCGTCTTTGTTTTTTTCAGGTTCCCGGCCACCGGCCGAGCCATAAAACTTTCGGAAAACAGGCTTAATTGTATATCTGCGCGCTCACGGTTTCTTTCTTGGCGCCGTCCGAAGGACGCGAGTCGGCGCGCTTCGCAGGCAGATTTTTTAATTGACAATAGAGCGTATCGTTTTTTCTAACCCCGGCCACCGGCCGAGCGTTTCGGCGCGCATCAATACATTCTACTTGATTCGCATTTGGGCGCGCCCGCTATTCACCAGAGCGAGGATGCGTTCTTCTGTATACGTCTTTCAATGTCTTGTTCGAAACGTGAGTGTATATCTGGGTCGTCGATATGTCCGAGTGGCCCAGCATCTCCTGGACTGATCTGAGGTCGGCGTCGTTTTCAAGCAGGTGAGTGGCGAATGAATGCCTGATGACGTGCGGCGACATCTTCTTGAGTATCCCGGCGGACCTTGCGTGATGCTTGATTATCTTCCAGAATCCCTGGCGCGTCATTTCGCGCCCGTCCTTGTTGAGAAACATCAGGGAAGTGTTCGTCGTCGGATCGAGCATCTTCTGACGCGCCTCGTCCAGGTATTTGCGGCACCAGTCGAGGGCGGCCCTTCCCACGGGAACGATCCTTTCCTTGGAGCCTTTTCCCGTTACGCGCAAATATCCCATCTCGAAATTCAAGTCGGCCGATTCAACCGAAAGAAGCTCTGATACGCGAAGGCCGCTTGCGTATAAAAGTTCGAGCATCGCCCGGTCGCGCAGCCCCAGAAGAGTGTTCGTCTGCGGAGCGTTCAAAAGGCTCGTAACTTCGGTAATCGTCAACACTTCGGGAAGCTTCTTATTCACGTGCGGGTTTTCAAAATACTTCGAAAAATCTATCTCTATGGTTTTTTCACGGATCAGGAATTTGAAAAAATTTCTTAAAGTCGTGATGTTGCGCGATATCGTCGCCGGTTTTTTCCCCTTCTCTTTCAGATGGTTCATGTACTGCAGGATGACTTCCCTTGTAAGATCGCCGATACCGTTCACTCCGACGCCTTTGGCGAACTCGGAAAACTGCCTGAGGTCCTGCGAATACGATTCGATCGAGTTGGACGAAAGCCCTTTTTCGACTGTTATAAAATTTATGAAGCTGTCGATTAAATGATCCATCAGACTTTCGTGACCTCCGTCAGGTATTTTGCGATCTTCCCCTCGTAACCTATCGTGGTGGGCCTGTAAAAGACCGCGTCGGTCTCCATGTATCGCTGCCTCACGAAATGGTTGGGATAATCATGAGGATATTTATAACCCGGCGCGCTCTTGTCGTCGAGCTTGACGTTCTTCAGGCAGGCCGGTATCGGAAGGTCCGGATGCCTCTCGCAGAATTCCGTCGCTTCGTTTATCGCCTTGAGAGCCGAATTAGATTTCGGCGCAGTCGCCAGATAAATCGTGGCGTGAGAAAGAATGATCCTGGCCTCCGGCATTCCGATGTGCTCCACCGCGAACATCGCGTCCATGGCGATCTGAAGCCCCCGCGGATCGGCCATCCCGATGTCCTCAGAAGCCAGTATCACTATCCGCCTTGCCACGAAGCGCGGGTCCTCGCCCGAAGCGAGCATCCTGGCCAGATAATATACGGCCGCCTGAGCGTCGCTTCCGCGAACGCTCTTTATGAACGCCGAGATCGTATTGTAATGTTCGTCGCCGTCGCGGTCGTAAAAAGCTATTTTCTCCGGAACCACCTGGCGCAGGTCGTCGGCCGTGACCATGACGACACCGTCGGGCTTTCTGCCTTCCTCGGCGCAGCACATGATCAGAGCGGTTTCCAGGACATTCATCATAACCCTTATATCGCCGTTGCAAGATCTGGAAATGTATTCCACGGCCTTTTCGTCCGCCTCGACCTTCGAGGCCCCGGCGTATCCGAGCTGGGTCCTGACGTATTCCAGAAGCCTCCCGCCCGAAAAAAGCGTTCCGACGAACTCCGCGACTTCATCCTCGACGATATGGCGAAGCTCGAATATCATCGAGCGAGAACGAAGCGCCGGCACGATATAGATCATCGGATTATAGGTCGTGGCCCCAATGAACCTGATTTTTCCGTCTTCGATGAAGGGAAGAAGCACGTCCTGCTGGGCTTTATTGAACCTGTGAACTTCGTCTAAAAATATAATGGGTTTTTTATCGCCATGGAACGCCGCCGCATTTTTAAGTTCGGCGGTTCCGCAAAGCGCCGCGTTCAGCTGAATGAAAGGAGAGCCCGTCATATTCGCGTAAACCCTCGATATGGTCGTTTTTCCGATGCCAGGAGGTCCGAACATTATGATCGAATTGAGCCTGTCGCTTTCCAGAAGCATCCGGAACGGTTTGCCTTTGCCGAGCAGGTGTTTCTGCCCGACGACGTCGCCGAGCGTCTCGGGCCTCAGAAAGTCCGAAAGCGTCTTATTCTTGTTCTTCACGTGATCGAAAAGGTCAGGTCCCATATTACTCCGGTTTCATAATCAAGATTGAGATTCGATTAGGATTCGACGACTGACGCGGCTTCCCTGTCGCGTTTGATGTCGGCGCCGAGTTTCGACAATTTCTTCTCGAAGCCCTCGTAGCCCCTGTCGATGTGATAAACCCTCAATATTTCCGTCTTTCCCGACGCCGCGAGACCGGCCAGGACCAGGCACGCACCCGCGCGAAGGTCGGACGCCATGACAGGCGCTCCCGAAAGCGATTTGGTGCCTTCGATTATGACGCTGCGGTCCTTGATCTGTACGTTGGCTCCCATGCGCTTCAATTCGGCCACGTGCATGAACCTGTTTTCGAATATCGTCTCCTGGAAGTACGATGTGCCTTTGGCCAGCGCCATCACCGCCATGAGCTGCGGCTGCATATCGGTCGGAAAACCTGGATATGGAAGCGATTTGATATTAATCGGCTTGAGTCTTTCCGGCCCTACCACTTCGATATTGTCGCCGTCCTTGTAAAATTCCGTTCCCGCGTCCTGCAGCTTGGCGATAACGGATTCGAGGTGTTCTATTCTCGCGTTTTTTATCTTGATATGGCTTCCGGTGATCGCGGCGGCGGCCATGAACGTCCCGGCCTCGATCCTGTCGGCGATGACCGAATGATGAACGCCTTTCAGCGATTTGACTCCGGTGATCTCTATTATGTCGGTCCCGGCGCCCTTGACCTTGGCGCCCATTTTATTCAAAAAGTTCGCCAGATCGTCGATTTCAGGTTCCTTGGCGGCGTTCTCGATATAGGTTTTACCTTCGGCCAGAGTGGCGGCCATCATTATGTTCTCGGTCGCGCCCACCGAGGGGAAATCAAGGTATATCCTCGCTCCGACCAGCTTGGTCGCGGAGGCGTCGACGTAGCCGTGGCCGAGAATGATCTTGGCTCCAAGTTTTTCGAGCCCCTTCAGATGTATGTCGACGGGCCTGGTGCCGATCGCGCAACCGCCGGGAAGGGCCACCCGAGCCCTGCCGAATCTCGCCAGGAGCGGTCCGAGAACGACAAACGATGCGCGCATCTGTTTTATAAGGTCGTATTGCGCCTCGGAGCTGAGTTTGCTTTTCACCATCAGAATAAGTTCCTTCGAATTCAGGTCGGAATCGACCGTCATCCCCAGGGACCTTAAAACCTCCGCCATCGTCCGAACGTCCTTAAGATCCGGAACATTCCTGATCTTGACGATGTCTCCGGCCAGGATCGATCCGGCCATGATAGGCAGGGTCGAGTTCTTCGAACCGTTGATCTCGACTTTTCCGGACAGTTTCTTTCCGCCTTTAATAATGAATTTATCCATAAGGGAGTCACTCCATCTATAAAAATTTTTTTAAACTTTCTCATCTACTTTATCGAAATAAAAACAGATTAGTTGATATCCAAGTTTACATAATTTTATTTTTTAAATTCCAGCTGCGTCAAAACCCTTTATTCGGCGCGCATCGGATTTGCCGGCTTCGATGAAGACGGCAAATCCGCGGATATTTTTTCTCATGCGTCGGGGCGCGCCGGAATTTCTCCCACCTTAACGCACCCGGAGAACGACGCAAAACGGTTGAAGAATATATGTCTATGTGATAGAATTACATCATCATATTAAGGAGGATTAAATGCGTCGGAAACGCCCGGATATCGTTTTATCGGCCGCGGCGACGGTCATCCTCGCCGCCCTGTTACTTGCGGCGACGGCCTTTTTTATCATGCGGCCCCAGGCTGCATATGGTAAAACGCAGGCGCAAAAAAAATACCGTGTCCTCTGCCTTTTCAAAGGCTCGGAAGGCGCGAAGACGGACTCGAACGAATGCCTCAACATGCTCGGAGTGCCGCTTCACTACCTGGGAGAGAGGGTCGAATACCTCGACATCGATTCCGGGATGCCGGCGGACGAAACGCTTAAGGATTTCGACGCGGTAATTTCTTGGTTTGGAAGCGGCGAAATGAAAAATGCCGCCGGTTACTGCCGTTTCGTGAAAAAGGCTGCCGACTCAGGCCTTAAATTCATTATTTTCGAAAATTTCGGGGCGTACGCCGACGCCGCGACGAAGGCGCCTGTCGAAATGAAGCTTCTGAACGAGGCGTTCGGGGCGATAGGCTTCAGATACGTCGGGAACTGGACCGCCGACACATCCTGCGTCGCTATCGGACGCATCGACAGTAAAATGTGCGAATTCGAAACGAAATACGCGGGCGCCGAATCGCTTTTCTTCACGCAGTTCAACGTGCTGGACACTTCGGAATCGCGGGTTTACCTGGAAATAGCCAGAAAAGACCTTCCAGGATCGTCTTCGGACGCGGTCTTTACCACGCCGCGCGGCGGGATGGTCTTGAATTCCTACGCTTATTACGGCTCGCCGGATTTCAAGCGGAAAAAATGGCGGATCGATCCGTTCGCGTTCCTGGAGGCGGCGCTGGGGATCAAGGGCGAAATGAGGATGGACACGACGACGAAGAACGGAAGGCGCATACTTTTTTCGCATTTCGACGGCGACGGCTTCGCCAATATCTCCGAGATCGACAGAAAATCGCTCTGCGCGGAGATCCTGCGAGACAGAATATTCGCCGCGCCTGAATTTTCGAAGGTGAAATTCTCGGTCTCGTTCATCGCAGGCCAGATCGACCCGAAATATTCGAACAACCCGAAATTCGCGGAAACGGCGAAGACGATATACGCGCTTTCGAACGTCGAGGGCGCGACGCACGGGCTTTCTCACCCGTACGACTGGGAAAAAAAGGAATTGAACCTCAAGGTGCCGGGATACGAATTTTCCTATCAGGGCGAGACCCTGGAATCGCTCAAATTCATCAATTCGCTGCTTCCGCCCGAAAAACAGTCGCGGCTGGTCTTCTGGAGCGGCAAGTGCAATCCGCCGGCGGAAGCGATGGACATCGTCGCCGCAAACGGCCTCTTGAATATCAACGGCGGCGACTCGAAATTCGACTCCAGATACGATTCGATACTTTTTTTAAGGCCGCCGTACCGAAGCGCCGGAAAGGGCCACCAGATATTGACGGCAGCCCCCAACGAAGTGATCTACACCGAACTTTTCACGAAAAATTTCGACGGCTTCAAGAAGGTCGTCGAGACATTCAAAAACACTGAAATACCAAGGCGGATAGCTCCGATGAACGTTTACTGCCACTTTTTCTCGGGCCAGAAAAAAGAGACTCTGGCCGCGCTTCGAGAGGCGCTCGAGTACGCCTTGAAATGCGGCCCGGAACCGGTCCCCACGTCGGAATACGTGAAAATAATCGAGGACTTCATCGGCGCCGGGGTCGCTAAAACGGGTGAAAACATCTATGAAATAAACTGTTCCGGGGCCCTGCCAGCGGTCAGGTTCGACGAGCCTGGGCTTACGCTCGACGCGGCGGCATCCAGAAACGTCACCGGATCGGCAGTCGTCAACGGTTCTCTGTACGTCTCGCTCAACGGCGAAAAGACCCACGTCGTATGCGTCAGAAAGGCGGCTAAATAATGAGGATAATTGTACTCGACGACAACGCCGACATCGCGAAATGCTCGGCGGACGTCCTTAAGGCGGCGGGGTTCGACGCGCAGTGCCTGGATTCGTTCGATTCGGCGCTCAACGAGATCCTGACCGGCGAAATGTCGATCGTCTTCTCGGAAATTTTCGTAAAAAACAGCGACATCGGGGTTTTTCTAAATAAGATCAAATCCTTCGACGACTCCAGAAAGTCCCGGACGCCGGTAGTTGTAATATCTCCAGTGCCGATGGCGAACTTTTTCGACCTCTTTCCTGCCCTGGAAGTTTTCGGTTACATCGAACGGCCTTTTTCGAGCGCAGAGATCGTCAACGTGGCCAGAAAAGCTTCATTTTTCCTGGAAAATCACAATTTTTGACAGGCGCGATTCTTTTTGATAAAATGAGAACCTGTAAGAAAATAAGGCAGGGGTTTTATGGGTTTGCCCCCGGACAGACTCTGCGGTTAAAATATTATTATTAGTATGTTTTAAGTAGTATAAAGATAATACTTTCGTTAGGGGATGGTATTGATGTCAGAAAATAATTCATTATATGACGTATTGATTGTCGGAGCGGGCGTGTTCGGCATGTCGACCGCTTATTATCTCAAGCAGACCGATCGCTCTCTCAACATCCTGGTTATCGACCGCGAGGGCGGAGCAGGCGAAGGAAACACTTGCAAATCGGCGGCCGGCTTCAGAAACACATTCTCGTCACCCGAGAATGTAACGCTGACGAACACTTCGATCGACAAATTCGTCGACATCGAAAAGAAAGACAAATTCAACCTCAATCTGCGCATGTGCGGCTACCTGTGGCTAATGGGAATCGACAAATACAAGAAATCCCTGGACGCCATCAACGCCATGAAACAAAACGGAGTTGATTTTTCGGTGCTTTTCGCCGAGGAATTGAGGAGCGTCCCGGGACTCAATATCGATGAATATTCGTCGGACGAATGCAAGATGCTCGGTCTTTCCAGGATCAAATGCGGCCTTTTGGGAAAGAAATGCGGCTCGCTCGATCCAGGCGCGATCGTTTCCTATTACGAATCCGAATTCAAGAAGCTCGGCGGCCAGACGAAATATAACACGAAGGCCGAATCGCTTATCCTCGAACCCAAGGAGAAGCTCGACATTCCCGGAGAGCCGCTCGTATGGCAGGAACCGACTATCGCCGGAGTCAGGACCGATAAAGGCGAGATAAGGGCGAAAACCACTCTGATCGCGGCCGGCGCATGGGAAAAGGAACTGCTCGACCCGATCGGGATCGATTCGCACATCAAGCCCAAAAAACGCCAGCTCTTTCAGGTAAAGGGCAGCTCGCTCGAGCCGCTCATCAAGTGCCACGGCTTCAGCGACACAGGGACGCTCCCCTTCACGATCATCCAGAAATCCGGGATCTACATCAAGCCCGAGCCTCGCGAGAACTGCATATACGTCGGATGCGCCGACGACATCGGAAGGGCGTATAACCTCAATGTCGAACCGGAACGCGAATATTACGAAAACAGCATATTGCCCGTCCTCGTCGAAGTGTTCCCGCAATTTAAAAACGCCCAGCTGGCCAGCATGATAGCCGGCTCCTACGCCTACAACACCATCGACAAGAACCCATACATCTTCAGGCCGCTCGAAGACCTCATCGTCGTTTCCGGCGATTCCGGATCGGGCATCATGAAGTGCGACGCCGTCGGAAGGATAGCTTCCGCGCTTTACTGGAAAGACGAGTTCGCCATACTGTATCCCAACGTCCCGTTCAGGGTATCGAAACTCGGAGTCACCACCCGCGACGTCACTTTCGAAAGGTTCGTAATATAAAACCGTTTCATACTTGACTAAAACACTCCGGTATGCTATAAATCTTTTAGACGTAACAATATTTACGTACTACGTCAGGAGGGTGCAGCATGCCGAAAAGCAATTGCTGGGAATCCAAGAAATGCGGTCGTGAACCAGGCGGCGCCAGGGTTTCGGAACTGGGAGTATGCCCCGCCGCCGCTGAAACAAGCGTCAATGCCGTCAATGGCGGGAAAAACGGGGGAAGATGCTGCTGGGTAATCGCCGGAACCCTTTGCGGCGGAAAAGTTCAGGGCTCGTTCGCCATGAAACTCGCCAACTGCGTATTGTGCGATTTTTACAAAAAAGTGAACGAGGAAGAAGGAAAAGATATGGCCAGGCCCAAGGATATACTGGATAAACTCTTCAAAAAATAAAATTCAGGCTGGTTTAATAATTTTAATCGTAACTGTTCCGTTTATTATGACGAAATATAATGGAGGACGATATGAAACGTCGTCCTCTATTTTATATAAAGGGTGAACATTAAAAATGTCTGATCTGATTAAATTCTTCTTCGAAAACCTTTATAACCTCAAGGAACTTATCCACTGGGGCGGTTACACGGTCTTAACGATAATAGTTTTCGCCGAAACGGGCCTTCTTATAGGTTTTTTCCTCCCCGGCGACTCGCTTCTTGTTACAGCCGGCGTAATCGCGGCCACGACGACAGGCATTCTTGACATCAATTATCTGATCCTGTTGCTCTGCGCCGCGGCCATAATCGGAGACACCGTCGGCTACTCGATAGGTTACAAGGCCGGACACGCCCTTTTCACCCGCGAAGATTCGATGTTCTTCAAAAAAAGCCACCTCATAAAGACCAGGGAATTTTACGAAAAACACGGCGGCAAGACTATCATAATAGCCAGGTTCGTCCCGATCATCCGCACTTTCGCTCCGGTGGTGGCCGGCGTCGGAGAAATGAACTATTTCAAATTTCTGGCATACAACGTGATCGGAGGCATCGGCTGGGTCGTCAGCATGTGCCTGATCGGCTTTTTCATAGGCAACGCCTTCCCGCTCCACATCGTAGTTCCGACGGTGATTTTCATTTCCCTTCTGCCGATGGTCTACGAGTATTACAAAGCGTCACGTGAAAAAAAAACTGAAGCAGCGGAGGCCGGAAAATGACTGAATACACCGATTCGAAAACCACATTGAACGAGCTCAAGGCCGTAATGAAAAATTTCGTCGCCGAGCGCAGCTGGGAACAATACCACGACCCGAAAAACCTCTCGATGTCCATCTCGATCGAGGCCGCCGAGCTCATGGAACTGTTCCAGTGGGTCAGAAACGACGAACTCGCGGAGATCATGAAGAACCCGAAGATCTACGGCGACGTCTGCGACGAGGTGTCCGACATAATCTTATACTGCCTCTCGCTTTCCAATATACTCAAGATCGACCTGTCGGCTGCCATCGCGAACAAGGTCGTCAAGAACGTCAGGAAATACCCGAAGGAAAAATGCCGCGGCAAATACGAAAAACCGAAGCCAATAAAAGAATAACACGAAATTAGAATATATTATATCCAAACGAAAAAGACGCGGGAAATCAGCTCCGGCGTCTTTTTTAATTCGATTTTCCGGCCCGCTCGGACGGCAATGAATTTCATTCACGTCGGGGCGGGCCGTATATATCCCAAGATAAAAAGTAATAGAAAAAAATATTTTATGTTATAATATCAGCGATTCGTAATCAAAACGAAATTCGGAGGCGATCATGCGAAAAGCGCAAATACCCGTCTGGATTTTTTTTCTGGCGCTGGCCGGCTTTCTCTTTTCGAGCGCGCAGGCCGGAGACAGACCTTTCATAGGGCTGGCAATGCAGGAAATCAGTGAACGATTAGCGCTGGCCAAAGATCTCGGAACGCAAAAGGGCGTTTTCGTCCTCAACGCTCGGCCCGGTTTCGCCGCGGCCGGCGCCGGATTACAAAATGGCGACATAATAACGTCCATCAACGGTAAACGGGTTAATACTCCGGATGAAGTAAGCGCGGCGGTCGTTTCGACCGGCGTGGGCGGAAAGATGGCCTGTTCATATATAAGAGACGGAAAAGCCGCGACCGTTAACATCACGCCGGGAAAACCGCCCGAACCTACGCGAACCGAGCAGGCGCTCGCGCTTCTGGGCTCGCAGAAAAACGAAGCGGTTTCAAAGTTGAAGAAACTGGCGTCCGATGGGGAACCGGAGGCGATGTACGCGCTCGGAAGGCTTTATTCCCAGAAGCAACCCGTTGGCGAGGACAAAAAAGCCGCCCTGGAATATTATTGCGCGGCAGCCGAAAAAGGCTACGCTCCGGCGCAACACGCCCTGGGTTATAGTTACTTGCGCGGCAGCCTGGGCACGAAGGACGTCAATATCGCGGCAAAATGGCTCGAAAAAGCCGCGCTGCAGGATTACGCCGGCGCCATGGTCATGCTGGCTTACACCGTCGAGAATGATAAGGATTATACGGGCGATCGCGCATCGGCGTTTAAGTGGTATGAAAAGGCCGCATTGCAGGGGTTGTCCGACGCGCAATATTCGGCCGCGGTAGCCTGCGCCCTTGGCCGCGGCCTCAAGAAAGACCAAGTCGAGGCCCTTAAATGGTATATTCTGGCCAGGAAATCGCCCGAACCGCAGGACGATAAATTGCGAGACAACATCGAAAAAGTCCTGAAAATCCTGAAAACAACCATGAAAAAACCGCAGGTCGAAGAAGCTGAAAAGCGCGCCGCCCGCTTCTGGCCAGAACTTAATTATCACGATTACACATTCGACGTCATGGCGATCAACGATATCCTTTCAAAATTCGCCGACGGCGATGAATAGAAATAGCGGTCCGGATTTTTCCGCCGTAAATCGATTAAAGAACCCGCCGGCATCCGTATAAAAAACAAGCCCCGCTGAAAGGGGGCTTGTTTTTTATATATCGAATATTCGTT
>Ga0079303_10000340_pt1 | contig 11059 bp, 12 predicted proteins | sample Methanogen_OWC_FD_77073 | JGI IMG/M metagenome (GOLD analysis project Ga0079303, IMG submission 77073) | Enriched soil microbial communities from Old Woman Creek wetland in Ohio, USA - Methanogen_OWC | ecosystem: Environmental > Terrestrial > Soil > Wetlands | place: USA: Ohio | collected...
CTCACTGAGAACTCGCCTAAAGAGCGCTGCATGCTGCACCGGGGGTTAGGACCGCTGGAAGGAGTGATCAAGGGTGTCAAAGACCTGTTCAAGAGCTTCTAGATATGCCATCCTTTTTTTAATAGGCCTTGGGCTCTCAGCCTGCGCCATTGCGCCTCAGCCTTCACCCCCACCCTCCCCTTCACCCGCTCCTCCGCCAGGCCCCGTGGTGCTGGAGAAAGATCGGACTCCTCCCCGTCCGGAGGAGAGCCCTCGAGCGGTTGCCTCTCTGCGGCTCACGGAACAGGCGCGGGTGCTCCTCGAGAACGGCAAAGTGGACGAGGCCATCACAGCCCTGGAGCGCGCGATGAACGTGAATCCCTCAAACGGTCAGAACTACTATTACCTCGCCGAAGCATGGCTCAAGAAGGGGAACTCTTCCCAGGCAAGAGAATTCAACCGTCTCGCTGCAATGTATCTGAAAGATGAGCCGGACTGGATGAGTCGCGTCAAAGATCAGCAAGAAAGGATCAGGATTCGTTGACTCACGGGAATGGGACACGGATTAACATAGATACACGCAGAGGAGGGTCTTCTTTCGAAGCCGATCGTCCGTGCTCCTCTTTCCCCATGCGCACGCTCCCGTTTAGGGGAAACGGAGCCCTACCCTAGAGCCTGAATCTCCCTGGGCTCAGCCTGTGTTCGAAGTCGCCGATCGACTGCCCGGCCAGAAGCCGCGTCACATACTGTCCCGTCAGAGGCCCCAGGGTCATTCCCTTGGTGTCGTGGCCGCCTGCAACAATCACGTTATTCAGCGAATGCAGCCGGCCCACAAGGGGCAGACCATCGGGTGTGCACGGCCTCAGCCCCCTCCAGATCTCAGAGGGGTGGAGAGGTTCTATCAGGGGCAGGTAACGGCAGGCGGAACGGTGGATTCCCCTCACCCGATCAGGGTTGATCGTCAAGTCAAGGCCGCTCAGTTCCAGCGCTCCTGTGATTCGAAGCGCATTGGCCAAAGGACTCACCGCCACATGGTGTTCGTCGAGGATCAGGGGCTGGCGAACATTCATCCCAGGTTTCAAGAAAGTCTGGCTGAAGCCCTTGCCCCCCTCGACCGGGAGATTCACTCCGAGGCGGCGGCCCAGAGGGGCCAGCCATGCGCCTCCAGCCAGAACGACCTGTTCGCCTCGGAACTCTCCCTTGGTGGTGAAAACAGAGTTCACGCGGTTGCGGCCCAGCTGAAAATCGAAAACCTCGGTCTCGGTCATGACTCGGACGCCCCACGCCGCAGCCTGCCTGGCAAGCCACTCGAGAAACTTCGCAGGGTCAAGGCCGGCGTCGGTGAGAAAGCGGATCCCCCCAATCACCGCCCTTCCTGCTGCCGGCTCCACGTCACGGACCTCATCAGCGGAGAAGACTTGTGAAGCCAATCCTGAATCCATGGCTCTCGCCGCTTTTTCCCTTCCCTTGATGAACCTCTTTGCGCTGAGAAACAGGTAAAGGAGCCCTTTCTGGCTGAAATGGTATTCTCGACCCCCCAGTCGCGCCAGTTCAAGGTGCACCTGCACCCCTTCCCCGTTGAGTCTCATGAAGAGTTCCGAATGACGGTAAAACTCTCTGCGATTGCAGTGACGGGCAAAGCGGGCAAGCCAGTACATGAGCCGAAGGTCAGGTCGGAAGTGGATTCCGAAGTAGCCCTGCTGATCAAAGAGGTGTCTTAAGCCCTCACCAATAGCCCCGGGGCCGGGAAGGGGTTCAAAGAAACTGGGCACGACAAGCCCGGCATTGCCCGACGAACTTCCGGCGCCGACCTCGCCTTTCTCCAGGACGACGACCTTCGCGCCTGCGGAGGCGGCGTAGTAGGCGACGGAAAGGCCTACCACACCGGCGCCGACAACGAGGACATCTGCTTGCTTTTGGCTCATTCCCTGCCCAAGTTCAGTAGAACGTTTCAGTGTAAACCCTTGAATCCGGAAATTTTTGATCCACCAGAAGGATGACATCCCTGATCATGTCGGCATTGCCGCACAGATAGAAATCATACGCGCCCGAAGCCAACTGACAGGACACATAGTCCGTGACTCTCCCGGCAAAGGCGCCAGGGACTCCCTCCCTTGGATCTTTCATCGCCGAAAGGCAGGGGACATAGAGCTCCGCCGTCTTCCGGAACAGCGGTTCATAGTAGAGATCCAAGAAACACCGCACTCCGTGGAGAAGGATAAAACCCTTCACGCCCGCCCTGGCCATGGAAACAAATGGAGCAACCCCCGTGCCTGTGGCCACGAACACAGGGAGGCGCTCCGAAGGATAAAAGCGGAAGTACCCGTGGGGGCCGGTGAAATGGAAGGAGGCGCCCTCTGGGGCCGAGGCGAGGACTGAGGTGAACAGGCCTCCTTTCACGCTTTTCACGAGAAAACCGATTTCCTCATCTGCCGGGGATGAGACCGGAGAGTAATCTCTCTCCACCTCGTTCTGTACGAATCGAACACGCTGCCCTGGCGCGAACTGAAACTGGGGAGGTCGCATGCATCGAATCTCGAAAGCCTCATCTGAAATCCAGCTTCGGCTCAACAATTGCGTTCTGTGCAATACGGTGGTTCTCGCTTCCCGCAACAGGTCGCTCATTTCTCCCACAGGGTCTCCTGTACCCCCATGATCCGATTGCAGTAACGCGAGAGCACAAAAAGATAATCCGACAGCCGATTCATGTAGACGAGAACGCGCCGATGGGCTGCTGACCACTCCTCCTGCTTCGCCTCCCCCAGAAGGCTGACAGCGTGCCTTTCAGCCCTTCGGCAAACGGTCCTTGCAATGTGCGCCCAGGTTGCGGCAGGGTGTCCCGAAGGCAGGATGAACCCTCTCAGAGGAGGCAACAGGGCATCCATCCGGTCCATCGCCGTTTCGAGACTCTTGATTTGCTCCTCCTCGATAGCCTTGAGCGAATCCACCAAGGGAGAGCCCGGGGTTGTCATAAGGCAGGCTCCGACGTGCAACAGCGCGGATTGAATTTCCTGAATCTCTCTGGCCACATTGGGATCTTCCTCGGCCAGAGAAGCCCCCAAGGCCCCCATCACCGCATTCAGCTCATCCACATCGCCGCAAGCTTCCAGCCGCTTGTCCGCTTTGCTGACTCGCTCGCCGCTGAAAAGGCCCGTCTTGCCGTGATCGCCCGTGCCTGTGTAGATTTTAATGGAGCACCTCCCCTGTTCCGCGCACCGTCTTATATTGCCCACCCGCCGGATATGGGGATTGCCGTGGCCGTGATGAAAGAAGCATCGTCCGAGGCGAGGAAAGCAATCACCCTAGCCACCTCCTGCGGTTCGGCTCCACGGCCGAGAGGGGTTTCCTGAATGATCGCATCCTTGAATTTCTTCGCCATGAAGTTCTCAATGGTGGGCGTCCGGGTCAGGCCAGGCAACACCGCGTTCACAGTGACCCCGTCGGCTCCTGCTTCCCTAGCCACGGACTTGGTCAAACCGATCACCCCTGCTTTGGCCGTGGAATACGCCACTTCCCCTTTTCCGCCGATGACACCGTAAATCGAACTGATGTTGATGATCCTGCCCCATTTTCTCGACCGCATGGAGGGAAGCACAAATTGGATGAGAAAAAGCGGTACGGTGAGGTGAATTCCCAGCACTGCTTCGAATCCGGCTTTGTCGATCTTGCTTGTTGTTCCGGGCCTATCGAAACCTGCATTGTTCACAAGGATGTCTATGGCGAGATTTGAGCAATTTTTTTCCAGTTCCCTGCGCAGAGCTTCTAGATCGGTGAGGTCAACGGCTACGGGCACAACCCTTCGACCCGTTTTTCGGATTTCCTCAGCAACCTCATGAAGTGTGCTTGAATTCTTTTCCAGCAAAACGAGGTCTGCGCCGCGGGAAGCGAACACCTCCGCGCAGGCTCGACCGATTCCCTGGCCTGCTCCGGTGATCAATGCGGTACGCCCTTGCAGGTTCATCATGTCTTCCTTTTAAAATCCTTGCGCGTGACTCCCTTACAGTTGCGGTCACGTGCCTGCCTAAGACAGCGTTTTGAGGATCGCCTGCAAGTCTGCCTTCACGTCTTCAATCAGGCCGGCGTCTGCGACCGCTGTTTTTTCCTTCTTCTGCTTCAGCCTCTGCCGCGCGCCCTCTATGGTCAGCTTCTCTTCGTAGAGCAGCCTTTTGATTTCCATAATCAGTTCCAGATCTTTCTTCTGATAGGTTCGTTGGTTCGTGTCTGCACGGACAGGGCGGATCTGCGGAAACTCGCTTTCCCAGTACCTCAGCACATAGGGTTCGACGCCGATAATCCTGCTGACTTCGCCTATCCTGAAAAACTTTTTCTCTTCAAGGACTTGCATCGTCTGGCTACACCTCCCTCAGCCTGGCGCCTGTTTCTTTTCCGATTCTTTCCACAATGCTTTCATGGAGTTTGTTGATATCTTTGCCGTCCAGAGTGGTTTCTCTGGATCGATAGCATATCCTGAAAGCCAGGGCTTTTTCCAGGGGGTCGATCTTGCCTCCCTCGAACAGATCAAACAGAGCTACAGACTCCACCAGTTCCCTACCTTCGCGAAGAATGATCTCCTGGATCCTTGCGCTCTCCACGCTTCGCTTCGCGATGATGGAGAGATCCCGGTACACGGCGGGGAATTTCGCGAGAGGTTCGAAGGCTCTGTCGCCTGTCACCTTCTCGATCAGAACCGTGGCGTCGATTTCAAAAACAAGGACAGCTGTTGCATCCACATCGAAGCGCCTGAGCGCTTCAGGAGAAACTTGTCCTAGAGCACCGAGCGTCTGATCACCGAGGAGAATGGCCGATGAAGCCTCCTTCAAGTACCACGGGGGAGTTCGCCCTTTCTTGAAGACGAGGTCCCGCAGTCCCAGGGCCTTCAAAAGCGCTTCCGCAGCCCCCTTCGCATCGTGGAAGTCCGAGGGTCTTTCCTCCCGGTACCACTCCTTGGGATTGGCCAGCCCCATGATCAGACCCGTGAGCGAAAACCTTTCTTCCGGAAGTTCATCGCTGTCCTTCCGGATGAACACTCTCCCCCATTCGAAAAGCTTGAGGTCCTTCTCCCCGTAAGAAAGGTTGGTCTTGGCCGCCGCCAAAAGCCCCGGCATGAGGGATGTCCTCATGACCGACTGATCCACGCTGAGAGGATTGAGCAGGGTGACGAAGCCTCTCAGAGGGCTGTCTTTCTCCGCCCCGAGGAAGTCGGCCGAGTCAGGGGAGATGAAGCTGTAAGAGATCACCTCGCTGAACCCAAGACCGACCATGATTTCTCTGACCCGATCCCCTGTGCTCACTTCCCAAGACTCCTTTTCATCCGACGGACGAATCGGAGGGACGGTGACAGGGATCTTGTCATACCCTTCCAGCCGAGCGACTTCCTCCGTGAGATCCCAGTCGCGAGTGAGGTCCACCCGGAAAGAAGGCGCCTTGACCCGCAGAATGTTCTCCCCCGCGGGTTGAACCTCCATCTCAAGGGCTTTGAGATATCCCGCAACAGTCTCCCGAGAGAGTTCCGTCCCCAGGAATCGGTTGGTTTTGTCGATTCTCAGCTCAATCTCCCGCAGCTTGCGGGGCGCCGGGTAGTTGTCAATGATCCCCTGGATCACTTCGCCCCCGGCGAGTTCCGAGATGAGCATCATGGCGCGGCGCAGGGCGGCCACTGCTCCATCGATGTCCACCCCTCTTTCGAAGCGGTAGGAGGCTTCTGTGGAAAGGCCCAGACGTTTGGAACTCCGTCGGATGGTGACCGGATCAAAAAAGGCGCTCTCGATCAGGACGTTTTTCGACTCGGAGAAGATCTCTGAGTTGAGCCCGCCCATCACCCCAGCCAGGGCCACCGGTCTTTGACCGTCACAGATCATCAGGTTGTCCTGGTTCATGGTGTGGGTCTTCCCGTCCAGGGTCGTGAACACCTCCGCTTCCCTTGCTTTGCGGACCACGATGCGGTTCTCTTTAAGACGGTCGTAGTCAAAAGCATGCAAGGGTTGTCCCATTTCCAGGAGAACGTAGTTGGTCACATCCACCACATTGCTGATGCCCCTGATCCCCGAAACGTGAAGTCGGTATCTCATCCAAAAAGGGGAAAGCTTGAGTTCAAAGCCGCAAACCATTCCGGCCGCATATCTGGGGCAGCCTTTAGGGTCGTCAAGGGTCACGCTGGTCAGCGCTTCGATCCTTCGGTCACTCTCCTTGAAGCGGATCTCCGGCTTGCGGAGCTTTCCTTTGGTGAGCGCTGCGATCTCCCGCGCGATACCGATCACGCAAGCGCAGTCAGGCCGGTTGGGTGTGATGCCGATTTCCAGGGCCCAGTCCTCTAGGGTCAACCCCTGAACCACGGAGTCGCCGGGCGACAGGGACTCGGGAAGCACCATGACGCCCGTGTGATCCTCCGTCAATCCCATCTCGTCTTCTGCGAGCAGCATGCCCACCGAGGCTTCACCGCGAATGCGGCTTTCTCTCACCTCCACCCCTCCCGGGAGTTTCGTCCCGGGCAGAGCCATAGGGGTCATCATTCCCACCCGCAGGTTCGGCGCTCCGCACACCACCTGTGTGACGCCGCGGCCTGCTTCGACATCGCAGAGCCACAGAGTATCCGCTTTGGGATGGGCTTTCACGGAAAGAACTCTCGCCGCGACCACCTCTTCGAGCGACCGGCCGAGGGGCTCCTTGGCTTCCACTTCCAGACCGGACATGGTCAGATGCTCGGCCAGGTCATCCACCGACAGCGAAATGTCCACGTATTCTTTGAGCCAGTTGAGACTTACACGCATGAGATCACGCGCTCCGCGCTGCAAACACTGGAGTATTGGAGAATTGGAGTGTTGGAGTATTGGGGCACTTTGGTACGGGAATACTGATTCACGCTTTCTCTTCTTTTATTCATTACTCCAGTACTCCACTGCTCCATTACTCCATCTTCTAGAATTGTCTCAGGAACCGCATGTCGTTCCTGTAGAAAAGCTGAATGTCGTCGATCCCGTACTTGAGCATGGCCACCCGCTCGATTCCCAAGCCAAAGGCAAACCCCGAGTAGATTTCCGGGTCGTAGTGCACGAAGCGGTACACCTCGGGGTCCACCATGCCGGAACCCAGGATCTCCAGCCAGCCGGTGTTCTTGCACGTTCGGCACCCTTTGCCTTTGCAGATCACGCAGCGGATGTCCACTTCGGCGCTCGGTTCGGTGAAAGGAAAGAAGCTCGGCCTGAAACGAAGGGAGGTGTCCCGGCCGAACATCTGGTGGACAAAGGTCGTCAGCGTCCCCTTCAAATCCCCGAGGGTGACTCCTTTGTCCACGAGCAGGCCTTCGACCTGATGGAACATGGGGGTGTGAGAGACATCGGAGTCTCTCCGGTAGACCTTGCCCGGGGCGATGATACTGACGGGGGGTGCCTGCTTTTCCATGGTCCTCACCTGCATGGGTGAGGTGTGGGTTCGCAAAACCACGTTTTCGGAAACGTAAAAGGTGTCCTGCATGTCTCTGGCCGGGTGGTCGCGCGGGATATTGAGTGCCTCGAAATTGTAGTAGTCCAGCTCCACGTTAGGCCCCTTGACCACCCGGAAACCCATTTTGCCGAAGATCTGACAGATCTCCTTTAGCACCTGGGTGAGGGGATGGAGATGGCCTCTCGCAGGTTCCCGTCCCGGCAAAGTGACATCCAGAAACGAAGCATCCTCCACCGTTCGCGAGAGGATCCTCTCACGAGCCTCTTCAAACCGCTCTGTCAGCGTGCCTTTGAGCTTGTTCAACAGCTGCCCGGCTTCGGGTCTTTCCGCAGGGGAGAGCTCACCCAGCCGTTTCATCAGGGACGTGAGCACTCCTTTTTTCGCCAGGTAAGCGACCCGAAACTTCTCCAGCCCAGGGAGGTCCTTGACCTCCGCGAGCTCTTGGAGCGCCTTTCTCTCAATCTCTAATGCTTGATCCCTCATCGAAAAGGATCTCACCTTCCACCCAACGGAGCCTCGAAACCCCTAGATTCCCTTTTTCCATCGCCAACGCTGTCGCTTCGGGAACCTCTCACTTCACCATGTTGGCCACACGCGCAAAACCCGTCGGGTCGTGAACAGCCATTTCCGCAAGGACTTTTCTGTCCAGCTCGATGCCCGCTTTCTGCAGGCCGCCCATGAAGGCGCTGTAAGAGAGACCGTGCTCCCGGGCCGCCGCATTGATGCGCACGATCCAAAGTTTCCGGAAGTCTCTCTTTCTCAGCTTCCGGTCCCTGTAGGCAAAGGCCTTTGCCCGGTTCAGGGTGATGAAAGCCGTCTTGAAGAGCTTGCTGTGCCCCCCGCGGAAACCTTTGGCGGCCTTCAGCACCTTGTTTCGCCGGTGCCTGGCATTAACTCCTCTTTTTACCCTAGGCATGATTCAACCTCGCTTTCACGAAAAAATTGCTTTTCCGCTTTCCGCTCGAGCCCTCTACAGATAGGGAATGAGTCTGCTGATGCTCTTCACGTTAGCGGAATTGATCACCTCTGATTTCCTTATGCTTCTTTTTCTCTTGGTGGTTTTCTTGGTCAGAATGTGGTTCCCAAAGGCTTTGCTCCTGATGATTTTTCCTGACCCGGTTCTCTTGAAGCGCTTTGCAGCCCCGCGCTTGGTCTTCAGTTTTGGCATGTCTTACCTCCCTTTACCGCATCCATCGATCGAATGCGAACGCATTGAATTCTCTTGAAATCGTCGCTATGCGCCAACGCATTGAAGGCGCTTGTATTCAGCCCCCTCTTCCCGCGAAACGCCCGGGGTCACTCATCGCTTTGCCAGTAGGGGAAAAAGGGAAATGCTTCTGCCGGCACTCTCGGTTCGCCGCAATATGCAAAAGCGGTCGACAGAGGATTCGGCCCAAGGACTACTTCGGGATCAAGACCATCGTGAGACGCCACCCCTCTTTGGTCGGCGGCTGCTCCACGGCGCCGTGCTCGGCCACCTCCTGAGAGATCCGACCCAGGAGAGCCACGCCTGCGTCCATGTAAGCCATTTCCCGCCCCTTGAAGAGCACCGTCACCTTCACCTTGTCCTTCTTCTCCAGGAACTTCTTGATGTTTCTTATTTTGAAGTCAAGATCGTGCTCATCCGTATGCGGCCTCACCCGGACCTCTTTCAGCTGGAGCGTCTTGCTCTTCTTCTTCCCCTCCTGGAGCTTTTTGCTCGTCTGGTACTTGTACTTCCCATAGTCCATGATTTTGCAGACAGGGGGGTCTGAATTGGGCGCAACCTCCACGAGATCCAGACCTTCTTGGATCGCCTTGTCCAAAGCCTCCTGGGTCGGCATGATCCCCAGTTGCTGTCCATCTGAACCGATCAGGCGGACGGACTTGGCACGGATCCTCTCATTGACATTGACGTCGTCGGTTTTCTTAACTATAACCCTACCTCCTTTGTTGGAAATCCTGGTTGATTCTTTCAATCAGCTCCATCGGTTTCATGAAGGGCAGATTCTCTCCGCTTCGCAACCTCGGCGTGATGCCATCCGCCTCCGCTTCCCGGTCGCCGACAATCAGCATGTACGGGATTTTCTGGAGCTGCGCCTCTCTGATCTTGAGACTCAACTTTTCATTGCGGAAATCCCCTTCCGCTCTTATTCCCGCTTCTTTCAGCAACGCCAAGACCTTCTCTCCGTGGGCGATGTTCCTGTCTGTGACCGTGAGGATGCTGGCCTGGACCGGCGCCAGCCAGACCGGAAATGCGCCGGCGTAATGCTCGATCAAGACTCCGATGAACCGTTCCAGAGCTCCCAGGATGACCCTGTGAATCATGGCGGGCCGCCGTCTCCGGCCGTCCTTGTCCACGAAGAAGAGATTGAACCGCTCGGGCAGGGTGAAATCACACTGGATCGTGGCACACTGCCATTTCCTGTCCAGCGCATCCCTCAGCTTGACATCGATCTTGGGACCGTAGAAGGCGCCGTCCCCTTCATTGATCTGATAGGGCATTCCCGTGTCTTCCATCGCATTGATGAGTGCGCGGGTCGCCTGCTCCCAGTCTTCCTCAGAGCCGATCGATTTTTCAGGCCTGGTGCTGACTTCCAGGTCATAGTTGAACTTGAAAATGCCCATCATGTCCCTGACGAAGTCGAGCACCCCTTTGATTTCGCTGTCCAGCTGCTCCGGTGTGCACAAAATGTGGGCGTCGTCCTGAGTGAATTCCCTGACGCGCAAAAGCCCGTGAAGCACTCCGGACCTTTCATGACGATGAACCAGTCCCAGCTCAAAATACCGTTTGGGCAGGTCCCTGTAACTCCGGATCGTGGAGTTGTAAATCAACATATGAGAGAGGCAGTTCATGGGCTTGATGCCGTAGGACTGCTCGTCGATCTCCGTGAAGTACATGTTTTCGCGATAGTTGTCGAAGTGGCCGGATTTCTTCCATAACTCCGTTTTCAAAATCTCCGGTCCCTTGACCAGTTCATACCCTCGTTTCAAGTGCTCCTTGATTTCAAAATCTTCTAGGATGTGGCGAAGCATTCCGCCTTTGGGGTGCCACACGATCATTCCCGCGCCGATCTCTTCGTGGGTGCTGAACAGCCCGAGCTGGCTTCCGAGACGCACATGATCCCTTTTCTTGGCCTCTTCTAGTTTTGCAAGGTAATCCTTGAGGGCTTTTTTGTCGGCAAAGGCGATCCCGTAAATACGGCTCAGCATCGCTCTTTTTTCATCCCCGCGCCAGTACGCTCCCGCGACTTTCGTGAGGTGAAAAGCCTTGATTTTGCCCGTGGAAGGAATGTGAGGGCCACGGCAAAGATCTGTAAACGTGCCGTTTGTGTAAAGCGACACTGTGTCCACGCCAAGATCCCGGATAAGTTCTACCTTGTACTCTTCTCCCTGCTTGCTGAAGAAATCCAGGGCCTCTTGCGCGCTCAACTCTCTTCGCTCAAAGGGTTGATTCGCCTTGACGATTTCAGCCATCCTCTCCTGGATCTTGGCCAGATCCTCGTCGCGAAAAGGCCGTTCATAGTCGAAATCATAATAGAAACCGCTTTCAATGGCCGGACCGATCGTCACCTTGACGCCCGGAAAAAGATCTTTCACGGCCATGGCCATCACGTGAGAAGTGCTGTGCCGCAATATTTCCAGTCCCTCGGGCGAATCC